>BNJV01000140.1_pt1 | contig 352985 bp, 387 predicted proteins | sample 8540591 | NCBI WGS metagenome assembly BNJV01 (sample SAMD00202457, study PRJDB9452) | human saliva metagenome | host: Homo sapiens | reverse complement strand
CTTTAAGTGCCTTTTTTTAGCGTCATCCAAAGACATATATCTAGATTGAATCGTTGATGACATTTCAGAGGTCAATAACTCAAGCTCATAGTATGTAAGTTCATTTAATTCTTCTTTCTTCTCGCTAAAAAGAATATTCAAAGTTGTCTATGTGTTCACAACCATTATTAATTTCTTCACGGATGGCTTCTTCCTGCTCCTCATCTGACAAATTATCATCAATAATAATGTAACCATATCGAACTTCTTTTGTATAGATTTTTTTTCATATTTCTTTTCCTTCTTTATAAAAATCATCAATGACCAATCAAGCCAATGAAACTAATGAAATCAAGCTAATTAGAATAAGCAATGAACCTAAAATTGAACCAATAATACTAAAAACTTGTTCCAATATCCAAAAAAATCTAGAAATTTGATAATCAATTTTTAAAAGACTTTTTGCAGTTCTTTTCTGTCTAGTATAATTTTCACTAGTGAAAAAACACTAGCGAACAAAAGAGTCAATCCAATAATCAATAATGTTAGAATAAAAATTATCTTCACTTTAAATCATCCTTTTTATTTTATTTTTATTATAGAGACTTGTATTCTACTAAATTAACATCAGTAAATTCAGAGATATAAACATAGCACCTGCAACTATACTAGTTATACCTACATAAATTAAGTCTTGGCGGTCTACGTTTAGCAAACCTCCAAATATACTTCCAACTAGTAAACATACACCTGTGATAAATGCAGCTATACCAAGCACTAATAATAACAATGTAATCACCTACCTACTTTACAAAAAATTCAAAAATTAATTAAGCTACTGGTTGGGCAAAATGAACGATTTTGTTGGCTCGTTGTTTTGGATATCCTTTTTCCAATAAATAAGAGATGACGGCTTCTTCGCTGTCAAATACCTTTCGTGTAGTGCTGTAATACCCTTTCACTTCATCTTTCCATGATTCAGCAACGGTTTTATCATCAAAAACAAAAGCATTACAAGTAGCTAGACCATGATAAGCAGGATTTTTTTCTATTTGCAAACCAAAAATCATAATTTTCACCTTTCATTTTAAAAAAAATTTCGTTATAAGTATACTACAATTGTATAGTATGTAACGCTAAATGTCAAGTGTTATTTTTATATAAATGCGTTTAATATAATATAAGATAAAATAAAACAACAACTCACAATAATTTTGAGCTGTTGATATCTGTTATTTTATTTACGCATTTTCAGCTTTTAATTTCTCACGAATATCCATCAATATTTCACCTAGAAGATTACCTCCTTTGAGCCATTGGCTTTCATCATACATGGTGCTTCTAGCGAATGGACACATGATTGAAAACTCTTTGGGTTCTACTGATTTTGATTCTGTATAGATTAGTTTCAAATCTCCAGTATCAAGTAACATATCAGCAAAATATGGATTTTCTTTATAGAAGAACCACATAAGATTTTTTAAAACCATAATAGAAGTGTTATCTTTTTCTTTATTGTACACATCCAAATGTGGAATAATGTTAATAAAAATTCTACCATTCCAAAATTCTAATTGTTCAGGAATACCTTCAGAATCCATCTTATTATTAGCTCTTACTAGAGCTTCGTTACGTCCTTGTGCTTTCAATGATAAGATAGGCTGCAAGAACTCAGGTTTTACAAAATTTGATTTGATTGCCATCCAATACTGGAGTAATGTTCTATGATTAACCTCCCAAGTTAGTCCAAACGGACCACCGTGAAAAAAGAAATTACCATTGCTTACGATTCCGTATTCTTTCCAAAGTTTTGTAGACATCTTTTTTTCTCCTGCAATTCTTATTTTGTATTATTTATTGTATATATAATATAAAATATGTAACGCTTAAAGTCAAGTGTAACGTTGTAATGTTGTTGTTTTTTTTGTATAAAAAAAGAAAGAGTATACTAAACTTCTCTCTAATCACGTATATGAGTTTTACCTCACGCTAGACATGCTCTTCTGTTCATCCGAGTGGTAGCCCTGCCATGCTTTCTCTTTTTAGAAAAAATTATTCCTAAAAAGCCACAGACGGATGCAAGCTATGTCCATGAGTCCGCAGCGCAAAAACTCTTATCTTCCCCATTATTATATAATCGGTAACGATAAAAATCAAGTGATACACTAATTTTATTTAATTTGCAAAAAAAAGTTGCAAAATAAAAAACTTTTTGATAGAATTATAACCATAAAATAAAAACATTTTCTTAACAGGAATTAGCACTGTGGGGGTGAACAATACCTACGGTGCTTTTTCTTTTTTCTTAAAAATAAATAGCTAACAAAAGTAATAATTGTTAGCTATTTATTTCTTTTTTTTATTCCTTTCTTGGAATAATCGTAACATCTCCACACATCAACTGAGTCTGGAGTTTAAACAACAATTCAGAATAAATAGATTTCAAAAAAATAAACTATTAACATCTGTATCGCCTACAAGCTCTTCTACAGCATCTTCAATATCACAATCAACAATGCAGTCACTATATCCAAACTTTTCACTTACCTCTTTCAAAATAGCCCCAACTAATGATGCAGGCAAATACAATTTGACTTTTTCTTGTATAATCTTCACTAAATTTTTGATTTCAAATTATGTGCGATCGAAACTACGTTCTTTTTTTAGAATCAGGTAAATTACTTATTTTTTTACAATTTTATCATCAACAGAATATTTAAATTCATCCAACATTTTATAACAATATTCAATCAAATAATAAAATTCATCTTTAGAAATGCATAAATCAATAGCTGTGCTAAAACTAATATGACTAAAATCCCATATAGAAACTTCAAATTTAACTTGCCCAAATGTTAAAGAAATATTTGCATCTACACTACTCATTATTTTACCTCTTGTTATTATCTAAAATATCATTCAAAGTTCTAGTGTTATCTTTGTCCTTATTATCTACTTTATGAGGAACTAAATAAACGTTGACAATATCCATAGATTCAAGTTTTAAAGGAATAAACCCTAAAATATAACTTGTTATAGTTCTAGTACCATAATCGATACGAGATACATAATCAGCCCCTTCTTTCCCCTTTAAAACAATATCATCCACATTGCGCGTGACAGTTGTATTGTCTTTAGAGAGTCTTATTGACCCAGGACTACATGTCACATCCTTCTTTTTGTTATGCTTGATAAATATTTGCTTATTGTATTTAGTAATAGAACCCCCTTTTAATTCATCATTTGAAAAATCGTAAGAAACAATAGCAGATGCATTAGCCTCATTCTTGTAAACAGTATGAACATTCTCTTTTTCATTTGTTGGGGAAAATACGCCAATAAGACACAAAATAAGAAAACTTACTAAGAACGTAATCATGATTCTTAATGGACTCGCCACAAGAGTGTTGACAACTCTAACTCTGGGGTCTGTGGTATCCGAGTTAAGTTCACCTTTATAAGATGCCCAATAATCCAATGCTATGGCAATAATAAATGATATTACTGCTGACACAAGTAAATAGTGCTTAAAAGTCATATTTTATACCTCTTTATTTTTTTATTATTCTTGTACAATTCATTTATTATTTATCCAACAAACTACAAACAAAAAAACGTTACAGATTAGGAAGTGTCTTATCGTTTTGAATTTAACCTGTAACGCTTCTTTTTATTATAACATGACTATTAACAATAATGAACCGTTCATAATGCTTATAAAATAATCCGTTTGTTGTTTAACTTCTTTCTTAGCTTCTTCCAAAAGCTTTATTCTATTCACCAAAGATATCAGACGCTTCGTCTAAGTAACTAATAACGGGGTCAAATTTTACCATTTTTACCTATTTTCTTACCTATTTTCATCTGAATTTTTTAAGAGCCTCCTCCTGCTTCTTAGTCTTATTTTTTAAAAAATGGAATTTTTGATAAACGCATAACTTTTTGTCTATCATTAAATTCATCAAAATGCTCAATTAGAAAGTTTTCAACTTCTTCTGTCATTTCACCTTCAAAATTAGCAAATTGAAAACTAGTATCCCAGAAACAAACAACTCCTTCAGGTTTATCGTTATAACGTTTCCCTTGTTCAATATTTTGCTTCACTAAATATTCATATTGAGGCTTCTCTAGTAACTCTCTTAACAATTTTGTATGCTCTTTATGTTTGCAAGGATAAAACTTTCCGTCTGGCATTAACCAACCTGTGTATCCCACATTTGATGTTTCTTTTGAATAATCAATTGATTCAAAATTTACCATTTTTCTATTCTCCTCTAAATTTTTTAAGAGCTTTCTCCTGCTCCTTAGTCTTATTTCGTAGTTGTTAAATATCTACGAAAAGCCATGATTGCTTTCCCACGAGAAGACAGTTTAGCTTTTTCATCTGAAGGTAGTTCTGATACATAATTACCTTCCAATGTTTTAACAATTGTGTCATAAGAGAAACCTTTCGTTTCAGATTCTTTTTCGGCCACAACTAAATCCATTTTACCTTCAAAGAATTATGTAGAGTATCCTTTGCGACAAAAAGCAACTACTGTTTCATAGTGAGCATTACGATTAGTTTTGCCTTCCAAAGCTTCAATGATATATTCATTTTGCAAGTCATAAGCTCTATGTTCGCCTGTAAAACGAGCAGAATGTACACCAGGAAATCCATCTAGTTCATCTACGAAGAAACCTGTATCGTCAGAAAAAACGGGTAAATCAACTTTCTTCGCTACTTCTTCTGCTTTCAATTTTGCATTACCTTTAATATCTGCAGCAGTTTCTTCAACATCATCAATCTCTGGAAAGTCTAGCAAAGATAAAATATGGTATTCAGGAAGCAAACCTTTGATTTCTTTAATCTTAGCCGTGTTGGTAGATGCAAATAACAACGTCTTTTTTTGTCTCATTTTTTATTTTCAACCTCTTCATCTTCATCATTACGAATCCTTTTTCCGCAGAACGGACAATATACAAATTCATCTGATTCTAGCATTGGTTTCTTCCAAAAAGAGTAATCTGCCACTTCCGAAAAACTATTTCCACATTCAAAATTTACTGTATAACTCCATGACTTGTCTGTAATTGGAGATTTATCTCCAAGGGTTTTAAGACAAGTGTTTTCTTTATTATTGATTTTATTTTTATTTGTCATATTTATCCTTATTTTATTTTTTTAAGTCAAGTTCTTCAGGATGAAATTTATCATGCCGAGTTAACTTTTCAAATTTCTTAGCTTCAAATTTCAGCCCTTGTTCTTTTACTTCTTTTGGGAAAAAGAAACGTTTATCAATATAGGGGATAGATGTAATCGATTGAACTTGTTTAGAAACAACTGAAAGTTCAGTTAGCTCACCGTCTTCAGAAAGCAATTTGATTTCTGTTCGAGGGTTTAAAACATCATCATGATAGACATCATAAGGTAAATCCCAAGAATTGTTTACTTCAGTGTAATAATCAACTTCATAACCATTTTTAGAAAGAATGTCTTTAAGGATTACTAAATCCTCCTCAGAATCTTGGAATGTAATTGATTTTGGCAAGATACGGCTCTTATACTTAACTGCTAAATCAGATAAAATAGGATCACCAGATGATTCCCACAAGCTGAAAATTGCATTCATCATGCTGTCATCTAGTTTGAGATAGTCTGTTAAGTCGTAATTGTTTTCAAAGAAAGGGACTAGTCTAGAAGCTGTGATACGGAAAAAATCTTTAGCATCTGGGTACAAATCTTTAGCCCGTTTCAACATGCTTTGTAGCAATACAACTGCTGAACGATTAGTTCTATGGAAGTAAACATTCTTGTACATTTGGTGTCGTCCAAGGACAAAGTTTTCAATATCAGATAAAGCATCTTTGTTAAACACAACTCTGCCATTCACGATAACCATATTTCGAATGATAGCGTCTTTATTAAAGCTAATGTAAGATGCTCCAGTGTTTGCTCTATCTCTCATGAGATAGTCAATTCTATCAGCATCTAACTGACTTGAAATCAAATCTGTGATAGCTTTATTTTTATGTTTGTGAGAAATAACATCTGCTACTTTTTTAGAAAAACCTTGTTTGTGTTCTTCAAGAATTTTATGAATTTGAGTTTCTTCGCTTAACAAGATTTGACAAGTTACTTCTTCATGGTTAGTATCAAACAACGCTTCAAATGTATGACTATATGGATCATGCCCAATATCATGTAAAAGTGCTGCAACTTGAGCTAATTCAGAATCAGATGATTTCCACTGTTTACATGTAGATTCAAAATGGTCAGTCATGTTTGTCATCACATGATATGCCCCAATTGAATGTTCAAATCTTGTGTGGTTTGCGCCTCTGAATTTAAAAAATGCAGTAGACAATTGTTTAATATCTTGTAGTCTTTGAAATTCCCTTGCGTTGATCAATTTCATAATCAATGGGTTATTAATAACAATATCTCCATGAACACGGTCACAAATAACAATTTGTTCCATATATTTATATTTCCTTTCTAAATTAACTAAAGTACACAACCCATTTTTATCAAACGTTTCTGAGTTTTAGTTAAGATGCTGTTGTCTAGATTTTTATCCTTATAAAACATTACAGAACGTTTACGAAGTTCGCTTTCTTTAGGGATAAAAATATCCTGCAAAGAATCTTTAACAATGTGTTTTCCATCAAATACGCCATCAGCATATCTATTTGATGCATTTCCCATATAAGTAAGTCTGTCAAAAATAATTCGTTTTTCAGATGCACAAGATTCTTTTTGCAATTCTTCTTCAATTTGAGGAATGCTTTGAAGAAGGTTTGTATAGTTTAAAAAATAAACAACAACACTGTCAGGATAACAAACTACCTGAAAATTTTTAGCTGTAGATTCAGATTTTTGATTATCATCAATTAGTTCAATTACAGCTGAGAGTAATTCATCTAATGTATCTTTAGTGACTTTGACCCTCACTTTTTTAGTATCCAAATTTCTAAAGTCGAAAATAACTTGAGTGAATCCAACCAATCTAACATTTTCATCATATTCTGGATGAATAGGAAAGATACAAATTCTTGAGTCAGATGTAAGAAACAAGATTTATCTTCTGTTAATTCAAGATTGAGTTTGTCAGACAAGTATTCCTCAGCTTTAGAACAAAGGTAATCACGCGCATCGATAATGCTGTCTAACTCCTTAACGAGTACACCTTTATCATCGATAACTAAAACTTGGTGTGATGAAACATAGAAACTTTGATTATCATTATTCATTACGCTTAAATTCAACAGTTTGGATTCATATCTATTTTTCAATTTTTTCCTCCATGGCACGCTCCCACTGACGACGCAAACTACCTTTTCTAATTCCAAAGAATCTTTCTAATTTGCCAATTTGTTCATTCAGAGGAATTGCCTTACCATTTTCCCAATCACAGATTGTTTGTCTAGAAACCCCAATACTTTCTCCTAATGCTTTTTGATAAATATTAAGAGCAGTTCTCAGTTCATAAATTGAATCAGATAGAGATTCTGGAAGTTCAACATCTTTAGGGAGGGTTTCAGTGAACTTAATTAGCTTTTTCTTGACATCAGAAAAATCATCTAACAAATAAAAAGTGCCATTTTCAATTCTAATTAGCATATCAGTTTTTATTCCAAATTTAGAAGCAAGTTCTTCAACTGAAAGGTTGTTCAATTTTCTGTATTGCGTAACCCGTTTACCAAATTTACGTCTTTCTCTGAGTCTACGCATATCTTCTGCACGACTATCTTTTTTTCCCATATATTAATAATTCCTCCATTCTTTCTTTTTTTAGTGCGAGTGTATGAATGATTATAGATTCATTATCAACTTCTCAAGTTTATCATCTACATCGAGTAAAAGTTCATACATTCTTTTTGCTTTGAATTTGTAAGTTTTATATTCATTCTCATCTTCTAAAATAGCCGAAAATGAATCAGTTTCAAATCCTAGATGGTGATACAACTGAAGATAATAGTAGCGCTATCTTCATAGAATTTAACAATCTTCCACTTTAACAAAAAATACAAATACAGTAATGCATCTTCTAGATTATCGTATAAAGCTAATAAACCTTTATCATAATCTTCTTTTTGTCCCTTCGGATAATAATAAGCTTGGAACGAATAACCTTTTGTTTCATTGGTTCCATTGACTATTTCATTGTTTAGAATTTTGATCATAGCAAAAGGAACACTCTCGCTTGCACTCAAATTTAAACTTTCATCATTGGCTACAAGTTCTTTTAACTTATATTCGCAAAACTCTTTTTTAACCTGATTCACTAAATCAAGCAACGCATCGGTTTCATTAACGCAGCACATAAGCAATGGCTCCTTTCATATTATTCACGCCTTTATTATACACCGTGTAACGCTTAAAGTCAAGTCCTATTAATAAAAAAATAAGCTTTATAGATTTTTTACATCTTACAGTTTTTGTTTCCTATTTACTTTTACTATAGATGATTCTTTACTGATATGAAGTGACTAAATGACTATTTTCTAATTTTTACTCTATTTTTACTTGAAATAAAAGCAAACTTATCAACGTTTAAGAAAAATTATTAAAATTTTATAATTTTTTACCTTTCGTATTTTGTGATATAATAAGTCTATTAGGACATTCAATGTTAATGTGCTAAAAATTTATGAAAAAAGGAGTTTTGTGTAATGACAAAACAAACAGTTACTAATAGCAATCGCCTTGTTGAAGGGCATGGGTATTTTCGCACTCTAAAAGGTGTAGGTTTGGTATGTGCCGTTGTAATTGCAGGTGCCTTGGCAACTGGTCAAGCGAGTGCTGATCAAGTCACACCTTCTACATCTGCTGTATCTGCCGTATCTGCTGTTTCTGAAGGGGCAACTCCCTCAGTATCAACATCAACAGCTACTACTGCTAATACTACAGTAAATGCACAACCATTAGTTGAAAAAGAGCCTGTTGCTCCACTAGCTACTGAGCCTGCTAAAACTCTTGAAGAAGTTGCATCAACACCAAATACAGTTGAAGCAACTAATCAAAAAGATTTGGATACAGGTTATACAACACTTAAAAATCAAGCTGATATCCTTAAAGTTAATACAAAAGAGGAAGAAGCTAAAACTTACGATTCACTAAAAGAAGCGTCAAAAGACCTCAATAAACAAAGTGAAGATGTTGTTAAAGCTGCAAAAGTGCGTGATGACTTAAATGCAAAACTTGATAGCACTATCAAAGATGCTGAAAAAGCAGGTATTACTGTAAAACTTACAGATGACGTAATCTACGATAAAGCTGAAGATGCTACTGCTGATGTTAATGAGCAAGTTACGAAATTAACTACTTTGACAGAAACAGTGACAGACGCTAAATCTCGACTTGAAAAAGTTATCCAAGAAGCTAACAAAAATGGCATTGTGTTCAAGGATACCGCTACACTAACACTTGTTGTTGGTAAAGAAGATGAGTTCAAAGCACAATTGGTAGCAGCTGAAAAAGCTGTACAAGATGCTATTAATGCTCAAAAACGTACATCTGCTGATTTTGATAAAGCTGTGAAAGAAGCTCAAAATGCTAAAGTAACTGTTGTTATCAAAGGTCAAAAGAATGTAAATGTTGCTGATGCTGATAAAGCCTTGGCAACTGCGCGTGATGTTCTTGCTAAAGCTGTTGCTGAAAAAGAAGCTAATGATAAAGCTTATGCTGATGCATTAAAAGCATGGGAAAAAATCGTTGCAGATGGTAACGCTAAGGTTGAATCAGAGTATAAGACTGCTCTAGATGCATTCAATAAACGTGTTGCTACTGCCAATGCTGAAAACGATAAAATTAAAGCTGAAAATGCAAAAATTGCTGAAGACAACAAAAACGCTAAAGCAACACTTGCTGAAGGTTCAACAGCTAAAGCTTCTAATGGACAATTCACACAGTCACTTAAAGGTGTTGCTGATGTGAAAGTTTCTTCAACTGGAGAAGTATCAATCACTCCAGAAGATGGAGTATCTATTGTGTCAGCACAGTTGGTATCTCCAAGTGGTAAAAAACAGGAGCTTAAAGTTGAAGGTGGCAAAGTATCTTATAAAGGCTCTTTGACAGAAAATGGACAATATAGCGTAGACTATACATTTGCTGCAACAGCTAACAAAGATAGCAAAGTAACAGGTATCTTTAAAGTATCAAATAGCTCACAAGATACAACTACGTCAACACGTACTACACAAGCTCCAATGGACTTGATTGCTATGGTGGATTCAAGCCCATCATTCAGTAGCCGTTCATCACAAATTTTCCCAATCATGAAGGAAATTTTGAAAGATGCTCATCCTCAAACTCGTTTGGCCTTCTTCGATACGTCCGTTAATACAACCATGAGTCACATCATTTCTAATGACGGGGCAACACGTTGGATGTCTCTTGATGACGCTAAGAAGTTTGTAAATCTCGTTATTGATCACATGGAAAAAACTAAGGCTGAGGGTTGGTCTTACTATGATGCTAACAACATGTTCTATGATGTGTTGAAACAACACCCTGAGTACTTGATTGACCGTGCTTATGTCGAAAAACCAATTGAAAAAGCTCATGAAGATCTTGCAAATAAAAACAAAATCTTCAACGTTCTCCAAGTAACAGACGGTTGGTCACAGAACGAAGAAATGGACTCATCGTTTGCCGAATACGTTAAAGCACATGCTAAAACATTTGTCAGTGCGATTGACGCAAGTGGTGCAGGTGACTTTACCATCGGTAAAATGCGTGCGCTTGGTTTTGATACTGCTATTGAAGCAAACCCAGTAACAGATAAAGATAAGATTGCTAATTACTTCCGTGAAGTAGCAACTGAAACAATTGCAACTCCAGGTGAAGTAAAAATTGATACTAAAACTGATACTAAAGTAGATACTTTGAAAGCAACATCAGCGAAAGCTGAAAAACCTTTGGTGGCAGTTCCAACTGATAAACCAGTAAAAGGAACTTTCAAAGCTCCTGCTAAACCAGTTGCTAAAGAAAATCCTAGTGTAACACTTGAATCTTTGGTTATTACAACTAAAACTCCAAAACTTGATAAAGTAACAACTGAAGCTCACAAAGTAGGTGTGTCAACAACAATTCACCCTGTTACATATAAAGCACCTGAAATGCCTGCTAAAACTCCTGAAGCACCAACTTCAGTTTCAACACAAACTCCTGCTCCTGCTAAGGCTGAAGGAGCTAAAGTAGAATCTGGTCATGTACTTCCAAATACAGGTTCAGAAGAAGCAACTGGATTTGGATTCGCAGGAATCGTTTCACTTGCTTTAGGACTTGTAGGAATTAGCCTTCGTCGTAAAGCAGACTAAAATATCGAAATAAATAAAAAAAGAGCTATTTAGCTCTTTTTTTATTGATTGATCATATAATCATTAATTATTTAGATATGCAATGATTAATTTATCAATATTAGATGTTGTTCCATCTTTAATATCGAGTTCTGAAATAAGTTCATTGAGTTTTTTTCATATTCTTGTTTGTAAGTAGAGAATGAAAGCTTATTTGAAAAAAATCACGAAGCTGTTTCAAAAAAATGTTCTTTATTAAATTCTTTTTGGTTCTTCAAAAAATAAACAATTTATAAAACAACTTGTAAGCAAACTTATTTAAAAATATCATCTTTTGAAGGGTAATTATCTTTAATATCATCATAGAAAAATGAATAAGTTGTTGCAGCAGTTTCAATTGAAGCAATTTCTGCATTATTGTACAATGAATCAAAAATAGCTGAGTCGTTAATTTTTTCATTCTCTCCTACATATAATTCATCATCGTCAATAATTCCAAAAACATCACCCATTAAAGTATTCATTTTTACATTTGAATCTTCTACAGGAGTGGGGAGTTTTGCAATCTGTTCAACAACGATATTGAATGACTCTTCAAACTCATCAGAGAAACTTGTACGAACGTTATCCATTTCATAAATGTTTAACAAGATATACGGAATAACTCCTCCTCCTACATAGAATTGCTCATTTTCCTTATAAATAGGGTGAGTCGCAGTTGCATCGGAAACCTCAAAGGATTCATCGACTAAATTATAAGTTAATGCAATCATACGGCTGTATGAAGATTCTGCCTTCATCTTCTCATCAAAAAGTAGAATTTTAGATTTAATATCTTCTTTATTTTTTTTAGCTTCTTCTGCAATAAATTTAAAAATGTTCATTTTTTATTTCCTCCTAGTGTAATAAAACATTTCTTTGTTTTTTTAACTATAATAATAGCAAATGTAACGCTAAAAGTCAAGTCTTAATGTAAAAAACAATGCCTAAATTGTATTTAATAAAAACAAAAAAATAAAGAGTCAGCTATTAATCAGCCAACTCTTTATTATGTTTATTCGATCATTTTTGCGTTTCAAGTTCAATAACCTCATAAGGCGGAACTCTTACTTTGAAAGAACCTTTTTGTCTAAAATCTTCAACCTTTTTATAGGTCACTTTTTTAAGTGGCTTAGATGCACTACCATTGATTGTTACATCAGGACGGTATACAGTGATAGTTTCATTAGACTTAATGAAAGTGACAGAACTGGGTTCGTCAGCAAGTACACTGGATGCAATGGGGTCTGTTAACATATAGTAATGCTTTTCTTCAGTTTTAGCACCATCTTGAGCTACATTTGGCGTTGTTGTTGTCATTGACACAGTATCGCCAGTATTGTAGATAACTTTACTTTCGATTATATGTGACGTTGGTGTTGCACTAAGTGCACCATTGATAGTTGCAAATCCAACACTCGAAAAAATAACAATAGTAGGACTAACAACAGCTATAAAAAATAAGATTAAGGTTAAGGTTGTCTTACCAATAGAAATAGATGGTTTTTTTATTAGTAATGAAAGCGTTGAAACAAAAAACGCAACAATTCCAACAACTCCAATAAATAGAAAGATAGCACATACAACTAATAAAGTACAAGCTACAGGAGCATCTAGATACATAATTTTAAATTTCCTTTCAAATCAAAAAATTTATTCATTGTTTATATTTCCTGAGAATTTCTTTAGGTTATAGCATAATTTACTATTTTACCCTACTGTTTTCTTTTAGTTTAAGAGTGGGGATTTACCACTTCGTATCGAACGGATGCTACACGTTCTGCAAGGTTATCAAGGATTTGTGGAAGCTTTTCGAGATTAGATGATAGGTCGTAAGATTTTTCGAGTTCAAAGTCAAAACATAGCAGGTTGCCAGGTTGGTCGTCAACTAGACCCCAACCGTCATCAGGGCGGTACGCAGGGCGCGGTAGGCGGTCGTTGCATGTGATAGTAACGCCGTCTTTGATTTTTGTGTAGTCACGTACGCCGTGGGTGCATCTTGTGGTGATGATAATGGTGTTATGTTCGCCAAACGCGATGTGTTGGTAGGTTCCGGTCATTTTATTGCTTAAACGAGCTGCAATATTACCTTCTAGGTTTGGGTTCTTACGGACATAGGGCAAGAGTTCCATGTACTGCTCAAAATCGTTGAGTAGCTTTTTGAGTGTCGCTGTATCATCATCGCTAAAGCAAGTGCTTGAGAGACGGATGGTTTCGTCACAATCTATGGTAAATCTAGGGCCGTGGTCATCCTTATAAACGACGTTTGGATGCTTTTCTAAAAACGCCTGTGTAATGGCTTGTTTTTCGGTTGTTTCTTGTCTGATGCGTTTGATTGCTTGGAGGATGTCATTCTGTTCTGATTGATAGTCTTTGATTTCTTTTTCTAGTTTTTGATAGCGTTTATTAAGCCTGTCAAGTTCGTAGTTCATAGTTTTTCCTTTTTATTAAAAATTAGGGAACTATATACCAGTTTACACTAGACACAATATATAGTGCTTACGAGAATATCAAAAAAGGCGAGTTCCAAGCGGAAATCGTCTTTTAGTTTATCTCAATTCATCTGAATGTTCGGTCATGTATTCTGCTAACCATTCCATACCATAGGCTATCTCAAATACTTCCAATATCAATGAAAGGTCTGGTTGAAAACCATATTCTTTGAGCTTGTTGGTAACATCTTTTATGGAACGGATTTTGATTAACTTAATAATATCTCCTGCATCTTGTCTATCCCTATCTCGTCCGCTTTCTAGCTTCATACCAAGAATGTAAGATAATGGCGGTACAAAAACAGTCAAATTTGAATAGCTAAATGCCTTCTCACAGATTGACCGCGGCGGTACTCTATTCATATTGGCAACGTTATTATTCAACCATAATTCTTCAGGTTCGTTCACACCAAAATCATCGCCAACTTTCTCAATAATGCTTCTGATTTTAGCATCTTCTTGATAAAAGGCATCTACATCTTGTGTTCCTCGGAGATTGTAATACTCCAGAACAAAACCACCAACACAGATAATTTCTAGGTCAATATTTTCCTTGGCTAATTCTGTATTGAGAGCCTCAAATAAAACTTTCTTATCCATAGTTACCCTCTCTAAAGAGTTTCAAAATATCTTTTGGCTGACTTTTACGGTTCGCCTGCAAAACGTGTTCTCTTGTGTGTGTGCCTTCTGTTAAAGCATCTTGAAGGGTTATTTTTTGGAAAGGTGTTAAGGTAGGATTTTTCAACAATTGCTCTACATCATCAGTAGTTAGTTTAGTCTCCTCATCTTTAATGACCTTATAAAGATAGCGAAACCACAAATCACCGTCACTTCCAGCATGTTCACTAGCTCTCACCATGTAATCGTACCATGTTGTCATTATTATTCCCCCTCATCTTTTCTAGGGTTATAGTGCATTGCTATCCAAAGTTTTTTGTCAAAATCAGATAACTCTTTTTTCTTCTGATAAATGCAATCGTTCAAATCAGGAAATTTGAGACTGTATTTTTTCTCAAAAAAGCTCTGAAACTCCTCTTTACTTTCTGCAATGTCAACCAAGGCTTCTAACTCTGCCATTTGTTTGGCAATAGCCTTTCTGTCAATTCTCTTTTGACTATCTCCAAGTACGTCATAAACACAACTTTTTGTCAGTTGAGTATAAAAAGAGCGATGTTCAGTAACAAAATCAAAGGAATAGGTCTTATTCCAGAGTTTGGTGTATTTATTGTAAAAACCATCTGAAAGGCTGACCTGATAACCAATCAGCTTACTATCAACTCTACGAGCGATAGACCTTTCCAATTCAAAAATGTAGGGTCATGTAATGTGTTAGTAGCCATAAATCAGCTCCCTGTATTTAGTTCGAACACAGGCATTTGAAATCAGGAGATTAAAAACGCTCACTATCCGAATAGTCACGAGTATTATAACGAAAAAAACAAATTCATCTACATAGTCTTGAAGATATTTCTTAGACCACGAATGGTAAATTCCTAATACTCCACGTTTCAATCCAGCCCAAAAGCCTTCAATCGTGTTGGTATAAACATCACCTTGAACATACTCACTAATTCCATGATTAACAAAGTCATGATTATACATCTTAGCCACTTTATTATAACCCAGCCATTCATCTGTGTAAAGTTGAGCTGTTTCCTTTACGTATTTGACAATCTGTTCAGTCAATGTTTTCGTCTTTGTATCTGGAACATGATGAGCATTAACTTTACCTTGACGTTGTACCATGCCTACTACAGCAGATTTGTCTTTCAATGAACGCCCTTGAGCATTTTTGACTTTTTTGGAGTTATGACGGTTCTTGTTTTTACCACCTATGTAGGTTTCATCAACTTCCACAACATCATCAAGACTATTGTTGTTTTCAGAACTAAAACACTTACGGATACGTTCCAGCATGAACCAAGCTGTTTTTTGCGTAACACCAATATCTTTTGATAATTGTACAGATGAGATTCCTTTTTTGTGAGAAGTCACAAGCCAAATTGCCATAAACCATTTACGAAGTTCAATTTTAGTATTGTCAAAAAGAGTACCAGTCTTGACATTGAAGTATTTTCCAGTATTTTTACAACGGTATTTGTTACCTTTACATTTGTAGACCTTTGAGGTAGCATCAAAAGGGCTAATAATCACATCGCCCCAAATCATATTTTCTAAATGGTCAATACATGACTGTTCGTCTGGAAAAGCAGATTGTAAATCGAATAATGATTTAAACTCAAACTTCATAACTGGCACTCCTTACTTCTTGATTATATTATATCGAAAATAAGAATGATTGTCAACAAAAAAATGTAAACTTCTACTATGCAAAAAAAGCCAGAATTTTTGATATAATAGAAGTATCAAAAAAATAAAGGAAATTAAGCATTATGAACGCAATCACAGCTCACAGCTCACAGCTCACAGCTCACAGCTCACAGCTCACAGCTCAGCTCACAGCTCACAGCTCACAGCTCACAGCTCACAGCTCACAGCTCACAGCTCACAGCTCACAGCTCACAGCTCACAGCTCACGCTGATTATGTAATCGGGCGTGTTTTTTTGTCAAGCTCTAAAACAGGCTTTTTTTCACATTTTTTTGTGAGGAAGCCTTTTATGATCCCTACGAAAGTGGGGTAGCATAATGGCTGGCTCACTCCACAACGCTAAAAAAAGCCAAAAAAACGATGAGTTTTATACTCGTTATAAAAGATATTGCTGAGGAAATGGGGCATTATAGAGAACACTTTAGAGATAAGGTTATCTACTGTAATTGTGATGACCCAACACAATCAAATTTTTTTGGCGTTATTTTTCATAACAATTTTGCTAGTTTGGGTATTAAAAAACTGATAGCAACACATTTTCAAGAAGATAGCGAACCTTCGTATGCTCTGATTTATGAAGGTGGCGATGACTTCAATATGGAAGCTGGAAATATTGAAACTATTTATGGAGATGATGAGTATACAGCTGGAGATTTCCGGAGCGAGGACAGTATAAACTATCTGAAAGAAGCTGATATTGTTGTGACTAATCCTCCGTTCAGTTTGTTTAGAGAATATATTTCTCAATTAATGGAACATCAAAAAAAATTTATCGTTATCGGAAACAAAAACTCTGTAACATATAAGGAAATTTTTCCACTTATTCAGAATAACCAAATTTGGATTGGTGCTAGAAGTATGAATTCAGACTTTTGGTTGTACGTTCCAGAGGGAGCTGATTATGAAAAATTGGATGAAGATGGAAAAAAAGTAAAGCATATAATGGGTTGTTGGTTTACTAACTTAGATTTTGCAAAAAAACGACATGATGGTTTATGGCATGTAGGTGATGTATTTGACCAAACAAAAGCTCATAAATATTACGAAGGGTTTGAGAGTAAATACCCTAAATACGATAACTACGATGCAATAAATGTAGATAATGTTAAAGACATTCCAATTGATTATGATGGTGTAATGGGAGTACCAATAACTTTTATTAATTATTTCAATCCAACTGAATTCGAGATTATTAAATTCAGAAAAGGAGATGACGATAAAGATTTAACAATAGATGGGAAACCTCCATATTTCAGAATTTTAGTTAGAAATCTAAATCCAATTAGTCGTGATGAAGATAAGGGATATTGATAAAAGGAGAATAAAATGAAAGTAAGAAGATTAAGAGATATACTTGATAGACCATTCACTATCAGAGATTTAGCTAGTGGGTATACCAATAATGATGATGGTGCTACTACTGACGCTGTAAAAAGGATATAATGGTAACTTGAATATTCGTCCTTCTTATCAGAGAAATAGCGTATATAACGAAGATAAGAGACAAGCTGTAATTCAAACCGTTTTAGATGAGTGTCCTTTAGGTATTATGTACTGGGTTGATTTAGGAAACGGACAATATGAAGTTCTCGATGGTCAACAACGTATTTTTAGCTATTTGTAATTATGTTATGGGGAATTACTCTGTAAAAATCAAGTAAATTTCCATCCAGTGCTCCTCAACAAGATTTCCCAAATCTTCAGATGAACCTAACTGACTTAGCAGAACAAATTCTTGATTATGAGTTAGACATATATGTTTTGTGAAGGAACTGCTTCCGAAAAAAATGAAATGGTTTCATGTTATCAATACAGCAGGCGAACCATTAAATGAGCAAGAATTAAGAAACTCTGCTTATACAGGAACTTGGCTTTCTGATGCTAAACAAAGATTTTCAACAAAGACTGGACGTGGCGTTGTACTTGCTGACGAGAATCCGAATAACGATAAAGCAGAACCACTATTAAATGGTAATTGGAATAGACAAGAGTATCTACAAACTGCTATTAAATGGGCTTCACAAAATGATAATGACGATAGTACAAATACAATCGAAGATTATATGTTGAAGCATCAAGGAGATGCAGATGCTTCTGAATTATGGCAAAATTTTTCTGCCATAATTGAATGGGTTCGTGGAAAGTTTATAAGCTATCAAAACAGTTTGAAAGGGATGGATTGGGGAACAATCTACAAAGAGTATCAATTAGGACAGTTAGACAACAATATCATCAAAAATAGTGCTTCTGTCATTAACGAAAAAATTGCAGAGTTGGTAAATGATGATGAAGTCACAACTAAAATGAAAGGGATTTATCAGTACATCATTTACGGAGATTCCAAATATCTCCAACTTAGAGCTTTTGATGATAAAACCATCAAGCAAAAATATGAAGAACAGAGCCATCACTGCGTTTATTGTGTGGATGAAGGAAACAACAGGGAGTATGCTCTTAAAGAACTAGCAGGCGACCATATTACACCGTGGTCTTTAGGTGGAAAAACTGTCCCTGAAAATTGCCAACTATTATGTAAAAAGCATAACTCTTCAAAAGGGAACAACTATTAAAATTGAAAAGGCGACTTCCAAAACGGAAATCGTCTTTTTTGATATTCTCATAAATACAATATGTTGGTGGTGGTGTAAACTGGTATATAGTTCCCAAAAATTATTATTTATTTTTCCTGAGAATAACAAGATATTCATGAGCCATGGTTTTTACCTTTTGCCCCCTATTATTTGTTGGAGAAGTCTTACTTGGCATACGTTTATTTAGAATATCTCTAACTATAGTTTTTTCGTGAGTGAATCCGAATTTTTCAAACATTTTTGCAGTGATGATATCTGTTTGCAATTCGACATCTCTCACTCGCCTATTTCCTACTAGATAAGCAACCACTCCTCCATGTTTAACTACCTCGGCCACTTTTTCAATTGATTCTTCGTAATCTTTATAAAAAGAAACTACAGACGGAACACGTTTATTCTTCTCTAGTTTTTCCTTTTCATCGATCATAGAAATAGCATCATCCAACTCAGCAATATCAAACTTAACCACTTCTTTTGCTTTGACACCTCCCATTAATCGTCTATCTAGAGATATTGGTTCTGGAAAATCAAGCCATTCGTTAGCAAGACGTGAAAATTGCCCATATGCAACGGTGGTATTGCTATCTCCATAAGGCGGAGAGGTTACTACTAAATCAATAGAATTAGGTTTTACATCAGAATCAGTTATTGCTGCATTCATAATAGTCACATCTGTTTGAGAATTTAAAAAAGTAGTGTTTTCATAAAAGTCTTTAACAGTTGTATAAGCTGATTGTAACTTTTGAGAGAAAATAGCGATTGCATCAGGATTGTGTGAGTCTCTTTTTGACTCAGGAATCTTGTAAAGTTTAAATTCACCATTTCTTGTAAAAGATACATGTCGTACAGTTTCAGAAAATACTAATGAGAAAAACAAACGAACATCTGAATCTTCAATATTATTGATAACTGCTTTTAACCTAGCTAATTCATCAATGTTTTCTTGTTTAAACCAAGATTCAAGTATTGTGAATGAAGGATGTTCATAATTACTTAGAACAGACAAGTGATAATCAAGATTATCTATTTCCCTTTTGATGTTTTCCAAATTGAATTTGGTGGTTTTTGCAGTAGATATCAAGACGGCTAAAGGATTTAAATCAAGCCAATCACCTTTCTTACGTTCTCAACCATTCCTTCAAGTAATGTGGTTCCTGAACCCATGTATGGATCAAGAACAATAGATTCTGATGTTGCATACTCTTGAATAACGTTTCTTGCAATTCTTGGCATCATCATAGCAGGATAAGAATGAATAGCATGAGTGTATTCGCTCATTTTATATTCTTCAAAATTCCAATCCTTATTATATTCTCTTTTGTGAACCAAATTACCCTCCGAAATATTTTTAGTCTTATTGTTTATTGAATTGACTTGACTTTAACTTATACACAAGTCAGTAGGAAACTTTTGAATCAAAACAGATTTTTTTGTAACTGTATAGATGCTACGGTCTGGTTCTGACGGAACGAAATCCGTCATTTTCTCTTCGCCTACAGTAACACAGGGGGAAAGAGAGAGTTCTTTCTCTTGGCTTTTTATTTCACTTCGAACTTTCTCTAAATTGAAGGTATGACATTCATATCTTTCGAAAGTATCCTCTTCACCCTCTTGGTATTCATATTCCAATTTCACTGCATTAAAATATTTGATAGCTTCCATATAAGCTTTTTTTAGACTTGTATAAACAGCTAAATTGAACATTTGATTTTGAGGTAGTATTGCATTTTTAGCAGATGTTGTATAATCTACTTTTTCAACTACAACATAAAAGCTCATATTTTTCTCCTGTTTGCTACATTGTTTTTTAACCTGCTTATTTATCAGTCATTGTTATTCAATGAGCTTTTATAAACTTTAGCATGGATTTCTCTTGAAACTCGTTTTTCACCAACTTCCATATTGCTAAGTTCATCAGAAAAACTATAAGCTTTAGCATCTAAGTTATCCACGTGATGAACGATTGTTGCTTCAATGGTTGCAGGTTCTACTGGGCTTCCCCATTCTTGTCGTCCGTGGTGAGATAAAATAATGTGTTGTAACATTTGAATTTCTTCGCTATCAGCTTCAGTTTCATCCACATACTTTTTAGGAAGCTCAAATCCTAGTGAAATGTGTCCAAAGAGGAAGCCTTTTTTAGTAAAGTCTTCTGCAAGCCCATGTTCATATTGGTATTCTTCTGCTTTCATAATGTCATGGAAGATAATCCCTGAGATAAGCAAATCTTTATTTGCAGTTGGGTACATCTTTTGAACAAACAAAGCGATATCAATCATTTCTTTTACGTGGCGCAAAAGTCCACCACGTTTATAGTGATGCATACGTTTGGCAGCTGAGATAACTTTCAAGCTTTCTCCATATTCATTCAAGACTCCTACTGTTACTTTCTTCAAAATAGGATTCTCCATGTTATATACCAACGTTAAAATATCTGCATAAACGGCTTCAACGTCAATAGGTTCGCTAGGAATAAGTTCAGACATGTCGATAACGTCACTTGGAATGCTGAATTGTTGAATGTTAATCTTATATTTTCCACCATAATAATCAGCAGTTCCTTCTACATAGATAACATTATTGTTTTGCAAAGCGTCCCACATGTCAGATGTTACATTCCAAAGTTTACAATTAGGGATACTAGCTGTTTTATCTGACAATGTTAACTCAACATAGTTATTTCCATTTTTTGCTGTTTTAAGTTCCAATGAACTTGTTAGACAGTTTTGTGCAATAGTTTCAGGTTGTGTATTCAAAGTCATATTTATTTACCTTCTTTCATGATTTCAAAGCGTCCATCTATAGTTTCTGAATATGGACGACTAAATTTAATTACTTCATATTCTTCATTCTCTTTCGAATTTTTAAAAGATAATGGAGAATAGATTACTGCTAATTCTTGCGTATTAGTATCAAAAACAAAGTCATCAACGACATAACTGACATTTGTTTTCTTGTGTTTAATAATATCACCTTTTTTATAGCAAGGCGTTTTAAAAAGATAGTTTTTCAATTCATCATAAGACATTTTATTAGATTTAACCATTCTTCAAACTCCTTTTTTATCTTATTTAGAGTCAGCCTTGGTCAGTTCTAAATATTTATCATATGATATTGGAACAAGTTTAACAAAGCCATCTTCTGTAAGTTCCCATTGATACACTTCACTATCTTCAATATAATCTTCTACACTGTATTCAGTGGTAATATTATCTAGGTCTAGTTTTTCAATAAGAATAAAACTTCCGACAACATTATTATCGCTGATAATAGTATATTCTTTAAGCTTATCTAAGACATCTGCCTTATCTTCTGTCCAAATACTTGTTTGTTCGTTTTCAAGGTCATGAAATCGATAAATTACGATAGACATAGTTCAACTGTTTCCTTTCTGTTTCTGTTCCGATTTTATTTTTTCTTCCAAGATTTGACCTTAGATGCAATAGAGGAAAATATAGAATCCTCTTGAAAAGTCTTAACAATTGGTTTTGACATTTTCTTAATAATGATTTTTGATATTTCGATGTTTTTCTTCAATCTAAAAGCAAACTTTTTATCATTTTGACAACGAAATTGTAAATAGAGAAATGCATAAATGATGCACATTGCACTGATTCCAAATATCATCCAGTAAATAGAGATGTGAAAAGAATTATTTATCATACATTAGACTTCCTTATACAACATAGGCTTTCACATTATTTTTATCATACCAATTCTCAGTAGCAGGTAGTCCATCTGAATAATCAACGAAAGTATCATTACTAAATTCATAACGTTTTTTATTGAGCAAGATATCCCAGAAAATTTTCAATACTTTATCTTGGAAATATTTAGTATCAACATATTCATCGTTAGATGAGACATATTCACCTTCCCAATAACTTTCAATAAAGTCCAAGTATAAATTGTAATAAACAATTACATCTTTATTCCCGTAGTTCTGTTTTAAAATTGTCTCTCTTTTCGGAGAAATTCGCTTCAAAAAGATTTCATAAGGCATGGCAGAGAAGACTTCCCACCAATACTTCGGACGAGTTCCTGAAGATACTGAAGGACAAGCATCAAGGATAGCTTCTTTATATTGAGCTTCAGAAGTTAACTCGCTTTGATTATTGATGAAAATTTCATAGATTTTTTCGTATACTTCCTCATTACCTTCTTCTTTCAACTTGCGTTCAAAGAAGTCCATATTCATTGATTCAAAATGTTGTTCTTCAATAGCGTTAGATATTGGGTATTCAGAAATACCAAAACTATTACTATTGATATTAGATTCTATAACAGAAGCGACATCTTCATAGCTTTCATGATAACTACGAAAAGTATTTCTGTGTTTTCGTTCAAAATTAGATGTAAATCTTAGAATTTTTAAAGTGTTCACTTTTATCTCCTCTTCAATGGTTCCAAAGTTGTTTTCTATATCCGGGCTTTAGTAAAGCTCTTAGCGTAGCAAGTTGTTGGTCACGAAAAGTTCTTGCAGTTCTAAGAGTTCTTCTTCAACAGCTTTGATGCTGTCTAGGTCAGCTTGTTGGAGTTCAATTCGTAGTTATTGGATGCGCAGGTTTAGGACGCTTGCTTTTAATGTCATGGTACGCCTCCTTATGCTGAATAGATAGCATAGTCGAAATCATTAAGTCGGTCATTTGGGATATCCCAGATTTCTCGGGCAACTTTTTGAATGATATCGAAGAGGCCTGCATCTGTTGGCATCGGTTTTTCGACGTCTGGCTTTGAGACGGATTTGATAATGATGGTTTGAACGGTGTTACGGTTGATTTGAGCGCTTCGGTCATATAGCGATGTGATAAGCGTTGTACAGTCTTCAAAAAAGATTTTGTAGGATACAGGATCCGTGTAAATGATGTCACCTTTTCGGTGAGCATTGTCTAGGGTTTTATTTAATTGGCAGATAACAACTTGTAAGGTTGGTTTGATGTCTTCTTTTAACGTTTTTTGCGTTGCCATAATGATTTCCTCCAGTTTGTTTAGTATCAGGCGTGTTTATTGATGTACTCAGTATTGCATTTGTTGGCGTACTCGTTGATGTATTTTTCGTTCATTTCCACTAGGTCTTGTCTGCTATATCCTACAGGTTCAAAGTATCTGTAGGGCTTTAAGTACTCGTTGATGTATTCAGCGTTCATTTTAGCTATTTCTTGTTCGCCACGCATTGTAGGTACGAAGTACTCATAGTGTGTTGAAATTTTTGTGGCATAGTGAATGAAAAAGTTGTGGTAGTCTTTGTAGGGTGTACTGATGATGTCACCCACTTTAAGAACGTCTTTAATGGGCGTATGGATACGGCAAGTAACGACGAGTGTACAATCTGGCATAGTAGGTTCCTGCTTTTTTACTTATTGTTAATAATAAGTATATATTAAGTAACGCTAAATGTCAAGTCTATACCTAAAAATATAAAGAAAAAACGTCTTTTTTGGACGTTTTCTGTATTATGCTCGAACATTAAATCCGTATTCTGGTTCTGTTGCTTTATATTCAGCGATATATTGACTTTCTTTCTCCAACAATGTCTGATGAGTCCCTTTAGTTACTTTTTCAATAACTTCAAATTGCCAATCCTCAATGCTAGATTTTGATTTAATAAATTGATGAAATGGACTAGTACTATCAGCTTTTAGATGCTGAAACCAACGCCATGTTGGGAAATTAGTCGTTTTCCCAATATACACACGCCCATCAGGTTTATAGGTGATTTTATAAATGTAACCAACAACTCCTCTTACTGACCACTTATCATCAATATCTGCAAAATCATCTTTAGCTTTTTGCATGCACTCATTGCTGCAATAATAGTTACCACTAAACATATATTGTCTCATTTCGATTTTAGTAGTAGCATTATTACCACAGTAATAACAAGGGATTTCTTCTGTCCAAAAGCGATACCATTCACTATCTTCTGGCAACTCAAAAATCGTTGCAAAGAAATACTCTGTTTTAGAAGTTCTCTGAGGAACTTTTTCAATAAAATATTCTGGGAAGTCTTCTTTTATAAGAGCTAATACTTCTTTTTTTGTATCAACATTGTAATAAATTTTCCGAGTAAGTGTATCTGAGAAACCTTCATTAACTCTAGTTTTTATTTGAACATACCAGTTCATCTATTTTACCTCTTTTTCTTAACTACCTTTTTGCTTCTATAAATCAATAAATTGAGAGCTAAACACTGTTGCACTACCAACAATCACCCCTACAACACTAGTAGCGATGGCATAAATAGAAGGAGTTGGGTCAATAACATCTTTTACTCCGTTGGAATAAACCCCTACTACAAATTCTGATGGCAAGTACCATGTGTCGTTTTGATAGGAGAAAAATACAAGACTACCATAAATAAAAATTGCTATGGATAATACAATAGTTAACAACCCAACAAATTTAACTCCAGTTACAATCTGACCCAATATAGCTAATAAATATATAAGAACAAATATACTGCATATGATTATGACATCCATTTTTTTATTTTTACCTACTTTCTACTTCAAAAAAACATTATTTTTTGTCATTTTTTATAGTGCCATTGTACTATAAAAACTCGAAAAACACAATAATACCAACGTTTTTTTAGGCTACATATTTTTTTAAAAAAAGAAAAATAAAAAAAGAACACTCATTTTTTTGATTTATATTCGAATATGCTAAAATGTGTTTATTCTTACTTAAATGTAACCAAATGTAACTAAATGTTACCTTTTGTTGTCAAAAAGTTAGAAAGAGAGGTCTATTGCGACTGTGACTAAAGTAAGAGAAAAACCAATTTTCATTAAAGGTATGGCAGAAAAACTTGATGTTTCTATCTCTACTTTGAGAAGGTGGGATAAAGAAGGTTTTTTGGTTGCTCATCGAACGCCAACGAATCGCTTATTCTACACAGAAGAACAAGTCGAAGCATACTTTAAAGAAGCAAAACGATAACAAATGAAGTTCACATTATAATACTATTTATATTTTATGAGGTAATAAAAAATGACAGAAACACTTAACAATACTCTTGAACCCAATGCTGAAAAAAATGCTCAAGAAAACGAAACACAAACTTTCAACCCAACTGAAGGACTTGAAGTATTTTCTGAATCAAAAAAAGAAGAAATTGAAAAACAATATCAACAAGAACAGGAACTCTTAAAACCAGAACCAATTCCAAATAATACAGAAGAATTATCGCAAAAAGTATCTTCTGCTATTGTTCTAACAGATGCAGAATTAAGTAGAGTTGAACAAATTGGTTCGCAAATTAAATTTGATCGTGATTTTGTTGATGGTTTTGCTAGTGATCCTTCTAAGAAACAAAAGAACACATCTAAAGAAATTTTGGCTCAAAGCCGTCCAAATCAATATGGTGATATTGGTAAAGACCTCATCAAACTTTCTACAGGTTTGAAAAATACAACTATGGCAAATCCAACAGGTTTCCAAAAGCTTTTTGCACGATTCAAGAGTGAACTTTCAACTCTAAAAGCGAGATATTCAACAGCAGAAAAAATTATTAACGAAGTGTATGGAAAATTGGAAAATGACCAATTAACTCTAGGAGCTAACGTTAATCGTTTAGAAAAAATGGAACGAGAAAATGAAGAATTGTTCCGTGAATTAGTTATTTACGTTGAAGCAGGTAAAAGAGCCGTTGAACATGCAAAAAACGTTTTGCTTCCAGAGATGAAAGAAAAACTTGACCGAAAAGAAATTTCTGATAATGAGTACACGCGCTTTGTAGATAATCTTAAAGATTTCGAATTACAACTCTATGACCGAAACTCTCAAATTTCTTTATGTCAATTGGATGCTATTAACATTCGTACTCTTACCCGAACTACTCGTGCCTTGTATCAAAAAATCAATCGTTGTCGAGATATTCTGATTCCTGCATGGGAAACTACAATGGGTACTGCCTTTATTGCTAATAGCACTCAACAAATTGCTGAAAGCACTGAAAAAGTAGATAATTCTATTAATGACATGATAATTGCTGCTTCAAACGCAAGCCGTGAGGCTAATAAAGCAGGAATGAAAATTGCACGAAAAGAATCTCTTCCAATTGAAACGCTAGAAAAATTGACTCAAAATATTATTGGTACATTAGATGATGTTATTGCAATTGATACTGAAACTTCTACTCGCATTGCTAACAATAATGTTCGTATTGATGAACTTCGTCAAGAAGTTTCAAACAAGCTTATTTCTACACAAGAAGCTATCAAGAAAAACTATGCTTAATGTGAGTTCTTAAAAATAATAAAAACTTACTATATAGATTAAGGTTGAATATATCTATGAATAAAACAAATGAATTTAAATCAAAAATTATTCTTTTTATTTTAATGTATATATCTGCTTCTGTGCTTCTCTATTATACGGATGCACATCAAGATGATATTATCGTTAATACTAGTTTTGCTACATACCAAGCTCTTCGTTATATTATTCTTGCAATCTTTGGTTTAAATACTGTTTTTGGAGCACTTGTTTCTATAAAATTTCTCTTAAATCGTCTTGAGGAAAATGAACAAACAGAAAAAGAAATTGAGGAAAGTAAAAATCCTTTATCCGAGGAGGCATCAGTTTTACAAAAACTTCAAAGTATTATTGATAATGATGATGACATTAGCTATGATTACATCACATATGCAAAACGAGCAATTAAGCAAATCAAAGATGGTAAACAGTTGATTAAAGACTACAAAGAGATCACTGAATCAAATGAAGATGATGACTTAGCTAATCAACCAGTTATTCAAAATATTGGTGAAGAGCTTGTCAATGTTAGAGTTCGATTGTTGGCGGATGCAAAAAGTATCTACAGAAGACTTCTTATCGGTAAAGATGGAGATACAATTCTTAAAAAACTTGAAGCTAACGATCAAATTCTACAAGAAGCTAATGACTTGGTAGTTGAAGCAATCAATTATATTGATGCTAAGACTGATTCAAAAAATCTTGATTTGGAAAGCTTGGCAAAATCTCTTAAACAACTTGTTGATTTGCTCTAGAAATGAAATATAAACAAAACAAAATAAAATAATAAAAAAAAAAGAAAGGACATGTTATCATGACATTCAGTTCTAAATTTAAAAAAGTCACAATTGGAACTATTAGCTTATTATCTGTAGGTTTACTCCTCACAGCTTGCTCAAGTTCTGGTGATGTAGATAATATTGAAAAAATCTCTAAAAATGAAGCCACAAAAGAGGTAGAAGCTTTTTATAAAAAGATTGGTCCAACTAAAGCTAAGTTATCTAAAGATATCGATAATACTTCATTGGATACCAAAGAAGAACTTCCAGATATTGACAAAAACTACCCATTGACTGTAAAAGGTGATGGGGACATCAATGTTGAAGTCTTTGTAAGTCCTGAAAAAGCAGGAAAAGGTGAAGATGGCATTATTAATGAAATTGCAGAAGATTTCAATAATGAAAAACAAACTGTAAACAATAAGCGTATTAGTGTGTCTATTCGCTCAGTTCCATCTGGTACCGCTATTGATTACATTTCTAGTAAAAATCATGTTCCTGATGGATACACACCATCAAACCCTCAATGGAATTACATTCTTACTTCAAAAGGTTTCAATACAAAAGAAGTTACAAACCGCCTATTTGGTAACACTAGTGGTTTGTTAATGAAGAAAAAAACATATGATGGTATCAAGAAAAAATATGGTGACATCAATATTGATACATTAAATAAAGCAGTCAATAATGGTTATTTGTTAGGATACACAAACCCATACACTTCTTCTACAGGTATGAGTCTCTTAACACAACTTCTTTTCAGCTTTGACCCAGAAAACCCTATTAGTGATAAAGCTAAAAGCGAATTCCAAAAATTCCAAAGCAATATCCCTTCTACATTTGTAACAACAACTCAATTACGTGATGCTGCTAAAAGTGGAAATGCTGATATTCTATCAATCTCATATCAGACATATATTAACACTCCTGAATTCAAGGATTACAAATACATTCCGTTTGGTATCCGACAAGATTCACCTCTGTATGCAACTACAGACAACAGTGAAAAACAAGAAGTATTGAAAAAATTTGCAGATTACATCAAACAAGATGATAATCAACAAAAAGCCACTCAATATGGATTTAATAAAAACGATGATTACACTTATGAAGAAAAGACAAAAGATGGTAATCTTCTTCAATCTATGCAAGATTTGTGGAAAGTCAATAAAAATGGTGGAGAACCAATCATTGGAGTATTCTTGACTGACCGTTCTGGTTCAATGTCTGGAGAACCTATGAACAATGTTAAAAAATCTCTTTTAAACTCTATGCAATATATTGGAGATGAAAATCAAATTGGATTAGTTTCATATAGTAGCGATGTTCAAATTGATGTTCCTATTGGAGCAATGAATGGTACTCAAAAAGCTTATATGACATCTGCTATTAAAAATATGAATCCTGGTGGTGGAACAAACACTTACAATGGAGTTCTTGTTGCAATTAAAATGCTTCAAGATAAAATGAAAGAACATCCAAATGCTCGCCCAGTAATCTTCGTTCTTTCTGATGGAGAAACAACAGGAGGATACAGCTTCGATAGAGTTGCTCCTATTATCAAATCATTAGGAATTACTGTTCATACTATTGGTTACAATGCTGATTTAAAAGAATTAGCTAAACTATCTAAAATCAATGAATCTGTAGCTATTGATGCGGATAACGATAACGTAGTGTATAAACTAAAAGAATTGTTTAATGCGGAATTCTAATTAATTATTTACCAATAAAGTCTGGAATAATTGGCTTTATTGGCATATCCTTAACATTAAAACATAAGCATAAAATGTAAAAAGGACTAAAATGAATTAAATAAAAAGAAAGGATATATTTTTCCTTTGACTTCAATAAAAGAAAAACTCAAAGAAAATGAAAAAGTTAGACCAAGATTCTTATCAGAAAAAATAACTGAATGGATCAATACAACTTCAAATGCTAAAAAAACAATCTTTCAAGCGATAGAAAAAAATATCAGCGCTAAAGAGGTTGTTTTTATAAAACGTGAAGAAGAAATCTCATCTTTTTTCAATAAAACTCCGAGGCGCGTGCTTGTAGATAAACCCATGACTGTTACTTTTAGCGTATGGGGAGAGTCGGCCATTATTGACATTGATGCTCAAAAATCAAACAAAACTACTTCTCCAACAGATACGTTTAACGTTATGAAGATTATATTGACAAAACATAAACAAAAAAATGAAATAGTTGCTGAAGTTCACGATACCTGTTATGAAAAAAATAAATTTTCCTATGGCTTATCAGTAGAACAAATAAGAATCTTGCTGAGAGCTATTGTTTTAAACTAAGTCAAATCAATAAATTAAAATGAATAAATGAATGAACTATAATGAGGTAAAATAAATGTTAATTAAGGAAAAGAAAACCATCGCTAAAATTGGACTTGTAATAAGTTTAGGGTTAACCATGGTTGCTTGTACAAAAATTACAGATGTAAAAGTAACTGAACATACATTTAAAAAAGAAGTAAGAACTGTCGCTAAAGTTGTCTATGAAACAGAAAGAGATAGACAAAATAGCTCTATGTGGGAATCTGATGCAATAAGTCGAGTTAAAGATAATGACTTGGACGTAACTGTATCATACTATGATGATGATGGTAGTCAAATAACATATGAAAACTATCCATCTTTAAAACAAGCTATCAAGAATGTTAAAGGTAAAGGGTCTACTTTAGAGAAAAAAGAAACTAAAGGTAAGAGACTTATAGCTAAAACAAAATCAAATGCTGAATTAATCTATGATTATGAAACAGCTGATATAAAAACAGAAATCCCATATCCATTAAAGGATGATGACACTTATGATCTTTCTGCAGCTAAACGTTTAGTTGGCAAATATGAAAGAAAATGGGAATGGAATAAGCAAAGCTCAGATAAGAGTGGAAAACTCATATACAATTATTCTTATGATAAAAAAGAATATACATCTAAATTAGATGTGGATGGAAAAAATACAAAAAGCGAATGGACAACAAGAAATGTTAATGATGATGTCACACTATCAGTTACCAAAGACGGTAAAATAAAATAATCTAATAAAAAAACTCGAAAGGAATCAAAATGACAGATAATAAACTAAAAAATAAGCATATTCCAGAAGTTACATCTCCACTAAGAGAACATATTTACAAACTACCAAGTGTGATTAGAAACGCATCAGGGATAATCATTCAAGGGAGGCGCGTGAAGTCATTATTATATGGGCTTGATGTTTCAGTGGTAGAAAATACAGATGCAGATGCCATTTTTGCAGTATATGGTACTACTCCTAGCATTAACATTGTTAGAGCTTTAAAACTTGTCTCTAAAGTACCTATCTTTGCAGGTATCGGAGGAGGATTAACAAATGGTGATTATTGTGCAAACATTGCTATACTTACACAAGAGGCAGGTGCCATTGCAGGTGTTTTAAATGGACCAGTTGATATCAAGACGGTAAAAGCCGTAAAATCATCTAGTGACATGCCTATTGTCTACACTGTTTTAGATAAATGTCGCCCACTAGCTCCTTATGTAGAAGCAGGTGTTCAAATTTTCAATGTTGCTAGTGGTAAATATACCGTTGAACTTGTTAAATGGGTTCGGGAGCAATATCCAGATATGCCAATTATTGCTTCAGGCGGACCAACAGAAGAATCAATTTTAGCCACTATTGAGGCAGGAGCAAATGCTATTACCTTCACAGATCCTGGATTTAATAAACAATACAATGGGGAAAAAATGATTAAATATCGCAATGAAGATATTAAAAATGTAGGTTCTAAGCTGCATATATAATTTATTTTAAAAAAAAGTTGATTTTTTTGAAGAAAATGGTTGACTTTTGTATCTCTAAAGTGTTATACTTTAATCAAGTTAAGGAGAGATCCTCCTCTCACCTTAACTTTAAAACAACGTTAATCAGACTTAAAAAGTCGTCTGGTTAACCCTCCGAAAAAAGTCAAAAACTAAAAAGTATATTTTCCTCGTACTTTTTAGTATCGGTATCCAATTACCGAAAAAATTTTTGGCATAGTGCTCAGTTTTATGTTTTCATTTTTTATTTCCACTGAGCAAAATTTTCTCCTAAGCCAAAAACAAAAACAAGATAAGCAATGGAAATTTGAACTGCACCCCAAAAGTTAGACAGAAAAAATCTAACTTTCGGGGTGTTTTTATTATGAAATTGACTTATGAAGATAAGGTTCAAATCTATGAACTTAGAAACCAAGGATATAGCTTAGATCAGCTTTCAAATAAATTTGGGATAAACATTTCTAATCTTAGCTACATGATTAAATTGATTGATCGATACGGAATAGAAATCGCTAAAAAAGGAAAGAATCGTTACTACTCTCCTGAATTAAAACAAGAAATGATTGATAAAGTCCTATATAAAGGCTATTCTCAAGATAGAGTTTCTCTTGAATATGCTCTCCCAAATCGTGGGACGCTTCCTAACTGGCTCGCACACTATAAGAAAAACGGGTATACTATTGTTGAGAAAACAAGAGGAAGGTTATCTAAAATGGGACGTAAGCCAAAGAAAAAACTGGAAGAAATGACGGAACTAGAACGTCTTCAAGCAGAAAATGAGTACCTTAGAGCGGAGAATGCAGTTCTAAAAAAGTTGAGAGAACTCCGATTGAGGGAAGAAAAAGAGCAAGAAGAAAAACGGAAATTGTCCGAGGATTGGTAACTGAGTTTTCTTTAGATATGCTTCTAAAGATTATTAAGCTTGCTCGTTCAACCTATTATTACCACTTAAAACAGCTGGATCAAAATGATAAGGATTATGACATTAAAGCTGAAATTCAAGCCATTTTTACTGAGCATAAAGGAAATTACGGCTATCGTCGAATGACTCTTGAATTGAGAAATCGAGGAATTGTGATTAATCATAAGAGAGTTCAACGTCTTATGAAAGTACTTGGTTTAACCGCTAGAATTCGCCGTAAACGTAAGTATTCTTCATATCAAGGAGAGGTTGGTATGAAAGCAGAGAATCTCATCCAACGCCAGTTCGAAGCATCCAAACCATTGGAAAAATGCTACACAGATGTAACAGAATTTGCCATTCCAGCAAGCAGCCAAAAACTCTATTTGTCGCCAATTTTAGATGGCTTCAATAGTGAAATTATCGCCTACAATCTTTCTAAGTCACCGAACTTGATACAAGTGAAAGCTATGTTAGAACAAGCCTTTACAGAGAAACATTACAAAAATACAATTCTCCATAGTGACCAGGGATGGCAATATCAACATGATTTCTATCATCATTTTTTAGAGGAGAAAGGAATCCAACCATCCATGTCACGTAAAGGAAATAGTCCAGACAACGGCATGATGGAATCCTTCTTTGGCATTCTTAAGTCTGAGATGTTTTATGGTTATGAGAAGACGTTTAAGTCAATTGAGCATTTGGAACAAGCAATTATAGACTATATTAATTATTACAACAACAAACGCATTAAGGTAAAACTAAAAGGACTCAGTCCTGTACAATACAGAACTAAATCCTTTACTTAAATTATTTGTCTAACTTTTTGGGGTCAGTACAATTTCCATTGCTTTTTTTATTTTACCTAACAATCCCGATTCGTAAGATATCAAAATATGGTATAATTAGAGTTAGTTTAAAATTAATAAATAAAAAGAAAGTGAAGACATCAAGCGGTGAAAAAAACAACGAAAATAAAATTAGGAATAGTAACTGGATTAACTGTTCTTGTTGTAGGAGCTGGTGTTTATGAAGTTAATAATTGGATTCACTCCTACTCCATAATGAAAAAACAAGAAATCCAGACCTTTGATAGCATATGGAATCAAATATGGGACAAAAAAACAAAGACATTCAATGATAAGTTGAACCAGAATGTCATTCAACAACTAGAAAAACTTGCAGGGACTCCTCCCCAAAAAGAAAAACTCACCTTTGCAAAAGGTAGTGTTTCTCTTATGACGGTTAGAAATAACCCTTCTACCATTATCCAATTTGTTGAAGCTGCTAACGCTTATTATCAGGCGGAACACTCAGATGATAAGTATCCAGAACAACAACAATTGAATACAGATACTATAGCAAAAATCGAAGCTATTATAGGAGCTATCAATGATAACATTGGAAAGATTAGTGTCGAAGGGGACTCTGTTAATTTCGATAAAACAATTACTCAGGAATTCGCATTAACTCCAATCAATACTGAACTTCCATGGAAAGACAAAGATGTTTTTAATAAGCATGTAAATGAAATTAATGATCTAGTTAAAAAACAAGTAAAAGAAAATAACGATAAAATCTCACAAGAAAATATCATTTCTCTTCAAGGTAAATTGGATGAATTTGTAAAATTAGCTAAGGAATATCAATCAAATATTGCTAATAATTATATTAGTATCAAAGATCTAAAAACAATTATCAGTACTATTGGTAGTATAGACGTATCTAATCATACTAATTGGTTCACTTACATTGAGGGATATGATAACAAGGGAGGTTCTACTTCCTACTATACTCAATTTAGCAACCAATTCTTCGTAGATAACCCATCTATGCAGAAATATCAAGGTTATTTATCACGCGCTTCTATCTTAGTTAATCTTTCAAGATCAGTATCAAATGTAAATGTGAAATCTGAAGAATCAGATTCTCAAAAATTTACCATTCAAACAGGGACATCAGCAAATCAAAAAGATGATGACTTGGTGAACATTGGTGGATTACAATATATAAAGATTACTATTACTCAAAATCAAACGATAAAGGTTTATAAAGAACCCGAAAAAGAAAAACCTAAAGAAAAAGAAGATAATAACAATAACAAGAATTCTAGTGATTCTAATAACAATTCTTCTACTTCTTCCACTTCTTCAAGCGATGGAAAGGATAATAACTGATGAAACAAAAAAAGTTGTTAAACGATGTTGCTGAGAAGTTTAAAAATATTGATTATGAAAAATTGGTAAAAAAACTTCGGCAACAAATTTATATAGCAGGGAGACATTCAAAAAAGCAATTCACTTGGAAAAACTTTAAAAAGCTTCTGAATTGGACTTGGAAAGGATTTAAGTGGTCTTTATATAGCTTATTTGTTCTTTCTCTAGTAGCTCTTCTTGTAGGCATTATATATGTAGGCAATTATGTCAATAAGAATGTCCTGTCCATTAAAAGCATCAATAAACTAGAACTAACTCAAAACCCAAATTCTGAGATTTATGCTGATGATGGTACTACTTTAATTTGGACTGATTCAGAATATCAACATAGAGCTTCAACTAAAGAGAACACTCCTGATGTCTTATTGAAATTGTTAATTTCAACTGAAGATAATACTTTTTATGAAAATGAGGGATTTTCTCCTAAAGCAATTGCTAATACAGTATATACTTCATTGTTAGACAAAGTTAGACATACCAACACGGCTCGTGGAGGTTCTACTATAACCCAACAGCTAGTAAAGAATATACGTTACTTGAATACAAATTTATCTGACTATGATAGAAAGGTTCAAGAAGTAGCACTTGCAGGTAAAATGACTGATGAGTTCTCAAAAGATGAAATACTCTATGCTTATTTGAATAAAGTTGGTTTTTTAGAGAGTTCTTATGGTTTTAATACGGCTATGTATCTTCTTTATGGGGAAGAAACAGGTAAAGAAAAAACTGATCCTGTTTATTTGGCCAAATACGCAACAATCGTTGGCATGTTAAAAAATCCTTCTTTGTATAACCCAAGAAGTAACCCTGAAGGAACTCAGAATAGACGTAACCAAGTTCTTAAAAATGCTTATGATCAAAAGGCTATCACAAAAGAACAATATGATGCAGCAAAAAATGTTCCAATAAATCAAGATTTAAAGGACCAAGGATGGTTCACACAACAAGTGTATGAAACTGCTACTGCTAATGGAGCTTATGTCAACTCTATACTAAAACAAATAGCTGATTATGGATATGATATTAAATAAGGAACATCCTATCAAAGTTATTTCTAACTTGAATATAGCTCATAACGAATGGCTTCAGGCTGAAGTTGCAAAACCAGAACATTATGCAAATGAAAGACAACAAATAGCTATTACTGTTGTAGAGCCAGGAAGTGGTAAAGTATTAGCTCAGGTAGGTTCTAGAAATGGTGGCTCTGCTTATGATTTGAATAGAGCTACTCAAGTAACTCGAAGCTCAGGTTCTACAATTAAACCATTCCTTGATTACGCTCCTCTTATTGAGTTTTCAAACGTTACTGAAAATACAATGTGGAATGCTAATACAACTAGTTACGCAGGGACTAACGTAATTGTTCGTAACTATGGTAACTTTCAATACGGTTCTAGAAGCACCACAGATGCCCTGAAATTGTCTCTAAACGTTCCTGCTGTAGATGCATTAGCTCGTCAAGAACCTTGGATGAATCAAACGATAATGAACAATTTGAAGCTTGAAGATCACCAAGTTAATGAACAAGGGAATATTGATACAATTACAACTTTTGGAGGCAGTCAAGCTCTTGGTATCCATGAATCAACTGCTGATTTTGCTTCAGCATTTGGAGCTTTAGCTAATAACGGTGTGGCCGTGGATAATATGTATGTAAAATCTATCACTCAAGATGGACAAACGATTGAGTTAAGTAATAATGCTCGACAAGCAATGAGCCCTAGAACAGCATCCAAACTTCTTTCAATGCTTGAAACAACGCTTCAACCAGATGGTTCGGCAAAAAGTGCTGCTATCCCTGAATATAAAGGTTATTCAGTAAAAACGGGTACAGTCGCATTTGATTTAGCACAACCCCTATACTATGATCAAGAGCATACTCAATATGCAGGAACAGTAGCTCAGGTTGGACCAGATTTAATTGCATCTGACCAATGGATGAGTGGGACAACTAAATCAGTATCAGTATCCGTTTGGACTGGTTTTGATGATCAAGCTATTTATGGAGACTGGATTTCTCCTGAAAACCAAGCTCGTTCAGCGCTTCTAGTTAATACTATGAAACATTTTAACGAAGGAAAAGACACTTCGCAATTTAACTTTGACCAATCAGTTGTGGAATTGGCAAAGAAAGAAAATGTTAAATCAATGGCTATGCCAGACAACAATAAAATCTCACCTTTAATTAATCCCGATGGTAAGATGCCATCAATAGTTAAAAATGATGTTAAAGCATCTAAAGACCAAAAGAAACTTCAAAAAGACTTTGAAGAAAATAAACTAACAGGTGATTATACAAATATTAAGCCGTATTATGATATTAATAATCCTCTAGCATATGCATTGTACAAATCCAACAAAGGAGACTCAACAGGATTCTATACCATCAACTCATATGGTCAAGTCGTTGGAGAATAAATAAAGAAAAAGCCTATAAATAGGCTTTTTTCTATTCTACTTTAAATTTGTCTAAGAACAAAATCTTGAGGGCTATTTTTAGCTGCTCTAATATATTCTTCTAGATTAATACCATAAAAACCAGAGTTATGAATTTGATTCAACTCCACAACAGCACATCTATTATACTTCTTATCAAAAGCAACATCGAGGACATATGTGTTGTTGGTTAAACTATCACCCTCTTTTAGCTTTTCAATAACTTTTCGAGCAAAATCATACTGTTGATGAACATCTATTTTTGGTTGTCTATGCAAAGGCGTTAGATACCATTTATTTAAACTGTAAGTTGCAATTTCACCATCAACTACAAAAAATCGGACTTCATTTTCAAGTTCTAATCCTTCTTGTAGAGTGAGTTTGTTGAAATGTTGCACTTCAAGCATATACGGATCAAACATTAACCATTCATGCATTTCATCAACACTACGAATTGGTCTAACTGGGTAAATTTTACTCTTACCAAGCCATTTAGGATAAATAACTCCGTGCTTCTGAAGCATTTTATCTGCTGTTGCTAATATATCTGATTTATCAGCTTTACAAATATTGATTTCTCTGCCAAGATATTCTTTTAGCTCAGGAAAGACTAAATCATTATTTATATTATTGTTCATTTCAAATAGGTCACTATTAAAACCACCTATTGCACCTAAAACTGGTAAATGAGAAAGTTCTCTAGGAAGATTGTTCAATGGAGTTAGAATATATACTTTTTTAAGTATTTGACAAGCAACTTTTACCTGTAATGCTGCTTCAATCCATTCTTCAATTTTATCCTCCATTGTGTCTGTTTCCGAATTATAAAATATAGAATCCCAATAGGTCACTAACTCTTTTAAAGCTTCTTCATCTAAATATCTACCACTTTCAATTTGATTGGTAATGATATAACTGTTCAAAAGAGCATCAGATGGCCCTATTAACATAGTTAATTTGAACAATCCATTCTAAATCATCTAATTCTTCAGGGTTTACATTTTCATTTAAAGAAACTTTTTTTGAATCACTTTGCTTTTTTGTGATTTTATCTATAAATGATGTTAAGTTATCAGAGCTATTGCTATTTTGTCCGTTGAATTCATTATGTTTTTCAAGGCTCATGTTAATACAGTCCTTTCAAGAGGCATTTTATTCATTATATTATACTGCTTTTGCTTTTAAAGAGATAGACTATAAAGTGTTCCCGGTCTTGTACTTGTAGTTTCTTTTGTACTAGTAGGATTAAAAAACTTTTTGTTTTTACGTGCAAATTGCGTTTGACCCATTTTTTTATCTCCTGTAAAAGCAACGTATACTTCTTGATAAGTCTTAATACGGTTAGCTTCAGGAAGAATAGTATAAATCGTAGGGTTGTAAGCAAATCGTCCTTGCACCCGTTTGAATGCTTCTGAGATTATTGTGCTATGGTCAAATGCTAATGATTCAATAGTTTCCCCTTTATAAACAAGGTTAACATGGTTATCCAAAAAGTTAGCATCTACCCATACAGATTCTTCAGATGATGTTTCGTTTTCAATATCAATAGAATCATCATAAGGAATAAAGCAAAGATAAGAAACACTAATAATCCAACCACGTGGATCACGATTAAAATCTCCTAGAGTCATTAATTGCTCAACACGATTTTTAGATAAACTAACTCCAGTTTCATTTTTTAACTTACGAACGACAGCATCTTCTAAATTCTCGTATTTCTGTACAAAACCACCAGGCAATGCATACATTCCTTGATAAGGGTGTTCAGTCCTTTTGATTAACAACAACTGCAATTGTTCATTACGCCACCTAAATGCTACTGCATCTGTTGCGACAGATGGTTTTTCAAAAATAGAATCATCATATGTTTCTAAAAATGCTTTTTCCTGTTCTTTCATATGTATAATTCCTCCTTTCAATTACTATTATATTTATATATAACTAGAAATAAATTATTGGAATCAAAACAAAACACCTTTTGCAAAAAGCAATAAAGCGAATTGAGCACGAGCTGTGAGATTTTTAGCTGTAGTTGCTAATTGAAAGGCTTCACGCTTATCTACCCAACGGTATTGAATTAACTCCCCTTCTCCTAGATCTACCTCTTTTTTCAATGAATCATCAATCTTCATAAGAATGGTACGACTCGTTCATCAGTCATTCCTACAGAAGAATATGTAGAAGGTAATTCAATACAATTAAGTGTTTTATAATATCCTGTTTCTTCTTCTAGTTCACGGATTGCTGCTACACGAGGAACTTCTCCATCATCAATCAACCCTTCAGGTGTTGAAATTGTCCACTCATTAGCAGGATATCTAAATTCTTCTGTGATAAGAAACTTGTCTTCATCCTTGTTAGTTGCAAATATAGCAACGGCAACAGGTTCGTTCTTTAACTGATTAGGGTTGTAATCTGGTGAACGTGAAACAATAATATAAGACTTCAAATTACCATTAACATCATAAATCGATTCATAAAGTGATAAAAAAGAAGTTTTAGCAATCAATTTTGTTTGAATGTGTGTTGGAGTAGTTTCTGTCATATTTCCATTTTTATCCTTTCCTATCAGTTCTGTTTTGATAGATTGTTAATAAACACCATGACCTGCTTCATATAATTTTTGATTTTCTTCCAGTTGTTTACGAAGCTCCTCTGCTTGCTCATTCGTTAAGCCGGTTTTATTATCTCTTGTGTCAAGCTTATGATTATTACATTCCTGTTTCTTAGGATGACTATTTTGTTCAGATACTTCTTTTCTAGCTTGTTCTACATAATAATTATAGGTATCATAGGTAGAACTTTCTTGTCGTGATGCAATCTCCTTTTGTACTGCAAAAGACACTGTTTCAGACAAGCTCTTAAAACCAAAATAATTTTTTAAAGCAACTAGATGAACATATTCATCTTGCGTCAACGTCATTTGTACTTTACGTTTCATCTTTTTTACTCCTTTGTTAAAGAAAGTCGTATACGAATCGAATTTCAGAATAGCCTGCACCCAACTTTTCAATCTGTGCAATCATATTTGTTAGACTTTCTTTCTGTGAACCAACCGTTTTTAAATGTTTTTCGTAGTCTTTCAATGCTTCTAGTTCAACTGCATATAGTGAAATTGAATTAGATAAATAAAAGAAAATATCTTTGGTTAATTTAGTAGCTTTCTCTGTATCTTCCTTAACGTTTAAGGTAGATAACCCCTTGATTTTTTCTCCACTTGTATCTTGTAGTAACTGATGCAATTTTTCATCACGAACTACCTCAAGCATTTCAGGGAGAGGCTTGCCAAACAAATATTCTGCTTCTTTGGGATAACCATATCCATCATAATCAACCTGACTAAAATCTGTTAAAGGAGAGATGTTTTTCCATACCCCTTCTACTTCGTCAAATCCTTCCACATAACCATATAAATCTACTCCCATTATTTCAACCTCTTTTCTTATTTTATGTTTTTACTTTTCGATTTTATATCCAAATTGGTGCATATTTACAAGGGTAACGATAGCTTTGTTATCGTAACTATGAGACATCCATCTTTTGAAATCATTCCATGGTGCATCATCCCAATTAACAAGATATTCCCAAATTGACTCGTCTAGATTTTCTTTGTTTTCCTCATACCAGTCAGCTACAAATTGTGGCACGATTGGCTTTTTTTGTCCATTCATAACATTACTTTCTTCAATTATCTTCTGTTACACTAGTTAACCATTTATCAATAGCATTAATCGCCTTTAAATATGTTTTAAACGTTTTTGTTTCTTCTTCGTCGTAAGGATTAAAAAACTCAACTTCATATTCATTAGAAGTAGTACGTTGAATAACAAAAGTATAATTGTCATTATCACTAGGTGTAAATGCTATACCATCCATATCATAACATGGTTCTAGTTTCCATTTATCAAATAATTTTTCCAATGTGTTTAGTGTGCGCTTATCTGGAGCACTCAAAAAGATTGGCCCATAATCACTATTTCTTGTGATATAAAATGAATCTTCATGTTCTGCTAAAACGGTAATGGCATCAAACAACATATTTGCAAAACTATCAGATGCTAACAAAAGCATGGCTGTCTGTACATAACTTGCTACATTTTCGAATGTAAACCATTTTGTTTCAGCACTATGAGATGAAAACCAACTGTATCCATCTGGAGTGTAATCTTTATCATCAATGCCAACAGCAATAACTTTTATTGATTCACCATTTGTTTCTGAAATGGTAGTAGGAAATTCTAAAAATTCTGTGATACACGTATAGCCTGTTGATTTAATAATTTCAGCAACAGCAACTTCGTAAGCAGGCTTGTCTTCAGTTATTTTTACTGTAGGTAGTGATACCGTACCATCTTCATTTTCTTTTAAGAGAAGATAGTTTCCTCCAATAGTTAACGGAATAATAACGAGTGTTGTAGATTTAGATGTGGACATGATTACATACTGCTCTGAAAAATCTTGTCAAATGTAGACAGATGGACACTGTTGATTTTGTCCATCGATTTTTCTCACATTCGTCAGCAATTGCATTCCCGTATTTGCATACGCAAGTAACGACAGAGGCAATCTCTTAATGCATCAAGAGGATTTTTCCTCAGAGACCGAGCCAACCTCTTTCCTTTCATTTTAGTTTTAAATCAATGCTAATAAGTTTAAGACCGCATTATAATCTCTATCGGCTTTATAGCCACATTGATAGCAGTGATACTGATCATGACGAGTGCCATGTTTTTTATTACCAGTTAAGGTTATTTTTTCATCGCCCGTTTTAACATATCCACAAGAGGAACATCGTTGCGTTGAAGGATAATATTTATCGGCAATGATTAATGTCTTTTCGAATTTTTCAGCTTTATAGTCCATAAATTGACGGAAGCGACCAAAGAGCGAACGATGTAACCCTTTAGCTTTTTTAGACATTTGCATTGTTTTAACAGATAAATCTTCTATAACAATCGTGTCATAGTTTGTATAAAGCATAGTAGTAAATTTGTGGAGTAAGTCATTTTGAATCTGTTTAATCTTCAAATAAGTCATCTGTAACTTGGTTCTCGTTTTTGATAACTTTTTGAATGAATGCCCTTTTTACCATTTACATTTCGTTTACGAGCTAATAGGCGTTGATAATGTTGCACTTTACCGTATAGATAATTCAGTTTGTCGGGTCTTAATGTACAAGTACCATCTGTATAATCAAAATGGTCTACATTAGCATCTACAGCGGTCACATTATTAGTCTTTTTTAAAGGTGTGGTTTCTGTTTCGATAGCAATTGTAGCAATATAATGATTTTTAAGACGCGTGATAGCACATAATTTAACGGGACCGTCTGGTATTGTATGACCTTTGAATCGAATAGGTTCCCAATGTCCTTTATAGTCACGTGGTTTATCTAAGCGTAAACAATTGTTTTTGATTTGAGCTCTGTCTGTTTTAAAACCTTGTTTAGGATCCTTTCGACTTTTAAATTTCGGTTTTCCAGTATTGTCTTGCGATTTTTCAAAAAATCGACTCCAAGCATCTGATAAATCTTTAATGGCTAATTGTAACACACGAGAGGAATTTTTGAATTCCCAATCATCTTTGTTTACAACGAGTTCATCCCGTACAAGGTATTCGGTTGGTGATGGAAATGATTTTCTAAGAGCTGTTTCTTCTTTTGTAAACTTGATTTTTTTATCTTTAAGACTTTTTTTAATTTTTAATTTTAGCTCTGTTGGTAATGAGATAATGCGTTGATTGTAACGATCATTCCAGAGCTGAAGTCCTTTATTCCAACAATATCTACGATAGTCACATTGAGAATCAAGATAGGTTCTCATTTGTTTTGTCGGATAAAGTTTCACTTGTACGTTTAATTTCATTGGTGAGAACCTCCTTATCGTTTTTTTGGGTGTCTATATTATGTTATTAATGTGTATGATTGTCAATTATTTTAAGTGCAGGACAAAACTCCTTCTTTTTTAAAAAATAAATATTTTATTTTACTAGTTAAAACGTCTAGTCGGAGTCCAACCGAATAAATGATGCAAAATTATCAACTAGACGTAGATATTTTTTAAGTGTTTATGAGTATATAAGTATTAACGAATACCTTTACTCCATTGATAATAACCATATGCGTTATTGATCAAAAATGCAATGTACAAGGCTACCATACTCATATTATTTAATGTGAACCATTGATAGAGGCTGACGATATTTAATGCAAACCAGAAAACCCACTGTTCACGATAACGTTCCAACATAATGATTTGAGCAACAAAGGCAACGACTAAGGTGAATGCATCAATGTAAGGTTGAGTACCCTGCATATTTGTTACAGTCCATCCCCAATGTTGTCCAAAGATGTTACCAACTAAAGAAGCGAAATTTCCTAAGCTATTGATAATTTCTGTCATGTGTTGAGAAATAAAAGCAAAACCTAAAGTTCCAATCCCGATAATAATTAGACTCATCACCCAGTGTTTTAGGCTGAATTTTCGAGTTTCTACTTGTTCAGTTTCTTCTTCAGAATCACCTGCAATCATGTGTTTTCTCCATGCAGCAAAACCAATAAATTGAGTGATTAGATAGAATAGATTCTCAGCAGACTCTCCCCAGAGGTGAACTTGCAAGCCAAGATAAAGCCCAACTGCTGTTTGAATGAATCCAAAAGCATAATTCGAGATTTTTCTTTTTGCTGCGAGAATAACACAAATAGTACCAGATAATCCTGTAATAAAACCAGAAATAGAATCAGGATTTAGAATGAATGTAATAATTTGCAACGCAATAAGTGATAATGCGTAGATAGCTTCCTTCTTAGACCAACCTAAGAACACATCTTTCAAGAAGGCAATGACAATATTATTTTGTTTAGTGATATTTAATTTGTTTGAAATCATAGTGATTTTCTCCTTATTGTTTTTAATTTCGAGCCGATTAAGGAACGCTCAGACCTTTTTTCTGAAGTTTTATATCATCAATGTGATGTGAATTTACATTTTTTTCAATTTTATCTACGATTTTTTTAAATAAATTTCTTCTTTTTTTAAAGCAACTAAGCTTACTAAAAAAAGAAGAAAAAATAAAAATGATAAGACTCCATAGAACAAATGAATTAAATGATATTGAAAAGATAAACATTAAAGGAATTAAGATTCCTGCTGTAATTGATAAAGAAATACCAAACGATAATAGAATTTCTATCAATAATAATGAATTTAATTTTTTCATCGTACTTAGATAATAATTCCCAATCTGTCTTTGATGGCTTCAATTGTTTTTTCGTAATTTTCTTCAAAGAAGTTATCTTTACTACTATCTAAAATTACCAGTTCTTTTTCAAAACCATCACGTTTAAGTAAATGGATCAAATGTTTTGTAAAGTCTTCGCGAATACTTTGTTCAGACATACTCATATCCCTAAACCCATCATCTACATAAGTTGTTTTAGGTGGAATAAGAACAATTAAATCCCATTTTTCTTTTGAAATTGCAACTTTATATGCAGAAACTAAAGCATTATATTCTTCATCAGAGATATTCCCTTTTAAATAATAATCAACATAAGCCATTGTTACTGTTGCATTGGTGTCTGCAAAGATGATTCCTGAGTGATTTCCACCATCAATAACATTAGCTGTTTGCTCATTCTGATTAGCAAATAAACGAATGTAATCATTAGTATCCAACTCATCATCACGAACATTGTAAACTTGTTGATAGGTGCGAGCATATTCTAAAGAAATAGGTGCATTAAACACACGTCCTAAATCTTTCACTAATGTTGTTTTGCCTCCAGAAGCAGAACCTACAACTAAAACTTTACGAGTGAAATGTCTACGGAACGGCTTAGTAATATATCGCCAGTTTTCCAAAGAATTCTTACGAATATCTGTAGCAGAGACAGGAATAGATGAACGTTCCATCAATTTAACATAGACTTTTTTCTTAGGAAAATGATTTTTAGATTCAGATTTGAAAGTTTTAGCAAAGTATTCTAATAATGGATCTTGATATTCTTCTTCTCCAATATAGAAAGTTAAATCAGAAAAACTATAATCCGTATTTGCTGCAATCATTTTATGCAATTCAACAAGCCATGGTTGCCAACCATCTGGGTAGGCAGGCATACCTTCTTCATCGAGCTTGTCAACAACAACTAGTTCATCATCATTAAAAACTTCTCGTACATATCTGAATCTACGATTTAGATGAAGGCCTTCTCTAGTTCCTCTATCTCTATCTGTATTTGTTCCAGATACAATAACTAAGACAGCATCATTAGCTCTTTTAGCTTTTGTAATCAAATTTACGTGGCCAATATGCATTGGAGCAAACGTTCCAAAACCACTGCCAGTTTTTTTACGCTTAATTTTTTTGGTTTCATAAATTAACCTCTTATTTATATAAAACTATATTTAGTTATTTAACTAAATTAAGTATAATATATTTTTCAAAAAAATAAGTCAACGATAAAAATAGTATTTTTACTATATTTATTTTTTGACTTTACCCACAACCAAAGAGGGCATAAATTTTCAGTTTTTAAACAAACAAAAATAAAAAAACCCCCAGTTTGTATGGCTGAGGTTTTTGTGGTATTTTTAAAAATTATTTTTTTACAAATCTGAAACATCTTTTATAATTCCACATGCATTATATTTTTTTAATGGGTATTTTTTTTACAGGTACACCTTTTTCTTTAGCAAGTTGAAGAATTGGTGCAATAAAATCAGGTTTGGCATCTGGTCTAACTAAAACTACTTCTGGCACTCTACGTAGAAGAACTCGAATAGTTTCCCCTAATCCAGGTTTGACTTTGTTAAAATCATCAATTTTGAATTCGGAAGCAATTTGTTTCACCTCATCAATACCCTTAAAATCTTCAAATTCATCATTTAAGATTTGCTCAGGCTCGCTTTTTAAAACAGGGAAATAAGATTCAATCTCGTTCAAGAAATCATTAGATAGATCAAATTCCTCGTTTTCTTTATAATAGACAGCTCCGTGAAGCTCATCATCAGTCATGCTTGGCAAATGAACTGTACGACTAATTAAGCCACTAACAGTAGAATTCAAGCAAGCAGATGGAATGAGAAAATCATTACGTGTACCGTATAACTCAGTTTCAGATGCAGGGTCAGAAAGAACCGCTAACTCAGGAGATAATCCTTCTACGCCTAGTTCTTTCACCGCTTCAGCAAGAACACGATTGATTGCTCCCTTACCTACCCAACCATCAACAAATACAATGTCCTTAGCAGGATGATTTGCTAAAATGTAATCCATTGCTGCTTTATCTATACCTTTTCCACGAATGATTGAAATTGTATAATGAGGGACATCAATTTTTTGTTTGGTCGAAACATAATTATCAAGATAGCGTTTCAACAAAATCCCCACAGGAGTTCCTGCACGCGCTAAAGAAACAAGAACAATATTATTCAATGCTTTTTGTTTTAAAATTTTAGATGCAAGGTTAACAACTGCTTGAGCAGTTTCTTTTCCTTGTGAGTTTAGAGCTTCTTTATAAAGCTTCAGATACTTTTCACTTGGAGCATACTCCACTGGAAGCATTTCTGAATAATGTACTCCTGATTGATTAAGCTTTTCTCGCTCTTTAGTATCCAGAACTGGAACCTTCCCTTGTACATCTTGAAGTAAGATTTTTACCTCTTTATCTGAATACGAAGATTTTACTAATTTTTCTTTATTATTATTATTATTTTTCACTATATAATCCTTTCTGACAAACTACCTTTACTTCTCCATAGTTAGATAAAAAAATTTAGTTAATTCAACTTCAAATACTGGAGATTCTTCTTCTACAAAAATTACAAATTGTTCATAGTTTCCTAAATCCATATCATAAAGATAAGTGACGCGTCCACTTTCATAAGCACTATTTAATTTTAATCTTGAAGAAATTGGATATCCATCTTCTAAGCTTGACTCAATAGGACTGCGTGTAGTTGCTTTAACATCTGCATCAATAATAGTTGCAAAATAGATAGGAATAAACATATTTTCTTCAGTACCAATAACCAAAGTCTTTTTCTTAGAGTCTTTGAGACTAATAAGTTTACTAAACTCTTTATCTTTATTATCTTCAAAAGAAACGTATTTAGAAAATTGTTCTGCTGTCATTGGCAATCGTGGATTGTTCTGAAGAGATAAATTCACTTTATAATTTACATCATCACGATACAGTCCATACTTCTTGCCCTCTTTAATTGAGAATGATGGCAAATTGCTCTTCATCTTTCCGCGAACAAGAAACGCTACTTCAACACCTTTTTCATAAAAAGTTTTTGTATCCTTATCATTTTGCCAATTAAGAATAGAAGCAACTGCATAATCTTTTCCTGATTGGTATTTTTCAAACTGAGAAATGAAATTTAATATAGTATTACCAGTTGTAATTTCATCTTCTACAAAAAGAACAATATCATAATCTAAATTTATATCAAAATAAAGTTTTTGTTCTGTTGCATGAGAATGTTCTTCTTCAAAAGCAATATTGGTGTATTGGTTAGAAGGAAGTTCTTCTCTTGTAGTTTGAGTATATCCAACAATATTCAGAGGAAATTTTTCTTTAAATCGCAAAGAATAGAACATTAAATTTTGAGCTAAAGCAGTTGCAGTTTCAGCAAAACCGACTAATAGAACTTTCTTATCTGTCCAACCCTTTTTCTTAAATAATTCGTAAACCTTATCCCCTAAAGCACGATGCATCATTAAAGCATCTTTCCCTTTAACTGCAATATGTTTTCCAAGTAGTGTGTTAACAAATAGGAAGTCACGTTTTGGGTTGTTATAGCGCTTTGCCATCTTAATAACGTCCTCAACAGGCTTATTAAGATGGTTGATTGTTACTTCTGCAAAGTCATGTACATTTGTCAAGATAATTCTCCTTTATCAGTTGCTTTTACTCCATAAATATTAGCTTGAGCAATAATTTTTTTAGCCCAATGACTATGTGTTTTCACTTCATTCATCTTATTGCCACCATGCCCCTTTGCTACTCCTATAAGACCGTTACTCATTCCCATAATATTTTGAGCATCTCGGTAATCTTCCTCGTCAACAACATTGCTCTCAACAATTACAGGCAACTGAACTGGATGAATTGAAGTTTTCCCAAAAAAACCATTTAATTTGTCTAATCCTAATTCTTTTTCTAACCCAGACTTCCATAATCCATCTTTACCGTGGGAGTCGAAATATTCCCACACGGGACCGGCAACAACGTAATTCTTTCCAAAAAAGTTGATAATATCAGTAAAGCAGTCTGCAACAACCCCAATGTCATAAATAGTTTGATTCATTTTGCGACGAATACCAAAAATATTACAAAAGTCAGTTGCTCCTACACGGATATTTAGAATATTGTCAGAGAAACCTGAAAGTTTTCGCTGAAGATAACTCAATTCACTCACTCGATTTTGGCGATACATGATTGACTTACTTTCTAGGATTGGATTAAAATAAAGTTTTGTTGGAACTGTATTTCGCAATTCATCAAAAGTCCGTAAATATTCAGCAGCATTACTACGATCAAATTTAGGGAAGTTAAAACCAGTCAAAACACTAAACTGCTCATTAGTTAAAGTGTCTTTCAACTCTTTTAACTGTTGTGGGCTTCGAACTCGTACAAAGATAAGTGGTAAATCACTTAGAGATAAAATATTATCCTCAACAGCTTGATATAGTTTAGACAAAGTAGAACGCAACATTAGAACTGCTTCTTCTACTGTGTCATCCCCAACAGAGTCTTCTAAATCAAGGCAAATGGACTTAATATCTTCATTCTTCTTTTCTAAGATGTCTTGAACAATCTTCATTCTAGTGGCTGGCATATATAATAACCCACCAATTGCATATTGTAATACTTCACGAGGAGAGAACTTATTGAATTCTCCACCTTCATGAATCATTTCTAAGTGTTTTAATTCATATTTCATTTCATTTTTCCTTCTGTGAACTTTCCTTCTTTAAAAGTAGTTTGTAAAATGATTTCTCCTCCAATAGGAGATGGGGGTACAGTAGTTAAGTTCTTAGTTGTTGAAAGTTTATGAGCATCACTGCCAATCGGAGCAAATGATTTTGCTTTTAACAGTTTAGATGATAGATTTAGCATTCCAATGTCCAAAACTCCATCACCTGCAAAAAATAAGTTATCAACATTAACTAATTTTTTTAGGACATATTCAACAGCATTTTCTTTACTTACAATCTTTGGCATTAAATAAACTTTTCTCTTTTGAATGACGAATTGCCAATGAGGAAGCTTATGAGCAAAAATTTTATCATAAAAGTAATCTCTATACTCTTCTTTTACTTTTGCAAAAATGAAACCCTCATTTTTGCTTTTTCTTCCAACATTTCTTTAAATTCAAAAATTGATAAAGTTAATAAGAAAAATCGTATTCCTGTGATAAAGGTTTTTGTAATGTTATCAATATGTATAGACCATTCGTTTACTTTTTTTCCTTTATGCAAAATTAAAGATCCATTTCCAACGATAGCCCATGGTGAATCTTGAAAAGGAGTAACACGTTGAAATTCTGATAAAGTACGAGTTGTGACTGGAATAATATTTGACTGATTTTTTTGACTAATTCCAGTGCATTTTTTTAGTCATATAGGAAATGATTTTTTTGTTATTTTCTTGGTCATATTCTATTGGAAGTAAATTTAAACCATCTTCATAGAATGTTTTTTTGAAAAATATCATAGTTCGGTCTAAATCTGTAAATAAGTAATTTTGTTTCAAAAAAACCTCCTAATAATTAAAGAGAAATATTTTAAAAGGAGTAAGAATTACATGTGTAACCTTACTCCTGATAATCATAATAAATAATACGGCTTATTTGCTTAAAGTATATTTTCTAATCAAATCAGCAGGAATAACTAAGAATGATAAACCAAGAGCAATAAGAACTTGCATAGGTGTCATTCCTACTAAGTTGAAAAACTGACCAATTACTGGGACTGTCAAGATCAAAATATTTACAACAAAGATAGAACCCATAATTCCTAAGAATCGTTTGTTAAGCTCAATGTGCTCGAAAAGATTTGCATTCTCACTTCGAGTATTGAATGAATTCATCAAGACAGTGAAAATGAATACCATGTATAAGAATGTCCCTCTTTGCTCACTATTTGCTAGTACAGCCAGTTTGTCAAATCCACCCATCATAATGATAACAGATAAGCTAGTAATAACTGCTGATGCTGTTGCAATTGCTCCTTTCATATAAGGAGTAAGAATTTTCTCATTACGAGGAACTGGAGGAACGTCAAGATAACGTTTAAGAGCAGGTTCAAGAGCATACGCAAGTGCTGCAAGAGAATCCATTACCAAGTTAATCAACAAGATTGTTGTTACGCTAAAGACTTCTTTAATTCCAAAGAACATTGAAATAATAGAAAGAATAAGCATAGAAACGTTAACGCTCAATTGGAACATTAAGAATTTTTGGATTGTTCGAGTCATTGTACGTCCATAAGTAATGGCAGTAACAATTGACTCAAATGAATCATCCATAAGAACCATATCTGCTGCTGATTGAGCTGTTGCTGTTGCAGAACCAAGTGAGATACCAACCTCAGCCGCTCTCAAGGCAGGAGCATCATTAGCCCCATCACCTGTCATAGCAGTGACAATATCCATTTCTTGGAAAAGTTTAACAAGACGTTTTTTATCTTGAGGAAGAGCACGAGCAACAACTTTTAAATTGCGAAGATTTTTCTTAACTTCTTCGTCGCTCATTGCATCCAAATCGTCGTGAGTCCAGACAATATCGTTGTTAGATGTGTAAATGCCTGCATCCTTAGCAATGGCTACTGCTGTTTCTTTACGGTCTCCAGTAACCATGATAACTTGAACACCTGCATTTTGAACTTCTTTTACAACATCAGCAATGCCTTCACGTAGTTCATCACGAATAGCTACTGCACCAATCATAATGCTCATATCATCTGTTTCTTTAAGCAATGCCAAGATACGCATAGCTTTTTCAGCCATCTTATCAGACATAGCGTTGAAATCATTTTTCATCTGAGCATTAAACACTTCTACGTTTCCTGAAGCATCCATGTAGTGAGTAACACGTTCAGCCATTCGTTCAGCTGCGCCTTTTGTCCAAGTGATTCCATCTACAGTAGTTACTGAAGCAAATTTATTTGCTGAATCAAAAAGCACCTTTTTATCATCATCAAGTGTATCACGATCAAAATCTTCAAGTTTTTGTTCATGTAAGAAATTCATCAAAACATTATCTGTAGGATTACCACCTGTTGCCTTACCATCATAGATATAAGCATCATTGTTTAATCCTGCTGCTAATTGAATAGCATTTTTAACTGAATCATGCACATATTCAAAAGGTTCTCCTTCAGCTACGCTGTTTACAGCATACAATGTACCGTCACCAAGATAGAAGTTAACCACTTGCATGTTACCAGTGGTTAGAGTACCTGTTTTATCAGTAGCAAGTACTTCTGTAAATCCTGCTGTTTCAGTAGCCTCGGATGTTTGAACAAAGACATTTTGTTTCATTAAACGTTTGGCATTTTGTCCTGCTACAATTGTTGTAGTCATAGGCAGACCTTCAGGTACAGCCATAATAATCAATGAAACAGCAAACATTACAATTTGAAGAGCTGACTCTTGAATAGTAATTGTTCCAGATAAAATATCACTAGCAATACTCATACCAGTAAGGATAGCAACAACTCGAATTGCAATATAAAGTCCTGCTGCTGAGAATCCCATTTTACCAATTTGTTTGGCAAGAACTTCTAGTTTCGCTTTTGATGGTGATTGTTTAGTATCCTCTTGAAGAGATAATCCACTTTGTCCTTGTACTGTATTATCACCAACAACTTCTGCTAGTAACAATGCTTCACCTTCGACAACATTACTACCACGATAAAGAACGTAGTTATTTAATTCTTCTCGATTTTCAGGACGAGGTGTTGTTCCTAGAGGAATTTTCTTAGCAGGTTCAGGTTCTCCGTCAATAGAAGACTGGTCAGTACTAACATTCCCTTCCAAAAGAATACCATCAACTGGAACGAAATCACCAGTTTTAATACGAATAACGTCTCCGACAACTAGTTCATCTGAATTCAAAGGAACCATTTGACCATCACGATAAACGTTAACAATATGACTTTGAGCTTTTTTAAGGATTTTCTTTCCTTGTTGAATTGTACTCCACTCTTGATTAGCACCCGAAACACCAACTACTAAAATAGCTACAGCCAAACCAAAAATTTCAGTCCATTGTGGATGATACACAAAACTTGAAACAATCTCAATTAGTAAAGCTGCAATAAGAACAATTGTCCACAATTCAATAAATGCGCCAATCAAGACTTCGTGAAATTTCTTGGGGTCTTTAATGGTAAGCTCATTGCTACCGTGCTTTTGGCGAGATAGTTCTGCCTCTTGAGTTGTTAAACCAAATTTTTCTTTAGACAATTCTATCTCCTTATTCTACACCTGATTGATATTTAGGACCAAATTGTGCCCATTCTTCGTGATTTCCTTCACCAATAAAGTTGAATACCCAACCATCATTAGTGCGAACAAACTCACCTGCCAAAAGAGATGTATAGGTAGAATAGTCATTAGTCAAATCAAAGGTTGCTAACATATTTCCAGTATTGACATCTTTCAAATAAAACTTAGCATTTTTTTAATTGAACCGAAAGTTTGCATTTTTTTAGATGCGTCATAAATACTGATAATTACTACAAAACGGTCAACAGTGTCTTTAAGCCCAGAAAGTTTTACTTTCAACCATTCATCATCTCCATCACCTTCACCAGTTTGGTTTGTCTGCTGATTTTGTGAAGCCATACCCTGAGTATTTCCTCCACGAAGTTCATCCCAATAAACAACGTCATCTAAAAGCTTTGATGTTGTAGACTGTTTTTAGTCCCATTATTGAATGGGCTAAGAGCTAATCCATAAATATCTAAATCGGCATCCCCATTAGAAACCGAAGTATTTGGGTCCCAAGACATCCCAGTAAGAATTTCATCAATATTTGATTTCTTTTCAAAAGAAAGGATAAAGAGGTTTATCAGACGTTTTGTGAAGATTGAGGTTTAATGGTTGTGAAGAATTATCAACCACAACTGTTTTTACATCACCGCTTGCCGCACCGTTATTCCATGAATCCATATCAATAGCCATTTTATTCTCCTTTATACATTTAATTGTTATTTTTATATGTTATTTAGTTTTAGCTCAGATTTTAACTAAACCAACCAAAAAGTCCTTTTTTCTTAGGTTTTTTGTCTGATGTTTGAGTTGCTGAGTTTGAAAATTTTGTTGAACCTGCTTCACGTTTATAATTGTTGTTAATCATATCTTTAACTTTCTCATTGGCTAACCAACTTGGATACTCTTGCAACAATTTTTGATACAAACTATTCTCCTCAGTGAAATCGTCATACGTTGCTTCAAAGAAGTCAGCATTGTCAACATAACGCCCTCCCATGTCGTCAAGTTGTTCAAGATATGAGAATCCTGCACCGCCTACTCCTACAAATTGCAAGAAGATAGGATAGTTAGAAAGTTCTGTAACAATTTTAGTTGTTTTGGGTTTATCAAAGTTATCGCCATCAGTGATGAAGATGACATATACTGGAGATGGTTCAGGATTTTCTTCCAAGTAATATTTTGCAATATCTTCTAGCACAGGTGCATACTCAGTACCTCCAAATCTACAAGGACCATCAAGAATTTCACGTTTTACGTAACCATAATAATTTTCCTTGTTCATAGGTGGCATCCGCATAAAACTGTTTTCAAAAACCCAAACGTCCATTTCTGCATTGTCATCAAAATTAACAGCGATAGGGAAAATACGTTCTACAACTTCTTGAACGTATCCTTGGTCATAGGCATGTCTCATTGAACCAGAAATATCAACTACAAATGCAACTCGTGCTTTTGTATCAGGACTCAAATTTTCCTTTTCGAAATTCAATTTCAATACGTTATTAACTTCATTTGTACGTTTTTCCAAACGAATTAAAGATTCTTCTTTAGTAAGATTTAGTTGCAAACCCATAGTTTACTCTCCTCCATTTTCTTTTTTCACTTTAGTCAACAATGCTTCAATTTTAACTCTATCTTCTGCACGTTTTTTGTCTTGTTTTTCAAGTGCTTCATTTACATTTTTTGTTCCATTTGAAACAATACTATAAAATTTCGACAAATCATCAAAACTAAACAATGTTTCATTAGCTTGAGTAGCGACTTGAACAGCTGTTTTAGCACCTTGTTCAGCTGCTTTCAATGTTTGTACACGAATAGTATCATTAAATTCCTGCATGCTATTCGCACGAATTGATGTACGTTTTTGTAGAATAGCCTTAGACAAATTCATTTTAAATGCAGGGATACCGATAGTAAATGCTTGATTGTATTGACTAATAAGGTCAACATTAGCCTGTTGCATTTGCAACAACGTCGGAACAGTTAATTGTCCAACTGTTGCTCCTCCAAGTAAGTCATCTGCACGTCTAGACATTGTTCTAATAAACAAATCAATATTCATCAACGTAGGTTGTTGTACAGATTCAGGAAGGTCAGTTCGTGATGCATACTTTTCACGATATTCTTTCAATTCATCTACAGCCAATTGCGCAGCAACAATGTATTTTTCATATTCTTCATAAGCTCTTAAATTTTCATGGAACATTTTAGTCAATAGTTCATTATCTTTAAGAGTTTCTTGCTCGTAAGATTTAATAAGCAAATAAACATCATTTACCTCTTTATTGAGGTTTTCGTACTTGCGCAAAGTAGCTTCAAATTCATCACGAACTTTTTTCAAGATCTTTTCTAAGAAGTTAGGATTTTTTCGTTCCTCTGGCTTTAGTTCTTCTAAATCGAACTTTTTAAGAATCTTAGCTAGTTTGTTCAACATTTCTGTAGCTTCCTTATTTGTAGGAACCATTACAGAACTAAGGATATCAGTAGCTAAATTATTAATTCTTTCCCCAGGTTTCGAACCGAACCTATGAACACTATTGATATCATTAATATCAATTTGACTAGTTAAAGCCTTAACTTCAGGGTCATTTTTCAATTTAGCTACATAAGATTCTCTATCTTTTAGAATGTCAGGCGTATCAACTTTAGATACTCCTTCTGGCAACTCTGATTCAACAACAATTGTCTCATCTACAGGTTCAGCCATTTTAATTGCCATATTTTTCCTTTCTATTTTAAGAAAACAATGAAGACAATGCAGCTAGAAAACCTTTTGATTTTTTTGAACTGTCATCATCAACATTATCAATATCGTAGTAACGTTTTTCTAAGCGTGATAAACGAACGCTATTAAAGATAATAGGTTTGATATATGTGCTTAAATTACTACGTCCTTCAGGACTCATTACTACAATATCGAATCCGACACTATTTAAAAACAACAAATCCAATGCTAATTCTTCACAAATAGAACTATCAGGATCACAATAAACTATAAGTTTTGGGATTTTAAATGGGAAATCAAAACCATCAATAGCATCTACAATGGCAGATGGAAGACTTTGCCACATCACCAAAGCTCTTAATTTATCTTCATCAGATAATTTTTTGGCGAAGAATTTATCTAAATCATTAAAAGTAGATTCGATTTTTTTCAGTATAAAATCTTCAGTCTGATCATTTAATGGTTCATATTTGTAAAATGGGTTATCTTTAAAATTATCAGCGATTTTATCGTTTTTCATAAAGAAAACGAGCTTTAACAAATCTTGCTTATCAATAGTAGATAGTTTGAGGGAGTCTTCATATAACTGAGTATGAATGACTATAGCTTCATCCGAAGATACAAGTCCTTTTAATAGCTCATTATAATCATCATCAACACCTTCTATTTCCATGAAAAAGTGAGGGACTGTGACAGTGTTATCATGAACAGTAAATCCCACTCTTAAACGAGCTTCTTCATTCCAATTGTGTTTTAAATCAATCAATGTTCCATTCAACAATAATGGGTTAGTTAAACCGTTTTTAAATTGCCACGGTTTGTAAACACCACTATCATCAGTATATAAAGCTGATTCAAACTCATCTTGAAAACTATTTAGTACAGTGACAACCTCATTAACATAAACACCTTTGTTTAGAACTTCCTCTAGCGAAACATTCCAAGATTGTTTACCACTTTCAATAAATGTTGCTGATGAATATTTTTTTACTTCGTCAGATACATTAGCATCTTTGTCAATAAGGATAACATCCATATCCATCAAATGAAGTAGTTCAAAAAATAGAGCTTCGTGTTTATTCAATTCTCCAACATAAACAATTTTATTTGCTGTTGCAGAAGATAAAGGTAAATTTGATATAAAGAAAATACCATGTCACCAGTTTGGCTAACAAACTATTTCGAATGCTCTTATTTTGAATAGAAGCCTTTTTCATAGTGTTAGACAAAGCTTTAAGGAATTTAGTGTTGAGATTTCCTTCATTATACATAATAATTAAAGGCTCTGAAGCATCCAAAAAATAAATATCTGCATTTTCTATTTCAGATATAATGTTGGATTGTAACTGTTGAATCTCAGGAGTAATTACAAAAGGAATTCCATCTTCAAAGAAATGAGTAAATGAATCTTCTTTTGCTTTAACAACAAGACTTTTGATAGTGTCGCAATATTCTTGGCTATCATTAAAACCATAATAACAATTATAAACAGGATTAAAATTGCCATAAAAATCAACACGTTCATTATTCGGTCTAAAAACCGACAAAACAGTTTTCTTCATTCTCTTCCTTCTTTTTGAACTATGTACTCATAAAACCTCTTCATACTATCTGAAGCATTTGATGTTAAAATGAGATTTTTAAAAGTACCATCGTATAAAGATTTTGCAACCTCAACAATGTCATTAGTAATAATTGTAGAACTATCACTAGAATTACAGCTATTATTTTCATCTAAAGCATCCCCTGCGATAAAAGTAATTTGACCTTTATCTGCAAGTAAACCTCTTGATTTCAACAGCCTTAGTAATTCATCTCTAGTAACGACTTTTTTAGATGACACTTTTAATAAAGATAAATCTCCATTTTTATGCCAATTACTTAAAGTTCTTGTTGTTACTCCAAGAAAATCGGCACATTCTTGCATTGAATAAGTTGTTTTGTTTAATTGATTTTTCATATAACATAAACCTCCCTTTCTATATACAATCTTCATTTTAACACAATTAAGGAAAATAAACAAAAAAATCGGAAATAAAACATTGGTAAATTTCCGATTTTTTCTTATAGTTGGTTATTTTAGTTATTTTTTTATAAAAACAAGAGGAATTCCCAGTAGTTCTAACAAATCTTCAATAAAGAACTTAACAATATCGCCAAAATCATCTAAAGTGTTGACGACCACCTGTTTCACTTTGTTTGCTTTTATCATAGCTAAGAGATGTTCAATACATAATGTTTCTCTATCTTTCAAGGAAAACGTAGAACTAATAGAAAACACTCTAATATTTTTTCCTAAAGTGTCGTATAACTCCTCAATGTTTTGGATACGTCTAAAATCTACTGTCCATTTCTCATCGCATTCAGAAAGCAGGTTACTAGATTTCAACTCTTCTATTAAATCGTCCCTAGTTAAAAAGCGCTGATTACCTTTTGTACGATTAAATTTTATCTTTCCCTCTTTTTCCCACTTTCTCAACGTTTGAGGGGTTACTTCAAGATAATTAGCAACATCTGATATTTTGTACTTATGCTGTTTCAATTCATCTATATATATCATATTTTCTCTCTTTTTTACTTTTTACTATGTTTTATTTTTTTAAATACATATTAACAAAAAAATATCACATATCATCAAGTTTGTATTTGTAAAAAAACTTGATATTTTGGTTTAAAAATTTATATAAAATATGTTATAATAGTATAAAGTTTTTAAAAAAAGGATAATTGAATAAATGACAAAAAAGAAAACAATTTTTAGAAAAGATGGGAATAATTCCATTATGGAAATCAACACTCATTCATTTGCTATTGATAGAATGCAATTTGTGTTTAGTAAATACAATCCAAACTTGCCTGAAGGACAACGAACTACAGATAGAGTTGCTTTGTATTTAAGTTTTCCTGAAGCTCTTGAATTTGCAGAGTCCGTTTTAGATGGTAACTTCGCAAAAGAATTAGGAGAACAAAGTAAACAAGCGCAGGTTACGGGGAACAAGTATGATGCCAATCTTACAGTTCATATAGGTGGTAATCTTCACCCTAAAAACCGTAGTGACAATAAACCAGAATTCCGTTCATTAACAGCAACATTGACAAACAACCCAAAACCTAAAAATCCAGTTGCTCTTATTGGTCAGATAGGTCCAGGAAAATTAGATAAAGGACTTATCAAACCAGATGGGCGTTCAGATCACTCTGTTTATATTACTTTTTCAAAAAAAGAACTTCGAGAAATGGCAGTGATGATTCGTACTCATGTTAATGCATTTATTACTTCTGAACATACAAAAGGCGTTTGGGAATACCAATATAATGCTAATAACAATTCAAATAATCAAGCATCTAACCAAAATAACCAAAACCAGAATCAAAAATCTAATTACAACAACAATAACAATAATCAAAATCAAAATAACCAAAATTACAACAACTATCAACCTCAAAATAACAACAACAATAATAATAATAGGGTAACTGGTAGCAATGGTGGTAATAATTATAACAATAACAATTATTACAACCAACCTAACAATAGTAATAATGCAGGTTATAATCAACAAACTAATCAACAAGTCAATAATAACCAACAAAACAACAATAGTGGTTTCCCTGACCAGTTACCATTCTAAAAAAATGATAAAAAGTTCACCCTTTTTGCAACAGTTTTATCTTTTTGGTAAAATTACTATTGCTGAAGTTAAAAGATGGAATTTACATCGAAAAGGGCACTTTGCTAACGCAAGTGCTTTTTTTGTTCAAGCTATTTTAGAAGAAAGGTATAAGGTGAAAAAATGAGCAAAGATAAATCTGTAAAAGCAACTATTCGACATATGATGTCACTAGATATACATCATCCGAAGAATGTATCAAACACAAATAGACAAATTAATCGCTTACTACATAAAGAAATTCAAAATGGTTCAAGTAATGAAAAATTGTGTCGAAAACTAATTGAATTGACAGATGAGATTGCTGTATTAGCAGATGCAGCTGTTCAAGCAAAAATGTTTGCCAGAATAAACATAAGTAAGAGTTTCACAAACAAACAAAAAGAGTTGAAAGAATTATATAAAGAATATGCAAAAACAAAAAAATAGGAGTTTCAAAGCTCCTATTTTTTATTATCCATCCTTATTTATCTAATTCTACTCTTTTCCAATCTTCTTCAACAACTTCATATTCAATTGTTCCACCAGTAATAATTCCTGTTCCATGTGTATGCGAAATAACTTCTGTCTCATATTCTCTTCCATGTAGTTGAACTGTCACAACTTGCCCCACTTCTTGTGGCCAACGTGAACCTTTATAATCAGTTGTGATTATAGTTTTCTTTGTATCTTTATCTTGAGTCACTGTCATTTTTTATTCACCTCTCAATTAATTAATATTTCAGCATCCTCTTTCACCTTGTTGTATTACTAACTAAAAGAAGTCACTGGTTAGTATTTTTGATTTTATTTTTTTATTTTTAATAACGATGTTTATATTACAACTAATCAAAAAAGTTGTCAACAGACAACTTTCTTTTTTTAAGCTTGACTTGCGACAACATCTTCTGGTTTTGTTGGCAACGTATGCGTAGGTTGTTCCCCAAGTTCTTCTCCACGACTATTAACAAATACTTCAATTGTTTTAGGGCTGTCTTGCACTTCTTTAGCAGAAACTAAACAATAAATATCACGATAAGTGCCTGTGATTGAACTATATGTTGTATAAGTGTATTTATAATCGTAACCATTTACTTGCAGATTTTCTTTTTGACTTTCCACTTCAGGTTTATAGCGTAATTTATAAAAAGGATAATTCTCTTTCTCACTTTTTATCTGATAAAAGACCTCTTGATTCCATTCAGGTTCAGTTCCTTTGTTTTTAGTATCAGAATTTTCTTCATGGCTGTGAACAAATACTTCAATTGTTTTAGGGCTATCTTGTACTGTTTTAGCAGAATCCAAACGATAAATATCACTATAAGTGTCTGTGTTCGAATTATATTTAGTATAAATATATTTATAATCATAACCATTTACTTTCAAATTTTCTTTTTGACTTTTTTTACTTCAGGATTAGTTACTTTATTTTCAGTGTCAGCATTTGCATTTTTACCTACACTACAAATTAATCCAAGTACGAAAAATAAACACAAGTAATAGCTTTTTAACAATTTTTTTGAACTTTTTTTAGTTCGTGTAGATCAAACTGTTCACAATCATGACTGTTTTTTTATTCATTTTCATTTTGATTACCTCTTCTATTATATTATTCGATTTTTTTATTTTTCCTTTTTACCTATTTCTTATCGTTGTGAAACAAATTCTTTAGGAACAAAAATAAGTGTCATTTCCATTTTTTTACAAAAATATTTATTTTTTTCTTTTTTTAGATACAATTTTCAAACTAACATTTCTATTTTTTTATTTGTAAAGAATTTCTCAACATAATTATTTTCAGCAACTTTATTCTTTGGAGTAAATAATAAGTAATCTTTTTGCTCTGTGATATTATAGTATTGTTCTATTGAAACATCTTTTTGTTAGATAATCATAATATTTTATATTACTATGTAAGAACAAATTACCTTTAAAAACATAGGAAAAAGTACTGCCAAATTAAAAAAATTAAACGAGTAACTAAACTTATATTTTCTTTTTATATCCCTTACATCTAATTTTTTTCCATTAATACTTTGTTTTTTTGTTTTTTTACTTTTAATCCATAAAAAAACTTTATGCACACAGGTGACTAAAAATTCCTAAAAAGAATAAAAAGAAAAATATAATTGTCGCTACAACAATCAAACAAAAATAAAAAAAGATAGTAAACTCAACATCATTTTTCTAAAATATACTCCATTTTCAACATTAAAAATATCCTCAATTCAAAAAAAGCTTAATACAATTACTATAACATCATATTCTAAACAGTACAATAAAAAAATTTATTTCAAAAACTAAAAAAACACTTGCTTTTTGTTCCGCTAAAGTGTTATTATATATACATCCAATAAATAAGGAGGATGCAAAATGAAAATTGGAGATGTGGTTACATCAAACCATGAATTTATTTCTGAACCAGACGGAAAAATTATTTCAGTCAACAAGGGCTCTGAGTATCCTTATACTGTCGAAAGATTCAATGGAACAAAAGCGACTTACAAAGCAAAAGCGTCAGAACTTATAAAAGTTAAAAAATAACTTTTAAAAAAACGTTGACAAATTCTTTAGTAAGATGATAAAATAAATTTCAATTAATTATCCGACATAGCTCAGTTGGTAGTAGCGTCTGACTGTTAATCAGAATGTCGCAGGTTCGAGTCCTGCTGTCGGAGTTGTCAATTGAATCTTATCACTTTTATAAGATTTTAATTGGCTATTTGAAAACTCTAAATACCTAAAAGTTTAGTATCAGTTGAATAAATTTTAGATTCTATATCTTGTGTTCAATCAATTGATATTAACAAAAAGTTATATTAGATTTTTAAATAGCGGGGATGGCGGAATTGGCAGACGCACAGGACTTAAAATCCTGGGAACGTTAGTTCGTGAGGGTTCAAGTCCCTCTCTCCGTATTAGTCATTTTACGAGAAATGACGCAAGTTTTCATGCAACCCCACAGGGTGGGACAGCAAGCTCTAGCTGTGCGAAAATTGAGCAGTGGTATAACTCTTTAAATCAGCCAAAACCAAGTTGGTTTTGGCATTTAGACAAGATGACTCGATTGGGAGAACACTTGCCTTAAAAGCAAGATGTCACAGGTTCGAAACCTGCTCTTGTCATTTAGGTGCAAATATAGTGTGCAACCACTATATGAGTGCTCGAAACCTACTTTTTAGGATACCTTGGTAAAGGTCAATAGTTACCAACGCTCCTCAGCGATAAGAGGTGACGACAACGGTTCGATTAGCAAACAAAGCTAGTTAAATAAGGTTGTTGAGGTTTGCTGCGTCCAAGCAGAATACGTGTTGAGAGGTTTAGAGTAAGATTACAAATCCTCTTTCAGCAAACCAATATAAAAACTCAGTTGCAGAAACGATGGAGACATCTCCTTTTAAGGAATCAAATTTGTCAGTGAAATCGTTTTTAACTTTTGTGGTGGGTTTTGTGGGCATAAATTCCATCACAAATATTAGGTGCGGTAGCTCAGTCAGGTAGAGCAACAGGTTGAAGCCCTGTGGGTCGGTGGTTCAAATCCATCTTGCACCATATTCTATTTATTTAGCATCACTAGTCTAAATAAAAAATAGAACCGTAGGAACTACGGGGATAGCTTGGTTTATTATTTGTGTAACCTCTGGTGATTAGAAAGCTAATCATCAAGTCAGCGCACTACCCAAGAAGCTCCTCCCACTTAATGACATGTAGGGAGGGGTAGTTCACTCCGTGGGTCATTGGTTCGAATCCAGTAGGGGGCATTGAAAAACATTTTCATCTAGAGGAAATGTTGGTTCGTGAGAAATAGCGAATCAGTCGCCACAGTTAAAGTTCAGAAATTGATGTTATGTGGTGCGTGGCTATGCATGGAGCGATTATGACTGCAATGCTTGAGTTCTGACAAGTATTACTCATAATCAAGGGTTCGAACCCCTTAATTAGCTATAATCAAGCTTGAAAAGTGCTCGATGACAGTAAGTTTGGTGAGATACTATATTTACTTAATGAGAAGTAACTCGTCTAAAGTATTATATACATTATTATACTTTAGACATAATTCTCCAAAGAAGAGAATTAGGAGCACAATTTCATAGTTTTTTAGAAAAGGCAAGATGTAAAACTTGTCTGGTGAAAATAAAAATCTTGAGACTATAGTTTTTAATCCCCATTTCCCTAGAAGCTATAGTTAAAATGACTCAACAAGAAATGTCTAAAATATCACCGTTTTTTCTATTAGCCATAAAGTCAATTGGTTGATGACTTTAAACCAAGGAGCGAGAGATTTCTTAGACAACCAAAAGTATCTCTCGAAAAACAAATGCTGATGGCTTCAGTGATGGTGTAAACCTTGTACGCACCAATCCTCCTTCTATAGCTCAACTGGATAGAGCATTCGCCTTCTAAGCGAACGGCTACAGGTTCGAATCCTGTTGGAAGGATTACTCAAAACACCTATGCTTTAGTTGGTTTGAGTAAAATGGTTGATTTAGTTCGACCATTCTGATAATAAAGCTATTTGCTTTTTTCAGAATAATCTCCTTGGTTGTATGAAAGCTACCTTTTATCATTGTAGAAGGGAAATTCCTTAAAAGCTTTCAGCGGTTGGTGCTAAGAGGCTTATACCGTTCTAGCATGATAGAAAAAAATAAGCCTCAATTTATGTTGAAAATGTCTAAAGAAGAAGCATTCATTTGGATGCTTCTTCTTTTTTTGTATTATATTATTATTTATCATTTTTTTCTCGTGAAATAAAAAAATAAAGAGTGCTTCAAACACTCTTTATTTTTATTTTATTTTTAGATAATGTTTCACTGTTCCCAATATCAACTGAGAAGTAGTCAACTAACAATATTGTGAATACAAATATACTTGCTCCATATCCTTCCATCATACAAATCCAAAAAGTAGATAAAAATAAAATTGAGTGAAAGACGCTGAGTTTCTTTCTAAGTAAATTCAAAATAATTGCTAGAGGGTAGAAAGCAGCAATAATTACCCCATAACGCATTAAGGAATCAATATAAAAGCTATCATTATAGAAACTAATTCCATGAAAATCATTAAAAATAGCTATATCCCTTGGATGCCATTTCACACCAAATCGATTATAGTATTCATGGCCAATCATAAGTCTTCCAGAAAATAGCTTATTTAATATAGCATAGATATGACTTTGTTCAGAGTAATAATAAGGTAAAAGAAAACCTACTGACATGGATAAAAGTACTAAAGGTATTAACCAAACATAAGAAACAAAATACTTTTCTAGAGTAGGCTTAAAGCAATAAGCGAAAGTTAATACTAAAATAGTAAAAAATGTGGTTCTAGAATCAGTAATTGCATAAGTAAGTAAGTTGACACTCAACAAAAATAAAACGTGGATGAATTTCCTTCTTTGCTTGATCAAGATAAAATCGTTGATCAAACTTAATACATACATCCCAAAAGAATTTGGATGCATGAATCCATATGAGTGACGAATTATACCACCGTCTCTATTCATAATCATGTCTGGAATAATGTGTTTGTTGTAAGCTAGAAGGATTAATATAAAGCCAATCAACTTGATATAAAAAATCCTGTTAACAAAGAACTCATCTTCTTTGTCTATGCTAACAGACAGAAAGAAAAAATTCACTAAAGTTAAATCTAAAGGAGCGTTCATAACATACGTTCTTATAGGAATGAATATTATGAACATGAGTCCAAATAAACCTATTACACTTCTTCTACTTGTCCATCCGAACTTTTTAATGCTCCAAACAAATGTTGAAACTGATGCTATTATTGCGGTAAATGATAATATCCATAAGAAATTAGTATTTAGTAAACCACTATATCTTTTAAGGAAAAAAAGGCTAAATATGTTAGTAGCAAACTAAAAAGGTATACTAAGTGATATGTGTTTTTTTATTTTTTTATCTTCTCTTTTATATATTTAATCATATTTCTATCGTTATTTTTTTGTTTTTATATGGATTATGTTTTTTTCCATACAAAAAAACCACCTTTTTAGGTGGCTCTTGTTCTGGATATGAATTATTTATGAATTATAGAGATTACTTTATCACATCAATAATGTAATAGAGTTTTTATTTAATTATTTTTCTTTTTTTACTGCATCTTTAAGCTTTTTACCTGCTTTAAATGCAGGTGTTTTAGATGCTGCAATGTCAACCTCTTCACCTGTTTGTGGGTTGCGTCCTTTACGAGGAGCACGTTCACGAACTTCAAAGTTACCAAAGCCAATCAATTGTACTTTTTCACCATTAGCAAGGAATCCTTCAATTGCGTCAAATACTGCATCAACAGCACGTCCAGAGTCCTTTTTAGTAAGTTCAGTTGCTTCAGCAACTTTTGCGATCAAATCTTGTTTATTAGCCATTTTGTAATAAACTCCTTTTCTTTTATTATGCTTCTATAATACTAGAAATATAATTGAATGTCAAGCTAAAAATGCACTCATACCAATGTTTTTAGCTCTTTTGCTCCGAACTTTGAGTTTTGTCCGATAAAGTTTCTAATTCTAAAATAAGCAATTCTAAAGAGTGAATAGATAGAGTTGATAAATTTTTAAGTTTAATAGATTCAAGACTGTTACTGGATTCATTTCTAAGTCTTTTTTTATAATAAGATTTTGCCTACGAACACATTTTAATTCAGGTAAAAAGCACCAATTCAAATAGACAAAACTTATTGCCAAAAAAATTGAAGGAAAATCATAAAGGTTAATACTTGTGTCTGATTCCATATTTTATAATAGACTAAAAAATAATTCATCCAAGCTAAAATAAGAAAAGGTATCAATTTATAACCGTTACTCAAAATACGCTTTCGATTAGCAAGAATTTCTTTTAATGAATCAATGTCATTCACCCATGTTTCTACTTCTTGTGTTTTCAACTAGCTACTCCCAAACCTTTTGCCCACAAACGATGTTTAGGCTTGTGGTAATTAGCGTTGTTTTTGGCGAATTCTAAAATAGCTTCTTTTTCAGCTTTTTCATCGTAAACTTGTTTTAAACTATTATCTTTCAACGCTTCATCACGTTTTTCTAATTCTTCTCGGAGATGAGATAATTTTTGATATTTAGCCGTTGTCCACGATTCAATCTTAACATCAGCTGCTTTATCTTTTTGTTTTGCTTTATAAAGGATAAACAATTTAATTCCAAAAGCTAAAAACAATGCAGTGAACAAGCTATTAAACCAAAGGTTAAATCTAAAAATGTTCAAATCGCCAATGAACTCAATTAAAAATGCAGGAATTAACATTTTTTTGTATAGTGATGAAAAATTTCCCTTAACAGATGCTCTCATCTGCTTGGCAGTTTCTTTATCCTTGAAGCCTTCAATCATTTTGTCAAAATAAGGTTTTGCTTCCGACAATCTCTTTTCAACAAATTCAATTTCATCTGGACGCAGATTTTTAAAACTTCTTTTTTTATTCATAAAGTTACTTACACTTTCTGTTTATATTATTTTATGTACTATTTATTTATTTATTTTTCATCTGTGTCTGTGTCACGCGCATTCCTATACGCTATTGATTTTTAGAAGGTTGTGAACTCCCTTCATATTATATATTATAACATATTTGTATTAATTATTTGTAGTAAAAAAATAGTATTATGATACCTAAAAAAATAAATTATAGCATTATGGTTTTTAAAAAAAGCAACTTATACGAGACATAATACTAAATGAATATAAAAAAATATAAAAAAATAAGGAGAAATCTTCGTGACCTTTTTTTAGAAAAAAACAAAATTTAAATATGTCACTGCAACAGTATTATTAGCAGGTTCAGTAGCTCCATCAGCTTTACCTTTAATTCAGCCCATTGTAGTACATGCAGATGACTCGGATTCAAATAACGTTGATAGTATCATTTCACGTATTGATAGCTTACCTCCAACAGAGGACTTAAATGATTCTCATGCTCAGGAAGTAAAAGCCTTAATGTCTGCTTATTCTGAATTGTCTACAGCAGATAGAATTAAAGTTAAGAACTTTTCTGTGTTAGAAGAAGCTTTTAATGACTTAGTTGATAAAGGTGTTCTTACGAATGAAGATAATACTGTACTTCAAGAAAAAGAAGCACAGAAAAAGAAACAAGAAAATAAAAAATTATCTGGAGATGCTGCATCAGAAGAAAAAGAATATACCTTCTCATCTGATGGAAAAACACCTATCACTATCATGATTAGATATACTACTGATGCTGATGGAGATGGTGTAGGTGATGTTCCTCAACGAATTGTGTTGACTTCCCCAGATGGAACAACATATCCTGTTTCAAATACTTCGTTGGCCATGAGTGATGGAGATAACCTAAAAGTCGAATTGTCTTGGACAGATTTATATCTCCAAATGGACTTTCAGCATTTTGCAGAAGGGAATTGGACAATTGAAACGTCACAAGCCGTAACCTTCTCTTCAAAACCTTATACTGGAGAAGCTCATAAGGTAAAAGCTGAAGATGAAAACAAGAGTAATAAAGAAGAAAAAACACCAACTAAGAAAAAGAAAAATCCATTAGTATTAATCTTTATCTTAGGCTTAGTTGGTGGACTTGGATTCTATGGTTATAAAAAGCTCAAAGAATTTACAGGTGGTACTTCTGCACCAACGGTTGATGAAGATGCTTTATCTAAAACAAATGAACCTCAGCAATTAAGTGATGAAGAACAACTAGCTATGTTGAAGGAAGAATTGAAACTACAAAATAAAGAAATGGGATTTGACTTTAATGAGGAGCATGATGATAATCAAATTGAATTTGGACCAAATAGATATTCTTCTCCTCGTACAAACCCTCCTGCTTCAAATCGTTATGATGATGACGATGACCCAACTGAATACGAATCTAAAAATAAAGGAACTTTTGAAGATGATTTAGAAGAAGGTTTAGAAATGCATGCAGAAGGAGAAACTGGCATTCTAAAACCAGAAGATAAACCTGTTCATCAAATAAAAGATTCAGATGAAGATGATGACGACAGTGGTATAGATCAAACATCAGATTTTATGAACGGTTTTGGTCTGTAATAGATAGATTTGTAATACAAATTATGTTATAATGAGTTCATACTAAAATGAAAGTAGGAATTTATAAATGTCAATTACAATTCTCAAAAGAGAGAAAAAAGATGGAAACTTCAAAGCTCGTCAAGGTGGATGGGATGTTTATCTCACTCCAGAAGAAGTAGCTCACTTAATTAATACAGGACATGCGTTCTATTCAGCAAATCACCCAGTGAATTCTATTAAAGAACTAGAGGCGCGTGTTGTCAACTGATATCAAATCTTTTAATATATCCTAGTTTATTTTAATTTTTTTAACTTATTGTTTTACAATTCCTCCTTTATTTAGTAAACTAAATCTAGAAAGGAGGAATTTTATTTTGTACACAAAGTCTATGATTTTAAAGAAATCAACCTACAAAACAGGAGAAGTCGCTGCTCTTTTAGGAGTGACTGTTCCTACTATTATTCGCTACTGCGATACAGGACTAATCCCTTCTCACAAAACAGAGTTCGGGCATAGACGGATCTTATCAGAAGATGTTTATAACTACTTAATCAGCCAAAACATGGTTTATGATGATACTCAATCTACTAAATCAGATGTTATTTATGCTCGTGTATCTACTCATAGACAGGCAGAAAGAGGAGATTTAGAACGACAAGTTGAAAAAGTGAAACTCTTTGCGATTGAACAAAACGTAAGTAATCTGATTGTAAAAACAGATGTTGCTTCTGGTTTAAATGACAATCGAAAAAACCTACTTTCTTTACTAGATATGGTTCAAAAAGGAGAAGTCAATCGTATCTTCGTTCTGTACAAAGACCGTTTAACTCGTTTTGGTTATCTTTATTTAAAGAAAATTTGTGACTTCCATGGAGTTTCTATTATTGTGGTTTCAGATGAAACGGATAATAAAATCCAATCAGAAGAGTTAGCGGAAGATATTATCACCCTCATTCATTCCTTTTCAGGAAAACTCTATGGTTTAAGACGTAAGATTAAGAAAGAAATTCGATGTGATGAAAACACTTAATGCAGAATCAAAGATGATATTAGCAGAAAGACACCTGATTTCTTCTTCTCATCCCTATTTTTCAGAATGTGATCATTTAACTTTTTTAGGAAAGAATTTGTATAATGCGACCTTGTTTTATCAACGAGCTTCCTTCTTTAAAAATGACTTTCAAAACTACTATGCTGTAAACAAGGTTTTTACGCATGAAAACCAAGCTGATTATCGTGCTTTTACCTGCCAAAGTTTCAAAAACAGGTGCAGTTATTAGTAGATAAAAGTTTTAAAAGTTACTTTGCCTTAGTGAAGAAAAAGGTAAAAGGGGATTATACTTCTCCAGTTCGCATTCCTAGATACTTACATAAGGTAAAAGGACGTTGTACACTTCCTTATCCTAAAGATGCCTTATCTTTAAAGAAAGACGGCTTTGTCAAACTTTCTAAAACAGGGATAGAGATTCCAACCAAGATAGAAAAAGAAAACATACAAGGTGCTCGAATTATCCCTAAAGGGAATCACTTTATTATTGAAATTCTTTATAAAAAAGTAAAGAAAGCCTTGGTTTCTAAAACTATTGAAAAAGTTGCCTTTATTGACCCTGGTTTGAATAATTTGATGACAGTGACCAGTAATGCGTTTTCTCCTCTCTTATATAGTGGGAGGGATTTAAAATCAATCAACCAACTAGCCAATAAAAGAATTGCTCAGTTAAAAAGTGCGTTTAGTAAAAAAGGGTTGTATACTTCTCCTTTGTTAGTTTCCATTTACAATAAAAGAAATAGACGCATAACGGATGCTTTACACAAACTATCGTCTCATTTAGTGAATCAATTCGTTTCGTACCAGATTGATACTGTTGTCTTTGGACACAATCTGGGGCAGAAACAAGACATTCAATTAGGCAGTGTTGTGAATCAAAACTTTGTTCAACTTCCTTTTTACCAATTGATTTCTTTATTGAAATACAAATGCGAGTTACAAGGTATTCGCTTTGTGACAACAGAAGAATCTTATACTAGTAAGTGTAGTTTTTTGGATTTAGAACCCATTTCTAAACAGAAAGAATACTTGGGCAAGCGGATTAAACGCGGTCTGTTTCAATCTAAAAAAGGAATTCGCATCAATGCGGATGTCAATGGTTCTTTGAATATCGGAAGAAAGTATTTAACTAAACTAGGTTTATATACAGATGCATTACATAAAGAATTAGTCTCTTATATGGTCAATCCTAAACGGATTCGTCTTGTATAAAATAAAAAGTAAAAACATGATTAGCCTAGCTAGGATTGTTTAGAGGGTAGTCGCAGTCGCCCCAACTCCGACTGGTTAGATAGCTTTATCTATCTAATTAGTAAGGTGAGAAACAACATTTTGTTGGAAACTTTAATTTTTTAAGAAATTAAGGAACTGTAACAGGTTGGTTAGGTTCTTCTGGGACAATTAATAAAGTGACCATTATTCCTAATGAAGATGGAACTATTCAGTATCATCGTGAATTTAACGTTCAATAAAATACATACAACAAGGAGATTGTTATACAATGCATTCAACTAAGGTTTTCTTAGATGTCTTATTGGGTCTTTTTAATTGTTTTGGCTCAATAGTTCTAATATTACAAGCAATATTTAAGTCTAAAGTGCCTTTTGGAGTTCGTATCTTTGGAATTATTAGTGGGGTAACATTTTTATTCTTTGGGTGTTTACTTTTACATCAAGTTAGCCCTAGTTTTTTACCATTTTTGGATAAATTGCCAATACCTCATCTTTAAACAAAATATCTATATTTTTCCTACATCGCTTGACTTTTAACGTTACATTCGTTATAATATATGATATAAAATAAAACAAAAGGAGAATATAAGATGAATCATTTAAACATTGTTGAAGAATTAGTACACTCCCTCACGGAAAATGGCTTTTCATGGGATATTGGGAAAGTGATTGTTGACAACGATAAGATTGAAGTCCAAATTCATCGTGCTAATTGGGTTGATATTTATCATATTAAGGTTGCAGAAGATGGACAGATTACAGCAGAGTTCTTTGCTGTAAAACATAAAGACGGTGATGACTCAGTGGTTTGGGCTGATAAAAAATTCGATACCGTTGATGCTATCGCAAAAGAAATTAGCGAATACTATTAAGAGTAAATAAAATACTAATAACCAAGAGAGGATTCTTAGTATTTTTTGAATCGCAATATCATAATCATATAGAGGATAAGAAAAATGTGCAAAGTTGTTTATAACAATTGTTATGGTGGATTCGGTCTATCTGAAGTTGGATTACTTCTTTTCAACAAAAGGACAAAGCTAAATATTGCTGATAACTATGAATTAGAAGAAAAAGTTCCAAGACATCATAAAGTTTTAGTTGAAATTGTAGAAGAGTTAGGACAAGCAGCAAGCGCAGGACATTCTCAATTACAAATCAAAGAACTTGCATCACCTTATTATAAGATTGTAAGTCAAGATGGTAAGGAGACGGTTAGCGAACCAGACTTGTCAGGATATATAAAAATAGAGTTCGAATAGAAAAAGAAAAGATAAGCATACCAAAAGCCCCTGTGTTAAACAGAGGCTTTTTTATTTTTACATATCACATAAATTATTTTAAAAAGTTTGTTGCCTAAGCAGTAATGATATGGAGGGTTATTAGAAACCACAAAATAAAGCTCCATTTCATGCCTTCATTAGCACCTTTGATAAAGGGGTATTTTTTGAAATAACCAATAACTCCACCAACAATCCAACCAATGAAAAGGCTAATAAAAAGACCAATCCAGAAAGTGGGAGCATCCATAATGATTCCAATTTCTCCTTTTAATATCAACATAGTTCAACAATATAGCAAACAAGAGTTTTGTTTTAGTCGGGAGTCTAAATCCTACTTACGCTTTTGCAGACTTGTCAATCTCAATCGTTTCTACAGTTGAGTTATCTATTGGCGTAAACTCTTTTTCTTTATTTAAGCTAAATTTTTGAGTTGTCATAACAGTTACTTTTTTATTCGCTAAATTTCCATTCTCATCAGCTACAGGACGAGTATCAGGATAAGTGTAAACTACAGTTACTTCGCCTTCGTGATTATCAGAAGTTGTTGTAGCTTTCCATGTTCTACGATATTGTCTCACCATTTTAGCAATAGAAGCCATATCATAGTTTCCTTTATCATCAGGTTTCAGTTTCTTCTCAATTTTAGCTTTATCTTTTGAAGTTGCAGTTTCAAAATCATAGTTAATTTTAGATGTGAGTATTTCTTCAGAATGTTTTTTGTCATATTCAGGTGTTTTTTCAACACTGTCATGCAAGTGATCTTCTCCATGAGTGTGTTCATCAACTTTGAATTTTTCTTGATACACCACGCGCATTCCTTTGGTTTCAGGAACACTCCATTTAGAACCTACTCCTTTGTTATCTGAGTAAACAGAGTTAAATCCTTTATATTCGTTTGAAGAAAAAGAAACCCCTTGGTCATTTTGATCCAGATAATTAACTTGAATTTTTACCTTTTCTTTTTTCAGTTTATTAATAATTTCTTCATCACTAAGTTTCTTTTTAGCTTTCCCTGCATCAACAGCATATTGAATACTTGTTGCAGTTTTTTCTTGTGGTGAAAAAGTGTGGTCTTCTAATTTCAATTTAGAATGAGTCTTATTTTCTACTTTTTTAGTAGTTTTTTCTTCTTTATTTGGATGCGCACAGGCAGTTAATAATACTGTTGCACACATTGCAACTAAAGATAGAGAAGCGATTTTCTTTAGATTAAGAGATAATGTCACTAGGATTACCTACTTTCTGATTTTATTTATTTATTTTTCTTATAGATAATTATACCACATTGTATTACTTTATTTTTATTTACTTGGTCACTTGAATATGCTATAATCATTTTATAGGAGTTCATTTGGTAACTTCTCTAGGTAGTCGTTAAGCTCATTAATGCATAGGCAGGTTTGGCTACCAAGAGGTCAGGTCTTTGATACGCTAAGAGAAACGCAATGTAGGTAATATTATTTTACTTAGCAACGCCTCCTCGTCTATCTCTGACCTTCTCAGCCATGTTAAAATGAATAAAACAAAGTAAATGGTACCAAAGGTTCGGTTTCTCAATTTTATCATGTTAGGATTTGAAACCATTCTGTTTAATAGGATGTCAAAGGGTTCATCCAAGTAATATTGAACGATGGTTTGGAATCATTCTATTTGACATAGTACCAAAGGAGAGGTACGTCAATAAAGGCTTTATGATAGGTTTTGAACCATTCTGTTTGACATGGTGCCAAAGGGGTAATATAGAGCAGTGTGGATTTATATATGTTTTAGAACCATTTTGTTTAGCATGATACCAAAGGGTCATATAGTACAGCCATATTGTTGTGTAAGGCTTAGAACCATTCTGTTTAACATGATACCAAAGGAAAATAAATTTTTTTTGTAATTGAATACAGAGGTTTGAAACCATTCTATTTGAAGAGATTGAGTGACATCTCTTTTTTTATTTACATTGAAAATTATTTGTAGTATAATACAAAGCGTAAACATGTATAATGTATAACTGAATTATTCATAAAATCATCTCTCTAACTTAATTGTATTTTAGTGGGATGATTTTCATTATTCACGTTAATCAAAAGGTAATATAAATACAATACAAGTGAAAACAAAAGGAGTAATAAAAGCATGTTATCAAAATCAACTAAAAAAGCATTGGGGTTCGGGATTATTCTTTTATCAGTAATTAATCTTGTTGGTTGCAGCAACAAAGATTTTTTTACAACAACTCATACATTCAAGCATGCGACTATTAAAATGCCTGATGGAAAGATTGTTAAAGGTAATGTGAAAAAATGGTCAAGAACTAAAGAAGGAACTAGTGATACACTAGTAGTGACATTAGAAGATAATAAAGGAACTTACTTAGTTCATAGTTCAAATGTTGTTCTTTATAACAATAAAGAAGATGATGGAGAATAATATTAAAAATGAGACTAGCTACTACTGCGTGTTGTCAACTGATATCAAATCTTTTAATATATCCTAGTTTATTTTAATTTTTTTAACTTATTGTTTTACAATTCCTCCTTTATTTAGTAAACTAAATCTAGAAAGGAGGAATTTTATTTTGTACACAAAGTCTATGATTTTAAAGAAATCAACCTACAAAACAGGAGAAGTCGCTGCTCTTTTAGGAGTGACTGTTCCTACTATTATTCGCTACTGCGATACAGGACTAATCCCTTCTCACAAAACAGAGTTCGGGCATAGACGGATCTTATCAGAAGATGTTTATAACTACTTAATCAGCCAAAACATGGTTTATGATGATACTCAATCTACTAAATCAGATGTTATTTATGCTCGTGTATCTACTCATAGACAGGCAGAAAGAGGAGATTTAGAACGACAAGTTGAAAAAGTGAAACTCTTTGCGATTGAACAAAACGTAAGTAATCTGATTGTAAAAACAGATGTTGCTTCTGGTTTAAATGACAATCGAAAAAACCTACTTTCTTTACTAGATATGGTTCAAAAAGGAGAAGTCAATCGTATCTTCGTTCTGTACAAAGACCGTTTAACTCGTTTTTGGTTATCTTTATTTAAAAGAAAAATTTGTGACTTCCATGGAGTTTCTATTATTGTGGTTTCAGATGAAACGGATAATAAAATCCAATCAGAAGAGTTAGCGGAAGATATTATCACCCTCATTCATTCCTTTTCAGGAAAACTCTATGGTTTAAGACGTAAGATTAAGAAAGAAATTCGATGTGATGAAAACACTTAATGCAGAATCAAAGATGATATTAGCAGAAAGACACCTGATTTCTTCTTCTCATCCCTATTTTTCAGAATGTGATCATTTAACTTTTTTAGGAAAGAATTTGTATAATGCGACCTTGTTTTATCAACGAGCTTCCTTCTTTAAAAATGACTTTCAAAACTACTATGCTGTAAACAAGGTTTTTACGCATGAAAACCAAGCTGATTATCGTGCTTTACCTGCCAAAGTTTCAAAACAGGTGCAGTTATTAGTAGATAAAAAGTTTTTAAAAAGTTACTTTGCCTTAGTGAAGAAAAAAAGGTAAAAGGGGATTATACTTCTCCAGTTCGCATTCCTAGATACTTACATAAGGTAAAAGGACGTTGTACACTTCCTTATCCTAAAGATGCCTTATCTTTAAAGAAAGACGGCTTTGTCAAACTTTCTAAAACAGGGATAGAGATTCCAACCAAGATAGAAAAAGAAAACATACAAGGTGCTCGAATTATCCCTAAAGGGAATCACTTTATTATTGAAATTCTTTATAAAAAAGTAAAGAAAGCCTTGGTTTCTAAAACTATTGAAAAAGTTGCCTTTATTGACCCTGGTTTGAATAATTTGATGACAGTGACCAGTAATGCGTTTTTCTCCTCTCTTATATAGTGGGAGGGATTTAAAATCAATCAACCAACTAGCCAATAAAAAGAATTGCTCAGTTAAAAAAAGTGCGTTTAGTAAAAAAAGGGTTGTATACTTCTCCTTTGTTAGTTTCCATTTACAATAAAAGAAATAGACGCATAACGGATGCTTTACACAAACTATCGTCTCATTTAGTGAATCAATTCGTTTCGTACCAGATTGATACTGTTGTCTTTGGACACAATCTGGGGCAGAAACAAGACATTCAATTAGGCAGTGTTGTGAATCAAAACTTTGTTCAACTTCCTTTTTACCAATTGATTTCTTTATTGAAATACAAATGCGAGTTACAAGGTATTCGCTTTGTGACAACAGAAGAATCTTATACTAGTAAGTGTAGTTTTTTGGATTTAGAACCCATTTCTAAACAGAAAGAATACTTGGGCAAGCGGATTAAACGCGGTCTGTTTCAATCTAAAAAAGGAATTCGCATCAATGCGGATGTCAATGGTTCTTTGAATATCGGAAGAAAGTATTTAACTAAACTAGGTTTATATACAGATGCATTACATAAAGAATTAGTCTCTTATATGGTCAATCCTAAACGGATTCGTCTTGTATAAAATAAAAGTAAAACATGATTAGCCTAGCTAGGATTGTTTAGAGGGTAGTCGCAGTTGCCCCAACTCCGACTGGTTAGATAGCTTTGTCTATCTAATTAGTAAGGTGAGAAACAACATTTGTTGGAAACTTTAATTTTTTTTAAGAAATTAAGGAACTGTTAAATCTGCTTAAACTAAAAAAACAAGAGGGATTTTTCCCTCTTTTTCTTTTTGATTTAGTTTATAGTATAAATGAAGTTTATTTACACTATAAATAAACAATGGATAAATAGACTCGTTTTGCTTTTAGTCTAGTTATCAGTCGTAGATAAAATATAATTATAAGCCTCTATTCCTGCTATTGCCCCATCACCAACAGCTGTTGTAATTTGACGAAGTTCTTTTTGCCGTACATCACCTATAGCAAATATTCCTGAAATACTAGTATTCATCTTATCATCAGTAATTACCCAACCATTTTCGTCAGTAATACCTAAATTACGAACATAGTCTGAAACAGGATTCAATCCAACATAAATAAACACTCCGTTTGTTTTTAAGTTAGATTTTTTGCCAGTAATGACATCACTAACTTCGACATCAGTTACACTATTGCCATCTCCATTGATTGATTCAACTACTGTATTCCACAAAAAATCAATTTTATTATTTTTAAATGCTCTTTCTTGAATAAGTTGCTGCGCTCTCAATTCATCTCTTCGATGAACTATTGTGACCTTTTTAGCGAATTGAGTGAGATAAATAGCTTCTTCTACAGCTGAATCACCTCCACCAACAACTAAAACCTCTTCATCCTTGAAAAAAGCACCATCACAAACTGCACAATAGGATACACCATGACTATTATATTCTTCTTCTCCCTTAATATTTAGGTGTTTATGCTTTGCTCCTGTAGCAATTACAACTGTTTTAGTCTTATAGGCTTCTTCATCCGTATAAACCACTTTTAAACCATCTTGTCCTTCAACCGAAGAAACTATTCCATAAAGATATTCAACGCCAAGTGATTCCAATGGTTCAAACATATTCATTGCTAAATCTGCACCAGAAATGTGACTATATCCCGGATAATTCTCGATATCAGACGTGTTGTTCATCTGCCCTCCTGGAGCTCCTTGTTCAATAAGAGCTACTTTTAAATTAGCTCTTGCAGCATATAAGGCGGCAGTCATTCCTGATGGACCTGCTCCTATGACAATAACATCATAAATCATTTTTTTACCTTTCTACATTACAAAAAGTCTTCATGGGGTGAAGACTTTTATTGTAACAATTGAAATAACAGTAGTCAATCAAGTTAGATTGCTAAGTCATTAAATTTGATTTGAGGTAAAATTGGTGAGTAATTTTCTATATCGAAATCATCAATTTTAATGTCGTAAATTAGTCTTAGGTGGACAATTCAACCTCAGTTTAGGACAAGCCAGTTCTTGTTCTTCAGATTGCTGATTGTCTAAATGTTCTTTGATAATTGTAGTAATACTATCTAAATCACTATCAAGTCCCTTTTTAAACAATTCTTCTGCAATGTCTTCACCTAATTCGTTAATGTAACTATCAGCAAGCTCTTCATAACGATTCAACAATTCTTCTGCTTGAACTAATTGATTATCATAGATATGTAAGTTGTTAACAAAATAATTGAAGTATCCAACTTTCCATCCAAAGTGGCAAGCAATCATCATTTGAAGAGCAACATATTGGATTGCATTGATATGGTGAGCAACTAACATGTCATTTGATCTTTGAATAAGAGAACAGTCTAAATAAATCTCTCCATCTTTTTCTCTAACATCAAACATTGTTAGGAATGCACACGGAAGTAACCCTTCTGTTTCTTCAAAAGCGTCATAATCCCATAAAGAAATTACATTTCGTCTATTCCATGGGTTTTCTTCCAGTTGCTTCAAGATTTTATTGATAATATCATGCTTTCTAACAACTGCTCCATAGCGGAAGCCTATTGAATGATGGTCTCCATTATTAGCTACTTCATTAGGAACTTCCCACGAATTCCAATATTTTACATTATATTTATTTTGCAAAACATCTAGAGAATTTGTTTGGTCAGAATAAATCCACAATATCTCTTTGATTGCGCTTCTCCACGCAATTGGACGTAACGTAGTAATTGGGAACTCGCCTTTAGATAAATCATAAGTGGTTGAATATCCATTTATATAGAATGATTTAGCCTCTGTGCCATCTTTGTAAACTGGTCTAGCTTTGCCAGACAATTGTTGTTCCTCTAAAACAGTTTTAATTGCTTCATAAAATTTATGATCTGCTTTTGATAATTTTTGTCTTTCATTCATAATTTTTCCTTTTTATGTTAACACTTATATTATGTATTTTTTTCTTCAGATTTTTGAAAAAAATTTTTTTCAAACCAAAAAAAGAAGCTATTGTGATTAGCTTCTTTTTGGCTTCTTTTGATTTCAAATAATTGAATTAATTATAGTAACATTCTTGCTTTGTGGGCAAAAATACAGGCGGTTTCTAGCTCTTCTATTTGACCGTTTTTTTGTTCATATTCAGGGTCAATTTTCTTTAAAATATTTTCTAGTTCTTCAACAACATTTTCTTTTGTTTCTCTATAAACTTCCTTATCAAGCAGTTCATCAGCAATCTTACAAAAGGTTTCATCAGTCAAACAAATTCTGCATAAAAGCAAGTGTTCAATTTGAAATTGTTTATTTTGATTTCTAAACTCTTTTATCGTATGTTGAATTTTTCTTCTGTCTCTTGCGTTGATAACCTCTTTTTTTTCATTGCTTCCAATAAAGATATTCCATTCATCTTATGATAATGGTCTATATCATAAAAAGAATGCTTTTATAACTCTCTTTCGATAAACTTGCATTGGGATACTTTTTACCGAAATTCTAATCAATTCGTTTACATCAGGGGCTTTAAAAATTAGGTTCGTTTTTCTGAAATAAAATCAATTAATTCTTGTAACTGTTTAATTTCTTTTTTTCGAAAGTTCTTATTAAGAACAATTTCTTTTGCTAAAGAAATTTGTAATTTCTTTTGAAAGTAATTCTTTGAAAAGAATAAATGTACTAAGATTAAATTCATCAGTCTCTTTTTTTGATTTTTATTATAAGCTTTTACCATAGCTTTAGCATCTTTTTTTCTTCATAACCAAGATTTTTGAAACTTTTTTTGAAAAACGGTCCTGTTTGACTACTCCTGATACGTTCAATTTCTTTTTATAAATTTTTTTATAAACAGACTCCTTTAACCCTGCGTATGGTATCATAACTCCTCCTCTTTATACAAAAGACTACTAATACAATAAGTAACGTAATAAAGCAAAACTTTTATTAATTAATTCTCTTTCTTATTTTTTGTTTTCTCAGCTTTCCAAGCTACTATCAACAGGGTAAAGCTTTGAAAATGTACCTAGAGACATATTTTTCAATTTTACGTTTTTTTCTTAATTGTATTACTCATATATCCATTCAAAAAAACGATGGATCAATTTTTTTGCTTCTTTTGCAATCGAGTAGGCTGTGCGTCCGCTTTCTTTAAAAAAAGTACGAACTTCTTCAACAAAATTAACACTCACTCTTATGTGAACCTCCACTTTTTTCATTTTTGTAGTAAGTTCACTCTGTGTCATTGCGTGCGTTGATTATGTGTTATTTGCACTATATGGCTACTATTATATAACTTAATATCTATATAAGCAAGCTCATTTTTTTCTCATAAAAAAATAATAAAAAACCAAGAAACAGTCATATGACAACAATTTCAAGGCTTTTTATTTTTTATAAAAAAATTTTTTTCAAAGCTTTAAAGAAACCAATATTTTCTTTTTGTAAGAGTGAACTACCCCTCCCTGTACTTCGTTAAGAGGGAGGAGTTTCTTGGGTAGCGTGCAGACTTATATTTTGTTTAGCTGACTAACCAACAGAGGTTACACGAATCGAATCAACCAAGCTATCCCCGTAGTCCCTACGGTTCTATAATAATCAGGCTAAACAAAACCCTTCATAAAGAAGCATCTCCAATAGCTCTGGCTAGGTGGTGATTCTTCATGAGGTTTTTGCTTGCTAAATCTTCCATACAAATCACATCGTGGTTCTTGATGAGTTCTGTACTCAATTGATTTAGAAAGTCTTTTCGTTGATTAGAAATCTTCTCATGAATACGAGCTACCTTTAACTTTTGCTTCTGATAGTTGCGGCAATCAGAAAGTTTTCGTTTTTTCTTCTTGGCGAGAAGCGCCCTTCTAGACAAAATCTTTTGTTCTCTCGCTAACTTTTGAGATAAGGAAATGAGGAATCTAGGATTACTGACCTTTTCTCCAGTCGAGAGAATCGCAAAATTCTCCAGTCCTAAATCAATCCCAAGGTTAGAATTAGAATTGGTTTTAGGCAAAGGAAGGATTTCTTCTTCACATAGGATAGAAATATAATACTTCCCTGTTGCCGTTTTAGAAACAGTAGCACTCTTAATCACCCCTTTTGGCTGACGGTGTACCTTCAGTTTGACCCAACCAATCTTAGGAAGTTTAACCTTTCCATCTAGTAGTGCTACCGTTCCCTTCTGATTATTCGTCTTATAAGATTGAGTAGCCTTCTTAGCCTTAAAGCGAGGGAAGCCAAAACCTGATTGAAAGAAAGATTTATATGCCTTGTTTAGATTTAATTGGACATTAGCTAAAGCTAAACTATCCACTTCCTTTAGCCAAGGAAATTCCTTCTTATATTGAGCAGGAGTGTTTTGAAGAGATTTCCCTGTCTTCTCATAATGAGCCTTCCTGTCCGCAAGCATCTGATTCCAGATAAAGCGAGAACAGCCAAAGGTTTTCTCAAACAAAATTCTCTGCTCAAGGTTTGGATAAAGCCGAAATTTATAAGATTTATGCTTTTTCATTCCTTCCATCTATCCTTTCCTCCCTTTCTTCTCCAACCGCTTGTATCCCAACCACCTAAGAGGTGGGAAATTTATGCGGATTATTTTGTTAAAACATCCTTTTTCCCAAATTTTTTGGTTAAATTATTGATTGTTAACATTAATTTTCTACCTTAGATTCATTTTTGTGTTCAGAAAAGCGTTCAATGAGATAAGTTTTTCTTCTCACGCTTTTGCTCTCAATAGCCCTTTTAAATGCTCGATATTCTCCAAGCATGACTAATTTGCTTTTAGCACGAGTTACAGCAGTATAAATAAGATTTCGTTGTAACATGACGTATGCTTGACTTGTAACAGGCAAATAACTACTGGGAACTCGCTACCTTGAGATTTATGAATAGACATAGCATATGCTAGTGTAATCTTAATCCATTCATTTCGCGGATAGAGAACTTCTCCTCCGTCGAATACAATACGTAATTCATCCTGTTTACTTTCAGTATATTTAGCAGGAATAAGTTCTGTAATTACTCCTGTATCTCCATTAAACACATTCAATTCAGCATTATTTACTAAATGAAGAACTCTATCACCTTCTCGAAAAACAGTTTTATTATACAAAAATTCAGTAGTATCTGATTTCTTAGGGTTCAATAGATTTTGCAATACGTTGTTTAGGTTATCAATACCTGCATCACCTTTATACATAGGAGCTAAAACTTGAATGTCATTTGACGAAATGCCATTTTTCAATGCTAATTGAACAATCTTGTTCATTAATTCAGGAATTTTATTGCTAGATGCTTCAATAAAAGAACGGTCAGCTTTTTTATCTGTAAAATCTGACTTCAATTCACCATTCTTCATCTGAGTAGCTAATTCAACAATGGTAGAATCATCTGATTGTCTAAATGTTTTAACTAAACATGTTTTAGGGATATCATTCACTTCTAGTAAATCTGCTAGAACTTGCCCAGGACCTACTGAAGGTAATTGGTCTTGATCTCCAACGATAATTACTTGAGTCCTATTAGAAATGCTTTCAAACAATTTTTTAGCTAACCATGTATCAACCATAGAAAACTCATCAATAATGATTAAATCACATTCTAATTCGTCAATTAAAGGAATATCATCATCTCCAAAAATACCAAGGTGGCGGTGAATTGTAGCACTAGGAAGGTGAGTTAATTCATTCATTCTTTTAGCTGCACGTCCTGTTGGTGCTGCAAGCATTACAGGTGGCTCAGACATTCCAACAAGGTTTAAGCCATGAATCTTTTCATAGGCTTTGATAATTCCTTTTAAAACAGTTGTCTTTCCTGTACCTGGGCCACCAGTTAAAATAAAGACCTTGCTTTTAAGAGCTTTGTAAATTGCTTCTTTCTGAACTTTGTCGTATGTCATCTTTAATTCTTCTTCAGCTTCATCAATAGCTTTTAAAAGCTCTTCTTCAGAATCAGTTTTAAATTCAATATCAAGAAGTCTTTGAATGTTATTTGCAATACTTTGTTCAGAATAAAATAAACTTGTATCAAAGATTTTATCATCAACTTGAATGATTTTTTCTGATTGAATAAGCTCTTTAAGCTGAGACTCTAAAAGTTCATTGTTTAACTGAGTTGGTCTAGAATTTCTTAAAATAGAGGATGACTCTTGTAGAAGTTCATTTGCTTCCACATAAGTATTACCAGTACGGATGCTGATTTCTTGTACAGTGTGCAAGATTGCTGCTTGTACCCTAACTGGCGATTCAGGTGAGATACCAACTCGTTCAGCAAGGTGATCAACAACTTTAAAACCAACACCTTTTACTTCTTCCATGATTACAAAAGGATTTTCTTTGATAATAGTTACAGAGTCTAATTCATACTTTTCATAAATTTTTGTAGCAATTTTTGGTGATAATCCGTAAGAAAATAATTTTGATAAAATTTGCTCAGAGGCAAAATTTTGTTTTAATTGCCCTAAAAAGATAATTCTCTTTTCTTTAGTAAAACCTGAGATTGTTCCTAGTTTTTCAGGTTCATCAAGAATTTTCTTAATAGTGTTATCTCCATTGCCGTATAATTCGATAATTTGAAGAGCTCTTTTTTTACCAATGCCTTTAAATTTATCACTTGAAAAATAATTAACAAGACCTTCCTTACTCATTTGGTTTTTTTCATAACGAGAGATTTCTAACTGCTCACCAAATTTTTGATGCTGTTTCATATTACCCCAAAAGGTATAAGCATCACCTTCTTGAATATCAATTACATTTCCAGTGACAACAATAGACATGTCTTTGTAACCAGAGTTTGTGTTTTCAATTTCTAAACTAAGAATATGAAAGTTGTTATCCTTATTTGAATAAATGACACGTTCAATATTCCCAGAAAAATATACTTCGTTAACCATTCTAACTTCCTTTTTTATTAGACATCCTTATCAATAAACTGAATGACAAGCTCAGTATCGGTTGCTGATGCAATTTCCTCCAACGTTCTAATTGTTGGATTGGTTTTACCTGCCTCGATACGAGATATTAGTGCTTGTGTTTTGCTCATTTTTTGAGCAAGCTCAGTTTGAGTCAAGGATTTTCTTTCTCTTAATTCGACTAAGACATCTCGGATTTTTTCATTCATCTTTTCGAAACCTTTTTTGCCTTTATTTATTATTTCATAATATAACACAACACATAACATATATGTTATAGATGAGTATATTATAACATATATGTTGTTTGTTAGCAATAATTTTTTTACATGAATGGTTGAATGAATGTATAACGAAAAAAATCATTTCAAAGTCTATTTTTTTGAAATTTTTTGTCTATAAATAATTAAAGAATAGATGGATGAGTTCTATTTTTTTATTTTTCTATTTTCTGTCACTAATATAGGTGAATACATTTAAATGGGAATAATTAGATGTAAAACACTAAATCACTACACTCACTAATGAGACTACTCTATTATGTTAATAGATAAGATAAATCACTTAAAGATATTATTAACTCTATTTGATACTGAAGAATATGAAGATGAAGAATGAAATTTTTGATAGTTATAGGCATCTCTGATACTTTTTAGTGAAAGATAATTTAAAAGGTAACTTATCTTTATATAAAAGATATTCTTTAGCTATAAGTCCATTAGGATAGAATCTAGAAAGAGTGACGATTTCTTTAAATGCAACTTTAGAAATGATTGATTCAAAAAGATTGTTGAAATTACGATAGAGTCTATTTGAAATGCCATCTAATTGATTATCACTAAATTGATTCTTATCTAAAAATGTAAACAAACTATATTCGTTGATAATATTTTTTTAAATGAAGTGGAATCAAATAGTTTTTTTCTAGAATTTTATTATGATTGCTTCTTATTAGTTTCAATTGATTTATATCAGAATGTAAAAACTAATAAATGAATGGAGTCGGATAACACTGTTCCTATCAACGAAGTAATTGCAGCAACTTCATTTTCAGTTAATTTATTCTTTTCTTGGGCTTGTGATAACCATAAATAAATCTTAGTGCTAATTTTATTTACCAAAATTTGATAAGTGAGTTTAGCGTAAATAGTTTCAAACAATGTTGTCTGAGTAGTTTCAAGTTCATATTGAAGACGTTTTTTCTCTTCAACAATCTTCTCTTTCTCTTTGCTTTTTAGTTCTGGATAAACCTTATTAACATATCGGTAAGCAGTTGAAACAGAAATGTTAAATGCATCGGCAATTTCTGCAAAAGTATAACCATTTTGTTTCATCTCATTTATTTTAACTGCTTTTTCTAAACGGGTCATAAGGTTTGATTCTTTTTTTGCTTGTCGTTTAGTTCTTAAAGTTGTTCCTCTTAGGATACCCTCTTCTACTTCCGTTAATTGAAGAAAGTCGCAAATAACTGAATTACTTAAATTAGTGCTGTCTCCACGTAATAGAATTCTTTCTCTACGTCTCATAGCACCTTTAACAGCAGATTTTACTTCCCCTAGTTTTAATGCATACTCTTTGAAATAGTCATGATTAAAAGTCACCATCTTATTAAATAGTTTTTCATAGGACGGTTCTGTATTATGAAGTTCATATTTAATTGATCAGCCATAGCATTAGTCATTTGAGTGATTAAATTATGACGACTACCAACTAAAGTATTTGATTGATAACGGTTGTCAACAATTGATGTTAGAGCTTTAACTCTTAACTTGGCAAATATCAAAGATTCTACTTTTGTATACATCTTACTAGATTTACGAGGACGTTTTAAAATATTTGCTTTGAGTTCAAAAAGCTCTTTGTAATTATCTTTACAAAAAGTAATTAATTCACCTAGTGAATGACTATTTTTGTATAAATCTCTATCTAAATAAATGTAAGCAGAATACATTCCTGTTTTGTCATTGTAGCTGCTTGGTACTCGTCTAGTCTGAGAAATATTTGTCTCAAACGCCTTATCAAGTTTAAATTTAACACCTTCGGGTAACATGCACCCCATATCGTTAAAAAATGCAACATGTTCCACTTCCAACGCACGTCGTAACCACATGATTACATCCAAAACGAATTGTTTTTGTTGTCTAACACCTTCTTCTGTTTCCTTGTTGAAGTAATAAGTGTATCTTAAATCGTAAATGAATTGGAATCCCCTACCTGTATAACGAATGCTAGTTGGTTGCAAAGCATTAGGTAGTGTTTCTTTAAAAAGTAATACGTAATCAGAAATAGTCGAAGCATAAAGCGCTTTACTTTTGTTAGGATTATCAACGATAAGAGATGAAACGAAATTTTCATCAATAGCTTTATCTGTATCGAAGTCTATAGTTAACGTATGAATACCATCACATTCATCATTCTTAGCAAATCCTGTTAAAAAGTCATGCAAAGGCTTTTTGTATTCAGTTCCGTATTCAGCGATAAAAGAAGGACGTTTGAATTGACATCTAGTCTGAGATTCAAAAATAGTCTTTTTACCATAAAGAAGACTATTATAAATGCTTTCTGGAGTGTTGAATCCAAATCTTTTAGTTCCGTTTTTTTCTATAATCAAACAAGGTCTAACACTTCTATCGTAAGCGAACACCTTCTTCTTGTTGTTATGTTGGTCAAAACTCCCGTTTTCAATAGAGGCTATGTTTGCATAAGCCTCAAACTCACCTTCTTCAGATGCTATTTTTTTGATGTCTTGACTCCAATTTTCTTGAAGATAATAATTTAAAGTAATTTCTTTACCTGCATCAGTAGTAATGAGGTCGCTTAACAAGCATAATCTATCATCACGGCTTAGACCTTGCAATTGTTCTTCAAAAAGTCCGTATTGTCCTAGCATTGGCACACTTACTTTCTATTTTTGTTATTTATACTTTATTTATAGTTAATTCATACTTTAAATAAAGTTTATTTAAAAGTATGTACAAACATATTGACATTTTTTATTTTTTATGTATAATATAAGTATATACAACTATTGATAAAGACTATTTAAGCTTATTTCCAAGCTGTTTAATCTATTGATTCTTATTCAATCTATTGATTTTTTTATTCAATTTATTTCAATTTATTGTATTGTTCAATCATTTATTGAATTTGTTGATTTAAGGTTATTTATATTTAGTCTTATCTATCGAGTTTATTGAAATTATCAAGACAGATGTTTTTTTGAGAGGTCTTACATCTTATCTTTGATTTGATTTCAAAAATAGTTGTTTTGTGAATTTAAAAGAGAAAAAGAGAAACCTTTGGTCGAGGTCTCTTTTTTTGTTGCTTTGAACAAATTTAATTATAACAAAAATCAAAAAAATAAAAACAAGGTCGTTTTTTTGGATAACCTTGTTTTATATAGGGATTTTATTGTGTTTTTTTGCAGCTTTTTTTATTTTTTTCATAAATTCATAAGTAACAATGGAAAGCTCTAGTCTAGCAAATAATTCTTTAGTATCAACATAGTGATTCTGACCAAAAACATATTGCATTAGATGTTTGTTCTTTTCTTTCCAATCAGAATCAATGTTATTAGCAAAGCTTTGCCATGATGTAAGCAAATTCTCAACGAATTTTTTCTCATCACCTTTGCTTCCAGAAAATGCATCATGTTTAGAAAAATCATTATTAAGATACTTGAGGTACTCATCTCCTAAATATTGTGCTTTTTGGATGGTTTTAAGATAATTGATGATTGTCCCAAGACTTTTAGATGACGTTTTATTTATAATCAAAAATGGAGAAAAATCATTTCTGGTATTTAAATAGCTAAACACCTTAAAAATTTCGTTCTCTCTGTTGCTTGCTGAAGCACTACCTAATAAGTTCAAATTATTACTCATATTTGTCAATTACTCCTTTTGTATGATTGTTTATGTTATTGAAATATATAGAGCTGTGAAACTAAAACGTTTCACGTGAAACAAATGATAAGACTTATGCCTAGTAATAGCATAAGTCTTATTTTTTCTAGAAATCCCAAGTATCATCAGAACCACAATAAGGGCATTTAGGATACTTTATTTCATCAGAATCGCAGGTAAAATATTTACCACAATTATTGCAACGGTATTCAAGAGACATTAAGCCTCACTCCCCTCATAGTTGGTTTTGTTCATCTCTCAACTGATTGGCAAGAGTTTCCAAAGTCTGTCTAATACACTCTGTTTTATTAATTACTAGTTCCCCATTTCGTCTCTGGTGTAAACCTAAACTTTCACAAATAAAAGCAATATTTTCCTGATCACGCTCAGATAGATTAAGATGTAGAGCAGGAATCTTTTTTTCTTTTTTTTGTGCAATAGTGGTATTGGTGGTATTGATTTGTTGTTTTTTAGGCTTCTCTACAAGGCGTTCTTCAACAGTTTTCTGTTTTACTACTCCACCAATTGAAGTAGTTGAAAAGCCTTGTGTTGCTGATGATGGGCGTTGTGCAGGCATTTTATATTATTCCTTTCTTTCCGTCAAGTTGTTATCCATTGTTTATTTATAGTTTATTTATACGATAAATTACAATCCTAAAATTTCTTTATAAATTTTAAAAGTATTTCTGTAGAAACGTTCAAGACTAGCATCTTTTGAACGTGTACTTTGCAGTTCTACAAGCGGAATAAATTGAGATTCAGACTTAGAAAATTCAGAACGAAGCTCTATATAACCTAAATACTCATCAGGATATTGATTGTGCAATTTAGTTAAAAGCTGTCTCATTTTCTTTCCTTCAGAATCATTTCCAAGTTTGTTACCAAGGATTTTGATTTCAGCTTGGACAAGAGAGCCTTCTTGACTGCGGTTATTACTCTTTACTACTTCGAGCAATTCTCGCATTTCAGTAACCATTTCATAAGTCTTATAAGATTGGTCAACAAGAAGAATAATTAAATCGGAAACTACATAAGCAGCACGAGTAAAAATGCTGTCATCATTATGAGTATCGATGATGATGTAGTCATAGTTTTGCTCTAGAGATTCTTGATTGTCCCAGTACCAATGTAGCAAAGATGCCTCACTAGTAAATTTTTCATTAGTTAATTTATAAAGAGTTGTTGTTTCTGCAATCAAATCAATATTATCAGTGATTTTGATTGGTTCACAGACTTCTTTTTTATAAATTGCTTCAACTGTATTTTGAGGAGCGATTAATTCTAGTAAATCGTCTTTATCTTGCCCAGTTAGTCGTCCATAATACCCTAAAAGCTGACGTGTTATATTACGACTAGTATCTTGTCCAATAACTAATACGCGTTTTCCTAAAGAATCGGCAGTATATGCTAATTGAAGACCACTTTGAGATTTGCCAACTCCTCCTGCCTTCTGATTTGTTGTAATTACTTTCATTTTTATTTCCTTTCAAACAAGCGTTTTTTTTATTTATAGTTTAAATAAACTTAGTTTACTCTATAAATAGAGTTTATTTAAACTTTATTTATAGTCTAAATTATATCGCTTTGAGGAAACATTGTCAAGAAAAAAATAAATAAACTATAAATAAACTTAGTTTATAGAATAAATCAACTCTATTTATAGTTTATTTATAGAGTGAATAAACATCATTTATACAATAAATAGAGGGTAAATAAAAAATACAGGTGTGTCAATGTATCTATTATACACCTGCACACCTGTACTTTTAGTTTCTTTTATAAAGAGATTTGGTTATTTCCCAGTTGAACCAAAACCACCAACTCTAGTTGCCGATGCTGAATCATTATCAGCGATCAAAAATGGAAGAAAAATCCCTTGAACAATTCGTTCCCCTTTTTGAATAAAAACTGTTTCATTAGTGATATTTTTCATTTGTGCGAAGATATGTCCCTCATTATTTGGATTGTTATAATAATCTTTGTCAATAACACCAACAGAGTTGATTAGGACTAATCCTTTTTTTTGAGGGTTAGAACTTCTATCAAATAGGCAAAGAACTTCTCCTTGCTGCATATAAGCTTTTACTCCAAGAGGAATGAGTTTGATTTCATTCGGCTCAATTTTCGTATTCATGGCAGACATAAAATCATAGCCTGCTGACTGAGATGTGCTTCTACGAGGTAGTAATTCTTCATTTTTAGAATATTTTGTGATAAGTTCAAAACCACGAGTTTTTATTTGTTCCATTTGATTCAATAACCTTTCTATGTGCTAAAAACAAGTTTAACTTGCAAAAGCTTAATTGTCAATATTTATTGGTCAAATCCTATATAGAGCATTCAATGATTACAATGATTAAATAAACTATGAATAAATAAACTTTATTTATTATTCGTTTATAGAGTAAATAAAGTTCGTTTATAGTTTAAATAAACTTTATTTATTTGTATTTAGCGATATAACATGATATGCTATAATCATTGGTATCAAAGGAAAGGATTATTTTTTTAAAATGATTACTGTATATACAAAAAAACAACTGTATGCAATGCACTATGACTAAAAAGTGGCTAGAAAAAAATGATGTTGATTTTAAAGAAATAAATATCGAAGACCATCCAGAAGCAATAGTTCGCTTAAAAGAATTAGGATTTGCTTCAGCACCAGTTATTGAAAAGGATGATTTTAGATTTTCTGGTTTCCAACCTGAAAAATTAAAACAAATAGTTTGAATTTGAAAGTAGAGAATAAAAATGGTTAATGAAAAAGAATCTTTGTGGAATCGTTCAAAAGCATATGATGCTAAAAAATTTCAGAACAGCAAGACATCACAAATTAAAGAAAGAAGAGAACCAGACTTCCAATCTCCGTTTAGATTCAAGGTATTAGATAAAGATAAAAATGAATTACCAAACAATGATGAAAGTAAAGAAGCTTTTGTAGAATTATACCCAGATCTTTTGTCTACAGTATTGCTTTTTGGAGGATTCCAAGAAAGTGCATTTGAAATGATGGCAAGAAAAGACAGTTTTATAAAAATGATAATACCTGCTACATTTAGTGATGTATTATATTTTTTTGCCGAAGAAGATGAATATGAAATTACAGAACACCTGCTACAATTTGTAGAAGAAATGAAAGACTTCACTGATTTGAAAGAAGGTTTAGATTTTGTAAACGAAAATAAACTATGTATAGAATACTCGACTACTGCTAGTATTGCTTATTCTTTATTTAAAGATAATTTATTGAACAAAGACAAATGAATAATGAATAAATTAATTATAAATAGACTATAAATAAACTATAAATAAACAATAAATAGAAAGGTTCTTGTTAAAAAAATGGGATTGCAAAAAAATGTTGCTCAAGAAGAAGCTATTGCAACAATAAATGGACCTATGATTCTTATATCATGCCCTGGTTCAGGAAAAAAACAACAACTTTAATAAGAAGAATAAAAAAATATAATAGATAGTGGGGAAAAATCCCCAAAAAAATTTTAATGATTACTTTTGCAAAAACAGCTGCTCAAGATATGGAAGAACGTTTTATCCAGATGTATGGGAAAAACCCAGGTGTTTCTTTCATGACTATCCATTCACTTTGTTTTAACATCCTTAAATACGAAGGAAAATATGATAAAACTTCTCTTATAAGTGAATCGCAAAAAATGGAATTTTTGGTTAATCAACTAAAAGGAAACGTTTATATTTCAGATGCATGGGAAATGGCAAAGAATATAGCAACAGAAATTTCTCTAGTGAAAAACAATTTCATACCATTAAATCGTCACAATCCTAAAAGCTGTGACAAAGAACTATTTCAAAAAGTATATAATGCTTACGAGGCAGAAAAAAAGCATGCTAACAAGATTGATTTTGATGATATGCTGAGTAAGTGCGAAGATTTGCTACTAAACAATGATGACGCAAGAAAGAGATGGGGAAGTTGTTTTGATTATATTCAAGTTGATGAGTATCAAGATACCAATCATCTTCAAAAAGAGATTATATATTCTTTAATCGAAAGAACTAAAAATTTATGTGTTGTTGGGGATGACGATCAAAGTTTATATAGTTGGCGTGGAGCAGACCCATCTATTATGATGACTTTCAAAGAAGATTTTCCTGATGTAAAAGAAATCTATATGAGTATCAATTATCGCTCTGCCCAAAATATTGTGAATTATGCAGATACTTTGATTCAAAGAAATACTAAACGTTTTTCAAAAGATTTTATATCACAGCGTGGAAAAGATGGTGCAGAAGGAACTGTTGAATATCAAGTTTGCAATGGGAAAATAGGAGAGATGGATTATGTCATTGATAAAATTCAATACTTACATGAAGTAAATGACATTGATTACAAAGATATGTCCATTCTTTTTAGAACGAATAAGCAAATAGATATTCCAGTTAGCCAACTGTCTAAAGCAGGTATTCCATTCACATCAACAGAAAAAATCAATTCAATGTATGACTCATATATATATAAAGATATAAAATCATATATCGAATTATCCATGGGAATTAATACGAAAAGTAATTTATATGCTATCCTTAACCATCCTAATAGGTTTTTAAACATTCATCAGTTGAAAGATGTCCCATTTACAAAAACGGATTATTTAAAAGCTATATCTTACTTGCGAAATTCAAAAGATACTTGGAGATACCCAGCTGCAGAAAAATCAATTACTGGTTGGATGGATGCTTTTGGACCTAGCATGGTAGATGGCAATACTTCTCCAATTGAAATTTTCAAAAGAATAGAAAATCCAAAGGGTGTAAACTATTTGAAACATTTGAAGAGTGTTGCTCAAATGAAAAATAGCGATTTACAAGATGAGTTGGATATTTTTAATCAGCTAAAAGCTGACTCAAAACGTTTTTCAACTGTAGAATCATGGTTTGCTCATGCTAATTATGAATTAAGAAAAACACAAGAGTTGAATCGAAAGAAGACTGCGAACGGTGTCACTTTGACAACAATGCATAAATCAAAAGGGCTAGAGTGGAAAGTAGTATTTGCAATTGGTGTTGATGCAGGAGTGCTTCCAGGAAAGCAATCTACAACACAAGAAAACATAGAAGAGGAAAGACGCATTTTGTACGTAGCTATGACAAGGGCGGAAGATAAATTGTATGTAACAAGTACAGGAAAACCTTCTCCTTTTATGTTAGAAGTAGAAAAAGATTATAAAGATAGAACAAATCCGAATATAAAGAAAAAAATTACCTGGTTCCAATGTTTTACATCAGACATATGGAGAAGGTAAAATAGTTCGTTATGTAGGGAATGATGCTATTATCAATTTTTTTCTAAAGGTGGATTAAAAAAATACTGTTCCCTGATGCATTCCAAAAAAAGGAATTTGTCAGTATATATAGAAACCTATAAACATAGTTTGTTTATATTTAATTTATTCTATAAATAACGAATAAATTAACTTTATTTATACTATGGATTAAGTTAATTTATAGTATAAATAAAGTATCAAGTGTTGGACATATAGCTAACCCTTAATAAAGGTATTGAAACCCTATTGGTTCTCATTAATATCTATAATCATTGAAAAAAACAAGAGCAAAAAAATTCTTTTGCTCTGTTTTTGTTACTATTTTCTTGTTAATCTAGCATAATAATAGATATAAACAAAAAAATAGTAAAGGATAAATCGAATGATAGATGTAAAAAGCGATTTTTAAAAAAATAAAAAAATTATTAGTGGTGTTGCCGTAGTTGGTGTAGCAACTGTTATTGGATGTTCTGTTCTAAATCAACCAAAAAAAACAAGTGATATGAACGAAATTAAAACAAAACAGTCTACTAAAAAAACTACAATGGGAGAGTTAGAAAAGGCAAAAGACAAAGTTATTTTTGAAGAAGGAAGTAAAAAAGCTAGTGATGGGCTAGAAATAATTCAAGGTGATTATAACATTGATGATTTAGTAAAACTAGCTGACTTAAAATCATTTTCAGCAACTAATTCTTCAAGTGGACCTACTAGAGAGGATGCTTTAGTTCAAGCACGTCTTGCTGTAGTAAACCCTCTTGAAACAACGGATAAATCAGTACAAGTCCGTAAAGGTGATACTGTTGTTGTAGATATTGATGCTAAAGTTGATGGGAAAGAAGTTCCTTATCTTTCAGCAAGAGGGCAAACTATTAAAGTGGGCGCTATCCAATATGACCGCAAATTAGAAGATGCGATTGTAGGGATGAAATTGGAAGATAAGTTGACAAAAGACATTTCTTATGAAGATGATTATAAAGATATGTCAAGAGCAGGAAAAAAAGTAACTTATAAAATTACCGTAACTAAAATTCTTAGACCTGCTGAACCAGATGATGCAACTGTAGATTCATTTTTAAAAATTCTCAATGATAACGCAACTTATTCTAAATCGTACAACAAAGTAAAAGAAGCAAAAGCATATTTGAAAGAAAAATCAGAATTCAAAGCTTATCCTGCAAAGCTTATTGATAAACTCCAAAAAGAATATAATAATTTTGCATTTGGAACAAAATATAAAGATGAAACAGAATATTTAGATAAAACAGGAACTAAAAAGAAAGATTTTGAGGCAGGACGCTCAGAATATGTGATGGATAGAATCAAAGATGAAATGATACTAGAAGCTTTATCTAAACAAAGTGGGATTACAATGGATAGTGACGAATTTAAATCTGTATCAAGCGATTTGTTTACAGCAGATCAAAAACGAGATTTGTTGTATGAGGTAATCTTGAATAAGATGTTAGGATAAAAAACAACTTTATTCAACATCGTTTGCAAGCAAATACCCAATATGGTACTTTAATCATATTCAGGAAATAAAAAAACGCTATAAGAAAGCGGTGAAGAATATGCATATATTAGTTGTAGAGAGTACAACAGAAAAAATAAAGAAAAATAAATGGAAATTAAGACGACTGGGGTTTAGAAAAGAAACCCCTAAAAGATATGTGAGTCATGCCAAGACAACATGGCATGTAAATAAAGCTCGTAGGTTTTGTGAACGAAAAGGGTTGAAATTCCATATAAAAAATAGTTATGGAGAACGAAGTGGAGATTACCGAAAGGTTTTCTTCCAAAATTTCAGACCTAATGCGTCTCATAATAAATGGTATTGCTCATACTGTGGTAAAAAACTAAAATCAAAAAAACTGGTCGTGGATCACTTATATCCTATTTATCAAGTTTCAAAAAGCCTAAAATTACAAAAGAAACTAAGAAATAAAGGAATTCATAATGTAAATGATGCTAAAAACCTAATACCTTCCTGTTCCCCATGCAATGCAAAAAAAAGTGCGGATATGGGATTGTGGATACTAAGAGGTAAAATTGGAAAATACGGTTTAATTTGGAAGATAAGACATGCTTTAAGAAATTGTATTATCTTGTATTGTTTATATTTGCTTGTATCTAAAGGTATTGCAAAAGAATGTTACCTTTTCCTTGAAGGTTTCATGTGGACGCATTTTAACTATACTTTTCCAACTTGGGTTCAATTGTTTGGTGGATTGCTTTGAAAAGGTTAATCAAAAAAGATCTAAAAAGGTCTTTTTTTCTTATTTAAATAAAAGAGCATAATACTAGTATGAATTTATTGATTGAATGGAGTGTGTAGACAGGAATACTTTGTTCATTTAATACTTCAAGTATTTAAAGAGGAGAAAAATAAAAAAATGATTATTAAGTTAATTTTTTTGAAAAATAGGGATTCTATTGAATTGAATCCAGAGCAAAAAGGAAGTTCTAAATTTGGAACAGCGACCAAAAGAGTATTCGTATAATGAATATTCTTACTTGTTGAAGGAAATTTTTTTATTACTGAAGACTCAACAAAAGTTGTTCTAAAAAAATAAGAACGTCAGATATGGTTTTTAGCTGATGTTAAAAAGATATCATAATGATGATGAATTGAAAGAATTTGTCAATATGATGATTGATATGTCCAAGAAAAACTATTGATGAAGTAAAGAAAAATTTGCAAGAAGATTACTCTGAATTTGTCATATCAAATGACAGAGGAATTATTCTTGCATATTTAAGTGAGAACTCTTAAAAAAACAAAAAGACCTTGAAAAAAACAAGGTTTTTTTGTTTGTTATTTTGAACGAGGATATTATTTTGCAAACCAGTGAATTAGAAGAATTTCTACTAAAAAAGATAATCACTAAGATAGTTAAATAATATTCTTTTTAGCTTCAATAGAATATTTTTTTTATTTTTTTCCCCCAATATGTGTTTTTTTCTTAAAGTTTTGTTTGGTATGACAATAGTAGGTTGCTTGATGTCTTCTTTTTGAATGAGAATGATGATTATAAACCCAGTAACGATAACTAGGATAAACAAAAATTAAATTGATTAGCTGCATAGCATTCCTTTTCTTTCTTTTAATATAAGTTTTGTTCTATAATAATTGTAACACTTTTAGATAGACATAAACAATAGACAAAGACATAACGTTATGTTATAATTATTTCATGTTAAAAAAATAAAATTGTTGTTGAAAAATAAGGATTTGCAAAAGCGATTTTTTTTATACAGCTTTTTATTTTGACACTTATAAGATGTTTAACTCAAATATCAGTCCCGTGGGTTGATATTGAATACTTGAAACAACTAACAAAAGCTTCCTCAGTTTTTAGTTTTTACAATGTTTTTACTGGAGGAGGGTTAGAGAACTTTTCAATATTCGCTATGAGTATTTCTCCTTATATCAGTGCTTCGATTATACTTCAATTAGGAGCAATAGTTATTCCATCAATTGAGCAACTTCAGAAAGAAGGAGAATATGGTGGGAGAATTTTAAATAGATATACAAGAAATATTTCTTTGGTATTTGCTATTTTGCAGTCAACGATGATGGGAATATCATTTGGACACCAAGGTGTAATTATGGGTGGTTGGTTGCCTGTATTAACAATAGCTGTTGTCTTGACCGCAAGTTCAAGTATTCTAATCTGGCTAGGTGGAAAAATAACAGAAAAGGGCTTAGGAAATGGAATATCTTTGATATTATTAACTAATATGGCATCAAGGATACCATCTGACTTTAGAGTCCTGTATCGAAAATTTGTATTAGGAAAACCGATTAAGCAAGCTGTTATTGCTATAACGATAATTACTCTTGTTATATTTGTGATTATTCTTCTAACAATCATTGTTAACTCGGCAATCAGAAAAATCCCAGTACATTATGTAGGTAAATTGAAAGGTGATTCTTTAAAAGGAGTTGATGAAAGTATTCCTTTAAAAGTAAACACTGGAAATGTCATGCCTATTGTTTTTGCAACATCTATATTGGCTACACCATCTTTTGTGTTAAGCTTGTTTAGATTTAAACCAAAAGGATTGTTAAATTCCATGCTTAACTCTTTAGTACAAACAAATTGGTTTGTGTTGAGCATGTGGAAATTATCTATTGGATATCTGATTTATATATTCTTAATTATATTCTTTGCGTATTTTTTTATATGGAAATAATATTTAATCCAATTGATGTATCAAATAATTTAAAAACGCTCTGGAGCAGTTATTCCTGATGTAAGACCAGGTGAAGAAACAGAAGAATATATAAAAAATGTTTCGAAACCTATTATATTAATAGGAGCAATTATGTTAGCGCTATTGTGTACAATACCACTAATATTCTCAGGAGTCTTTGGTGTTTCAATTACTTTCGGGGGAACATCGCTAATTATTATTGTTTCAGTGCTATTTGAAACTGTAAAACAATCGGAAGTATTTTTGGAACAGAAAGATTCTTATCTGTTCAAGACTAAGGAATAATTTATTTTCTTAGTTTTTTATTAGGGACCATTAGCTCAGATGGTTAGAGCAACCAGCTCATAACTGGTCGGTCACGGGTTCGATTCCTGTATGGTCCATTTATATTAAGAAAGAAAAATAAATGGAAAAAACTATGAACTATCTTAACAGTTTAAATGATGCTCAATATGAAGCTGCAACAACTTTGGATGGACCTATGTTGATGTTGGCAGGGGCAGGGGCAGGGAAGACTCATACAATCATTACAAGGGTAGCTTATATGATTGAACAAGGAGTTCTTCCAAGTGAAATGTTGTTATTAACTTTTACAAATAAAGCTGCTGAAGAAATGATTAGTCGTGCAATCAAATATTGTGGTGAAACTGCGAAAAATATAACGGCATGTACTTATCATTCTTTTTGTGCACTTATGTTAAGACGATATGGTAAAGCAATAAGTATCAGAACAGATTTTAATATCATTACGCCTCCAGAATGCGTTGATGCCATTGGTTACACAAAAGCTATGAAAGGGAAAGAATATTCTTTAAGAGGATTCCCACAAAATAAAGTGGTAGCAAATATTTTTTCTGCGGTAGTTAATCAAAGCTCCACTATTCGTGATATTATACAATCTAATTCCAAATGGCAAAAATTTGAAAAGTATATTTTACAAATAGAAAACCTTTATCAAGATTATGGGCTTTATAAGCAAAATAATGGTTTGATGGATTATGATGATTTAATGATTAACTTCTATAAGTTGTTAAATGAAAACGAAAATGTAAGAAGTTATATTGAAAATACTTATCGTTATATCATGGTAGATGAATATCAAGATACAAATGATTTGCAATCAGATATCTTGAAAGCTATGAGGAAGACTTGCAAAAATATTGCTGTAGTAGGTGATGACGCTCAGTCTATCTATAAATTTAGAGGAGCAAATGTAAGAAATATTATAGATTTTCCTAGCGAGTATGTTGGTTGTAAAACTGTGCATTTAACGGAAAATTACCGTTCGTCAAACGAAATTTTGGTTTTGGCTAACACATCATATGCTTTGCATGCAACAGAGGGCTTTCCTAAAGAAATGCATGGACAATTTAACACAGGTTTTAAACCAGTTGTTATAAGACCTTGGAACTCAGCTGTTTCAGATGAAGAAGTGTTGAAAGGTATTAAAGATGTTATTCAAAGTGGAGTTTCTCCTGAAGATGTGTGTGTTATAGCTAGAAATTCAAGAGCATTTTTCTCATTGGAACAAATGTTAAATGAAAATAGGATATCTTATGAAAAACGTGGTGGTGCAAAATTTTTAGAACTAGAAGAAGTTCTAGATATGATTGCATACTTGAGAATATCAGTAGATTCTACAAATGCATTGTCTCTATTTCGTGTTATGAAACATTTACCAGATGTAGGCGAAGTTCGCTCTAGAGCAATCTGTGATTTAATTGGGGTTGTTGATAAGCCTTTAATTGATAATAAGTATAAAAAAATTATAAATTCTTTCCAGAATTGAAGTTTTTAAATAAGGCATTAGAAAAAAATCTCGTGAAATTCCAAATGAAGACCCTGTAAGAAAAATTTAAGTATTTTCAAAAAAATTCTATTTTGATTTAAGAACTAGAGTTATTGAAACAATGAATACCGATGATGAAAGTCATCGAACAGAAAAACTTCAAGAGTTAGAAGTAAAAAAAGCAAATGTGAAACAAATGCTATCCTTGGTAGAAAAGTATGATACTGTTACTAAATTCTTGGACGCTATCGTATTAGATCAATCACGAGTAGATGATGTGGAACTTAATAATATCATTTTGACAACTATACATTCTGTAAAAGGTCTTGAATTTGATACTGTTTTCATTTTAGATTGTGTAAATGGTGTATTTCCTAGAAGTCAATCTTGGGAAATTGATTACGAAGAAGAACAGGAAGAATTAAGGTGTTTTTATGTAGCTGTAACAAGAGCTAAAAAACGATTATATATTATGGCACCAAAGAGGATTCGAAATTTTACAAACTCAGAAATGTTTGCAGATTTGACTAGATTCTTAGATGGATGCGAACAGACTTATACTGAAAGTGATTTTTATATTCCTTTTTATGGGTAAATGTAATATGGATAAAAAGCGACTAAATTTTATTTAAGTTGCTTTTTGTTTCTTTCTATGATAGACTTTTAGAATGATACTTGTAGGTGTCAAGAAGCGGTACGTATAAGCGTGCTGCTTTTTCTAATATATAAAGGAATAACATATGATAGGATTTGATGTAACTGGAAAGAAAGGGTTAGCGATTGCGGAAAAACCCTCTTTAGCTAGAACTATTGAAGCTGTTTATTTAAAAAATAAAAACGTAATACCTTATGATTTAACTTTTATTGTTCAAAGAGGTCATTTGTTAGGTTTGAAAAACCCTGATGAAGCTAATGAAGAATATAAAGAATGGAATTGGGAAAATTTACCTATAACAGAAAAAACTTTAGGTGGTTGGCCATATGAAGTAAAACAAGAAAAAAGAGTTGGACATTTTAAAACGTCTCAAGAACGATTTGAAGATATAAAAAATGAAATAAATAGTGGCGACTATGATTTTATTGTTCATATAGGAGACCCAGATAGAGAAGGGCAATTACTAGTTGATTTGGTTCTTGAGAAAATTGGAACAAATCTTCCTGTAATGAGATATTGGCAAAATGCTCTGACGGATGAAAAAGTTTTAAAGACACTTCTGAATTTACGTAGTAATGATGAAGATTTCTTTCAAAATATATTAAGTGCAGGTAAAGGGCGACAACATGCAGACTATATTGTTGGTATGAATTTATCTCGTGCTGCAACAATGAAGATGGGTTCGAGGGTTTCTGTTGGACGTGTGAGAACTGTTGTATTGTCTCTTGTATGTCGAAGAGAATTGGAGATTTTAAACTTCAAACCTGAAACAATGTATGGTGTCCAAGCTAAATATGTGGAAGGATTTAATGGAACTCTGTTTAATTCATCTGAGGTAAAAGATTCTGTATCTGAATCTGATGAGTCTGATGAAGCAGATGATAGTGTACAGACAGGAACTATTTGGTTTAAAACAGAAGAAGAAGCTAAAAAATTCATAAATGATACTTCACGAAAAGGTGTAATTACGCATCAACAGTCAAAACGTACTGAAAGTTATTCGCCAAGTTTCTATAAATTATCTACAATTCAGAAGGAAGCAGGAGATAAATATGGCTATAATGCAGAGAAAACTAAGGATATTATCCAATCTCTTTATGAGGCGAAATTAACAACTTATCCACGTACTAACTGTGAATATATAGATAGCACTGAAACTTTAGATGTCTATTTAAAATCGGTATCTGATGTTCCCAACTTTAGACCATTTTTAGAAAAAATAACTCCAACTGATATTGAAAGAGTAAGAAATACTAAAAAATGGGTTAACGATGCAAAAGTAAAAGATAGTGGACATACTGCGATTATCCCAACAAGTGAGAAAGTAGATTTTTCTAAATTGTCAGTAGAACAGAAAAATATATATGAAATGATTGCCAAAAGATATGTGGCAGCATTTTTACCTCCCCTTATCCAAAATAAAGTAGATATGGTAGTAACTATAGATGATTCTAAGACTTTTGTGTCACGAGGAAAAACTTTAGTCTCTTTAGGTTGGGCAGAATTTTATGATCGTTCTGTAAATGATGTTGTCTTACCTAATTTGAATAAAGGAGATTCTGTATCTGTAGAAGATTTTATTATTCCTCAAAAAACAACTCAATGTCCTAAGCGATATACTTCTAGTGATTTAATAGCTGTAGGAGATAATCCAACGAAATATCTTGAGGATAAAACAATCAAAAAATCTCTCAAGAAATTGCAAATTGGTACACCTGCAACTTTATCAGAAATTATTAACCAAGTTGTATCAAGAGATAAATATGCAACTTGGGCAAAAGAAGGTAAAAGAGAAGTTATGAAGCCTAACAAAGTAGGTTTGGCTATTTATAACAATTTTAAAAATATCAATTTTTCATTATTAGAGGTAGATACTACTGGTACATGGGAAATTATGTTAAAAGATATTACTGAAGGAGTGATGCAATTGTCGGACTTCGAAAATCAAGTCTATCAATTTGTATCTTCAATGATTCTAGAAATTAAAAACAGTAATATGTCTACCGTTGTTCAAGATAATGGACGTGTGGAAATTGGTGAATGTAAAAAATGTGGTGGTAAGATAATCCAGACAGAAAAGGCATTTTTCTGCTCAAACTATAAAAATAATGGATGTATGTCTGGTGGGTATCGTAATCAAGTTGGACATTTGATTACGGCTGAAGAGTTTAACCAACTACAATCAGGAGAGGAAATAGTAGTAGATGCTATTTTTGAAGAGAAAGATGAAAAAGGAAAAGTAATCTCTAAGAGAAAATATAAGCAACGTTTAGGAGTAGATGAAAAAGGTACAATAACAAGAATTAAGTCAGAAAACAAAGATTCAGGTTATATTTGTCCTGCATGTGGAAAGAGAATTTTAGAAAACGACAATGCGTATGCTTGTGAAGGTAGAATTGATAAATCTTGTAATGTTTATCTTGGTAAAGTTACTTCTGGAGTCCAATTAAAACAAGAAGATATTGATTTAATCTTATCTGGCAAAGATTCAGGAGTGATTAAAAATCTAAAACCAATAACCAAACCTAATGAAAAGAAAAAATCTCCTTATGACGCTATATTATTTATAGATAAAGAAAAGAAATGCTTGAGTAGAAAATTTCCTTCAAATGAAACTAAATTTGTATGTCCTGTTTGTGGGAAACCTTTAAGAGAAGCGAAAGGACGATTGTTCTGTTCAGGTGTTGAAGATCATTCTTGTAAATTTCAAATGTTCTCAGTAATGTATAAGAAACCTATACCTGAGAAAAAGCTTCAGAAAATGCTTGAACAAGCTCGTTCGGGAGCTATCTCAGGAGGAGAAGAAGCCTTCGTTACAACTGAAATAGTGGATACGAATTTACAATGTCCTTATTGTGCAACATTAATGAAACGAAGTGGAATGCAATTTGGATGTCCAAATTGTAAGTTTAACTTTTATAGAACTATAGTAGATGAACTGTTGACAGATGAAGATGTTGAAATGTTGCTTAGTACTGGGAAAACAGATGTTAAAGAAGGTCTTATTTCTCCTAATGGTCCGTGTGCAGCAAGAAAAGTTTTAAATTATGATGCAAAAACGGTAGATACAGAATATATTCAAATGGAAACTAAATCTGAATATGTTTGTCCGATTTGTGGAAAAGAGAATTTGGTTCTACAAGGTATAAAATATAGCTGTAAAAATTGTAATTTTGTTGCTTGGACTGTTCAAGGAGGCAAAAAGCTAACCTCTAAGGAAGAAAAAGATTTGTTTACAAAACATGCTACTGGTGTGCGAAAAATGAAATCTAAAGAGAATAGGCTTTTTGAAGCGAAAGTTGTAATTGATTTCGAGAAAAAGGGAACGAAATTTATGTTTCCAAATAATAAAAAACAGAAAGGGTAGAAGATGCCAAAGGAAAGAAAAAGAAAAAATAAACTTTTATTATCCATAATTATAGTATGTTTATTGTCTGCATTAGGTGTTGGCTGTTTTGCAGGATATCAATATTATAAGGAACAGAAGAGAGGAAATGAGATTCGTAATGTTGGTAAAAAAATGACAACAGATTCTATAAAAGAGAATAATGACGAAAATCCAAATGCCTCTGAAATTGATGAATGATATTGATTCTGGAGCAGCTGACCCATTGAATTTCGAAATTGATTGGGATACCTTAAAAGCTACAAATAAAGATATTATTGCATGGATGCGAGTACCTGGGACTAGCTTATCATACCCAATCCTTCAAGAACAAAGTGTTGGTAGATACTATTATCAAACTCACAACATGTATCGAAGATATGATGAATTAGGTGCTGTTTTTACACCTGCTGTAGAAGAGTCGGAAGAAAAAAACAATGAACTATTGTTATTCGCACACAACTCTTTCGGATGGTATGGAGATGTTTATTTTGCTAGATTGGCAGAATGGTATGGAAATGCAACCAATGCGAACAAATATAGATATGCTTATGTCTATTATCCAAATGGAGATATTGAAAAATATCAAGTTTGGGCAGGAGACCATGCTACAACTAACTCTCCAGTTTATACATTGCCACAACCTAAAGGTACTGATGAATATAAACAAACATTAGATTATACAGCTGCAAATGCAGAATATACCATCGGAGATACTCCAGATAAGAATACAAAGACAATGGTGATGTCAACATGTGAAGAACTTTCTAGTACATCGCCTTACCGATTCTACGCTAGTTTTAAATTAGTAGAAGAATATGAGCGAAAATAGAATAAGTTATTTAAGATAGTGTTTAAATGTGATAAAATAAGGCTATAAAAAATAAAAAAAGGAGTTTATTTATAATGGCAACTGTATTTTTAGTGTTTTTGGTAATATTAGGACTAGTCTTTCTAGGATTTACTTTAAGCACAGTTTATGTGGTTAGACAGCAATCTGTAGCAATTGTAGAACGCTTTGGTAAATTTCATAGCGTAGCAAATAGTGGTATCCATGTACGTTTACCTTTTGGTATTGACTATATTGCAGAGCGAATTCAATTACGTTTGATGCAAAGTGAAATTGTTGTAGAAACCAAAACTAAAGATAATGTATTTGTGATGATGAATGTTGCAACTCAGTATCGTGTAAATGAAGAAAATGTGAAGGATGCATTTTATAAATTGATGCGTCCAGAAGCACAAATTAAATCGTACATTGAAGATGCACTTCGCTCATCAGTTCCGAAATTAACTCTTGATGAACTTTTTGAGAAAAAAGATGAAATTGCTCTTGAAGTTCAACATCAAGTGGCAGAAGAAATGACAACTTACGGTTATATCATTGTTAAAACGTTGATTACTAAAGTTGAGCCTGATGCTGAAGTTAAACAATCTATGAACGAAATTAATGCAGCTCAGAGAAAACGTGTAGCAGCACAAGAATTAGCTGAAGCAGATAAAATTAAAATTGTAACGGCTGCTGAAGCTGAAGCTGAAAAAGACCGTCTTCACGGGGTTGGTATTGCCCAACAACGTAAGGCTATCGTTGATGGATTAGCTGAATCTATTGCAGAACTTAAAGAAGCTAATGTGGGTATGTCTGAAGAACAGATTATGTCTATTCTTTTAACAAACCAATATTTAGATACACTTAATACTTTTGCATCTAAAGGTAATCAAACATTATTCCTACCAAACAATCCTAATGGTGTGGATGATGTTCGAACTCAGATTTTATCAGCGTTAAGAACTGAAAAAAATAATGTAGATAAGTAGAAAATGTAATATACAATTATAATCAGTGAATTTTTGTAAAATCACTGATTTTTTTATTTTGTAAAACTCCTGAAACCCTTGGTATTACAAATAAAATAAGGATTGGAGAAATGAAAAAAATAGCATCAACTGTATATAGGTTTGTTTTGTGATACAAGTTGTGTTACAATTCTAACGTGCAAAAATTGCAATTTATTATAAAGAAGGAGAAATCTTTTGAAATCGAATATTCTTAGTTTATTTGTTAAGACAGATGAAGATGTTAATGTTGGACTTATGAATTCACATCAAAACAGTCTTAATGAAATTCGAGAGGTGATGGCTAAAAATAAAGAAAAGTCTTTACCTCAGATTGTGGCTGAAACGTTACATATAGTTGGAAAAGAAGTTAATGAGTCTGAGTTGTTGAATCATCTTGGAGAGAATGGCTTACTAACTTCAGAATCATTGGACGAAATTTCAGTTATTGAAGATGAATCTTTTAAATATGACAAAAAAGATTTTGATAAGGTGTTAGGTAACGTATCTTCAGTAGTTGAAAGAGTTTATGGGTTGACACCATATGATGAACAGTTGGTAGCAATCAAAGAATTGTTAAGTGCACGTATTATCGAACAAAAAACTGGTGAAGGTAAAACATTGGTAGCTAGTATTGCTTCGGTTGTTTCAGCACTGTTTAGATTCAATATTCATGTTATTACAACTAACCAATATCTATCATTGCGAGATGGGAACTTGACTAAAGATTTAGCAAATCAATTCTTGATTCCAGTTGGTATTGTGCGAGATGATATGGGAATTCATGAAAAACAAGCTAACTATGCTTGCCCGATTGTTTACACTACTCATACAAATCTAGGGTTTGATTACTTACGAGATAATTTAATCATTAATCCTTCAGATAAGGTTCAAGTGCAAGGTCTAAATTTTGTTATTGTCGATGAAGCTGATAACATTTTGATTGATGATGCAAGAACTCCTCTTATTATTGCAGGAGAATCAAAACTAACTGAAGAAGATATTGATTTACTAAAAAAAGTTGATAATGCTGTTTCTCACGTTTCCAAAGAAGAAGTTGTGGTTAATCAAAAGCATGAGTCAGTTAATTTGACTAGTGCAGGTATTGATTATGTAAGCAAAGAACTTGGACTTAAAGATAATATCTATAGTGTTGGTAATGAAAAACTATTAAAATTAGTTGAACAAGCTTTACAAGCTCATTTTTTGAGATTTGAAAATGTAGATTATGTTGTAACTAAACCAGTGATTGATGAATCAACAGGCGAAGTTAAAAAAGCTAGTCAAATTGAATTGATTGATGAATCAACAGGACGTATTCTTGAAGGTCGAAGATATTCAAATGGTTTGCATTCAGCAATTGAAGTGAAGCATGGTTTAACACCTCAAGGGGATAGTGAAACTGTAGCACAAATCACGTATCAAGAGTTATTTAACTTGTATCAAACCATTGCAGGAATGACAGGGACAGCTCATCCAGAAGATGATGAGTTTTATACAGTATATGGTTTAGAAATCACTACGATTCCTACGCATAAACCAATTGCTCGTATTGACAAGGGTGATGTTTTATTTGCAACAGAAGAAGATAAGTTTAATGCAGTTGTAAACAAAATTATTGAAGTTAATAAAATCGGAAGACCGATTCTAGTAGGTACAACTTCAGTAGAAGATAGTGAACAATTATCTAAAAAACTTCAAGAAAAAGGTATTGCTCACAATGTATTGAACGCTACAAACCATGCACAAGAAGCGCAAATTGTAGCAGAAGCAGGGAAAACAGGCTCAGTAACTATTGCGACAAATATGGCAGGTCGTGGTACAGATATTAAACTTGATGAAGAAGCTAAAAGATTGGGTGGACTTATTGTAATTGGTACAAATCATAACCGTTCAAAACGTATTGATGATCAATTACGTGGGCGTTCTGGTCGTCAAGGAGATGATGGTGTTTCTCAATTTTATATTTCTTTAGAAGATGAATTGATGAAAGGCTTTGCTAATGATTCTGTTAAGAAGAATTTAGCTAAACTAATTGACCGTCAAGCTGATAAATATTTGGATTTAGGTTCTAATGGTGCTCACAGAAGATTGGCAAAACAAATCAGACATCTTCAAGAAGAAAGTGAAACAATGGATTCTTCATCACGTAAGTTCACTTTTAGATTCTCAAATATTTTGTCTAACTACAGAACGCAATTGTACGCTTTGCGAGATGAATTGTTAAATACTACAATTGATGAACTGAAAGAAGTTTTAGTAGAAAAAATCTATACTCAATCTTGGTATAAGAAATTTGTAAAAGAGCTTATTCAATCTAATAGTAATACTAATGTTGAAGCTGTTAGAAAAGTCGTTAAAGATAATTTTCCAGAATGGAATGATGAACAAGTTCTAGTTGCAACTAACTATTTGTCGTTGGCCGATAATGAACGTGATGTCGCTAAGTTGATTGTGAACTATGTTTTTGAAGTGTTAGACAAAAAAGCAGAACAAGCTTCAGTTAGTGAAGAAGCTAAATCTTACATGGTTCATACTGTAGTTGTAAAAGCATTTGATTTTGCGTATAGTAAATTCCTTGTTCAAACTGATATTCTTCGTCAGGATGCATCACTAAGAGGGTACGCAGGACAAGATACATTTGCAGTATTTTTGAATTCTTCTCAAAGAGTTTTTAATGAAACTTTAGAAAAAGCATTACGAGATGCTTTGGTTCAAGTGTTAGAAGTGGAAATTATTAATAATATTCCACAAGAAGAAAATTATGGAGATGAAGAATCATCTGAATCTAAGTTATTAAATGAACTTTTCGAAGATGTTACTGAATCTTATAAAGACGGTTCTTCTGCACCAAGTGCAATTGCTAAAGCTGTTGATTCTATTTTGGAAGCACCACATAAAAATGAAGATTCAAAACAAAATAGAGCTCAGAGAAGATTACAAGCACAAAAAGAAAAAGAGAATACTGGGTTGAATGTAGACGAAATTTCTCAGTTAACCCCAGAAGAAATCAGGGATAAAGTTGCAGATACTTTTGGAATTAACCGCAGTAAATCAAAACGTGCTAAACGAAATCAATTAGCAAAAATGCGAAAAAAACGTAAGAAGTAGGTGGTGAACTATTGGCTTATCAAAATAATGAAAAATTGGATGCCACCTTAACACTTAGGATTCCTCGTAAACTGAAAAAAAGATTGGAAAAAGAAGCTAAAAAGGTAGAACGAAATTCTAATCTTGGTAGATTTACGACATCCAATTATACACATGCGTTATTGGAGACTGCATTATCAGAACCAAATCATGTTGAAAATCTTGTTAATGAGTTATCGCAACAGGATTCCAGTGAAAATAATGATTTGATTATTGATAATGAGGTTGAATAAATTTTTGGAGGAACAATTTAAAAGAAATGAAAAATAAAAAACTTCTTTCGCCAAACGCTTTAAAAGCTTGGTTCTGACGATAGCTCTGATTGCATTGTTTCGATTTGGAACAAATCTAGTAATCTCAGGAGCTTCACCTTCTTATACATCAATGGTAAATAGTTCTTCACTATTTCAAATGCTAGGGTTATCTAATATTGGAGCAGGATTACATAACTACACTTATTTTGCACTAGGTGTAGCACCATTCGTTTCTGCAAGCATCTTAGTGCAGATTTTAGGTTTATTCAATCCTGTAAAAAGATGGAGAGATCAAGGTGATTCAGGTAGAGATAAACAAACTAGATTAACTAGAATCTTAGCTATGGTATTTGGTTCTTATCAAGCGTTTAGTGCGTTTACTTCTGCAAAGTTCACCTTGAGTATTTCAGGAGCATCTCAATTTGCTCCAAATGCTAATTGGATGACATTTGTTGCAATGGGTATTATTATCGTTTCAGGAACATATGCTTTATCATATATTTCAGATAAAATTACCCAGTATGGACTTGGTAACGGTCAGTCTGTAATCATTGCAACTGGAATTCTAGCTAATTTGTCAACATTGCCAAAAGTTTTATCGAATGCGTCAATGAATAATTTAGCTATTGTTTTAGCAGGAGTAGTGCTAACAGCTTTGTTAGCTATTACATTTAATCATCTGACAGTGAAATTGCCAGTTGTATCATCACATCCGTCAGCAGAAAAAGTATATATGCCTATTAAATTAAATCCAGTAGGTATGATTCCTATTATTTTTGCAGGTATGCTGCAAGCACTTCCTGGTTTTATTAATCAGTTGTGGAATAATAAACAACTTGCTAAAGTTGTAGAGTTTCTTGATTTTAATTACTGGTCTGGTATTGCATCTTATGCTGTTTTAATTGTTTTGTTTTCAGTTCTTTATGTGACAGTACAATTAAATCCAAAAGAGCTTTCAGATAGATTGTCTAATGCTTCTCAGTCACTTGAAGGTGTATCAATTGGTTCAGATACAGAAAACTTCTTTAAATCAGTGTTGCAAAAACTTGGATTAACAAGTGGGTTTGTTCTAGCTATTCTAGCTATTATGCCACTTGTAATTACTAAATTCTTAGGAATTTCAGGTGTATCAATCGGACTTTTAGGTTCATCAATGATTATTTTGGTTACAACATTAAGTGATGTTGCTAGTCGTTATATGGCATTGATAGCTGAAGAAGCAGGTATTAAAAAAGTTGAAGAAGTTGTTGGAGGTGTTTTATAATGAAAAAGCTAGTATGGCATATTTATTTAAGAACATTCGCAATAACGATTTAGAACAACATTCTTTGCTAAAAGAAGTGATTCGTGTTATTCTATTTGGAGTAATTTTAGGTTCAGTTATTTATGGATTAGATATGTTGTTTGGTCAGATGACTTCTTATTTGAATACGACAGGTTTGCTGAACAATGTCCTTGGAGCAGATGTTTCGGCAAAAATCTATAGGGGATTAACTTTTGTAGTAGTTGCTGAGAGCGTCTTACTAATCTTAATTTATGTTCTCTCACCGACAGCTGAGATGAGACCTATCGGGACAGATAAATTGTCATTTAGAAAACCAATCGCTAATTTATATAAAACAATTTGGTCAGTGTTGGGTTTGATTATGATTTTGATTCTAGTTCAAACATTATTGTGGAAATAATTTATTACATATAAGAAAGAGGTATAATAATAATGGCAACACCATTGAATGAAAATAAAGATAAAAAAACTATGAATAAATCTTTAAAATATGGATTGATTTCTGTTGGAGCTATCGCTGTTTTAGGTTTGGGAGGTTATGGAATTTATTCTGCAACTCAAGGCCATACTCCTCAAACTGTTAATGGTAAAGATTCAACTCCTTCAGTTGTTAAGGCTTTGAAGAAAACTGAACAGTCAGATACTATTGAAAAAAGTATCAATGCAAAAGATGATAAAGTAATCAATCGTAAAAAAGAACGAGAAGATGAAACTAAATTGAGTCAAAAAGAACAAGAGAAAAAAGCTGCTGAACGTAGAGAAGCTACAGGGGTAGTGGCGTATGCAATGTCTGATCAATTCGCTAAATTAGCAAAATTTGAAAGCATGAATGAAAAGGATGCCAAAAAAATTAAAGTTGATGAACTTAATGAATTAGCTTATTGGTTTGTTTGGTATTCACAATACGCTCAAGTTGTGAGTCCTGATGGTTCAATTTCAACAGCTTCAGATGGATTAGATCGATTAGCTCTTGTTTATGATAAAGCAGGTCAAAAAGCTCCTTATGATATATATGCAGATGGTTTTAAAATTACTGCTGATGCAAAAAATTGGGATTCTTTTAAACCTTCAAATTTTGAAAAGAAATTAGAAGAATATCGTAATAAATTTGTTGAGAGCAATAATAGCGAAACTGCTAGTGAAAATCCAAAATCATCTGATGTTACATCAGTAGAATAAATAGTCTATTTAGGAAAAACAGTAATTTTTTTTAAATTTTACTGTTTTTTTAAAACCTTAAAAAAACGCTTATATTTCAATGATTTTTAGGCGTTTTTTTGATTTGAAAAAAATAAAAATGATTTGTAAACTCTTTTTACTTTGTATTTCTTTTTATATTATAATTGTTATCGTTATAAGTGTGGTTGATTCACTATATTGTTGTGAATCATAGCTATGATATGGATGGGATTCATAATTATGGTGAACACAATTTGTGACATTAATTGCCCTTTGACAACTAAATATTTTATAAAGGAGAGATTCGATAAAATTATGTTTAATTTACTCGAAAAAGCTAAATTAGCAGGTTTAACTGCGATGACTGGTCTTGCAGGCTTGTCTGGTGCAGCGTTAACTGCAAGCTCTACTGTCTCTGCGGAAGGATTTTCAGGACAACTAGCTCCTGCTCAATTCAACAACGTTGACAGAATAGTTTATACAGTTAACGGGTTCAAAGGTAAATACCAAGATTTCTTCAATACGATGAAAATCAATGGGAAATGGGTATTCTGTACTGAGCCAAATGTACCTACAGGTGGTAACTATACTGCACCAGTTGAAATTTTGAAGACAAATGTAGTTGTTCGTACTAACGAAAATGGTGGAACAAAGACTCCAAGCGATGAAGAAAAAATTCAAGCAATTGGTATGCTTTGGGCTGCTATGGAAGCTGATCCAGATTTGTTAGACCAAGTGCAACAAGAAATTGGTGCCAAGAATGGTGAAGCAGGTTGGACAGCAGGTGAATTTGTACGAAATCTTCGTTCATTGCCTGAAACAGTTCAATATGGTGTAATTCAGTTAACAGCTTGGCAAATCTTTGCAGGGAATGCTGTATCAATCGTTGGTGGAGAAAGTGGAGCAACTGCTCAAGAAGCATGGAACTGGATTAACGGTAACGGACATTCTAGTCCAGAACTTAGAGCACAAGGTTATCCACGTATGACAGACTTCCACTGGGTTGGTAATATGGTTCGTGATGCATGGAAAGCAGGAGTGCTTGAATACAATCATGATGCATATTTCTTGACATCAGATGAAGATAAACAACGCCTTTTGACTACAACAGGTACTTTCAAACTTTCTAATGGTAAAGTTGAAATGCAAAAAGTTTCTTCTAATCCTCAAGCTACAAATGGTAATAACAACTATTCACTTGAAGGTGCAGAATATGAACTTAAAAATGCGACAGCTTCATACAAACTTGTTACTGACAAGAATGGTAAAGCTTCACTCGATAAAGTCAGATCTGGCGAGTATATTCTAAAAGAAGTGAAAGCTCCTAAAGGTTATGAATTAAATAGCCAAGAATATACTGTATCTGTTAAAGCAGGACAAACTACTGTTGTTGAAGCAGAAAAAACAACTGATAAACCAGTTTTAGGTTCAGTTGAACTTCATAAGATTTCTGGAAATTCAGCTATGACTAATGGCAATTCAAACTACACTTTGAAAGGTGCAGTATATGAATTGACATCTAAAGAAGGTAGAAAGTACACACTTACTACTGACGAAAATGGTTATGCTAAAGTAGAAGGAATTGTCTTAGGCGACTATGTGTTGAAAGAAACTAAAGCTCCTAAAGGATTTGCTGTATCAGGCGAAACTGAAAATGTTTCAATTAAGAATGCTGAAACAGTTAATATTGAAGGAAGCGCTCTTGTTAAAGATAAACCTACTACAACACCTAAATTGAAACTTGCAACAAAATCTGACTCTGAATTAACAGGTGGTAAACTATTCCATGGTGATGCCTCTGTTGTAGGTGCTGAATTTGAAGTACGTTTCTACAATAAAGTTAACATGACTAAGAAAGATGTTGAATCTGAAAAACCTCGTTCAGTGGTTAAAGGTATTGTTAACGAAAAAGGTGAAATGGAACTCAGCGGTGTTAATGGTGACGCATACCGTTCAAACGGTGGTTACTTGATGCCAATTGGTGCATACTCAATCGTTGAAACAAAAGCTCCTAAAGGTTATAACTTGAATAAAGAAGTATTCGTTTACAATGTAATGGATGATACTTCTGATACAACTACTGAAACTGAAACTGCAACTGGTAATGCTGAAACAGCACAAGTTAAAGAACAAGTTATCCGTGGTGGTGTTCAAGTAATTAAATCTGATAAAGAACTTGGTAAATCTGAAGCAATCGGTGGAGCTAAACACGAAGCAGGTTCTAAAGATGGTGCAGACCTTAATGGTGTAACTTTTGAAATCAAAAATGCTTCTGCTAAAGAAGTAATGGTAGATGGAAAAGTTTACCAACCTGGTGAAGTAGTTAAAACTATTGCAACTTCTTGGAATAAAGAAGTTGGTGCTTACACAGCACAAACAGATGCTAAAGCATTGCCTTATGGTACATATTCAATTAAAGAGGTAGCTTCTAACGAATCATATCTCTTGTCAGATAAAGCAGAACGTGTATTCCAAATCCGTGAGGAAGGTAAAATCGTTAATGCTGCAACTGACGGAACTCCATTGAACTTTGTAAACCAAATTATTCGTGGTGAATTCAAGTTCAATAAGATTGTTGATGGTACTTCAGAACGCCTTTCAACAGGATTTATTATCAAGAATGTGACAACAGGTGAAAAACACCTTATTGTTACTGATAAGAATGGTGAATTCTCATCAAATGGCAACAAACACTCAGCAGATGTAAATGCTAATGATTCATTCATTGCAAAAGCAGAAGCAGGTGAATCTATCAACATGAAAGACCTTAACATGAAATCGGGTGTTTGGTTCGGTAATGCTGAAGATGGTTCTGTAGCAAACGTGAATGATGGATTAGGTGCTCTTCCATACGGTAAGTACACTATTTCAGAAATTCGCACTGACACTAATGAAGGTCTTAAACTTCAAAAATTCGATTACTACATTTCTAAAGAAGGTAAAACTGTAGATTTGGGTACTGTAACAGATGACCGTGAAACTCCAGAAATTGGAACTACATTGACTGATACAGTAACTAAAGAACATATTGCTTTCCCAGACAAGAAAGTTAAACTTGTTGATAAAGTAAGCTATAAAAACCTTCGTAAAGGTAAAGAATATACTGTAACAGGTGTATTGATGGATAAATCTACTGGCGGTAAAGTAATTGTAGGTGGTAAAGAAGTTACTGCTTCAACTAAATTTACAGCTGAAAAATCAAATGGTTCAGTAGATGTAACATTTGAATTTGATGCAACTGGTCTTGAAGGTACATCTGTAGTTGCCTTTGAAGATGTCTATGAAGGAAATCTTAAAGTTGGTACTCACGCAGATATCAACGATGAAGGCCAAACTGTAGAAATTCCAAAAGTTCGTACAACTCTTGTAGATTCTAAAACAAAAGATCACGTATCTAAAGCAGAACAAAAGGTAACTCTTATTGATACTGTTAAATACGAAAAACTTATTGTTGGTAAAGAATATACTGTAAGTGGTGAGCTTATGGATAAAGAAACAGGTAAGTCAATTGGTGTTAAAGGTTCAACTAAATTCAAAGCTGATAAACCAAATGGTTCAGTTGATATTAAGTTTGAATTTGACGCTTCAAAACTTGCAGGTAAATCTGTAGTTGCCTTCGAAGATGTATCTTACAATGGTATTAAAGTTGGTACTCACGCAGATATCAACGATGAAGAACAAACTGTAAACTTCCCTAAAGCTGGTACAACTCTTGTAGATTCTAAAACTCGTGACCATGTATCAGTAGCAGAAAAAGAAGTAACTCTAGTAGATACTGTTAAATATGAAAACTTGACTCCAGGTAAAGAGTACACTGTTAAAGGTGAACTTATGGATAAAGCAACTAAGAAATCAATCGGTGCTAAAGCTGAAACTACATTTGTAGCAAGTGCTAAATGGTACTGTTGATGTAACATTCAAATTTGATGGTTCTAAACTTGCAGGAACTTCAGTAGTTGCGTTTGAATCTGTTTACCATAAAGGTGCAGAAATTGCAGTTCACGCTGACATCAATGATGAAGGTCAAACTGTTGATTTCCCTAAAGTTGGTACTACATTAATTGATTCAGCTACAAAATCTCATGAAGCTTTGGCTGCTGAGAAAACTAAATTAGTTGACACAGTTAAATATGAAAACTTGAAAGTTGGTAAAGAATATACTGTATCTGGTGTTCTTATGAACAAAGAAAACGGTCAACCAATTCTTAATGCTGATGGTTCTCAAATTGTAGCTTCAACTAAATTCAAAGCTGAAAAACCAAATGGTACTGTTGATGTTGTATTCGAATTTGATGCTCGTGCTATTGCAGGTAAATCTGTAGTTGCCTTTGAAAATGTATCTAAAGAAGGTGTTGTTATTGCAACTCACTCAGATATCAATGACAAAGAACAAACTGTGGACTTCCCTAAAGTTGGTACTACATTAACTGATTCTAAGAGCAAAGACCATGTTGCTAACGCTGAAGAAAAAGTTACACTTATTGATAAAGTGGAATATCATAACCTCATTGTAGGTAAAGAATACACTATCAAAGGTGAACTTATGGATAAAGCAACAGGTAAATCAATTGATGTTAAAGCTGAAACTAAATTCAAAGCTGATAAAGCTGATGGTTCAGTAGACCTTAAATTTGAATTTGATGCTTCAAAACTTGCAGGTAAATCTGTAGTTGCGTTCGAAAACGTTTATAACGGAAAAGAACTTGTAGCTGTTCACGCTGATATCAATGATAAAGGACAAACTGTGGACTTCCCATCTCTTGGAACTTCATTGACTAGCAAAGTTGATGGTTCTAAGAAGCTCACACCGTCTGAAAAAACTGTTCTTGTAGATAAAGTTCAATACACTGGTTTGATTGTTGGTAAAGAGTACACTGTTAAAGGTGAACTTATGGACAAAGAAACTGGTAAATCAATTGGCGTTAAAGGTGAAACTAAATTTAAAGCTGAGAAAGCAGATGGCTTTGTAGAAGTAGTCTTTGAATTTGATTCATCTAAACTTGCAGGTAAATCTGTAGTTGCCTTTGAAGAAATGTATCAAGGTGAAATTCTTGTTGGTACTCACAAAGATATCAATGATGAAGGTCAAACTGTAACATTCGAAAAACCAGAAAAACCTACAACTCCTTCAAGCTCAACTCCATCAAACCCTCGTAATTCAAACACTCCTAACACTGGTGTAGGTGGTGCTAATTACTTATTGTACGGTGGAATTGCACTTGTTTTGGCAGTTGCCGCAGGTGTAGCAACTGTTGTTTACAAACGACAAAATAAAAAAGCTGAATAAATAGCTTTTAGTAAAAAGATCTAGATAATATCTAGGTCTTTTTTTAATGTATCTTTTTTTGATTTTTACATTGAAAATAATAAATGCAAATAAAAAAGACTTCGATTAAACAAAGTCTTTTTTTAGGATGATTATTGGCGTTTACGTTTTAGCAAAGCTGAAGCTCCTGCGAGTAGAAGTCCGCCATAGATAGCAAATGCGTTACCTGCGTTTTCCCCAGTAGAAGGAAGTTCTTTATTTGAAGAAGCGCCTTTGGCATTGTTGCTATTTGCACTATTTGTAAATTTGTTGTTGTAATAGTTTACAGAAAGATGCTCAACATTTGTGTGATTCACACCACTAAATTGTTGTTGCTCTTTGTAACCAATAACTTTGCCAGTTTCATCGAGGATAGCAACAGGAGTGCCTCCTTTTTTAACGATAGCATCATATTGAGCTTTTACTTGAGCTTGTGTATAAGCTTCTTTTACAGCTTCATATTGAGCTACTGCATCACGTTTATTGATAAGCAACTGTTTAAGTTTTTCAGTTTCTTTGTCAAGAAGTGCTTTAGCTTCTTTGTGTTTTTCAAGTGCTACTTTGTAGGCAACTTTAGCTTTTTCAAGATTACTATCAGCATTTTTTAGTTTGCTAAGGTAATCTTTTGTTTCTTGAAGTTTAGCTTGAAGAGATTTAATCTCATCTTTGATTTTAACTTCGTTTGCTTTCAAAGCATTTACTGTTGATTGGAGAGTAGCAAGTTCTTTTTCGTCTTTAGCTTTTTGAGCTTTGAGTTCTTCCAACTTAGCTTCTTCTTTTTGAAGAGTTGCTTTAGCATCAGCGAGAGCTTTAGTCTTAGTAGCAACATCAGCATTAAGATTGTCAACTGCTTTTTGAGCGTTATTCAAACGAGTTTCAGCGTTCTTACGTTCTTCAGTAGCCTTATCCAATTTAGCTTTTGCATCAGGTGTAAGGTCAGCAGTTGCTTTGAGTGAAGCAATTTTATTGCGAGTTTCTGAAAGCACTTCGTTAGCAAGTTTATTTTTAGCTTGTGCAGAATTCAATTCTTCATTAGCTGTTTTGTTTGCAATATTTGCTTTTTCTTGTACTACTTTAGCATCAGCGAGAGCTTTAGTCTTAGTAGCAACATCAGCATTAAGATTATCAACTGCTTTTTGAGCGTTGTTCAAACGAGTTTCAGCGTTCTTACGTGCTTCAGTAGCCTCATCCAATTTAGCTTTCGCATCAGGTGTAAGGTCAGCAGTTGCTTTGAGTGCGTTCAAATTATTTGTAGTGTTAGATACAGCATCCTGAGCTGCTTTATTTGCTACTGATGCTGTTGTCAAGCGGTTTTGAGCTGTTTTGTTGGCATTGTCCGCAGAAGTTTGAACAGCTTTAGCATCAGCTAGTTGAGCTTTTACAATAGATGGATCAAATGGGTCAGCTAGAGTCTTGTCTGTTGCTGATGCAGTATGGTTGAAGTGAATTTCATGCATCAAACCAAGACCTTCTGGTGTAACACTTGTTGCTGCGCCAACATATCGAGGGGCAACTTTTCCATTGATATAGATTGGAGAGCCACCAACAGTTGTCAATACGTGAGCATAATTTTGATTGTAGTCACTACCAAAAGTATTGATAATAGATTTATAAATACCTTTATACAAAGCTGACATTGTAGTTGGTTTAGCTTTGATGTAACCAAGGTTTTCTGCTTTCCAGTGCGTAGTGTCAGTTCCATCGTTAGCTAGAGCGCTAGGGAGGTGGTCGCCATCAGGATTTGATGTGTTTGAATAAGCAGTTGTGATATTCTTCATTGCTGTAACAACATCTTCTGTTACAACAATTTCTGAATCACCCCAGACGGCTTTTCGCACTTGTTGAATCAAGCGTGCTTGATAGAGTGAGAGGTCAGCAATTTGTTCTTTTGTCAAATCACTAAGGTCATTGATTACAGTATCGTCAACAGGATAGTTGTTTTCTTTGCTATAATCACGGTTATCCCACCAAGTTTGAACAGCATCGAAGAGCTTATCTTTGTTTGCTTCTGTTTTATCTTCATAGAAGTTTCGATAAGCACTTGCAACTTCTTCTGGAATTTCAATAGTGCTAAGATTTTCTAAACTAGTTAGTTTATCTTCCAAACGTTTTACAGCTTTGTCTGCCTCATCTTTTTAGATTTGGCATCAGCAGCTAGTGCAGTGGCATTTGCCAACTCTGTTGCAGCTGTTGAAGCTACATTTTGTTGAGCTGTCAATGTTTCTGTTAATGTTTGGATTTTAGCTTTTTTATCAGCATCAGCTTTCTGAGCTTCTTTTAAATTGCTTTCAGCCTTAGCTTCAGCATCTTTCTTAGTTGCCAAATCAGTTTGAGCATTATCTCGTTCTGAGATGATTTCTTTAGCCCCTGTACCATCAAGTGCTGCTTGAGCGTTAGTTACAGCAGTGTTAGCATTATCGAGTTGCTCTTTAGTTTGTTTAGCCTTAGCTTCAGCATCGCTCAAGGTTTTAGCAGTATCTTCAACAGCTTTAGCTTGAGGTTTTTCATCTTTTTCGGCTTGTTCAAGTTTAGCTTTTTTATCAGCATCAGCTTTCTGAGCTTCTTTCAAATTGCTTTCAGCCTTAGCTTCAGCATCTTTCTTAGTTGCCAAATCAGTTTGAGCATTATCTCGTTCTGAGATGATTTCTTTAGCCCCTGTACCATCAAGATTTTTTTGAGCAGTTTCTACATTGGTTTTAGCATTTGCTACATTAGTTTCTTGAGTGGTAATTTTTGTTTTATCACCGTTAACAATTTCAGTTTGTTTGTTAACTTTATCTTGAGCTTTAGCAGTCTCAGCTTGAGCATTTTGAAGTTGAACATCTTGTTTTTCGATTGCTGATTCTGTTTCACTAATAGTTTGTTTAGTGTTTTCGATTTCAGCAGGAGTGGCTTTATCTTTAATGACTTGAGCTTCATCAAGATTAGCTTTGGCAGTTTGTTCAGCTTCATTTGAAGCTTGTTCTTGAACTGTAGCTTGATCTACGACTACTTGTTGTTTATCCGCTGATTGAATAGCTTCAGTTTGAATAGCCTCAGCTTGAGAAACTGTATCTGCTGTTGGTGTTGTTGTAACAACGGCAGTACCGTCAACAATTGTTGTTCCTTGAACTTCAGTAATTTGAGTATTAGATGAAGCTTTAGGTGTTTCAACAGTAGTTGTAGTTTCGGTAGTTGGGGCAGTTTGAACAGTTTCTTCAGCCTTTACTACTTGAGCGCTAGTTGCGACAGCTGCAACAAGAGCTACACCTGCAACAGTTGGTTTTAGAATTTTTGTATTTGACATAAAAGTCTCCTTTTTCTTTCTTTTATTATTGCGATATAATAATATTATCATAACGCAATAATTTTTGTCAATATATTTTGTAAAAAAATTTTAAAAATATTATTTTTTTATTATAACATTTGTAGTTTTAATCTTCCAATTCGTCTGTAACTTTAAAAATCAAGAATTTGCTTAATATCAGTGATTCCTAAAGCATTAACAATTTTAATCAAATGATTTCTGTTTATAGAATTCTTTTTTTCCAAATTGGCTAATCACTGATTGATTAATTCCTGTTAACTCAGCTAATTTAGTTTGGGTAATACCTTTTTGGGACATGACCTCCCTAATTTTTTTAATTCAACATTTATTACTTTTTTTGCCATGTATGTCTCCTCCTATAAATATTACGATATTATAATAACGTTATATAACGATTTTGTCAATCTAAATTCAAAAATTATTTTTTTATTTCATAGTGTGGTGATGAGACTATATGATATAATAGTAGTGTTATTATTAAATAAAAAGAGGTGTCTATTATCGCTAGAAAAAGAAGTTTATCTACAATTTCATATAAGCCAAAAGTAAAAGAATTTATGGATTATATGATAAATGGAGGAGAGTTTATTCATTTTGACGTGGAATCAACTGGTCTTCAACATTTAACATGTAAGATGGTATCTTGCTCTGCAATCAAATATAGATATGAGGATGGAAGATTTATTGAAATTGCTAGAATAGATAAGTTCATTAATCCAGACATGCCTATTCCAGAAGAAGCTATTCAAGTTCATGGAATAACAGATGAGCAGGTAGCTGACTGTCCATACGAATGGGAATTGTTTAATGATGTTTTACATGACTTTTTTGGGGACAACCCAGTTGTATGTGGTTATAATGTAAAATTCGATATAAAATTCTTAGAATTGTTATGGTTGAGAGAATCAGGAATAAAATTTGAACCTAAAATGGTATTAGATGTCATGAAAATGGTTCAAGAACATTTGGATCTGAAATCTGCTAAATTGGAAAATGCAGCAAATGAACTAGGTGCTAATGTAGGTATAAAATTCCATAGTTCTATAGATGATGTGTTAGTAAGTCAAAGAGTTATGGAATTATTGATTCCATTGTATTATGATGCTAAAGAACCTGCAAAAATTTAGATTTAATGTATTAAGTGTTTTTTTATAAGTATTATTCGCACAAAAAAATGAAAGAATTTATGTGAATACTTACCCTGAATCAGAAACTTATTATGATGTATATCGAAAAAAATGGTATAGCGATGCATTAGAAGGGGTTGATTTGGCTGATATCCAAAAAGATGTATTAAAGATGATGGGTGTAAAAAACGAAAAAGAACTTGTAAACTTATATAAAGTAAAAGATAATTAAAAAAAGTGGTGAAAATATGACAAAAAAATGAAGCTTTGACATTACTAGTAGACGAAACAATGAAAGTTTTAAATGAGCAAGAATATAAATCTCATTTAGATAGACGTACAAAGAATCATAGTGTTGCAGCAGGAAAAGATTCTGTTCAACGATTTATCAAAAAACACTTAATTGAAGAAAAAAGAGAAAATCGAGTAGTGATATTGTTTGTTGGTGAAAATAGATATTTACCAGAAAAATTGGAGTATTGAAACACCTAGCCAAATTAAGAAAATTGTTAATTATATTGCATATAAAAAAACTTAGCATATTAAATGAAAAGGATTGAATGTGAGTGAAAAGAGCCAACATTTGTTCGAATAAAGAAAAAAAGATTATGATGAATTGTTAAGAAAAAGCACGCTTAATTGATGAAGAATCTACTCAAGATAAATTAAGTAATGTAAATAGATTCAAAAAAATAGGAATGTGTATCCAACTATATCCTCTTTAAAAACAGCATAATGTAGAAATCAATTTAAAAAAATATGTCCCTTTATCTTCTGTATTATAAAGATATCTATCAAGGTGATGAAACAGATTTTCTTGAAGCAAGAGAATATATTCAAGAATTGTTTGATAACTGGGTAGAAATAATTCCTGAAAAAAAGCTTATTCGGGTTTGGAAGAAATATCATCAATAGACTGGAAAAAAAGAAGACATTACAAGAACGTATTGAACTTTTGGAAGAGTTTATTCTCTTTTATGGATTTGATGAATTTGAAACTTTCTTGGGAGATTTGGGTTGGATGCGATTTATGAGAGCTTATAGATTATATGAAGTTAGATATAACGCAAAAGAATATCCTAAACGCTTCTATAAGGAAATGAAAACAATTTGGAATATAGTTCAAAAGATTGAATGAAAATCATAAAGAAAAAAGATTAACATTATTGTTAATCTTTTTTTATATGTTTCGTCACAAAATCAAGCATTTTCTAAAAGTTGATCAAGTTCTATTTTTAGAGCTAAAGTAGCTGAAGCATTATTATCAGCATTACTGAATTTTTCAATCCATGTATCGTCTAATACAATGAAATCAGGTACACAAATATCTTGTTCGAGCAAAGCACACATGGCATTTAAAGCTTTTGGATTGTTAATACCACTTCTAGAAAGTTTCCATAAAGGAATTCTGTATTTGATGTCTAGGTGTTTTTTAGCAAACAAATATAAGACATTCATAATGTCAGAAGGTATGTCTGGATAACATAAGAAGGGGAAATTATGACCTTCTTGATATGCTTCGTCTAATATTCTAGCTTGCTCGAAAGAAAATTTATTTCTTTCATAAGTTCCACCTTCCATGTCATGAAACAAAGTTTTCATTTCGTTCGAATATGAATCTGTGACAACAGTGGCCATAGGCTTAGGAATGTCATCCATGCTTGCTATTTTGATATCTCTTTTTTGTTTAAGGGAGATGCTTTTAAAAACATCACTTATAGAGTTTTCGTAAAGAGTCATAATAAGCCTTTCTTTTTTCTTTGTTAACGTCTTGCAACATAACGTTATGTTATAAGATATTTTAGCACAAAATATAGATAATAACAAACAAACAATGGTAGTAATGAATTGTCATTGTTTTTTTTATTTAGAATTAAAAAAATGACTCGTTTTTCTTTTAAAAAAAGCATAATAAAAAAGACGATAATAGCAAGAAAGGAAAAATATGGCATTTACTGTTTCAAATAAAGCTTTCGAAGAGGCTTTTAATTCAAATAAAGAAATAAAACCTCAAAAAACATCGAAAGAAATTGTCGATGATTTCTTACGGGAGCTAAAAAAATATTTAAAAACACAAAGAAAATTTCCTGCTGCAAAAGCTATAAGTAAATGGATGGATAAAGGAGGCAGTTTAAGTTCGTTCACATGTCGAGCAGATATGGTAGAACCTATGATTGCTGAATTCCGTTATTACAATGTACCATTTGTTTTAGTGCAAGAAGTAACAGGAGCTAAAGGCTTTTTGATAAGAACAAAGGATTCTGAAAAGCAAAGAAAAATTGCACGGAAAGTGTTAAAACAAGAATCGCATTATTGTAAAGTTATGTCTGGAGATGAAGTTAGAGAAGCTTATCTAAAATCTCCAGAAGTTGATAAGCAGATGTTTTCTATAGGTAATTTATCAGAACAAGAAATGATTTACTTAGAAAACCTTTGTAACAAAGTTCTACCAGGGGAAGCTGTAGGAATAGATAAGATGCAAGATGGCACGTATCTGTTTACAGTTCATGGAAAGAGTTCCATTATGGGTAAAGCTAAAAAAACATTTGCTTCAGCTTTAGCCGAAACTCAGGTTCTTTTCAATTCAAATGTTAAAGAAGAAATGCGTGAAGAGTCAAATAAAATCAAAGCATTTCGAAAAGCCAAAAGCAGAGGGTTTCCAGATAAATCAGGAGGGATGTCTCATCCAGTATGGATAGTTGGACGTGAAAACTATTTTATTAAGCGAAATCAACGTGGTTATGAACTAGGACATGCAGAAATTCTAGGCGATGATGTTTTGTTGGAAAATGACAAAAGGATTTTCTTTGATAACGAATATTACGACAAACATTTAAATTCTGATTTAGCTAAATTGACTGACAAAGAATGTCTTTATAGTGTGAAAGATGTAATAGAACACTTCAAGGAAAAGAAAAACTACTTTAGAAATGTACAAAGAAGTGGTGAACTTCACTTAGTTGAAGAAATTGATAAAGTTGTTTCTGAAAAAGTAAAACAAGATGCTACTTTTGTTAGAGGTAATAACTGGAGTGTAAAATTTAAACATTACCAATCTGAAGTAGGCAAAGTTTTGCTTGCAACGAAGAATGGAGTCGTTCCTAAAGGTTATCACAAAGACCAAATTATGAAGTTGATGAATATTGCATTTACGTATGATTTAGATTTAGAAAAGACTTCATTAGTAATTGATAAATTAAGAGATATGCAAATTTATGACCGTGAAGTTGGTCGTGGTAAAGTTAAATATCGAAATGGAAATTGATCGCTTCAGAAATCGTTCAAGAGATATCCAACCACCTACACAGGAGCAAACCCGTGGAGGTGATAGGTGATGCGATTAACTCAATTAACAAATAGATATAAGAAAAAAGCAACTCCAACGGTAACGCATTTTTACAAACATTGGAAAGCTTATTTTGGGGGAACTTATGCGTTCTTTGCTTTATGGATTATTCACACAAAATTAGTTGGAATTGATAATCCCCAATATAGTGGTATTGAAGCAATAAATGAGGGGTTTTTCGATATCTTTTTAAACCCTTTTGCAATTTTTCCATTACCTAGAGGATGGTTTAGTACACTAGCTATTTTAACTGTAATTTTCGCTATATTAACTATTTTGCTGATGATTGACTTGAAACTTAGGGAACATTATGACCCTAATACTGTTCAAGGTGATGCTCAGTGGATGAAAGATTTAGATGAGTATAACGAAAAATACACAGAACCTTTTGGTTCTAGTGATAAATCTGGTAAAAATAACATGATTCTCTCTCAAGAGATTTTCATGTCAATGAACAATAAGAAAACGAATCGTAATATGAACGTGTTTGTTATCGGGGGTTCTGGTTCAGGTAAATCTTTTAACTTTGTTGGACCAAACATCATGCAAGCAAACTGTTCTTATGCTGTTACTGACCCATCTGGTGGTTTGTATAAAGAATATGGACCTTTCCTTGAGTACTATGGATATAAAATTAAATGTTTCAACTTGTCCCATATGGAGAAAAGTTCGCATTATAACCCATTTAATTATATTCATAACGATAAAGATATTTCTATTCTTGTAACAACCCTTATTTCAAATACGAATCCGCCTGATAAGCAAGGGGGAGACCCTTTCTGGGAAAAATCTGAAACTGCCTTGCTTAACGCTTTGATTGCTTATTTGCACCATTATACAGAACCAGAAATGCAAAACTTTTCAAACGTTATGCGTCTTATGATGGCAGCAGAAGTTGATGAAAACGATTCTTCTGCTAAATCGCCTTTGGATTTTATTTTCGAAGAAGTTCTTCGTCAAGACCCAGAATCATACGCTGCTAAACAGTATGGACTCTTTAAAATGGGTGCAGGGAAAACTTTGAAGAGTATCTTGATTTCATGTGGTGTGCGCCTTGGTGCGTTTCAATTGAGCGATGTAGCCTATTTAACAGATACAGATACAATTGATTTGGATAGCCTTGGCGATGAAAAAACAGGATTGTTCATCATCCTTCCTACAGGTGAAAAAACATTCAACTTCTTAGCTTCTATGATGTATTCACAATTGTTCCAACGTGTATATGACTACTGTGAAAATACAGCAGAATATTCACAATTGATTGTGGATGCGGAAGATCAAGTTGTAAAAACTTATCGAGCTAATTCTTCAGAAGAATCAGAAGAGAAAGCAATAGAGGCTAGAGAATACTTCAAGAGAGCTTGTAATGGTAAAATTGTTTACAATAGCGATTTTAAATGGTGGGAAGTTCGAACTGAAGAAGGTGAATTAGTCTTTTATAGAGGTACTGAGGAACTTGCTTTAAAAGCATTGAATCTTTTAAGACAAGGGCGAGTAAAGGCTAATTCTGAACAATCTAACCACGGACAACGACTTCCTATTCACTTGCGACTTTTACTTGATGAGTTTGCCAACATTGGTAAAATCCCAGAATTTGAACAAAAAGTTGCAACTATTCGTAAATATGAAATTTCAGTATCTATCATCTTACAATCTCTTACTCAGATGAAGAATTTGTATGAAAAGAACTGGGGAGAAATTTCAGGTAACTGTGACACTACTATCTATCTAGGTGGTGGTGCTGACTCAGAAACAACAAAATGGATTTCCGAACTTCTTGGTAAAGAAACTCGTGTGGTTATGAATGAATCATTTGGTAAGAGTGGTTCAGTATCAATGAATAGACAAGGTGTTGAGCTATTTACTCCTGCACAGCTTCGTACAATGGACGAAACTGAATGTATTGTTCTTATAAAATCAACTTATGCTTACAAAGGACCTAAATATCGAGCAATTGACCATCCAGAGCGTGGTTTGTTGGAAAGTTTAGAGCCTTATAGATTTGATAATAAAAAATTGGAGTATTTACGCCAATTTGAAAATGGCATAAATGAAGATTATGTAACGGATGAAGACCCTGAAGATGTACATGGTCAAGTTGAGGAAGTTACAGAAGAAACTCAAGTTGTTCAAAATGAAAGGGAAGAAGAAAAACGTCAATTAGCTGTTGAGCAGAGAAATAATCAAGATATAGATGGTAAAAGCATTATTGATAAGCCAAATCCTTTAAACGATGACGAAGGGCAAGAGAAGTTTAGTGAAAAAGTCTCATCTAAGAATTCAACTACTATAGATAGTACATTCTCTAAAGGTGTACGAGTAGATTCAATCGAAAATATGGTTGGAGATAATAGTTATGGTTGGGGTGCAGATGAACTTCACTTCTCATCTACTGAAGCAGATATGGCAGATGCTAACAATGGTTATATCTAAAAAATTTATTTAGTTCTACAAAACTGAGTTTACTGAAAAAAGTAATCTCTATAGATAAAATAAAGGAAGTGTCTACCTAAATGTTGGATAGATACTTCCTTTTGTCTTTTTATCTTATGTTCTTATGTATATAAAATATATCAAATGATATATATGGTCAATGATTTTTGCAAAAAATAAAAGCCTCTACTCATGAAAGAGTGAGGCTAAAATTGTCCTTCCAGAACAATATCATACATCGTATTTTGTCATCGAGTGACTTTATAAGTTTATTCTAGACCTAATTATAGAAAAAAAGTCAATCAAAGCATTTAACTGCTTTTTATTACTTTGTCTATTTTGTTTATAATATTGTTTGATTATTATAATTTTTTTCGTGTAAGGTGACGTTTACTTTTTATATTATCTCAAAAAAATGAAAAATTTTGTTTTTTTATTTTTTTAAAAAAAGCATAATAAATCTAGTCGAAGATATTTTTTTCAATTATATTGTATTGAACAATGTAATTGTTATGTGTAATTTTATCTAAAACAAGTATTTAAGGAGGAAATAATGCCTAGATATGACTTATCAAATGCTCCTAAAGAGAGAAAAGCTGACGATTATGCGTGCTATTATAGGGCTATAATTGAAGTTATGGAAAGTGAAAATGAAATCAAAATTGTTCTTGAAAGTGAAAGTGGAAAAAAGAAACATATAAAAATTACAAAAGATGGTTTCTTTTTAAACAGATCAGGAGTGGCGTTAAGTGCTTCTCAAGCGAGATATGAAATTTCAGATTCAGAAGGAAATTTTGAAAGATTATTTAACGAAGCTTTGAGAAAACGTGGAGTTGAAAGTAAATATCGAAACATGCTTAACTTAGCAAAATTAACTGATGATTCTGGTTTCTATAATGCACCAATTATAATTTATGTTGATACTGGTAATGGTGGTGGAGAAACAAAATTCTTGATTGCAACTGTTATGCAGACTCCAAAATATAAATTAGGGGATAGAGAGATTAGTGAATCAGAGGCAAGAAAATTCTTTTCAAAATACTATGATCAAATTATACTCCAATTAAAAACTTCTATAGAGAATGCAAAATCTTATGCAGATAATCAAAATCGCCAAAGGTCTTCAGTTGATAACTCAAACGCTAAAGTAGATGGAATTGAGGTTAGCAAAAAGAATGGAAAGATACGCATAAACCCTACATCTATTTTAGGAAAAGAGAAACGAGAAGGTGAAAAACTTAGCGATGATGAAAAACAAGTTTATCAAGCTGTGAAAGATATTATTTTTGCCAAATCAACTAGAGGTTATGTAGAAGATTAATAAGAAAGGAAATAGTATGACAACAAGAGCTGCACTTCGAGGAGTTCACATGCCGTTCACAACTGTGCAAGGTGGTTTGGAATATGGTGCTCATAAAGTTGAAGAATATGCACAGATGCAAATGCAACAACAAGCTATGCAACAACAAGGTGGTTATAATCAAATTCCAAATACTCAAGGAGTGCAGACAACTCCTGTGTTAGATTTGGAAGAACTTGGTACTTTAAACTTCACTGATTTTTTAGATGATTTTGAAATGGATAATCAAAAAGATGATGTTAATTTAGAAGTAGAAAGTAAACAAGCTCAGGATGTTGCAGATGACAAAGATAATCCTACTAGAGAAGATGATTTTGAAATTGGTGATTCTTTAAATTTGGAAAATGATTCAAATGATTCTCAGGATATTGGAGAAGAAGTCCCACAAAAAAGTAATGGGAAAAAACGTTCAGTATCAAAATCTAAATCTAAGAGTAGAAGTAGTAAGGTGAAAGGTGATAAAAAAACTAAATCAGTTAAAATATCACAAATGCAACAAGAAACGCCTAAACCTAAGATTGCTAGTGTAACTAGTAAGCAAAATGGTTCTAAATCAAAAACTCAAGATTCCAAAGAAAAAGAGCCTGAAGTCAAGACGAAAAAAGTTGTAACGTCTAGAACTACTGACATCACTTACAAAAATGATTACACTGGTCAAGAGATTGGTCGCCAAAAAGAAACGGTTCGAAATCAAAGTGTTGATGATTCAAGTGGTAAATCAAACGGATTAGCCCCTACGCCAAAAGCACCAACTATTGATGGTAAAATAGCAGAAGCACGCGCAGGGAATCTTGTAATGGAAGCTGCTATGATAACGCATCAGACAGGTCGCCCTACTGAGTTTAAAATTGGTAACGATGTTGTTAAGTTTGAACGTACAGGACAGGATACTTTTGCCTATAAGAATGGAGAAAAAGTGTCGTTAGAAGATGCACAAAAAGCGTTGAAAAATTTGGGACAAATGCTTGGTTCTCAAAAAATGAAACAATTGGAAAGTATTGTTAAAACAGCCCAAGTTAATCCATCGCTTACTCCTCTTCATAAAGGTAAGACTGAACAATCTAAAAACAATTTCAGAACAAACTAATACTACTAAGCAACAAACTAGTAAAAGTAGTTAAAAATTCATACAGCGAATGAGCGTTAGATAGAAAAAGAAAGGAATGTTTTCTAAAATGGGTAAGATTTTAAAAAAACGATGTTGAAAAAAATTATTGAAGAAGCCCGTCAAAGAGCTGAAAAAAAGCAAACAGCTTAGATGTGGAAACTAATTTTTGGACATCGAATGAAAAAAACAAATTACTGATTTAATGGCACGAGATACTTCTTATGGAGGTCAAATTAAAGGTACTGTTAGTGGTGGTTCTGTCTTTTTCTCCAAAAATCAATAGACTCACAAAGAGTGGTCGTAAGTTTGAAGAATTCATGGATAAAGTTGAAAAATAAACAACTACGTGAAGCAACTACGAAAAAAACGAATATTGGGCAGGAGGAACTAAATACTTTGAAACGGAATCTACTCGTGGGCAGTTAATGACTCATAGAGGCAAGAATGAAGTGCAAGTAGATTTGGTTTTTTCAGGAGCTATGTGGCGAATCAACTCGAATGAAGTTGGAAAAGGAGACCCTACGGGTTACGACATGTTTGATGAAGATAAGTGGCCAGTGAGTGTAGAAGAGGAACTAATCCCAAAACATCTTCGATTAACAAAAAAACAACAGGATGTACCTTACTACAGAACACCACACTTAAAAACAGATTCTTTCCAATATCTTTATAAACAGAGAGTTGAAGAAGCTAATAGAATAAATGCTGAAAAACAACGTGAATTGGGTTATAATCCAGATTTAACACCTCTTGATGAAGGTTACTCTGAACAAGTGGAAGCATTACGTGTAGATCCTAGATATATTCCTGTACAACCAGATACATTTGGTTTGCCAGAATTTATCTACGATAATGAAGGTTATGCTTACAAACCTGATTATGATGTTGTTATTCATGTGAATGGTGTACGCCTTGAAGGTGACGATTTAGATATGGTATTTAAACATATGGCACGTAAAGGTGAATTTGAGAAGCCAAGGCTTGAAGCAGGTAGAGACTTCTTGGTTCAACAAGGTGTTAGAGGTGCTGCTTTCCACGCCTCTATCATCCCACAACGTGCTGCAGAAGGTGCGATTAAAGCTCCTTCTAAAGTCGCAAGAGAAGGTGAACAAATAGTTGCGGCAACGTTCTTATCTCAAATAATGCAATCTTTGAGCAGAGGAACAATGTCGAGGGAAGTATTGTAATAAGAAAGGAAAAAGAAATATGGGAATGCTTGAAAACGCATGGAATGGTATTAAAAGTGTACCAGGTGCAGTATGGGGAACAGTTGAAAAAGCTACTAAAGGCTTAGTTGATTTAGGAGGTAAAATTCCTATTGTTGGTGGAGCTATCAAATGGACTGGCGACAGTTTAGGAAATCTCTATGATGCAGGTAAGAATAAACTTAAAAGTTTATCAATGCAACCTGAAATGGGGAAAATTGGTAATCTTAAAAAACAAGCTATTAACTTGCTTAAATCATTTGTATTAACTCTCCAAAAATCATTAGTAAAAAATGCTAAAGATACAGGAAAAAATATTGCTAAACAAGAATCTAAGCAGATGACTCAAGCGACTAAAGTTATTAAAAGTGGTAAAGTAGCTAATAAAGAACAAGCTAAATCTTTGGATAAGATGGCTGATTCATTAGGTGTAGATAATCTAAAAGGTATTGGTACAAAAGCTTTGAATACTAAAAATAAGAGTATTGCAAAAGCAGTGGATACTAAAGCTAAAGAAGTACAACCTTTACTCGGAGCAGGTCAAGGAACAAACCTTGGGTCTAAAGTTCCTAATCAGTCACTTGGTAGATGATAATAAAGTATTGTATTTACTGATTAAAAGAAAGGAATTATTTTATTATGGACATGGAACAACAAGGCTCTCAAATGGCTAAACAAACTATGCAAGCTGTTATGGGACAAGTTAAAGAAGAAGAAAGAAAAATGAAAGAACTTGAACAAACAGGTAAACAATTTGTTCAACGTAAAGCTTTTTCAAAAGTTACTGAGAAACTCAATCCAAAAATGGATAAGGCGTTAGATAAAATCGTAGATAAAATGCCAAAAGGGTTGAAAAAAGCTATTGCAAAAACAGCTGAAATGCAACAAAAGGTGAGAAATGCTTTAAGTAAAACTCCATTAGGAAAAATGTTTAATAAAGCAAAAAGCATTGGTCAAAATATTATGAAGGCACAACGTGCCATTTTATCGAAAACTCCTTTTGGTAAATTAGCTTTAAACTTGCAAGATTCTATTACAAAACCATTTAGAAATGCTAGAGCTATTAATAATCAATTGCTATCCAAAGTTCAAAACTCTGTGAAAGTTGATAAAGCAATGGAAACTGCAAGTAAGGCTACTGAGCAAGTTACTAAAGTTGCTTCAAAAGCTGCTACTAAAACAGCAACTAAGGTTGCAACACAAGTATCGACTCAAGCTGTTGGAGCCGCTTTGGCAGCACCTACAGCAGGTTTAAGTACGGTTGCTTCAACAGCAATTAATGCAGCTCAACATGCAAAAACAGTAAAAGATGCAGCTCAACTTGGAAAGGGTGCTTTAAAAGGACCTCAACCTGAATTATTGGATGCTAATGGACAAAAAGCAAAATCAATGGTTGAAGGGCAAATTAATAAAGGAATGGAAACAGTGGTTCCTGGGGCAAGTAAATTGCAAGGAACTCTTGGTAAAGCTAATACTCCAAAAGACAATCCAAACAAGGATACTAACATGGCTATCTTATCAGGAACTAAAGGTATGATGGAAAAAGGTGGTCTTACAAAAGGTCTTGGTGTGGAGATTTAGAAACAAGAAAGTTGGCTTTTAAAGTCAGCTTTTTTATTTGATAGAAAAGATATTTTGATATTTTCTTTTTTTAGACTTAAAAAAAGGCATAATCAATATATAATGAAATAAAAAAATAAAAAAAGAAAGGGCAAAATAATAAATATGGCTGAATTCAATCAAGAAACAACAGCTTCAAGACATGCCGAATTAGCTAGAAATACAGAAATTGATGATACTGGTTTGCAAAAAATGATTAGTTTGCGAAAAGTTTGGGATGAACAATATAAGTTTCATCCCTTAGATAAAATTCCTGGTGATTGGGGAGTCTGGAAAGAAAGATTTATAGATACTTTACTAGAAGACCCTAGAGGCATTGCTTTTTTGCCAGAACAATTGACGAAGCAATTTTATAGAAATAAATATCCTCAAATGGAAACTTTTTGGAGAGATTATGAACGTAATATAGATTTAGGAATAATGAGAAGGCAAGTTGAACCGATAATGTATGATTTGCCATTTAAAGTAGACCCACTTAGAAAAGCTGCTTTTAACTTATATGCGAAATACAAAAAATTGCCTAGTTTATATGGACCAGAAGATGTTGACTTTGAGGGTTATTTTGAAAATAAAAACCCAGTTTATCCTGCTAGAATGGAATTGAGATCAGTTTTAGCAGAAAGAAATAAACACTTGGACAGCATGACACCTGAAAAAGATAGGTATTTTCAGATAAAAATGGCAGATGCCGTTGCTAAAGCTCCAGAGGTTATTGAAGAAGTTCCTGCTGAAATCAAAGATGATTTGCAACCTATTAATTTCTTTTATGAGAGACTTGCTGAACAATGGGATAAACTTGAAGAACACAAAGAAGCTTATCGTGAGAAAATGGCTTCTGGTGAAAAAATGGATTTAGGAGATAAATTCAGTATCCAATTAAGTGAACCTGTGCAAAAATACATTGAAGATTCAGAAAAGTATGCTAGACTAGAGTTAGAGAGAATTGAAAGAGATTTTGCAAAACTTAACAATCAGGATAATTTAGTTCAAGGGTATTCAGTTCCAGAAGTTGAATCAAATCATATAGATACTTTTGAAGTGCCATCAGCTGAAGACCCATCAACGTTTTATGAAGAAGATTATATTCCAACACAAGAAGAACTGATGGGGAATGATTATTCTGCAAAACAAATGGAAGAAATGCAAGAATATTATGCGAATAACATTCCTATGCCTGATGAAACACCAGATTTAGAAAACCCTCCTATTCAAGAATATGGTCTTGAATACGATGCAATTGATTCTTATTATCCTAAGAATTACGAGCAAATATGGGATGGTGTTCCTGAATTAGATGAAAAGAATATGAGTTCACTATTTGAATCTATGGAAAAAGCAAAAGGAGAATTACCTGAAGTTGACTATGAATTCGATTTACCTACTGGTTCAGAATTCGATGTTGATTACACTGTTGATTCTGATTATGGAAATGCTTTTGGTAGTGACCCTAATAAAGATAAGTTAGACGAATTAGCTGCTGATTGGTATGATTTAGGATTAAATAAAAATCTAAACCCCAAAGAAGCTAAAGAATTAAAAGAAATAGAGACAGAAATGGGTGAATTAATTGCTCAGTCTCCACATTTATATATGGATATACCAATGGAACTTATTGGGCTAAGTGGTGTTCAAAATGATTTCTTCGAAAGTTTGATAAAGAACAGTGAGAAACAAGGGGGAATCTTCGATAGTATCTTAGAAGAAGATGTAGATAAGTATAAGCGTACTAAACCAATGCATTTGTATGAAGATTCAAAAGGAGTCTCAGAAGTTAAATTCGAAGAGTCTAAACAAGAAAATGATAAAAAATCTCGTAATGTTGAAATGGATGAAAGGTAGGGATTATGGTAGAAAGTAATAATATGACTTGGGAAGAGTTTTTAAAAAGTCAAAAAGAAGAAATTCGTTATCTTAAAAACGATAAAAATGCTATGGCAACCGTTAGAGAAGGTTTTGAAAGAGGTGAAGGAGAAGCAGGTATTTGGCATGAGCTGAAAAAACTTCAAAGAGTCACTCCTAATGATGCTGTTAGGGATGAGATAAGAAGAATGTATGCTAGATACCGTTTGAATCCAGAAACATCTGACCCTATGCGAATGACAAAAGGGACTCCTGAAGATATATTGACAGATTATAGCCCAGGAAATGCATTCTTCAATGAAATGGAAAAAGTAGTTGGGCTTTATCTCGCAAGAATGGATGGGGCTTATAAAATTTGGGAAGAAAAAACCGAACCTTTAAGAGAAGAATGGTTGAAGAATGGTTATAAAGATAGTCTAGCTCAACGAGGCTCTTTGGCCATTCGAAATGCATGGAGTGATGAAAAAGAATCTATTGAAAAGATAAAAACGCTAACGAATGATTGGGAACGTTTGGAATCTAATGGATTGTTATCTAATGTTGTAAACATGGGGTTGTCTTCTAAATTTATGGAAGAAGTTAAAAAGAATCCTGTATTACAAGCATACCTTCCTGCTAAATTGGTAGATAATTTAGCAACAAGATGGTCAGCTCCGTTTTATAATGAAGTGAGAGCTTTTTATAAAACGAACCCAGAAGAATTCCAAAAATTCTTTTTGGCAGAAAAGTATCTTCCTAAAGAAGCAGAAAACAAGTTGAAGTTAATGCAAAGTGCAGCAACTAAGTTGAAAAATGATGCTGAGTGGGATTTGAAACTTAGAAGTAATCCTGAAAAAGCAGACATTATTAATCAACGAAGAGCCGCTCAAAGAGCACAGTCTGAGAAAAATGCAAGAGGTACTTCTCAACATCAACCTAAAGTTCATAAATCAGCATCTAAAAGAAGTGATATGGGCATGGAACAAATTTAGAATTGTTGGTAAGTTGTTTTTTTATGTTATAATTTTCTAAAAAAACAATAAGGTGGTGTTTCTTCTGAAGAAAACGAAAAAAATGTTAAAAAAAGAAACACAACAAAAAGTGAGAAAAAGTAAAAACGATTGTCAATTTTGTCATTGTTTTTTTGTCGATTGTGAGTACAATTCTTTTTAAGTATTGGAATAGGTTTTTTTCTTTAGGGGAAAAGAAAATACTTCTAATAAATATAGGATTTATATTACTTGCACTTATTATAAAGTATATCTCTAAGCAAATTGGTAAACAAATTCGTTGGATAAATAAAGAACTTGATGAAATCACTATTTTATTGGATAAAAAATAAGAGAAAAAAAGAGGACTGTTTAGTGTGAAAAATAAATACTGTAAATTCGAAATTTCAGAATTTGGACTTTTTGAATGATATTATTTCAAATAAACGTGTAGATAATTTAATCAATGCAATTATAAAAAGGTGGAACGTTATTTAAAACCACTACATTTAAAACTGATTGATGGCTCAAACGAAATAATTTTTTTATTGAGAATAGTATTGTTCTTGACCATGCTGAAAAAAACATCAGAAGCTATAATGAAAGTAAATGATCAAAAGTATTTGTTACCTAATGATAATATTGAATTATTTTTTTGGATTTCAACAATAAAAAAATATGATTATTACCATTAACTAAAAAAAGAAAGTTCTTTTGCTTTTCTTTTTATTGTTTTTTTAAAAAATATAACATAATAGAATTGGTAATAAAAAATAAAAATCCTTTGGAGGAATAAATGAAAGCTAGAAATAAAATCGTTACACTTGCTGTTGCTACTTTGTTAGTGACTCAATCTGCATCTTACTTGTATGCTCCTCGTGTTTTAGCAGAGGAAAACAAGACTGAACAGGTAACTGAGAATAACTCTAACCAAGAAAAAGCAACAGAAGCAACTGAATCTAAATCAGATGTGGTAGAAAAAGAAGCAACTACTCTAACTAATAATGCTGTATTTTCAGTCAGAATTGGTTATGAGTTCGATGATGGTTCTTTTGATGAATGGCAAAAGGGTACTGCTTTCTTAGTTGGTAAACAAGATTTGATTACAACTCAGACATTAGCTGATACAAGTACTTCTAGTAATTTGTATAAGAATATCTTGCAAGATAAAGGAGATAGCTATAAATCAGCAGGCATTGACCTAAAAGATGAATCAAAAACTGAAAAACACATTGTTGTTAAAGTTGTAAATTCAGAAGGGAAAGAAGTTAAAGTTTCTTCGAATTTCGTCAAAAATGGATTGGGAGTTCTTACTTTAGAAAAAACAGAAAAAGTAACTCCTGCTGTTTTTGGTGAAGATGAAAAAATTGATACTAAAGAAGGTGCAAAATATAAATTAAAACTTGCATCTTACGATAAGTCTAAAACAAATATCGTGGAGAGTGAAGGTTCTTTGGTAAAACCTCCTGCAAAAGCAGCTAAGGGTGTACTTGCTATGGCAGCAGATACATCAGTAGGTGATGTGTTAGGAGCTCCAGTTATCAATAATGACGGTGTAATTGTTGGTATGGTAACTGGTACTGGAGAGTCATTGACAGTAGTTCCAACAGATGCTTTGCAGAAGTTTTTAACTAGTGGAGGCGTTAAATATACTACTGAGCAAGATGCTCTAAAGAAACGTAAAAATGGTTCTAAGGATGATACTTTAGAAAATGCTAATAAAGCAACTGTTTCAACTAAAAAGTTGGATGCAGTAATCAAAAAAGCTGAAGCAGTAGATAAGAAAAAATATACTGAAGAATCATATAATACTCTTGAAAAAGAATTGAAGAGTGCTAAGAAAATCTCAAAAGATGAAGATAGTTCTCAAGCAGAAATTGATTCTTCAGAAAAACGTTTGAAAAAAGCTTATGATGGTCTCGAAGAATATTCGTTGACAGATAAACTTTTTGAAGCAGTCTCTAGCCCAATTGGTATGGGTGTTATCGGTGGTGGAATTGCTCTTATTGGAGGTGCTTTAACTTTTTCTAAAATGAGAAAACGTAAAGGTAACGCTATTGCAAAAGCTCCTAAAGGTGCAACTGCTAAAAAAGATGACATGTCTGATTACTCATCTGAATTGCGTAGATTAGAAAACCAAGACTTAATGAATGCAGGTATGGCTCAACCACAACCTGTACAACAGCCTCAACCTTCTATTCCTACTAATCAGCCTCAACAACATCAACAACCTCCAGTATTGCAACAACGAAATGCTCAGGGTGAATATGAAGACGTTGATTATAATATCGATGTAACAGATCAAGTTGCTCCTAGAGGTTTGCGTACATCTAACACAAACATTCCAGGTGTTAATTTTGCAGATGAGAGTCCTGAAACACCACAAAATCTTTCAAATCAAAGATATGGCGTTCCTATGGGTGGGGCTAATATGTATGACGATGGTGAAGAAGAAACAACTATCCTTTCTTCATCACCTACATTGACAAGAGTTGATGATGGAACATCATTCCCTATTCATGATAATTTTGTTATTGGTAAAGAACGCAAATCAACAAATTATTGTGTTGTAGGTAACACCTCAGTAAGTCGTCAACATGCTCAAATACGCTATATTAACGGTATTTACCACATTGAAGATTTGAGTTCTAAAAACTATACATTCTTAAATGGAAATCAATTGCCTGCTTATCGTCCTGCTGAATTGAAAGATGGAGATATTATCAAGCTCTCAAACGTAGAATTTGTTTTCCATCAATGATAAGTGAGGTGAGTTAATGCTTATTACTTCTAAAGTAACTGATGTCGGTATAAAGAAGCCAGTAAATCAAGATGCTCCTATTATTAAGAAAGCTTATGCAGACGGTGCTGATGTTGTTTTTCTAGGTGTTTGTGACGGCATGGGAGGGTTGTCTAATGGTGAGAGAGCTTCTGCTGAAGGGATTAAGCTACTAAACGAATGGTTTGAAAATGATTTGAAGAAGTTGGTTTATAGAGGTTTGACAAATGAGAGAGTTGAAGAAAGCTTAAGAAAATGTCTCCAACGTATTCACGAAAGCATCAAAAAAGATGCAGATAATTTTGGAGTGGATTGTGGGACTACTTTATCAGCGATTCTCTTGTATAACGGACGATATGCCACAGTGAACATTGGTGATTCTCGTGTCTATAGACTTACTCCTGATGGGTTAACTTTGTTAACACATGACCATAGTTTAGTTCAACAAATGGTTGATAATGGAGAAATTACTCCAGAAGAAGCTAAAACGCACAAAAAAAGAAGTATTCTTTTGCAAGCGTTAGGTGTTAGTGAGGAAATTTTCCCAGATTTCACTTTTGGAACTTATGACTTAGACGATGTGTTTCTTGTTTGTAGTGATGGTTTTAGACACAAAATTGAAGAAATGAGATTTATTCTCTCTTCAATCCTTTAAGTATCACTGATAAAGAAGATTTAACAGAAAGAGCTATATATGCTGTAGACGTTAATAAAACACGCGCTGAAAAAGATAATATCACAGTGGTTGTTGCTAAAATGTAGAGATTGGAGGTGTCTAAAACGGCAAGTAAATATGAAGGCTTACGTATTGGTTCGCTAATAGATGGGAAATATAAAGTTCTTGCAAAAATTGGTAAGGGTGGAATGAGTACTGTTTGGTTAGCTCTCAATACAAAAGCAAATAAGCAGTGGGCTATAAAAGAGATTCGCCAAACTGGAAAAAATGGAAGCGACATTGTAAAACAAAATCTACTAACAGAAATTAATATTTTAAAAAGCTTAGAGCATGAAAACCTACCTCAAATCATTGATATTTTTGAGAAACATGATACATTTTTAATTATCATGGACTACGTTCAAGGGAAAACTCTTAAAGCTATAGTAGATGACTACGGAGCTCAACCTCAAGAAGATGTAGTCGATTGGGGTATCCAATTATGTTCAGTTCTTGATTATCTTCACACTCGTAATCCTGCAATTATTTATCGTGACTTAAAACCAGGAAATGTAATGTTAAGACCTGATGGTAAAATCATCTTGATAGATTTTGGTACTGCACGAGAATATAAAGAAGAACAAGAAGAAGATACAATCTCTTTAGGGACTAAAGGTTATGCTGCTCCTGAGCAGTATGGTGGAGAAGGTCAAACAGATGCTAGGACTGATATTTACAATCTAGGTGCAACGTTATACCATTTAGTTACTGGTAAAAACCCAACCAAACCGCCTTATGAAATTCGCCCAATTAGAGAATGGGACCCTAGTTTATCAACAGGGTTAGAAGCAATTATTTTAAAATGTATTGCGAATAATCCTAACGAACGTTATCAAAGTGCAAAAGAATTGCAGTATGCTTTAGAGCATTATAAAGAATTCGAAACAGCTTATATTCAGGAAAAGAATAAAAAAATAAGACGATTTAGCTTATTGGCAGGATTGTCGTTGTTAAGTTTGATTTCTAGTATAGGCTTATATATGTATACTAATAACCTTCAAAAAACAACTTATTCAGATCAACTTAGAATGGCTCAAACTGCCCCTAATAAAGATGAACAGATTAAAGCTTACAAAGAAGCTATTAAACTTGACCCATCTAAATTAGACGGCTATAAGCAGTTGCTAAATAATGTTTTCCTTCAAGATGGTAATTTTACTCAAAAAGAGGCTGAAGAAATGACTCAGGTTCTTGGCTATCAGAGTAAAAGTGGTGGAGATACGGCTGAATCCCAGTTGAAGAAGAATGAAAAAGCTTATGACGAATTTGCTTATGATATGGGACTAGCTTATTTCTACTATTATGGTGGCGAAGGAAATAAACAACTATCTCAATATTGGTTCGATATAGCTAGTAAGAGTAAAACGTTAAATGAAGGTCAGATTGAAAGAGCTAAACGATTTAAACAATTAGTTGATTATAATTCAAAAATTAGTATGAAAAATAAGGCAGGAGACAGCGATATCTCATATGAAACCTATTGGGATGATATTGTCATGTTGTCTTCTGGGGATGTTGCAAAACAAGATAATGTAAAAACGGCATTAGTTATTTACAAAGAACTAACTGGGCAGATTTTAATTCATGCAAATGATTTCAAAAATGCAGGAATTTCTAGAAAAACAATTGAATCCGAGTTAGATATGGTAGAACTTCGCTTGGCTGACATTGTGAAGATGCCAACTTATGATGAAGAGTCAGATCAAAATGTTGTAGAAGGTATATTGAAAAATGTAGAAGAAGCAAGGCACTCATTAGATATTGTTTTTGCAAATGAGCAACAAGTTAAAGGAAAGGAGTAATATTAAATGAATATAATTGAAAATATCAATCAATTGAGAATGATTTCTTTAGTACTCCTTATTTTATCTGTTGTATTTTTGCTCTTTGCATTGATAGTAGCTAAACGAAATAATTTGTATGAGTATTATCAAATAAGAAGAGGTAAGTCAAAACGACAAAAACAAAATAAAATTGAAAAACAAAACGTTGTCTCTCAATATTATTCTGAGCCTTTGCAATCAGATGACACTCATGAAATTTTGAATGCTTCTGAAATTTTGGATGATACAAGTGATTTAAACTCAAGTAGTCATTTAGGTGAAAATTCTCAAGGAATTCTTAATCAAATTATTGATGATGATGATTATTCAAATGATAATGCTCCATCAACTGCAAATAATGCCCAAGAGGATGTTGACTCAATAGAAGAAACTACTATCTTGCCACAAAATCACAATGATGATGGAATTGAAGAAACTACCATTTTACCTAAAAACAACTTAGAAAATGGTGAAGAAGAAACGACATTGTTATCTCAACAAGAAGAAGATGAAGATGGTGCCGAAGCTACAACGCTTCTAGATGAAACGCAATTCGTTGACCTTCCTTCTGACGGTGAAGAAGAAACTTCTCTATTAGATGAGACAGACATGGTTCCATTAGGGGAAGAAACTTCTGAAGAACCTGATTTAGTAGAGAACCTTCCTATTCCAACCATTGATGATACTCATGAAGATGAAGGAATAGATGAAACAGCAGTCCTAAAAAATTCTGAGGCTAAGGAACATTTAGAATCGGGAGAAGAAGAAACTACTTTATTAGATAGCAATTCTTCTAAAGATACTAATACAAAGAAACCAAAAAGAAAACCATTGGATTATTGGGGACCTAGAGTTAAAAAATTTGTGCTAAGTAGTGAAAAAGAATGTAAATGCTATTGTAACTACAGAAAATTAAAAAAGAAGTGAGTGAGATTGTAATCTTGCTCATTTTTTGTGCTATACTAACAAATAACGACTTCTTTTTTTAATAAAAAGAGCATAATAAATATATATTACAAAAGTCAGAAAGGGATAGAAAATAATGGCAAATAGCAAAACAAAAAAGATTGCTTCTGTAGTAGTTGCCACTGCTATGGTGGGAACATCTATGCCAACAGCGATGCTTACACAAGCTGAAACCATTTCAGATGGAAAAGCTTCTTTTAAATTAGCAGATGATAAAGGTAAAAGCATCACTGTGCCTTCAAATTCAAAATTGGAATTGTATACTTCAGAAGATAGAAAATCTGTTTTGGAAGGTTCAGTAAGTACAAATGGTGATGAAATCTCATTCACGCCTAAAGGTAGTGTTGAAAGTGACGCAAAATACTGGGTAGGAATAAAAGTAGATGGTTATGATTGGTTTTATAGTAAAAAACCAGTTACATTTGAAGAATTAAAAACTTCTACACCATCTGTTTCATTAAATCCAGAGAAAGTAACACCTGCTCATGGAGGTAAACTAACTTTTACACTGACAAATGATGGTACGCAACTTACTTCTTCAAATATCGAATTTAAAAATGATAAAGGTGATAAATTAAATATTCCTAATGTCAACGGTAATGATAAAGAATTTGATTTTTCATCTTTTACTGAAGGAGACAAGATATCTTATGAAGTTAATTTGTCAGGATACAAAAAGGCAAGTGGCTCTTTAGTTGTTAATCCTTCGCAAACAAATGAAGATGTTACCTTGGATGCAATAACAGCAGTTCCTTTAAAAACAACAAATGTTGATAAAGTTTATGGCGATGAAGAATTTTCTTTAAAAGACAATGTGGAATTGCCTAATGACTATAAAGGTGCTACTAGTTTTGCAATTCAAAGTGGAACAGATGTAGCATCTGTAGATGCGGATGGGAAAGTAAAAATTTTAAAATCAGGTACGGCTGTAATTAAAGTAAAAGCAGATAAAACTGATATTTATGACGAAGCAAATTCTGTTATTACTGTAAATGTTTCTAAGAAAAATTTAGGAAAAATTTCAGGCGGTATGGTTGATTGGGATAAATCCACTAAAAACTATGATGGCTCTAACGAACTGGAAGTTACAGGGAAATTGAACAGTAGCTCAGGTATTGTTGGCTCTGATCAAATAAAAATCAAAGCAAAAGCTAAGTTAGATTCTTCGTCTGTGGGTGAACAAGGTTCTGTGTTGTCTGATATTGTTTTTGAAGGTGCAGATAACTATGAAGTCACGCCTGATATTAAGTATGGACCAAATGTAAAAGTAACTCCGAAAGAAGTTAAAATTACACCTAAAGATATTTCTGTTAATTATGGTTCGAAAGATTGGAAGTCTCTTTCAAAAGGGGAAATTCCAAGCAAATATAAATTAACTGATTTGATTGATATTTCTCCTCTAAATAAAGAAGAACAAAAATCTTTTGATGAATTAAACTTAGATGACTACATAAGTGTGTCTGTCAAAAAAGAAAGATATAAAGTTGGCCAATCATCTAATAAATTGACAGTTAAAATTAAGCAAGAAAATGGTGGTAATTTTAAATTCGTCCTAGATAGTGGCAAACAAAGTAATATGACTGTATCACCAGATAGTCGTTCTGAAAAAGAAATTTGGGATGATGTAGAAATTGATGAAAAAGCTTCAAAAAATGCTCATCAAAGGGGAGATACAACATACATTAAATCAGGTGGAGAAGTAACTTTAAAAACTAAAAAAGATGCTCTCTACGATACAGTTAATGTAAAAACAACAAGTCCTGATGTAACAACTTCTTTTGGAAACAAAATTAAAATTCCAAGTAGTGCGGTATCTGGAGGAGTATCTGGGAAGTTCTACTTGTCAAACAGTAATGATTCAAATACAAAAACTTCAGAATTAAATATTCCAGATGTTTTTAAAATTGACAATGATGCTCCAACAGTAGAATTTACTGATGGTAGAAAAACTTATGCTTCTATTTTCAATGGTGGAAAAACAAAATTTACAGATAATGATGAAACTGTAAAATTTGCAAAAGCAAATAGCAAAAGTGGATATACAATGAACGTAACTACTTCTGATAAAGATAGTGGTTTGAAATCATTGAAGTATTCAGTTGTAAAAATTAAAGATGATGCCGATGCTAAACTAAAAGTTAGAGAGGCAGCAACCGCTGATGACACTAAATGGAAATCTGTTGAAAATGGCGAAATTAAAATTTCAGGAACAGAAGAAGGCTATTATATTGTCATTGTAAAAGCTAAAGATAACGTAGGAAATGAAGCTGTTTACGCTTCAAACGGAACGGTTATTGATACAACTAATCCAACTATTTCAGTTTCAGGGCTATCTAATGATATTACTTACAATAACATAGATTATTCGTTTGATTTGTTAGACCCAATTTCAAAAGGGGTTGTAACAGGTATTGCTAAAGTTGATGTTGTTGTCAAAGAAAATGGGGAAGTTATTACTTCATCAAAGAAAAATACCAATAGTTTTTCATTAAATGCTAAAGATTTGTATGGCGTTGATGATTTAAGAAAGTTTAGTGATTTTGATTTAGCGAAAAAATCTAAACATATTAAAGCTACAATTGACGCTAATAGTAACAACATTACAGTTGAAATTACTGCTTATGACAAAGCAGGAAATAAAGTTAGCACTAATGAAGTATCAGGTGTTAAAATTGATAAGACAAAAGCTAAAGTTGCTGCAATCTATGAAGATTCTGATGTAAAAAATGATAAATACTTTACTCAAAATAGAAAGCTAAAATTAAATATCAACGATAGAAACTTTAATGAGTCTAGTGCTAAAGTCCATTTAACAGTAGATGGAGTGTCTGAGGATTATTCAATTGATCAAATTAGAAAAGGTGAGGTTAAAGGAATTAAGCTCATCTCTGATAAGGTAGATTCAAATGATTCTAAAGTAGCTTCAGAATATACGGATGATAGAGATGTTCAATATTTGTTCGAAGTCGGTGACGAAGATAAGGTTAGTCATACCTATGACGTTAATTTCTCTTATGAAAAAAATAAAGAAATTGTTAATGCTGATTTTGGAGATTCAGTTGCTCCACATGGTTTTGTTATAGATAAAGTAGCTCCTGAAACAAAAATTGTGTTTAATAACGGCAAGGGTGAAGAAGTAGATGTAAGTAAAGATGAAAAATCTCCAACTTATGACAACAAAAAAATGAGTGCATCGTTAGTTGTTGAAGAATCTAATTTTGACCCTAAAGATGTGATTGTTCATGTAAGCTCTAAAAATGCCAATGGCGAAGATGAAAATAAATACACAATCGATTATGAAGAAGCTGTTAAAAATGGTAATTGGGTAACTGTAGGTAACACTCATACTTTCGTTATGAATGAGTTTACAAAGGATTCAAATTACAGCTTGTGGTTTGAATACACAGATTTAGCAGGAAATACGTCTAAAACAGATACTTATTATTTCACGGTTGATACTACGCCACCAAAAGGTTCTATAACAATACAAGGTGCTAACGGTTCATCTGTGTATAATGAATTATCTAGTACAGCTTCATTCCAACATGTCTCATCAGGTGATTTTTATGTGGATAACACTGCATCAGATGAAACTTCAGGGATAGCTTCTGTACAATATTACTTGTATAGCCCTAATGTTGATGCAAAAGGTAACTTCTCAGTTCCCACTGAGTCAGAACTTGCTAACGTTCAATGGAGCGATTGGACTGGTCAACTAGTCATTCAACCTAATAGACAGGTTGTTGTTTACCAACGAATTGTAGACAAAGCAGGTAACGTTACTTATGTTAACTCTAGTGGTGCTATTATTTCAGATAATGTAGCACCTAATGATGCTAGTATTTCTATCAAGTCTAGTGAATCTTCTAACGGAATTTACTCTGGAGATGTTTCAGCTAGTATTCATGCTGAGGAGCAAGTAGCAGGGGCTACGTATTCAGGATTGAATACTGTAAAGTAGAAGTTCTTAATGGTAGCACTGTTACCCAAACTCAAACTTATAATGTTGGTTCTTTACAAGATAGAAATAAAACGTTTGATACTAATTTAGTTGTAGATTCTAAGTTGAATAACTCTAACTTTGTAACAATTCGAGTTACTACAACAGATTGGGCAGGGAACACGTCTGTTTCTGAGAAAAAATTAGTAATAGATATTACTCCTCCTAGAATCGAAGTGGTTTATGATAATAACGAACCTAAGAATGGTAAATATTATAATAGACCTCGTACAGCTACTATTAGAGTATACGAACGTAATTTTGATCCTAAGGGTGTCAATCTTTCTATTTTAGGAGGGAATGCTCAAGTAAGTGGTTGGTCAATTGGATCGCAAGCAGGTATTTCTGATGATAATGTGAACACTGCTACAATTACGTTCGCAGAAGATGGTGACTATAGCTTTACTATGAGCGTAACTGATTTAGCAGGAAATAGAGCTGATTATGGAAAGACTGATACATTTACTATTGATAAGACAGCTCCTAAGCTAAATGTCTCATGGGATAAAGAACTAGTAAATGGTAAATATGTAAATAGCACTAGAACAGCAACAATCACAGTAAATGAACATAATTTTGATGCTAACGGATTTACTGCTGATATTAAAGCTGAACTTCAAAAACATGGAATTACAAAACCATCAGTGGGTTCTTGGAGTCAAAGCGGTGATAATCATACAACTACCATTACATTTGCAGATGATGGTGATTATAGCTTTGTACTGAATTACGAAGATTTAGCAGGTAACAAATCAGAAACGTATACAGAAAATGAATTTACTATTGATAAAACTACTCCTGAAATTACTATAGAAGGTGTTGAAGATAAATCTAGTAATAAAGGGGATGTGAATCCTGTTGTTAAAATCTCTGATTTAAATTACGATAAGGAAAAAACTGTTCTTAAATTAAAGGTAATAGACATAAAGAGCGAGTAGTTAATGGTTCTTTTGAAGATTTTGATAACGGAACTCGAATTTCTTTGGATTTATTCCCTAAAACTGAAGATGTAGATGATATCTATACATTAACAGCTGAATCTACGGACAAAGCAGGCAATGTAAGTACTAAAACAATTGTCTTTTCAGTGAATAGGTTTGGTTCTAACTATTATTTAAGTGATGATACCAACGCTTATGTTAAAAAATATTACAACAAGTCTGAACAAGATATTGTTATTCATGAAGTTAATGCTGATGAATTGCAAAACCAAACTGTCCATGTTGTGAAAAATGGAGAAACAGTTAATTTGAATTCAGATGATTATACTATTGAGGATACTTCTGATTCTAAAGGTTGGAAAGAATATGTTTATACTGTAAAAGCACACGTTTTCAAAGATGAAGGTCAATATGAAGTTAGTGTGGATTCAGAAGATAAGGCAGGTAATAAACAAAGTAACCAAATTAAAGATAAGCCAGCTAGTTTTATTGTAGATAAAACAAAACCTTCTTCTGTAATTACAGGGGTGGAAAATAAAGAGATTTACAATTCTCAAACTAGGGAAATTACAATTTCAGTTAGTGATAACTATGAAACTGGAGATGCAGAATTGTTAATCAATGGAAAAGTTGTTAAGAAATTCTCAACTTCGGATGTTCAAAAATCTAATGGTAAATTGAAATATACTTTAGATGAGTCACCTAAATGGCAAAAATTGGAAGTTCGCTCTACAGATGCAGCAGGAAACGAATCAGTTTCAGAAGGAGTAAATGTACTTATCACTTCTAATGCTCTTGTTAGAACAGTAAATAATTCTTGGGTGAAATATGGTTTTGGAAGCTTAATTGTTTTATTTGCAATAGCTTTTGGATTGATTTTTAATCATAAAAAGAAAGAAAAGCAAGATTCTAAAAAATAATTGTCGTTTGCTCTAAAAAATTTTCACGGAATTTATTTTTTTCTGACATAATATAAGTGTTGAAGGTTAGCGCTAACTTTTCAAGAAAGTTATATATATCTTTAACACGTATAAGAAAGGAAATAATTCCGATGAATTATTTAATTACTAAGTTCCAGTCAGTTGATTGGAAAAACTTCTCTAAAAAGACAGCTATTGCTGTAGTTCTTGCTGCAACACTCGCTTTCGTCTTCCCTTCGGCTTTTGCAAAGCCTCAAGCGAAAGACGTTATCGATGTTATTCTTAAAAATCATTTGTATGATTGTAGCTGTTCGTGGTGGTATGTTCTTGTTATCTGGATTTGCTGCATTTGCGGATGCACAAGCTGAAAATGACGGTCCTGCGAGAAATAAAGCTATCGGTACAATTACTGCCGGTGTCGCTCTTATCTTGCTCCCAATTCTTTTGGTTGTACTTCCAGTTGCACAATGGATTCAAGATTACCTTGTTTAATAGTATGAAAAAGAAGAGTGATTGCTAATGTAATCATCTCTCTTTTTTTGTTATAAAATGTTGTAAATATAGCTCTTAAAAGAGAAAAAGAATTTTTTCTCTTTTTTTGTGTTTTAGCTTTTAAAAATTTAACGGTAATTCTAAAAAAAGAGCATAATGCAAGAGAATAATAAAAAAAGGATGTGTATTATGTACAATAATAATTTTACTTTAAAGTCACAGCCTTTGGTAAGATTCAAAAACTGGATTGTTGAGAATTATAAACCAATAGCTGTATACTTAATGCTCGGATTGACTTTTGTTACAATTAGTCATTTTATGCCACAAGTATTTGGTGTAAATGATGTGGCAGGGGTTCAGGCTAAGTTTGATAACTATATCAAAGGTGCTCAGGAAACCATGGTTGGTAAAATGGGTGAGTCCTATAGTCTGTTTGAGAAGGCTTTAGACCCATCGGGAACGAATATTCATTTTACAGATATTGTTAAAGGTCTTATTTCTGCCCTTGGTGTAACTGCTGTCATTGTCTATTATTTAGGTTCTCTAATTAAGGGAGACCAAACGGGTGAATATTCTCAAGAATTTTGGTTTAAAACCGCTTCCCAATTAGCAATCGCACTTATTTGTGTTATTTCTATTAGTGAAATTATGGAAGCTATCTTTAATTTAGGTGGAATCCTCATTGATGCCATGATTAAAGGGACAGGAGGAGATCAGTTTGTTCTAAAAGATATGGACTCTAACAAACAAAAAATCATTTCAATGATGTCTCAAATTCCTGGGTTGGAGCATATTCCAGATGCTATTGGTGAAAATGCCAAAGAAACAATTAATCATTATCAGTTGCAACAAACAGATAAAATGTTGACTTATATGGAATATATCTCATGGTTCCCTATGGTTATTGCAGTGTTCCTGATGTATTCAGCTATCTTTGAAATTAAGTTGCGTGAATTGTTTGCACCATATGCAATTTCTCAACTAGTTTCTGATAGTCAAAGAAACTCAGGAGTGCGTTATTTGAAGAAATACGGAGCTTGTTTCTTAAAAATTGCAATCTATTTTGGTATTGCATTTATTGGAATGCAACTAACTCAATATTTCTATAATGCAGCTATTACAGATTTTGATGCAGAAAAAGATCAAATTAGTTTGAAATTTATCTTTATGTTGATGTCCAATGTAGTAGCAGGTATGGCTATGATGCAAACTGGTGGATTGGCTGATGAAATTGTTGGGACTAACTAATTAAGGAGGAATTTCATGATTGAAATCGAAATGTCAAAAGATATTCGAGGCTTTGAACCAAAAATAGTGGGTATGCTCACAAAAAGACAGTTAATCTGTGTACTTATTTCTTGTGTTATTGGTGGAGTTTTCTTTCTTTTGTTGAATTTTCTTTTCCCAGAATGGGATATTTTTTGGAAAGCTTTAGGCTCTGTCTTCCCTGCTATTCCTGTATTGCAATGTGGATGGGTTAGAAAATACGGTATGCCACTAGAAGTCTTTTGGTTAAAATACCGAATACCTAATGCGCTTCGTCCGCCAATTTATCCTTATAAAACTGAAAATTTGTATTTACAGTATCTTTCAGACAAGGGTAAAAAATATAAAGCGGACCCTCTATTGAGAAGTATTCCAGAATCAAAAATGACGAAAAAAGAAAAACGCCAAAAAGAACAACTTGTTCGAAAATTTGGTGGTGTTAAGTAATAAGTACTAAAAAGGAGAGTAGAAATAAATGTCGATGTTTGCAAATATTTTTAATTTTACAGGCAAAAATAAAAAAGGAAAATCTAAAGAAGAAGTAAAACGTGCTCGTAGTGTTCAAGGAGCCATCCCTTATAGAACTGTTTTTCCTGATGGAACCATTGAAACATTACCATGGTCTTATACTCGTTCATATGTATTAGAAGGGATTAACTTTAAAATTGCTCCGGATGAAGATCAAGTTGCGATTTTTAGAGCTTATGGCGACTTATTAAACACCTTCCCTTCAAGTGTACAATTCGAAATTGTTATTCAAAACGTTGCAGCCGATAGGCGAACATCTCTTGAGAATATTCGATTTAATCTACGTCAAGATAGTTTGAATAAATATCGCCAAGAAATGAATGGTATCTTGTTGGAAAAAATGGCTGAAGGTGGCCGAGGAATTACTCAAAATAAATTGTTAGTGGTTTCTATTAAAGAAGATGATGTAGAGAGAGCTTTTGTTTCTTTAGATAACATAGAAAAAGAGGTTCGCAAAGGAATTAAAAGAATTTCAAAAGACGTTGAAGTGGTAAGACAAACTCTAGAGCAACGTTTAGAAACACTATTTAACATCTATAATAAAAACAATGAATCTGTCTTCCATAATGATTGGAAAGAAGTTAATGGTGAACAAGTTCCATACTTTAATTATGAACGTTTGATTAAACATGGTATGAGTTCAAAAGATTTGATTGCCCCAGGTGGTATGCAATTCAAAGGAAATCATTTCATCCTTGGAGAAAGCTATGGACGTGCAATGTATTTAGAAAACGTTCCGACTTGGCTATCTACTGAGTTTATTTCTGATTTGTCTGACGTTCCTGCGGAAATGTTAATTTCAACATTTCACCAACCAATTGATACTGTTGAATCAGTTAGAATGATTAAAAACCAAATGGTCGCAGTTAACGCTCAAGTAGCTGAAAAACAACAACGTGCTGTCCAAAACGGTTACACTTATGACTTGTTGTCTCCAGAATTGCAATTAGCTCAGAAACAAGCAAGAGAGTTGATGGACGATGTAGTTGGTCGAGATCAAAAATTATTCTTTGTTACGTTTGCTGTATCTATCTTTGCAAATACTTTAGAAGAGTTGGAAGAATATACTCGTGTAATTGAGTCAGTTGGTAATAAATATCTATGCCCTATGAAAATTCTTCAGTTCCAACAAGAACAAGGATTTAATAACTCGCTTCCATTAGCACTTAATCAAGTAGAAATTAAACGTCTTTATACTACTGAATCTGCTTCAATCTTTATTCCATATACATCTTTGGAACTTTATCAAAAGAATGGTATCTACTATGGATTGAACCAAGCTTCAGGAAATCTTATTATGTATGACAGATTGTCTGGTAAAAACTATAATGGTTTAATCTTCGGGGAGTCTGGTTCTGGTAAATCTTTCTTCGCAAAACGAGAAATGGTATCAGTTAGACTTCGTGATGATAAAAATGCTGTATATGTTATTGACCCTGAATCTGAATATACAGGTCTTGCAAGAGCATTGGGTGGAGAAGTAATCAACCTACATGCAGGTGCAAAAACATTCATCAACCCAATGGATATGGATATTAACTACGGTGGTGACGAATCAGATCCAGTATCTATGAAGGTGGATTATATCGTAACGATGCTTGAAATTATGCTCGGAGAAAATAGAATCCTTGATGCTCAAGCAAAATCAATTGTTGGTCGTTGCATGAAAGAATTATTTGGTAGCTTTTCAAGTAATAAAGGTTATCTTAGTCATTTGGAAATCTACGTAAGAGAAATCCTGATATTACAATTGATAAAGAAGCGATGCCAACTCTAGCAAACTTATATAATAGTTTAAAAGAACAACCAGAGCCAGAAGCTCAAACAGTAGCATCAGTATTAGAAGCATACGCTGTTGGGGCATTTGATATTTTTGCACGTCGTTCAAATGTTGAAACAGATTCTAAATTCTTAGTTTACGACATCAAAAATCTTGGTTCAGGTATGAAGAACCTTGGATTACACGTTTGTCTGAATGATGTATGGAATAAGATGATGAAGAACAGAAGTCTAGGAATTCGTACATGGATTTACATTGATGAATTTTACCTTCTTTTACAATCAGATTCTGCGGCTAAATTCTTGATGCAAATTTGGAAACGTGCTCGTAAATGGTGGGGTGCTCCAACAGGTATCATGCAAAATACCGAAGATTTGTTGCGTTCACAAGAATCTCGTAACATTTTGAACAATACTTCATTTATTGCTATGCTAAGTTTGCCAAAATTGGATAGAACGAACTTAGGTGATTTGTTGCAAATCCCAGATTCTCAATTAGACTATATCACCAATAGTCCATCTGGTTATGGATTAATTTACAACAGTAAAACGGTAGTTCCATTTAAGGATGAATTCCCAGTAAATTCTGAGTTGTTTGGTTTGATGAATACCACTCAACAAAGCGATGGTGTTTATAGTTAAAATAAAGAAAATAATCTAGTCTTTTGCTAGGTTATTTTTTGTGTTTTATTTTTTAAATCAAGCATAATAAATTATGTAAGTAATTATATATGGATTGTAAACCTTTTTGTAAGGTTTAGCTCTTGATAAATTAAAACTAGAAGGGAATAAAAATGAATTTTAAGCGTATGCTCATGGGAGCAATTGTTATTTTTGCAGGATTGGTAGGATTTGTAGCGACTCCTGTATTTGCTGATGATGGACCAGTTGTTGTACAAGCTTTTGTTCAACAAGGTCGGGAAGCTGAGATAAGTGTTAATCTTGTCTCTGCGGATACAGAGGAAGTAATTGCTAGATATAAATTGAACAATAAAAATAAATGGATTCAAAAAGGTACTGTCCCTGTAGGGAAGTATAAAATGAGAGTTTATATAGATGGATTAAAACCACGCGCAACAACTAAGGTTAAAGCAACTCTGGCAGAAAAAGAAGTTGTAGCTAATCCTAAACAGGCAGGTGAGGTGGATAAAACACCACGATTTGTTGCTGTTGAAGGTGATGAAGACTTCATGTCTAAGTATTATGGTTTTGTAGACTTTGCCAAAGCTGACGGTTCTATGATTAAAGGTGTAGTTACTGACAAAATCATGAAAAAACATGAACAAGATGCTGTAGCAATGCAACAAAACGGTGGTGGTGCTAAAGAAGAAAGTAAAGTTCAAGACGTGGCAGGACCAGATTTTAATACATCATCTGATAATAAAACTGATTCAGAATATGTACCAGAAAAAGGAGATAAAAAAGAGCCTGCATCTGATTTTGATTCTGAAGGTGTAGATAAGAAGCCTACGTGGATTAAACCTGCAATTTATGGTGGTTTAATTGGGTTCGTAGGTAGTGTTACTTACTTTGTAGTTAAAAGACGTAAGAAATAGTAGGAGGTAGTATGACTCAAGAAAATAAAGAAGAAAAATCAGCATTTGATTCTTACTTAGAAAAATTGGAACAACAATCTTTAGAAGCTACTGAAAAAAATAAAGAAGTTCCAAAAGAAGAAATTGAAAATAAAAATAAGTCTGAAAGAGTAGATAATTTAACTGATGAAGAGTTAGATTCTATTTCAAAAAGTAGAGAAGAAAAATCAGAAGGTGATGAAGAAGGCAAGGAGAAAACTTCTGAAGAACTTGAAGATGATGCTTCTATCGAATCAGAGTCACTTGAAGAAGAACAACCAGTGAAAGACGATTTAGACGATGAAGAAATGGTTCGAGATATTGATGGTAGAACTAGATTTTCAAAGGGAAAAATTGTTGGTGACGATTTATTAAATGAGACTGATAAATCAGAAGATGATTTTGAAGCTAACGATTTAACTGCTCAACTTGAATCAGATAACGAGCAAAAAGAGAAAGAAAAGGCAGAGCAAGAAGCTTTGAAAGAAATGCACGACAAAAATCGTGCAGATTGGAAAAGAGCTCAAAGGGCTAATGAAGCTTATCGTGCAAATGCTGATGCATATAATAGAGAGGCACAAGCTCAAGCTCAAGAAAATAAGCCACAGCCTTTTATTGAAAAGAAAAAGTCAAATGAAACTGATGATTTTTACGATCAATATATTGAACGAGTTAGAACTGATAACGATAACCGTCATGTCGATACTGGAAAGGTAACTTTAAGTAGAGATAAAGATTCAGATTTAACAGATAATCCTTTATCAAATGTTTCAGCGAATACAATTGCTAAAGAAAGTAGTAATCAAGCTACTACTGTAGTGCAAGGTGCTGCACCTAGCATGGGAAATGAATCTAGTCAAAAAGATGAATCGACTAGAAATTCTCAGGCTAAACAAGTTGGTAAATCAACTATTAAAATGATGACTGAAGGTGCTGAACGAGAAATAGATGGAGTTCATGTACAGTTAGTGTCGAATATTGCTGATAGTGGTGTAGCTTCTGATTTAGCGAAAGAGACAGATTTAAATACTGCTTTATCTTATGCAACTACAGTTAGTGATAGAAGAAGTGCTGAGGAAAACCTTCAAAAAGCTACACAAATGGGAATTAATGTAGCTACTAAAAAAGATGGAAATTTCAACAATTCAGTCGATAAGATTCTAGAGAGAAATGAAAATCCTGCTTTGAGAAGAGCTGAAAGCTCATCTAACGAAGTAGAAGTTGACGGTCTTACATATTCTGTAGATAAAAGCCGTAAATCGAGTGATGTTGATAATACTCAGTACCACAATGCTAGAAATTTAAATAAAAATAGCCTCCGAACTAATGGCAATCGTCAATATAACCAAAATATAGCATCTCAAAATAATTCTTCTAATAATGGAATTGTTGAAAACCAAAAAAATGCAACTGAAAATTCAAAAGTATTTTCTGGTAGAACGTCAGATTTAGAGGCAAAAGGGATTGCGTCAACTGAAAAAACGAATGGCAAATCAGCGGTTGGGGCTGAAAGACGAGGACTAAAACTCAATAGAAACTCAGGAGATGATTTTAAAAATCTTCTTCAATGAAGTTTAAAGGTTCTGTAGAAGGTGCTAAACAAAATGTTGGTAGGGTAAAACTTTCTCACGGAACAGATATTAATTCAATCGACTCTTTAAGTAATGCCAAAGACAGCATTAAAGGTGGATTAAGTGAGCATGCAGGTGCTATTGCTTCTATAGCAGGGCAACTCATGAAGTCAACAAGTGATACAGATGACCAAGAAATGAATCCAAGTAGTATAGCTAAATCAGGTAAGAAGCTATATGATGATGTTCTAAAGAGCGACAAAAAAAGGACGACTTTCTAAAACTTCTAAAGGTGGCAATTCAGATATTTATGCCAAAGGGGTTACTAACGGTAAAACTAATCCTAAAGGCGTTAAATCTAAAGTAAATGCTAAAAGTGGTAAAGAATCTAAAGCAACTGTAGATAAAATGGCAAAAGGAAATCCTTATGCTAGAAATACAGAGAAATCAGCTGTACATAAGAGTGATGGAACACTCCGTATGGTTAAAAATGGTCAAGATTCTGGATTAAATAATATCAAGGGCGATTCTCCCGGAATTAAAAAAGTAGAAGCAAACAAAAAACTTCTTGAAAACCATAAAAAAACTCAAAGTAAAGCTAAAATCAAAAAGAGCGCCACTGAAGAGTATAAGGAATCAATGAAGACTAAAGATGGCGGAATCCGTTTATCTCATGGTCAAGAAGAAAAAATCACAAAAGGCTCAGAACCTAAAGCTACGTTAGAGGATAAAATCAACTCAAAAGGTGGTTCTGTCAATAGTAAAATTACTCATGGTAACGTAAGTAAGACTGGTAATTTGAATATTGGTCGTGGTGCTCGTATTAGTACGAAAAGTGGACCTTTATCTAGTTCTGCTGATGCAGCTAGAAAAGGTGGAGAAGTTGTTCGTAATTTCTTGAGTAAAAGTGGTGGGGCTACTGCTCATGCCACTACTCAAGCTGCACAAGCAAAGTTATAGCAAAAGCAGTAGCTAAAAAGGCTATTGCGGTTACAGCCGCTACAACTATGTCAGCAGGTGCAGTTGCAGGAGGAAGTGCGGCTATTAATTCCATGGGTAGCAATGAAGACCTATTTGGAGTGGTCGCTGCCGCTGAATACGATGATGAAAATGATACTTCAGCATTGACTCAAGATGCTGTTGATATGATGTATGCTAGATTAAAAGCTTATCAAAATTTAGCTTCTGGTAAAAAGCTTAGTGAAAGTGAGCTTAAAAAAGCAGGAAGCGAATATGCTGAATTAGCAAACATTGGCGTAGGGGAAACTTATAATGGTGCAAAAGTAAAAAGTGGAAAAACGAAGTTTAAATTTATTGATAGAGATGATAAAACTATTGATAAAGAACATTTCTTACTTGATGACCGTTCAGATTTAGTTTTCCCTACAGATGGTATTGGTGGTTCTGGTGGTTTAGGTGGTTCTGGTGAAGCTCTTGGACCAATTGATTCAGGACACCCTGTAAATGTACCATATACAATCACACAAGGATTGCACCAATTTGCAGCCATTGACCTTGCCTGTCCAGAAGGTACTCCTATCTATGCGGTATCAGATGGTGAAGTATTGGATACTAATACAACAGCTATGGATATCAATGGTAACTATTTGATTCATACATTGCCTAATGGAGAAATGATTTATTATGGACATATGAATCAACCGCCATTAGTGAAAATTGGAGACCATATTAAAAAAGGTCAACATATTGGTTATGTGGGACAAACAGGTTTAGCAACAGGACCACATATTCATTTCGATATTCGTTCTGGTGGATTATGGAGTCCAGGTAGTAACCCTTGGAAGTTGCTTCCTGGTGTACCATCAGGGGCAGTTGGTATTACTGTGGACCCTGCAACTTCTAAAGGTGAAACACCTGATACACAATCTCCTTCATCTTCTACACCAACTCCAACTACAGATAAAAAATCAGATAATAAGAAAAAGATGATGATAAATCTGGTGGTTCTGGAGGTAATGAAAGCGGAGGCAAAGCTAAGAAAGACGAAAACGGTCAAACACAAATGGATATCATGCTTAACATGATTGGTGCGTGTGAGACTGGGGGACAAGTCTATGGTCAACGTGACTATGCTAACTTTATCAATGCTGAACTTGGTGCAGAAGTAACTGCCACTCTTGGATGGTCTTCATTCTATGGTGTTCATGGTAGAGAATGGCTACGTAAATTCAAAGAGCAAAATCCAGATTTGTTCAAAGAGTTAGATAAAGGTGGACAAGTTGACCCTGTGTTGAATATCGAATGGGAAGCTACTGGATGGCAAGCCAATCCAACGCAAAAAGCTTCTATTGTAGATATGTTGACAACAGATCAAGGTAAAAAACTTCAAGACTCTATGACAGCAGAACGTTTGGCTGTCCATTGGAAAAAATGTGTTTCTACATATACTGATAACATGCGTGCAGTAGCATGGTATACTCAGATTGCTGAGTTGGCAGGTTCAGGTGTAGCAGATGCATTCTTTAGCGACTTAGGTGGTAACTATAGCAGTGACCATATCTATAACTATTTGATTACTGCTTATAATAGAGGTGGTTCAACTATTGGTGCTCCTATGTATCATCGTCGTCACCAACTTTATAAAGAGTGGATTGACCACTATTATAAAGAAGATGAAATCTGTGATGTTAATAACATTGAAGTAACTGGTGCAGGTGCTATCTTTACTGGAGGAAATAATCCAAACAGTTCAGGAGATAGCCGTGCAGGGCAAATGCTTCTTATTCGTGAAATCTTGAGTTTATCAGCAATGGGTTCTTACTATGCTGACCCTGCTCGTAAAAAAGATTACATGAAGTATTGTGCTGAAATGCTTGATGTTGCTATCAAAGGTAAAGATGGTAAAGGAATTAAAACAACAGCTACTCAAAACCAAGATGGTACAGTGAATGTTGATACTGAATTTAAAGTATTGTGTGACTTGTATCTATTAGAAAAAATGGATAAAAACTTTAAATCTTGGGATTTGTGGTCTGAAAAATATGGTGATAAAACTGTACAAGCTTACATGGCTTTAAGAACAGATGATTTTGAAAAATCTTTAATGTGAAATTGAAGCCAGGTGCGCTTGGAAGTAAGTCTAATGGTGGTAAGGGATTACCTTATGTCAAGTGGGCATTAGATATAGCAGATAATGCAGAACATGGATACTCTCAAAGAAGACGTGATGGAAATCCTGACTACGACTGTTCTTCACTTGTATGGTACGCACTTAATCAAGCAGGATTTGATGTAGGTTCTTCAGCATTTGCGACTCCAACAATGCCTTCTGTATTACAATCAGCAGGATTTACAATGCATGAGTTCAAGTCTGTGGATGAACTACAGCCCGGAGATATCATGTTGAATCCCGGACATACGGAAATTTATACTGGTGACGGAAAAACTGTTGGTGCCCATGCGGATGAACAAGGTGGTATTGAAGGTGTTCAAGGTGGAGACCAAAACATGCCAGCTTCATTGGGTGGATATGGTGAAATTTCAGAAATCCCTATTAACGTAGGAGCTTGGACTGGTAATCATTACTTCCGTCCGCCAAAAGAATATGTTGATGCAAATAGTGGTAGTGAATCTGGTTCTAAAGGTGATGTTCAATTTGGACCTGATGGTTTATTGAAAGAGCAAGCATCTGAAGCAGGTCAGAAAGTAATCAATCAATTATTAGCAATCCCTGGACATATGAATGGTGGAAACCTTCATAAAGAATGGGGAATTGACGATAATATTGATAAACTTTCTACAGAAGAAGCTATTTGGGTATTACACCGTATTGAAGGTGCAGGTTTTGGACAAACTGGTGCAGGTTATGCAGGTGCAGATACTCCAGAATCACACAAAGCTTTGGTTGACCAACAAATTAATGGACGATTCAATGGTTCAATTCATGAACTCCTTAAACATTGGGGAACTTATAGCTACGGTGGATACTAAAAAAATAAAAAAGAGAAGAAAAATCAATTATGGTTTTTCTTTTTTTTGGTCTTCTTGAAGAAAAAAGGCATAATAGTAATGTTAATAAAAAAATAGAAAGAGGTTGTAAAATCTTTGGGTAACGATAACATAGAAAAATATCTAATTAGAGATGATTTGCTAAAAAGACCATACGTATCAGAACAAAGAGAAAGCTTTCTATTTTTGAGTGAAACGATGGCAATTGCTTTTTGTAGAAAGCGCTCAAGAGTAACTCCGTTAAAAATAACAAAATATACATTGGTTGACATTCAAAGTGTTTGTTTTGCAGCAGGTGCAGAAAAGTTAGTTATGGTTGATCAAGATGAAGATTCTTCTACACAAGTTATAGAGTTAGAACGAAAAAATTTAAATAGACGTTACTATAATAGTAGGTTGAATGCTTTGATTGGATATCAATTAACTTTAAAAGGTGAGCTACCAGTAAAAGCATTCGCTTATTGTCGATATATTGTTGCTGTAAAATTAAACAAAAATAGCAAACAGTATATGATGTATGCTAGTGTACGAAATAAAAGAATAAACGAAGTTGCTATGATTGCTTTTAGTGATTTGGTTGAATTTGAAAAGTGGAAAGAAAAATATGGTAGTGAATACGAACCCATGGAAGTAGATTTTCTTGGTTTACATCGCATTGGAGGAAAGCACGGTTTCTTATTTAATCCAGAAGGTATAAGATTCTTTATGTCGCCAAAATTTATTAAAAAAGTAGCAGAAGAATCAAATCTCTTCAAAACGAAAAAAAGATAAAATGAAAGGTTTAATATGTTAAAAAATATTTTGAAGAAAAGAATTTATTACTATGTTCCTAAATGTCCTGAATGTGGAAGTCGAGTTACTGGACGATTTATAAAAAGACCCAAGTATGAATCTGATGCTATTTATACTGAAAGAGAATGTTTGAAACATGGTGAGTTGATTACATTCACTGAAGATAACCTAGTAAACAATTGTTATTGTGAGGAATGTGGTTTTCAATGGGCACATCATGTTGAAGGCTTGCTTATTTCTCCTGAGAGAATCCAAGAAGAGAAAAAAGTTCGTGGAACAGCTGTGCGTTTAGCAGAATTTAATCAAGAGCATCCAAAGAAAAGAAAAAATGTCCTTACAAGAATGATGGGTGTTCTTCCTAAATATTAAAATTGATTAAAGAAAGGTGATTTGTATCGTGAAATGGGTTAGTAATTATTTGTTAATTTTAAAAACAGCTAATACTATTGGAGATGAAAAAGCGTCTCTTATTTATCGTGAAGCTTTTAAAGCTCTTATAAACTATGGATTGGCTGATTATGATGAAGAAAATAATCTCTATGTTTTAAATGTTGACGGAGAAAAGTATGAGTTACAAAATTTAGAGAATGAAAATAACATTCATAGCGTTAACGATGTAAGTGAGCAATTAGAAACAATCTCTGAATCTGAAACAGTTGAACCTGAATCAAATGTTGAAGAAATTGAACTTGAAAATGAAGTTGAAGTCGAAAATGATATTGAAAATAATTCTCAAGAAATGGATTCTAATGTAGAAGAGCCTGAGCAACCATCTTCACCATCTACAAGTGAGTCTAGTGAAGATAGTGAAGGAAAACTTGATAGCGAATACGATTCAAATGGTGAGAATAATATTTTCGAATCTGAATCTGAAACTGAAAGTGGTGATTTCGGTGATTTTAATCCATTTGCTAATGAAACAAATGATGATATAGAGGGTGGTAATTCAGTTAATCCTTTTGAAAGCCCAGATGATTCTGCATTTGATGATGAAAGTGGTTCTAATCCATTTGCCGAAGAGCCAGTTGCTTCGCCAATAGAACCTGAAGCAAATCCATTTGATTCTAATTCAGATTCAACTATTGAAGAAAGTAATGAAAATGGATTCCCTGAAACAACTTCTGAATCAGGTCTGTTTGGGGAAAGTGAAGATAAGAAAACTCCTTCAGATGAAACAGATGAAGTTGGAAAGGAGAGTGATGAGTCTTTAGATATTAACTTAACAGGATTACCTTTGGAATTACCTACGCATTTAGACAACAAAGATTTCACCTTTGATTTGCATACATTAAAATCAAAAGATGGAAAAGAAAATTGTGTCTTTCTAGTTGCTCCATTGAGATTAGATTTGTCTCGTTCAGAAGTTATCGTTCAAGCTGTCATTAATAATCATAAAGCAGTGGAAATTTCGGATGAAAATGGACAAATTACGTTTGAAACAGATGATTATTCATACTTTATTGATGCTTCAATTAAAAACAAAGAATTTGTTTCAGAGGTAAAAGTAAAAGAGGGTACTGAAGATAACTTCACTACTAGACGAATAAGCTTTGGTAAAAAGGGACATATTGTTCAAGTAGATGAAGAAGATGGAATTAAAATTCATATCATTCCTACATCGTTCCAATCAAATGAGTATGGAACAGCAGACTTTATTTATTGCATAGAATCTGAAAGTGAAGGCAAAGAACAAATTGATTTCAACTATGGTTCTAATAATGGTGAAAAATCAGTATTGCTAGAAATCAATAATGTTTTGTATGAGCTAGAAGCACGATGGAAAGAAGAAAATAATGGAGATAAGAAAACATTATTTTCTAGAATCATACCTACGGAAGAAGGATAAAAATGAAGTTGAGACCTGCTATTTTATATAACAAAAGAATTCCAATTATGTCTTTAATGATGGATGGTACAGAAGTAGTAGAGATAGGTAAGGTTGGAAACGAAAAATATTGGCCATTAAGATTTTATAATGGTGTCGATTTGAAGAATCTCAATGATTGGTTGGGAAAACGCATAATGAAGAAAAATAGGGAAGGTGTTGTTGATGTAGAAAAAGAATTCCCTAAGTTTGCTAATTATGGTTGCATGTTTTCTTTATCAGATCAATATTGGTTTAAATTTGAAGAAGGGCAAACTTGGGATGATTTAAATTTTTTTACTAATTCATATAGCGAAGATGTGGGCAAAATGTTCTTTTCTCCATGGGAGGTAGACCCACAATTAGTTGGTTCTCCTTCTCCAGATTTAACAACTAATGGTGTGTTAAAAAAATGTTGGCGAAGAGAAAATGGAAAGAATTATTTATATAAAGCAGGAAGTGATCGACTGCAACAGCAACCTATTAGCGAAGTTTTAGCTTCTATTTTACTCAAAAAACTGAATTTCATTCCTTTTGTTGAATATGAATTAGCATTAAATGGTTTAAAATTATGCTCAAAATGTGAATCATTTATAGATGAAGATACAGAATATGTCCCTGCCTCACATTTATATTTTCTAGAGCCAGTAAAAAAAGGCGTGTCAGTTTATGACCATTTAGTAAAAATGGCTAACAAACTAGGCTTTTATGGAACTGAAGATTATCTCGATGCAATGATTGCAGCTGATAAAATTATTGGAAATGATGATAGACATTTAGGGAACTTTGGTTTTATTAGAAATGTTGAAACTGCTGAAATAGTAGATTTCGCTCCTTTGTTCGATTCGGGTTCATCTTTTTTCGGGAAGGAAGAAAAGAAACCAACAAATAAAAAAGCCATCTTTAAAGATAAAGAAATTGAATGCATGGAATCAGTTATAAAAAAATATGATTTAAGTGTTGTTCAAGATCATGAGCAGATGTTTAATTTGATTGACAAATATCCGAGTATTAGTTGGTCAGAAAAACAAGCTATAAAACAAAGAATTTTGAAATCAGCAGAAAATTTAAAAAAATGCTTACAAAAAGCAATTATGGAAGAAGATAACTTTATTGAAGAAACACCAATCCTGCTAGTAGCAAAAAAAGAAGCTTAATAACTAGCTTCTTTTTTATTTGTAAAATTCAAACCTATTTGCCTTAAATTCTTAAAAATATTATAATGAGGGTTGAATTATCAAGGGAAAGGAGGATTTTTTGATTGACAATAGAAGAAAAACTTATAACCGTAATAATTGATTTCCCTGAGCAGAGTGAGATTGATGTCCTAAATCAATCAGAAATCCTCGCTACGATTCCAAGTGAAGATATAGGAAAAATGATTCATGCGGTGGAGTTGTTAAAGAATAATTGTAGTCAAAATAAGTTAAGAAAAATTCAGAAAGGCTTTTACTCAAAGATGACTGATAAGCAAAAAAACAATTATCTGATGATGAAAAAAAAGCTTTAGCTAAACAAATATTGGAAAGATTAGATAATAAAAAGAAGTTAAAAAAAACTTTAGAAAGCAAAGGAAACAAAGAGTCAAGAGAAAAGATTTTTCAAGAAATTAAACAAGCTGCTAGTGCAGGAGACGAAGAATTAAGAAAGTTAGCTTCACTCTTGGCTTTTGAATCAGTAAAAAATTATTACAATAACAAGAAAGCTCCTGCTTATGTAGAGAACGGCAGAACATCAAAAGAAGATTTACAGTCAGAGTTATTTTTGGTAATTCTTGAAAATATTGAAAAATACAATGGCGAAAACGGTCTTTTTGCTTTTTTTGAACCCTACGTTCGTAATTCCTTCATGAAAGCTCGTGAACGAGGTAGAGGAATACAAATGACTAAATACTATCAAGATATGGGTGTCTTGATAGTAAAAGCTAAAAAAGAAATAAGTAAATATGGATTGTATAATCCAACTCCAATTGATATTGCAGACTATATTAAAGTGAAAATGAATAGACCTGTAAGCCCTTATGCTGTTGAAAGTTGGTTGAATGTACACTCACATGAAAAATCTATTGATGATATGATTCATACTCTTGAAGAAAGAAATGATTCTTATCAACCAGAAAAAACAACGATAAAAAGAGAAGAACAAAGAACTTTTTATGAAAAAATTAATCAATTAACACCAGTTAGTCGAAAACTTATCCTGCTAGAAGTAGAGTATACTGAAGAATATGGAATAGTTCCTAGCTTTGATGATATTTCTAGTGATATATTGCTAATGTTTCCCGAATTAACTAAACAAATGGCTGAAGCAAGACTAACAGATGCTCATAACGAACTAAAAGCAATTGTTAAAGGGACTAAACGAAAACTTAAAAGATTGCCTCTTAATCATATGATGAAAAGTGAAGACTTAAAAGAGGTGTCAGAAGAATTATTTATGGATATTGAGGCGGCAATGGAAAAGGATATGGATAGTATCCTACCTCCAGAAGACGAATAATAAATATTCCATCTAAGAAATACCACATTATGTAACTTTGCTACCGTCATTTGTGTCGGTAGCAAAAGTATTTTCTAAAAAAAGTTTATTTCAAGAGTTAAATGCTTGGTAATATTGGTTAAATTATACTAATTTTAGAAGTTTGTGTTAAACTATTTGTAGATACTAGATATTAGATATTCTTACTAAAAAAAGACAAAGGATTAAGGATTAGTATTATGACAATTATCCAATTACTCTTATCAGTTTTAGTGATTTATATTACAGGTGAGTATATTTTATCTCAATTATCTCCAGTTAAAAACATTAATATTAGGGATAAATATGGATATAAGATTACTAATGGGAAAATCGCTGAAGACTTAGTAGCTGACAAACTAACTGAAATTTTTCATGAGGATGTTCTTACCAACCTTCTAGTCCCAACAAGAACAGATTTAAAAACTACAGAAATCGATATTGCTCAAGTTACAACAAAAGGAATTTTAGTTGTAGAAACTAAATTTAGAAACGGTAGCATAGAGGGTGATATTGATTCTGATTATTGGATGATAGATGATGATAATGCGATGCAAAACCCTATTAAGCAAAATTATTATCATATAGAAGCCTTGAAGGAAAGTCTAGGTGATACTCTTCAAGGAATTCCAATTATAAATGTTGCTGTAGTAGTAGGTGATTTAACTGATAAAAAGGGTACGGCATTTAGTGAAAGCTATGACAATGTATTCGTTTTTACAGATTTTAACTCAATTCAACAATTATCTACCTTACCTGATGTAATTGCTAAAGAAAAGGTAAATGATTTAACTAGACAGTTGCAGGTATATGAAGCTACTGAAGAAAAGTTGTTGGAACATGCAAAAAGGGTAGAAGCTTCTATGTCTGTATAATAAAATACAGTAAAATTAAAGATTAGTTTCGACTAATCTTTTTTTAGTGTCATGTTATATGGTAAAAATAGGTATAGAACTTTCAAATGAAAAGTGGAGGCTTTTTTATGAATATTGATTTAATCAATAACTCTATAAAAACATTATGATATTAAAAAAACAAAAATGAAATAGAAAAAAATATGTTCAAAAAAAGAATTGATGAAGATAACATATATGAAGAAACTCATGTACATTCAAAAGATCAATTTGAAGCTGATAATCCTGTAAAGTTGGTTTCTAAGAAAATTCTTGAAAACAAGCAAGATGCAATGTATCTAACTCAATATGGTGTTGCAGCAATGACATGGGCTTTTAAAAATGAAGCACATGATAATGGTTTAAAATTCGTCCCTGGTGTAGAAGCATTTTATCAAGATGAAACTTTATCTTATGATAATGGATTGGTAAAAATCGATGAAACAAAACCCGTTTCTCAAATCGTGTTGCATGCATTGAATGATGACGGATGGAAAGCAATATCTATGGCAATTTCTTCATCTCAATCAGTTGATGGAAAATCTTATATGTCTAATGAGACTTTGAAGAAATACTTCGGTGCAGGCTCTTTTGGTCATCAAAATGTAGTTGCAACGACTTCAGGGCTAAAGGGTATTCTAGCAAATATTTTAAAAGAACAAACTATAACTGAAGATATTGTAAAAAATATCGAAGAAACTAGTAAAAAGAAATTGGGAAATTATTCTGATGTTCATAATAATAGACTAAAAGAACAAATTGCTGAATTGAAAAGTGAGTTAGAGGAATCTAAAGTTCGATTAAAAGCAGTTCGAAAAGAAGCAAATGCTAAGTTTGATAAAAGAATAAAACTTTTAGAAAAAATAAGACAAAATCAAGGAGAATCTTCTCAAGCTTTTATTGAATCCTATGCTTCATTATCTGAAGATAGAGCAAAAGCAAAACAGGCAGAAGCAGAAATTCCAGAAATCACTTTGAAAAACAAAAGGTTAAATACTCGTATTAAAGCCAAAGAAAAGGAACTAAACGCCTTTTTGAGCATTAAGGAAGCTTACAATCAGACACAGCTTGAAGTTGATGGTATTCGCTCAAAAGTAGTCAGTTCTGAAGTTATAGAAAATAAAGTAAAAGAAAAATTATTGGAATTAAACTCTATTTTCGGAAAAGGTTATTTATTTGCTGAGATTCAAAATCATGGACATGTGGATGAGTCTATCATTTATCCTAAAATTGTTAAAATTGCTCGTTCATTAAATATTCCTTTAATAGCTACAAATGATGTCCATATTTTTAGATAATTCAGAAGATGAAATTATTAAACGACAAATCTTAAAAATCTACTAAAGATGCTAACAATCCAGTATGGATAAATGCAACTAAAGATGAAGAAGAGCTATATTTTAAATCTAGTTCAGAGATAAAAAAATGGTTAGAAAAAAACCATCCTGAAGATGTAGTCATGGAAGCTATGTTGAATACATTAGTTATAACTTGCTTAGTTTCTATGAAATTTGAACATCCTAATCATCATCCAAAATTTATTGATGAAACAAATAGAAGTTCATTAGATATTTTTATGGATTTGATTAATGAGGGAATTAAAAAGAAATTTCCTGATGGCTTGGATGAAGAACATCAAAAAAGATTAGATCACGAAATACATGTGATGGATTCCATGGGATATGTTGATTATCACCTAGTTGTTTATGATTTTAACAAATATGCCTCTGAATATGATTCTATTCCTTTTGAAAAAATACCTGAAGCCCCAGTAGAGTTAGATGCACTTAAAAAATGGAAAAAAGAAAAAGGGTATGAAACTGTAGTAGGGTTAACAAATGGTACAGGACGGGGTTCTGCTGTTGGTTCATTAGTTTGTGATTTACTTGGTATTACTCATTTAGACCCTATGAAGTATCAACTGCTATTTGAACGTTTCCTAAATCCTGAGCGTGTAACAATGCCAGATATAGACTCTGATATTAGTCGTACAGTTCGTCCAATTGTTATTGAATATGTGAAACGAAAATATGGAGAAGACTGTGTTGCAGGTATTCTGACTCAAAATGCTCAAGCGCCAAAAGGTGCAATACGTATAGCTGCTAAAGCTTATGGTCTCTATTTGCACAGAAATGATGCTAATGATAATGGTGCTAAACGATTTTTGAGTTTAGGGGATAAGATGGCTAAGGAAGTACCTAAAACTCCCGGTGTTCATTTTGATTCCAAAATGGATGAAGAAAATCCTAATAGTTTAACCGTTTATGAACATCTATGCGAACAATTTTCAGACGAAAACAAACATGTTGAAACTATTTTAAAATGGGCGAAGAATATTGAAGGATGCTTCACAGCCTATGGTGCTCATGCAGCAGGTATTGTCATTACAGATGGAACTCCAGTATCCGAAATCGTTCCAACACGTTGGAATAAGAAATTAGGAATGTATACAACTCAATGTGATAAAAAAATCGCTGAGAAAGTTGGCATGTTGAAATTCGACATGCTAGGTTTGAAAACAATTGATATTGTCAACGATGCTTTATGGGAAGTTAATAAAACTGGAAAAGTCATTGATACGAATAATTTGCCATTAGACGATAGTAAAGTGTACTCTGAAATCTTTGCTAAAGGAAAAACTGATTCTGTCTTTCAATTTGAAAGTCAAGGAATGAAACAAATGTTGAAGAGATTTCAACCAGAAAACTTTGAAGATTTAATCATTCTTGTTTCAATGTTCCGCCCAGGACCGTTGCAGTATCTAGATGATGTTATTGAAGTGAAGCATGGTAGAAAACCATTGACTTTCCTATGTCCAGAGTTAGAATCTATTTTAGGAGCGACTTATGGTGCTATTACATATCAAGAGCAAGTGATGCAAATTTTCCAACAGTTAGCAGGTTATACATTAGGTGGAGCTGATTTGGTGAGACGCTCTATGGCTTCAAAAGACATTGAAACACTAAACAAAGAACGTTCGGCTTTCGTTAATGGAGATGCCTCACGTAACATTGTGGGATGTGTAGCAAATGGTATCTCAGAGAGTGCGGCTAATGAATTGTTTACACAAATGACTGAGTTTGCAAATATGCTTTTAACAAGTCGCATGCCGCCGCTTATGCCTACAATGCTTATATCACAGGTTATCTAAAACATCATTATCCTGCCGAATTTATGATGGCAGCAATGAGATGGGCTGAAAAACAAGGAGATAAAGACCCTATCCCTAGTCTTATGGCAGAAGCTAAATCATTAGGTATTGAGGTGTTGCCTCCAAATATAAATCATTCTGGAGTTAACTTTACGGTTGATAACGGTAAAATTTTATTTGGATTGGGTTCAGTAGCGTCTGTTGGGGCATCTAGTAAAGAAATTGTGGAAGAAAGAAAGAAAAGAAAATATGAAGACTTTTTCAATTTCTTTAAGAGGACTAATGTTCCTAAAGATGCAGTGGAAAACTTAATTAGTGCAGGTGCTTTTGATGATTTCCATGACAACAGGAAAGCCATGTTGTCTATTTTGGAAGACATAAAAGATATAAGAAAAAAACAAAAAGATAAAGAAAAAACCGTATATATATTGGAGACATTACTCCCAATTTGTGAAGATTTTGATACTGACGAAGGTATAGTTCAAAAACAAAAAGAGTTAGGTTTCCGAGTAGAAGTTAAAAAGGTTACAACACGCACAAAACTAGAAAAACGAATCGAAAATGCGAAAAAACGCATTGAAGAACTAGATGAAGAATATAATCAAATTTCATTTCCTAAAAATATAAAAGAAAATTCCGATGAACGCTTGATGGCCGAACGGAAATTTATTGGAGCTTATGTAACTTCACATCCACTAGATAATTATGAGGATGCAGAAGAAATGGGCATAGCGCCATTAAAAGAAACAAATCAAAATACTAAAATGATTTATGGGTTAATTAGTAATGTAGATATTAAAAAAACCGTAAAAAAGACGGGAAACCTATGGCATTTTTAACGCTAGAAGATAAAGAAGCATCTATTAAAGTGAATGTTTGGGCAGATTCATATACTTATATGAAAGATTTAATAAAAGTAGGTGCAGTAGTATTTATTAATGGTTATACAAGAGAAAGTGAAGATACTTATTCAGAAAATGAAGAAGAATCAATGAGTTATGTTTTTACAGCTCAAAAAATAACTTTAGCTAAAAAGAAACAAAAGGGATTCTTATTAACAGTAAGTTCTATGGCTGTATTCCATGCATTTGATGAAGAAGATTTTATCAGTAAGTATAGGGATATAACAGGTGTTCCACTAAAAATCTACGATAAGAAGCTTAATGAGTTGCGAGAGATGAAATATAAGGTTAATCCAAATGTATCGTCTTACCCTAATGTGACTAAGCTTTAGAGAAGGAATAAAGATATGAAAAAAATGAATAGAATAAGAACTCTTAGAACTCTTGTTGTAAATGCATTTATCTTTTTTTAGTTATTTTTTTAGCTTGTTGTTGCACCTGACAGGATACTTTTTTTCAATGAAAATATTAGTTTGGTAATATCATTGATTCTAGCTATAGTAATCAAACAGTTTATACATTTTGAGTCTAATTGATTTAGACTCTTTTTTTGTATGTTTTTTTGAAGCAAATTTATTAAGCTTTATTTTTGAACGTTTTTTTATTTTTTTTAAAAGCATAATAAAAATTGTTGAAACTAAAAAAAGAAACGAAAGGTTTTATTGATTTATGAAACTTGGAAAAAAATTAAATGGTTTAATCCAAAAGAAAAAAATATGGCTTTATTTTTATCTGAGGATGGCGTAGACTATTTTGTACATAAAAAAAATGTTGTAATGGACGGTCCAATAGATTTTGAATCAGGCGAAAACGTTATTTTTAATGTTAAAAAAGATAAAAATCGTTTAGAGGCTATAGAAGTCTCAAGTTTAGACCGATGAGTAAAAAGTTTTCTTTTTTAATTCTAGAAGGGATGTAAAAGTAATATGGCTAAAGAAAATCGGGCTTTTTTTAGAGGAATAGTTGCCCAAGCACCGAAGATAACAAAAAATGCAAATGGTGAATTTGCTGTTGTAATTATCAATGTAGGCAGACCAGAAAGATCAACTGGTGATGGTACTGACTATATGAAAGTGGATAATCCAATGATTATGACACGTAATAAAGCAATTATCGAAGAAATGTCCACATGGAAAAAGAATGACATTGTTGGTATTGAAGGTGTTCTGTGTTCTCGTATGATTATGAAAACATCATATTGTCCTCATTGTAGACATAAGAACTCATATAGAGGTTCACTGGTTTATGTCAATCCTATCTTTGTTGAAAAATTAGGTTCAGTAGAAGATGAAAAAATGGCACAACGATACTTGTTGAATCATAGAGAGATTTCTAATAGATTCCAATCTTTTGGGAAGCTTTTAAATGAACCTAAAAAATTGCAAACTATGTCAGGCATTGTCTTTACTCAATATCAAATTGCTATGAGACGTAAGTTTAGAATCAAAGAAGATTCTCCAGAAATTAAGACAGATTACCCATGGGTGAAATCTTATGGGGATAATGCAGAAATGGATCAATATAGGTTGCAACGTTCTTCAGAGATTTATATTGATGGTTGTATTCAAGCAAGAAATGTCTCAAGAAAAGTTTACTGTGGACAGCAAACAAATGAAAAAGGTGAATATCTAAGAATAGATGGACATCCAGTTATCGCTGTCAACCCAGAAACTGGTGAATTTATTGGATGTGGAAAAGAGTACATTTGGAGCGATAAAGCTTTTGAAATTGTACCTTTTGCAACAGAATATATTGAAAATATTCTTACAGTAGAAGAAGCAGAAAAACGTGCTAATGACCGAGCAGAACAGTCTAGAAAAGATAAAGCTCAATCCTTGTTATATGCTCAGACTCAAAATACTAGTGCTAATGATTCAGAATTAGATACTGATGATTCAGCAAATGCTTAGTTCAAGTAAAAATCTTACTAAAGTGTTGTTTGGTAAGGTTTTTATCTTGTCTAAAATAAGAGATTTTATATTATTTTATGAAATAAAAAAAGTAACAAAATCGTCATAGATAAAAAAAGCACTACATAGGCATTTTGCTATGGTATAATTTAGAAAGTTAAAAATAAAGAAAAATATAAATTTAATCGAAAGGAACTTTTAATGTTATCAAAATCAAAAGCAACTAAAGCAGTTCTTTATTCAGCAGCAACATTGTCATTATTTGCAATGACTCAAGGGCATCAAGCAAATGCTGAAGAAGTAAATGCACATTGGACTCCTCGCACTGTAGAGCAAATCAAATCAGATATTGCAATTTCTGAGAATAAGCAAACTTATACAGTTAAATATGGCGATACACTTAGTGCTATTTCTGAAGCTATGGGAGTTGATCTAAATGTATTAGCAAATATCAATAAAATTACTAATTTAGATTTGGTTTATCCCGATACAGTTTTAACAACAACTTATAACAGCAACAAAGAAGCAGTTTCAGTTGAAGTGAGAACTCCTTCAAACAATAGTTTGGGAAGCTCAGTGGTTGCTAAAGCAAATTTGGCCACTAATGAAGTAAGTGTAGATAATAAAACAGTATCTACAACTGAATTAACTACTCCAGTAGAAAATGTAGATGCTATTCAAAATTCTACTCAAGTGATTTCAGAAGTAACAAAAACTATTGTAGCAAACTCAGAAACTCCATCTTACGGAGCTGAAGCGCACCCATTGGCTAATTCAAATATGGAGTACGGTGCTACAGCAGAAGAAAAGAAAGCAGAAGATGTTTCTGTTTCTGAAAATAAAGCTGATGCCAACACTGAAGAAAAGGCAACTGAAACTCCTGCAACCCCTGAAGCAAAACCAGAAGAAACTCCTGTGGCTCCTGCACCAGAAAAAGGGTCAAATGAAGTTTTAACTAATTCTACTCCTGAAGTTGCTTCTGAATCTGAATCAGTTGAGACTAAAACAACTGAGTTAACTGAAATGCAACTCCTGAAACAGTTACAGAAGAACATGCTCAAGAACCTAGTGTTGCAGAAACAACTACTCCTGAAGTAGCTGAATCGCAACCTAAAGAAGAAGCTCCAGTTAACAACATTACTGTTGATACAACTGGTTTGCAACCACAAGCGGCGGCATTCAAGCAAGATGTAGCAAATCATTTCGGTATTACAGATATTGGTGGATATCGCCCAGGTGATAGCCAAGACCACGGTAAAGGTCTTGCTGTTGACGTAATGGTTCCAGTTAGCTCACAATTGGGAGATGAAGTGGCTCAATATGCTATTGATAATATGGATAGCGCAGGTATCTCTTATATCATTTGGAAACAACAATTCTATGCTCCAGTAAACAATATTTACGGACCTGCAAATACATGGAATTACATGCCTGACCGTGGAAGCATTACAGAAAATCATTATGATCACGTTCACGTTTCATTTAACAGTTAATAAATAATAGTCAAAGAATTTATCTTATCAAGATAGATTCTTTTTTTTTGCTGTTAATCAATATGAATTTGTATGATATAATAATTAATGATTAAAAAAATTAAAAAAAGAATAGAGGAATTCTACAAATATGATTAAATCAGATTTTAGTGAAGTTAAAAAAATGTTGAAACGTAAGAATGGTAATTTGCAAACTATTTGGGCTACCTATGTAAACTCTGAAAAAACAGTTTTATTTTCTTCAAAAAAAGAAGTATTTGATTTAAGTGAAGAAGAACAAGATGTTTATGGAAAAATCTTTTCAAAGGTTCTTTCAGGTAAACAAGATTTAAATTCTTTTGTTATCCCAATGGATAATGATGAAAAGAAAGAAAACTTATTTGAAGCAGTAAAAAGTAGCGATGATTCAATTGTACAATCGTTGATTGATAACGTTGTTGAAACATATGATGCAAGTGAAAATTTCGCTGTTTTAGTAACAACTGGTAACGCCTCTGTACAACAATATGCATCAGATGGAGCTAAGTTGGAAGATGAAACAGAGCTTTATAGATTCATGATTTGTGTTGTTTGCCCAACGAAACAAGAAAAACCAAATGTTGTATACCGACACGAACATGATTTCTTTGAAAAAGCAAAGAGGGATTATGTACTTCAGGTTCCAACTGTAGGTTTCTTATATCCTGCTTTTGAAAATAGAGAAGCTAATGCTAATAAAATGCTTTACTATATCAAATCTAATAAAAAAGATGAAGATTATCATTTGGAGTTATTAGAGGAAGTTTTAAAAACAGAACTACCTACGCCTCCAGAAAAACAAGAAGAAGTATATCATGATATCCTTGAAGAATCTTTGGGAAGAGAAAAAAATGTTGAAGATTTATATAAGATTGAAATGGAACTAGAAAAAAAGAAAAGTGATATTTTATTAGATAGCGATGGTTCGGGTGAATTAAGCATGGACTATCGTGATATTAACGATGTGCTTGCAGTTGTGGGAGGAAAAACTCTAGAGTCTCCACTAGAACAAGATATTTCTGTTAATGTGGTTGGAAGTGATAAGTTTAAAATTACTAAAGGAAAAGAAATTGTCGTAACTGCCAACAGTGAAGGTATGGAACAAATTAAGCAGCAAGAAATTGATGGGCGACAATGTTTGGTGATTCCATTAGATGATATGACATTTAATGGAATTCGACTGAACTAAAAGCGAAGAAAAACGAAGAATAATAAATAACAGGGTTAGTCATGGATAAAGAAAAAAAGAATAATTATTGCTTGTTTATGTGCAATAGCTTTAAGTTTAGGATGTTACGGCTTAACTATAATCAATAATCCAAAGTTCATTTTTGCAATGAGGATGAAGCAAAATATTTCAGCAACTCATGGTTCGCTAGAATATACGGTTAATTTTGATTCAAAAACAAAAACTGGATATGATTCTATATTGAAAAATGCCAAAGTGCATGGGCAATATAATGTTGATGGAAATAGAAAAGAAGTAACTTTAGCTGTTGATGGACTAAAAAGTTATGGAGTGGATTTCGGAGAATCTAGTTTTTTATCAGATGGAGAAAACACTTATTTAGACACGCAATCTTTGAGCAGGTATAAGTTTAAAACAAACGGAGTGAAGATATATGCTAACGATGGTGAATATTTAAATTTAGCAGATGTTGGCAAGGTTATGTCAACAAGTTCAAAAGATGTTAAAAATGATAAATCTTCAAAAACATTGGATAAATCTATCTCATCTAAAGTTATTACCTATATAGAGGAACTAGATGATAAGCACTTCAAAAAAAGTCGCAGAAAGATGTTTCTTTAGTATTAAATAAAAAAAGAAGCTGTAGAATTGCAAGAAATAATTTTTAAAAGAGATTTTTAAAAAAATAGTGGTTATGCAAGTCAAGATTCTTATCAGAAAGCTTTTGGGTAGTTACAAGAACATTTTTTTGATAAACAATTTAAAAACGAAAGATGTTAAATTAGAAGTGTCTTTAGGTAAAAAAATAGGAAATAATAAAAATTACCTTATCTTTGATTTCAAACGAAGATAAAAAAATAAATATTGTTTTTTTGTTTCTAAAAGCCATTAAAGATAAAAGCTCCTAAAGAACCAAAAGCTCATTATTAGTGAAAATGAATTTAAAAAAAGAATTCAGGCAGCTTATTTTTGAGTCTACCTATGGAGATTAATTTGTTGTTGTGCTAAATTAGTCTGATTATAAATAAAATATAAAAAAACACTGACAAAATTGTTAGTGTTTTTTTATTACCGTTAAAAACGTGCATACTTTTTAGTAAGTGAAATCAAAAAAACAAAAAAATAAAAATTTTTAAAAGGAGCATAGTTTATATGCGTAAGATTTTTTTCGTTCATTACCTTTAAATTCGGTAAAGGAAATTATAGATTCAGTATACGAGCGTGAAGAACGTAGTCAGATTCCAGAATTGGAAGAGATTTTTAAGGGGACTTTTTATACCTTTTATCTATTATCAAAATCTTTCTAAAGAGGATGCGTTAACTAAAAAAATATATAAAAAAGATGAAGAAAAAAATATCATTTTTCCATTTAGAAAGAAAGATTTTTTATCTAGAAATGTTGAGCATCATGGAAAGATTGGTGATCAAACTAGCGAAAAGCATAAAGAAACAATAAAACAACAAACTGCATTAACAGTGAAGCGTTTAGAGAAAAATCTAGCTATTGGGCAGGATGAAGATTTGTTGAAGATGACTGGTCTGCTTTACAATAGTGGAAGAAAGTACACTGCCGTCACTGAGCGTAAGAGTAAGCAAAAAGATGATGTTGGGTACAAATACAAAAACAAAGATACTGGTCAAGTAGGATTTGATGAGGCAGATAAATTATCAGCTTATATTACTGCAAGAGCAATGAAGAAAACAGGTGTTGATAAAGATGTTGCTGCACCTTACATTTCGGCAGTTTATTATCAAAGTGAATTTAAAACAGCTGAAGTATCTGAACACAGAGTGAGTGGTTCAATTCAACACGGGGACAAAGAGCAATTTGTTCAAAGTTATGGTGAAGAAGTATATGAGTTAGTCCAAACATTGATAAAATCTAGTAATGGAGTGACAACGTACTCTGATTTGAATAAACAAGCAAAAACAATATCACTTGGTGAGCGAGTAATAGAAAAGGAATTGGACTTTTTTGCAGTTCATCTTGATGATAGAGAACCTAGAACTGTTGACGAAATTAGACAAAAATACTTATTAGAGAGTGATTCAGATGAATTTGAGCAAGATTTAGAAAAAGTAAATAATTATGAACGTGAAGCAGAACGTCTTAGACAATCAGAAAGAGAAACTATTGAATGGCAAGATGACCAAAAGAAACAACAAGAAGAAGTGAGACGTAAAGAACTGCTTGAACGACAAAATAGAAATAAAATAGGTGATATAGGATTTTTAATTGGAGTTGCAGGTATAAATGCTAAAGCGTACAATCGTAAAAAGAATTTGGAAAAAGATATACAAGAAGAGCAAGATATTCAAAACTCTATACTACAACAAGAACAAGATAGAGAAGATGACTTACTTGAATTATGATTTATCACGATGCTTTACTTTACGCAAACATAACGTTATGTTATAATCTTTCTTAGTCAGAAAAAAATAAATGAGGTATTAAGATGCCAAAAATAGACATTCAAAAAGACGATAGAAAGAAGGCAACTAAAAAAACTGTCGAAGCAAATCGAAAAATATAATGAAAAAGCATTATGATCGATTGCAATTGACACTAGCAAAAGGTGATAAAGCTATTGTGAAAAAACATGTCTCAGAGAATTATCCTGAACACTCCATAAATAGTTTTATTCAATTATTGCTAAATAAAGAAATCCCTGAAGTTAAGATAAGCAATCGAAAAATATCGAAAAAGGGGGATAACACGGCTTTCAGCCGTTTTTTTTGTAGTTAGTAATATATAATATTGTTAACTTTGTTTTATATAGAAAGGAATAAAATGAGCTTAAAAAATTTAGGTGATGTAACCTACTTCAGATTGAATAATGAGATTAACCGTCCTATTAATGGGGTAATTCCATTGCATAAAGATAAAGAAGCTATTGAAGCGTTTATGAAGGAAAACGTAGAACCAAACTTAATGAGGTTCTCTAGTTGCTCAGAACGCATCTCGTATTTGATTGACAACGATTATATCGAAGAGGCTTTTATTAAGAAGTATCCAATGGAATTCATTGAAGAATTAAGTAATTGGATTTACAAGCAAGATTTTAAATTCCAATCTTTCATGGGCGCATATAAGTTCTATAATCAATATGCGTTAAAAACAAATGATGGAGAATACTATTTAGAAACTGTAGAAGATAGAGCATTGATGAACGCGTTGTATTTTGCTAATGGTAATCAGGAATTGGCTAAAGATTTTGCTGATGAACTAATCCATATGCGCTATCAACCTGCAACCCCTACTTATCTTAATGCAGGTCGTAAAAGAAGAGGAGAAATGGTTAGCTGTTTCTTAATTGATGTTACGGATGATATGAATTCAATTGGACGAGCTATCAACTCAGCATTGCAGTTATCTCGTATTGGTGGTGGTGTTGGTATCAACCTATCAAATCTCCGAGAAGCAGGTGCTCCAATTAAAGGGTACGAAGGTGCTGCTTCAGGTGTCGTTCCAGTTATGAAGTTATTTGAGGATAGTTTTTCTTACTCAAATCAGCTTGGTCAAAGACAGGGTGCAGGTGCAGTTTACATTAATGTCTTTCATCCAGATATTGTTGCATTTCTTTCAACTAAAAAAGAAAATGCAGATGAAAAGGTTCGTGTAAAGACTCTTTCTTTGGGATTGACCGTTCCAGATAAATTCTACGAATTAGCTAAAAATAACGAAGATATGTATTTATTTAGCCCGTATTCAGTAGAAAAAGAATATGGTAAACCATTTGGTTATATCGATATTACAGCCGAATATGATAATATGGTTGCTAATCCTAATATCAAAAAAACAAAAATCAAGGCGCGTGAGTTAGAAGAAGAAATTTCTAAGTTGCAACAAGAATCAGGCTACCCTTACATTGTCAATATTGATACAGCTAACCGTTCATCAGCGTTTGATAGAAAAATTATTATGAGTAATCTATGCTCAGAGATTCTTCAACCACAAACGCCTAGTCTTATTGATGATGGACAAAACTATAAAGTCTTGGGAACTGATATTTCATGTAATCTTGGCTCTTTAAATATGGTTAATATGATGAATGCTGATGATATTGGTAAAACAATTCGTACAGCAACACGCGCATTGACTTGGGTATCAGATAATTCAAATATTGAAGCAGTTCCAAGTGTTAAAAACGGAAACGCTAAGGCTCATTCTATTGGTTTGGGACTTATGGGGTTAGCTAGTTACTTAGCTATTAATCATATTGAATATGGCTCTCCTGAGTCTCTAGATATTACATCAACTATCTTTGAGCTGATGAATTATTGGACTTTATCTGAATCTAATCTAATTGCTAAAGAACGAAAACAGACTTTTGATGGTTTCGAAAGTTCAACTTATGCCGATGGAACTTATTTTGATAAGTATGTGCAAGGAAACTTTGAAAAACGCTCTGAATTGATTGAAGAATTATTCGATGGACAATTCTTACCTACCGCTAAGGATTGGGAAATTCTAAAAGAAGATGTTATGAAATATGGTGTTTACTCAGAATCTCGTATGGCAGTAGCACCAAATGGTTCTATCTCTTATATTAATGATTGTTCTTCATCGATTCATCCGATTATTAATCGTATTGAAGAGCGACAAGAGAAGAAGATTGGTAAAATCTACTATCCTGCACATGGTTTAGCAACAGATACTATTCCTTACTATAAGTCAGCTTATGACACTGATATGCGTAAAGTTATTGATGTTTATGCATCAGCTACACAGCATGTGGATCAAGGGCTTTCTTTAACGTTATTTGTTCGTTCTGATATTCCAGTTGGAATGTATGAGTGGAAAGGTGAAACACTAAGCAAACAACTCGTGATTTATCCATTCTTCGAAATTATGCGTTCAATAAAGGAATTAAGTCAATTTATTATATTCGTACCTTTACAGATGATGGCGAAGAAGTTGGTTCAAATCAATGTGAGAGCTGTTCTATCTAATTAAGAATCTATATCATACAATAATTACACACAATGTATTATTCCTGTTTTTAGCTTCAGCGCTTTGTAACGGAGAGGACGACAATTGTTGTGTTAAAGGTATTTGAAGCTTTTTCGGGTGTTGGCGCACAAGAAATGGCTTTACGAAATATAAAAGTAGCTCATGAATCTGTAGGTGTTGCAGAGGTAAACGAAAGTGCTATTTTATCTTATGCTGCAATTCATGCTGAAAATGTTTCTGTTCCAGATGCTTCGCCAGAAGAAATGCAAAATTATATGGAAAAGCTAAATATTCCATTAAATGATAAGGGTGAGAGAGTTATTTTAAAAAATAAAAGACTCAAAAGCCTCTATAAAGCTTCTATGGCAATAAAAAATATTGGTGATATTTCAAAAGTTGACCTTAAAGATGTTCCTGAGATGGATTTATTTACATATTCTTTTCCCTGTCAATCAATTTCGCATGCAGGACTGGGTAAAGGTTTAACAAAAGGTTCAGGGACTAGGAGTTCGCTTTTATGGGAATGTGAACGTATAATTGCTGATAAGAAGCCTAGTTACTTATTAATGGAAAATGTAAAAGCACTAGTCTCTAAAAAACATAAACCGGATTTTGATTTATGGTGTAATTTACTCGATGAAATGGGTTATGATAATTATTGGGAAGTTCTAAATTCAAAAGATTTTGGAATTCCTCAAAATAGAGAACGTGTTTTTATGGTCTCGATTCGAAAAGATTTAAAACAAGGTTATCGTTTTCCAGATAAGAAGACATTAAACGTCTTTATTAAAGATATTTTGGAACAAGATGTTCCTGAAAAGTATTATTTAAAGAGAGAGCAAGTTGATAATCTCGTATTATCTGATAAACTTCTAGAGGAAAAACTTAGACAAAGAGTGAATAATGATTTTGTTGAGTTAAAAAACAATCGTGGAAGTGGTCTTACTAAAATGGGGAACATAAACCCTAGTGGTAAAGGAATCGGTGGGGAAGTCTATGATTCAGAAAATAGTTTGTCCCCAACGGTAATGGCAGGACATGATTATATTCATGTTGGCATTCCTGTTATTGCAGCCTCTAGAGGAAGGTATCCAGAGAATCCTAAATTAAGAACAAGTGGATTGCCCACTAAACAACATTTGGAATTAAATCAGACTGGACTTTCAAATACATTAACAAGCGTTCAAAAAGACAATTATGTTGTTAATAAGAACGAGGAACTGTTAGGTATAGATGTTCATCCTTTATCTAAAAAGCTTGAGTATAGAAGTTATAAGCAAAAAGATATAGCTAATACGATGTTAGCTACAGATTATAAATGTCCCAAAACCATAGCTTTATATCAAAAAAATAGTTCTGAGAGTAGTGAATTGAAGCTTTCAGATTTCCTGACAATAAGAAAACTAACTCCTAAAGAGTGTTGGAGATTGATGGGATTTGATGATAAAGATACAGATAAAGCAAAAGAAGTGGTATCTAATACGCAATTATATAAGCAAGCAGGAAATTCTATAGTAGTTCCTGTTTTAGAGGGTATATTTGCAAATTTGTTAATAGAGAAGTAGAATTCAAATAAAAAAATGTTATTATAGTTTTAGTAATAACTAGAAGAAAGGAAAAATCATATGGAAGTAATTAAAAAGAAATCATAGTATCGTAGAATACACACCAGAGAAAAATCTATAACGCTATTAGATCAGCTTATAAAGAAGTTGTTCCTGTAATGGAAGAAGCAGACTTTGAAAAATGTAAAAATGTAACAAATAAAGTCGATTATGACATTAAAGACCTTGAGAATAATGGTTCTAAGCGAATTCCAATTGGAGTAATTCAATCTCTTGTAGAAAATAGACTGTTAGATGCAGGGCTTTTCAGAGTATATGAACGATACGTGGAATATAGAATTCAACGAGATATTGAACGTTATGGGTATGGAGAAAACTATTATGCCAAATTTAAAGTAGGAAGAATGTGAGGTAAACGGTTGGAAACTTATTATAAAGCTATTAACTGGAACGAAATTGAAGATGCAATTGATAAATCCACTTGGGAAAAACTAACTGAACAATTTTGGTTAGATACTCGAATTCCTTTATCAAATGACCTTGATGATTGGCGTAAACTTTCAGCTGAAGAAAAAGATTTAGTTGGAAAAGTTTTCGGTGGATTAACGTTACTTGACACTATGCAGTCTCAAACTGGTGTTGAAGCTATTCGTGCAGATGTACGGACACCTCATGAAGAGGCTGTATTGAACAATATTCAGTTCATGGAATCTGTTCATGCAAAATCTTACTCATCTATCTTTTCAACGCTAAATACTAAGTCTGAAATCGAAGAAATTTTTAAATGGACGAACAGTAACGAATACTTGCAAACTAAAGCTAAAATTATTAATGATATCTACGAAAATGGAACACCACTTCAGAAAAAAGTTGCATCAACTTTCCTTGAAACATTCCTTTTCTACTCAGGGTTCTTCACCCCTCTATATTATCTTGGTAATAATAAGTTGGCCAATGTTGCTGAAATTATCAAATTGATTATTCGTGATGAATCTGTCCATGGAACTTATATTGGTTATAAATTCCAACTAGGCTTTAACGAATTGCCTGAAGAAGAACAAGAATCTTTCCGTGAATGGATGTATGATTTACTCTATCAGTTGTATGAGAATGAAGAGCTTTATACTAAATCTCTTTATGATGGTGTTGGATGGACTGAGGAAGTTATGACATTCTTGCGCTATAACGCCAATAAAGCCCTTATGAACCTTGGACAAGACCCACTTTTCCCTGATAGTGCAAATGATGTAAACCCAATTGTTATGAATGGTATTTCTACAGGCACATCAAATCACGATTTCTTCTCTCAAGTTGGTAATGGTTATCTTCTAGGTACTGTTGAAGCGATGCAAGATGATGACTATAATTTTGGTAAATAAAAAAGATCTGTTAATCAGATCTTTTTATTTTATTCTATTAACCCTTCATGTAGATAAGATTCCAATATTCTAGGTTGTCTATATCAAATTCTACATAATCGCCATTTTTATCCCAACCACGTTTAAAATCTAAAGTTTTAGCACGTCCATCATTTTTATCAGGAGAAGCCATCCAAACTTTATCAATTTTTCGGAATGGGTCAACATAATATTTGACATGTAGTTTTCCTGTGTTATTAACTACCTTAGATGCTTCATCTTCTTTTGTAGACACTTGCCAATTTACATTAGAGACATCGGTTAGGTTAATCATATTCAAAGTTTCAATATCATGATAACCATCATGTCCTGATTTTGTAATTGTGTAAATAGAATGAGCGCCTCCGTAACGGTCAGCTAACTGTCTACCTTCGTTGTTAGTGATTTCAACACGGTGATAATTATTTTGGATAGAATCGCCTCGCAAGACGTTTTGATAAGCTGTTACAAAGTCATAAATTTTTCGTAATTTACCATTATCTGGATTTCCCAACTTGTTTGACATTTTGATATTTTTGTCATTTGTGACACCAGTGTAGTATTCATTATAGATTTGATTTGCATCATCAGCTAATTCCATAACGTCCCCACCATTTGCAAACACTGTTGCATCTTTGAGAAGGATTGCGTTGTCATTGAATTCTTTAGGAAGTGGAGATTTGTCTTTATTCCAGTCTCGATACATATAAGCTGGCATGATCAAAGATTGGTTGGCGTTTTGTCTAGTATTATCGACAATTCTTCCTAAATCATAATATGTGTTATGTTTGTAATCTTCACCTTTTCGCTTGTTACCTTCAGCAACGTTGTCGTCTGAATCCCACCAATTTGACCAAATCTCAGCATATTGGAAATCGGCTTTTGAGTTATCAAGATTCTTTTGACCTTTGCCTCCTACCGCATTAACACCCATTTTGTAATTACGCATTTGGTTGTCTTTGAGACGATTTACCATATCTCCGAAACCGTTGTTGAAGTCAAATTTTGCATCTTTCTTATCTTGATTATATCTATCTTCATATGAAGTTACAGAGAAATTACCAATGGAATCACCTTGCCAACCATCAAAATTAAGGTAATTCAAAGCTCCCCACATTTTATCTCCGATCCAATTTGTCCATCCATGACTCCACGGATTGTAGTAATATTGAATTTTATGAGAAGAGTCAGACCGTCCTGCTTCCCAACTACCTAACATGTTGTGTGTTAATTGTTCACCCGGAGTATCCTTGGTTTTAGCTTTATCACCTGTGTTACGTTCTTGAGTAGAAAAGATTCCCCAGTTAGATTCAATACCTTTAGTTCCATCTTTTCTAGTGATAGTTTTAAAAGCAGGGTCTTGAAGTTTTGCATCCTCATCTTCGGTTGTCCCAGTTGTTGCATTTACCATGTTATAAAGTAAAGCCCCTTGGTTTCTCTGATGATTAGCTTTGATGTTATTTCTTATAGTAGTTAAACTTAAATTATTTCCTAACCAGTCTTGAAAATCTTCACTTGGGAAGGGGTTTTGAGGACGATAATAGGCATCATAATACATCATCGCATTGACATGAAACTTATTAAGTGTTTCTGGACCTTTGTTAGCATCATCAGTCTTCTTAAACTGAGTTAATGCTGCATATCGAGGAAACTTTGTCCAATCTGATGATACATCAACACCTGTTGAGTTTGAATCTACTTTCTTGCCATTTTCATCTCGAACAATAATAGTCAATAAGTAGCCTCGGTAATCATCTTCTAAAGTTTTGAATCCGATAGGTTGAACGTATTCTTTACCATTGGTAGTATCCCACGTTCCATGTCCAACTGTATATCGATAACCATCTACACCATCTGCAAAAGGATTTTCGAGAACCATTTCCCAAGAACCTTTTTGGATGTTATCTTTACCTTTAAAAGTGATTGTACCTTCCCAAACATCACCAGGATTTGTACGAGCAGTTTTTGAGTCTACTTTTGTGGCAATAGTGTCTGCTGAAGCAGTAGTGATATTAGAAGAAGTTCCTGTCAAAAAAGCTCCTAAAATCGCTGTAGTGTAAAATAAATACTTAACACTTTTAGTTAGTTTTTTATTTTTAAACATTATATTCCTTTCCTAAAAATAAATACTCTTTAATTATATTTGATTTTTTTGTTAGAAAAATCAAAAGCACTAATATATAAATGTTTTTTTATTTTCAAAAAAACAAAAAAATGTATTACAATTAAATAGTGGAAAAATAAAGAAAGAGGTATGTTTTTTTGTTCGAAAATAAGGTAATTGCCATAGCATCATTCATTTTGATTATATTGTCTTCAATGACTGTAGTGGTAACATTTAGGCATTTATACTATAGGGATAAGAAAGACATTGTATTGGCAGTATTTAGTCATTTGTATTGTAAGGATAGAAATGGGCATCCTTATTCTAGTAAAGTTACGGCTATTATATTGTGGGTTGTAGGTGTGACATCGATGCTGTTTGCTCTTTTTGAATGTGTATATTTTTTTACTGAATTGATTGAATTAATATATGAAAAAGAAGAGTTGTAACTCTTCTTCTTTTATTAATATGTATCATTTAATAGAGTCTTTTATTTTCTGAAGAGCTAATCTATAATAAGTCTCATTTAATTCAAACCCAATAGCTTTATAGCCGTCTTGCATTAAGGATATTATAGTAGTACCACTACCTAAAAATGGGTCTATTATATATCCGTCTTTTTTTATAAATGGATATATAATTTTAGCCAGTTCAATTGGATAAGGAGCAGTGTGACCAAATGTATTATTACCTTTTGAATTGATTTTTTTAACGGGGTCTATTTTTACTATTTTTGTAAAATCATTGTTGGCTTGTTGTTTCTGAAAAACCAAGCAATGTTCATAAGCATTTATAGGTTTGAGATACCCACTTACATGATTTGAAGTGGAATTCCGTTTACTTTGCACTTCACCCTTATCCCAGATTATATTACCAGTTAGCTTGAAGCCAATAATAGAGAAGATGAAAACGGAATAAAAGCCAAGCATTTGTCTTCTTTTTGACATGCTAGAATCACTGTAAATGTTATCTTGCCCAACTATATCTCCTATATTGTAAATATAAGTTGCATTCTTGTCATCAAGTACATAGAACAAGCCTCTAGCATTAATCATCATGTCACATAGATATAGCAATAAATTAGACCATTGGGAGTACTCACGCGCATTGTAATAAGGAGGAGAAGTAATTGCCCCTAAAAACGATTCTGATGGCTCTATAGTAGTTATAATATCTCTTGTAAAAGGAATGAGTTCGGTTGAATCTCCATTCACTATGATTGAATCTCGAATAGTATTTATGCTATCAACTTTATAGTTGCTATTAAAATGAATTTTATCGTTAATTAAAGTGAAAAGCTTTTTTAATTCTAAAGATTTTAAAAAGTCGAATTGAGGAGTTGTCCCCTTTTCTTCATATCCATAGTTTGTGATTTTTCGTCCAAGATAATTCTTTTCTTTCAAACAGCTGTTGATAAGATTGACAGTATCTCCCTCCCAAGAATACAATCTAATTAAATCCTCGATATTTATGGAGTTAGAAGTTAAAATGTCTCTACGAAAATTTTTATAGACATCATTAGGTATTTTATCGTGAGGGCTATTGCGTTCTAGCATCGTTTGACGTTTAGCTGCAAATAGATCAAAACGTTTTCCACGTCCTATTTTGCTACGTGATGGGCAGGAAGGGTTTTGACATTCAAAACTTTTGTAAAGTGTTCGAACAAATGAATTACTACGAACGATTTCTTCATGACAGGCAGGGCATTTTTTAGGGGATTCATCTAATTCGATTTTTTGCATGACTAAAGCTTTCTGAGAACCATCGGATGATATAAGCAAATCTTCAAAGTGGAATCCATAATCTACGCCATTATAAAATTGAGTAATTGTATCAATGAGTTCTTTATCTAGAGTAATATGTTTATTTTCTTCAATAAATGCAGTCATTTTATCAATTTTAGGCTTTTTATTCTTTTTCTCAAAGAGTGTGAAATTATGCTCTTTTTTTAAAAATGTTCCATATAAATAGCAACTTCCGATATTGTTAGCCACTTAACTTTTTTTCTTGAGGTGTATCTTTAAATAAGATAATCATATAATGATAGTTCGAAAGCTTGTCATATTCATAGCTGATTATTTCTGCAATTTTGTTTGAATTTAATGATTTTCCATGTACTTCTAGAATAGATAATTGATTTAAATTGAGCTGTAAGTGATGTAAATAGTCAATATAATCTTTTGTATTCTTACCTATATTTAGGTACATATTGTTAAAACGTGCAATTAGCGATTGAATCATTTTATCTCTGTTTCTTTGTAATCCTACATTTATTGTTTCTAAAGCAGAATTTATAAGGAGAGATTTGTTTGGAAGTGCCTTGTGCAATACTGATAGTTTTACGGCTTGCTCACCAGTGATGTTTTGTATGATACTATCATCAATGTTGTATCCTAGTAATTTTTTTTCGTAAATACTCTTTTTGACTTGAAGTTACTTTGATTGAGTATGTTTTCTTTAAATCATTGATTTGCTTCGTAATTTCCTTATCTAAAATCCGAGAAACATCTAGCAATATTATTGTTAATTGTTCTTCAGTTATCTTTTTATCATTTTTTTAGATTACTATTTAGAAGTAGTAGTAATTCATTTAATTTCATTTTGATTAACCTTTCCAATCTTTTTATTTGTTGTTTGGTATTAATTATGTGAGATAAAAAAGTACGCCTCCAATAAAAAAACGCTTAAAATTAGCGCTTTTTTATTTTAAGTTAAATACCTTCAACAGTTTTTCTATAAATATCTTCTTCAGAAACGGTATCATCTTCATCAGAAACAGTATTCATAACAACTTCTAAATCCTCACGTTTAGGAATGGTGTCAAATCCTGCTGCAACTGATAAGTGTTTAGAAATCTTATCATCGTATAATGATAGATTATAACTAGCAGTTCCAACGGCATCGTTTATATATTCCGTTTTTTCAGTATCATTTGCTACTGCAGCAGACCAGAAAAACGGAATACGTAATAAGCGACATTCTAAAATGAGTTGGTCAAGCAAAGGTTGACAGTGTTCTTCAAACGAAGCACGTTTATCAAATGTGCTATTAAAAAGAGCATTATTTTTATTTTCTTCCATGTTTGTATAAAACCTCTTATCCTAACTTAATCATGTTTCTAAAGCTAGAAAATGTATTACTTGCACTTGCTTTATTATTTTCACTAGAAGTAGACTGAGATTGAGATTGTTCCTTTTCTTTAGGTTTTTCTTCAATAGAAGTGCTACCAATAGTGTTATTTGATTTAATTACATTTTCTTTGTTAGAATCTTTATTTTTCGTTGTTTCAAAATCTTCTTTTTCAAAAGTTAAAGTTTCTTTTTTTCAGATGCTTTTGCTACGTTTGAACGGTTTTTGGTTATTATGTTGTTGATTAATTGTCTTCTTCTCATTGTTTTTTTGCGAATTCGGAGCTAAATCATTATAATCACCAAATTGATTTTGAAGTTGTTTTTGTTGTGCAGAATCATTCTGCTCGTTTTGCTGATAGTTAAAGTTAGATGGTTTTTACGTTTTTTTCTTGTGCTTTTTACCTTGATGATTATTGTTTTGAGTATTAAGGATTTTCTCTACAACGCTAGAATTACTAGAGTCTTTAGAGTAATCTTTATTTTTACTACTTACAAGAATATCTTTTTTGATTTGTTCTGCATAATTAAGACGAGGTTTTTCCTTCGGCTTCAAGAACATAAGATTATCTAAATCGTCAAGGTAAATGTTATTGATGACCTGATTATCTTTTTTAATAGTTTCTTTATTTTTTAAATAAACACCAAGTTGAGGAGAAGTTAGACACCCTCTAAGCAAATTTTTTAAAAAAGCTGTCCTCATTCTTGGCTTTATATTTTCTTTTAAAAAAGCAATTGATTCAGGGTCAGTAATAGTGAATGCAAGGTGAACTCTTTTTTTCTTCCCGTCAAGGCTATATTGTAAGCTTTGAGGAATGTGAAAATTGACTCTTTCACCTCTAACATAAAACTTTAGTGCCTTCTCCATTAAACGTGTCACACTTATGCCATAAGCATTAAGTGCATAGAGGTCAGGATCAAAAGTTTTGTATAGTTTTATTTCAACTTTCATCATTTTAACCTTAATTTATTTTTGTTGCAAATAGGGTTTAATTTTGCTATTTTTTTATGCTTCGTTAGCAAGGTCTGCTTGATACCTAAACATATAGTATCCACGTGCATTAGCAAAATCAAACGGTAATGTGACATCGTTTTGATTACCATCAACAAAACGCAATCCTTCGATACCTGATAACTTTTCTTTGATTAAATCAGCCCATGCTGCTCCAGTACCACCAGTGATAATAATGAAGTCGTATTCTGCTAGGTTATTTGTCCCTGCGATACGATTAATCATTTCTTCGAATAATTGCTCACTTTGTTCTTCCAGAATGTCGGCAAAATCAATATTTTCACTTGAGAATTTATCTTTATTTCTTACAAATTTACCAGTCTCAAGACATTTTTGAATAGCGATAGGAGAAATGCGAGTATCATATTTTTCATAAATAGCATTGATAGTACGTTCAAGAACTTTTCTCATTGAAAATTCGTTAAATGTCACTTTGTCTGACACTTGATGGTTAGCGATTTCAAAAGTATCAAAAGTACCATGTCCACCATCTAAGATAAGAACCTTCGATGAAAGATATAAATCAGCTTGAGGAATAGGGTTATGGTCTGTATCAAATGAAACTGACATCAGCGTTCCCATAGGTTGCTCCATAACACTAATATCTTCAGGTTTAATGGTGATATCGTATTCTACGGGTTCATTAGCACCAACTTTAATAGAGAAGTGATGTCTACGAGCAAATGCTTTTTTAAGAGGTTTACTGTCTTCATCAAGATAAGTAGAAGGTAATCCAGTTTGAATATGGATAGGTAAATCTTTAGGGTCTCCAAATTCATTTTTAGAGGCACTAAGCCCAATTGCAACATCAACTAGAACTGCAAACATTTCTGTATCATATCTATTACGTTGATAAATGCTATTATCTGTATAGCTAGTGTTACCTTGAGTGAAACTGTTTTGAGCAGATCTACCAACAATCCATTGTCCTCCAGTTTCCAGATTCGTATATCGAATGTGGTGTGGATCAACTGTACCAATTTCTGGATTAGAATTAGGTTCTGCAAAGCTTGGGAATTGAGCAACCATGTTTGGACTATAAATCTTAACAGATGAATATCCAATATCAATACCAACTTGCCAAGCGTCTTCAGTATGTCCATTTGGACGTGGTGTGAAACTTGTCTTTACTCTATAGTTTTTAGTAGAAGTCATTTTTTAATAACCTTTCTTTTTTTAAAATAATTTATTTTTAACAACACCTGTAATGTCATTTTTAGAAATAGGACCAAATCTTCGGCTATCATCAGAATTATTCCGATTATCTCCTAACACAAAGAATTGGTCTTTGGTTAATTTTACAGGTGCTTTAGCAATTCCAGAATTTTCAATTTTTGGAAAAGCTTCATCAACTTTTTTGCCGTTGCGATAAAGTTCACCATTTTTAACTTGAATGGTATCACCTTCTTTGCCAACAACTCTTTTTATAATGAGTTCGCTTTTACCATCTTTTTTTTGAAAATCTTTACCAACTTTGTTGTTTTTTAAACGGAAAACAACAACATCCCCAATGTCAATCTTGCTTTTATCCTTAGAGGTAGTAACAATCTGCATTGTTTTGTAAGTAGGAGACATTGAAGAACCAGAAACCTGAACAAAGTGAAATAGTTGAGAAGAAAGTAATAATCCAACACAGAAGATTCCTGCTAAAACAAGTTCATTGCTAAGGATTTTCCAAATTTCTTCGAATATTTGTTTTATTCATAGGAACTCCGAATTATTTATTTAATGCACGATTGTTAATGATCCCAAGATATAAACGTCCCTCAGAATCTTGTTGGAGGACTTCGACATCAATCTGCTTAACTTTAAACGTAAAGTTTGTTAAGTCAGCTACAATACCGTTTTCCATCTGTTCTTCATATTCTTTCATGAGATAGTCAACAATTTTATTAGCTTCTTCAAAACCTAAATTATTAAAGCAAGGACTTTCAGATTCTTTATATCCATCTTCATGTTCAAAGCTTTTAGGGTAATATTTGGGACAAGCGTAAAATTTATTAACACCTTCTCGTTGCTCAAAAGCTATTGGTTGAATAAGTACGTCTCCATTAGGTTCTACGTGAGAATGATTTGCACAATAGAAAAAAATGTTAGAATCATTTTCACTAGAACCCCAGAAATTAGTAGTTGCCATTAGAATTTTTCCTTTCTACAAATATAATGGTCTAGTTAAGTAAACTGTTACTCTTTTATTATGCTTTATTTTTTTTAACGGAATAAAAATTTTTTCGAGCATAATAAAAGTACAACAGTTTTCCCCATCCAAAACTAGTTGTAAATAAAACGAAAAAAGCTTTTACTGATAAAAGCTTAGGAGGAAAAAATGGCAGAAACAGGAATTAATAGAGTAGACGCTCGTGGTCGTATTGTAGCAGTAGGTAATCTTTTCACTCGTAGAGGAGAAGCTTACCGTGAAATTCGTTTGTTGATTAGAGGTCAGTATCAAGCTAGAGCAATCTACCTTAACTTCGTAATCAAAGATTCAAATATTGATGATGATTTAAAGTAGGTGACTATGTTGATATTGAAGGACATATCAATTCTTACTTCCGACGTAGCTCTACATGGAATGCAGAACGCTCTCGTACTTATGTTCAAGAATTTATCATTGATAAAATGGCACGTGCCGTAACAATTCTTGAAGATGTGTTTGGAGTCAAAGGTGGATTTGCACAACAACGTAATTACTTTAGAGCTGCATATAAAGGTGAAGTAACTCGTGTAGAACGTGATACGCATGACCGTAAAACAGGTGAACCTTTACGTGATAGACGAAATAACAAGGTTGAGTACGTGCGAGTCTTTGTAAGAGTTCCAAACCCTACTTCTCCAAATGGTACAGGTATTGTTCTTGCTCAATATTCTAGCAATATGCGAGTAAATGATATTAAGCCAAAGGTTGGTGATAAAATTATTGTTTCAACAAATATCACAACTGTGTCTAAATATATCAACAATACTAGAGCAGAATTCCAAAACTTACAAATTGATGATATGTTAGTAGTAGAAGAAGCTCCTGAACGTGACGTGACAGAAGAATCACCAATTGAATCTACAGAACAAATTCAGTCAGTAGAAAATCAAAATGATGACTCTAAAGACGTTAATGTAGATACTTCAACTTCTGAAACTACAAGTGAAAACATCAAGGTTGTAAAGATGACTTCAACGGCTGATTCTAATGTGCAAGAAGATGAAGAAGAAGCATTAGAAACTTCAACTGAAGAAGATGAAATGTTTAACTAACTTTTGAATAATGAAGATAAAAAGATGTTAGAAATACATCTTTTTTTCTATTGTTTTTTTACATAACGTTATGTTATACTTTTTATCAAGTGATAAATTAATATTTTTTTCAATAACAAGGAGAAAAATCTGAAAATGCAAGTAACAAAAATTAATACAAAAAACTTTCAAGGGTTGAAAGGGAAACATGAGTTTAGGTTCGGAAAAATTACTGCCTTAGCTCAAAAAAATGGTTCGGGAAAAACTTCTTTGCTAAACGCTCTACGATTTGGACTAACTGGCGTAGAGCCTTCAGGTGAGCTTATTACTAAAAGTCAAGAAGAAGTAGCTGTACAAATTGAACTAGAAAATGGTAAATCATTCTTTCGTCAAAAATTTTCTACCAAAGGAAAGAGTTCTCGATTTGGAATTGGTAAAACACTGACCACTCAATCTAAACTAAATGATTTTATTAGTAACGAACTCGGTGGTGTGCCAAATGGTGTTGCCAAAGCGATTTCTTCAGGTGAATTGTTAACAAGTATGACTTCAGATAAGTTTGGGGAAATGTTGTTAAACTACCTCCCTGAAGAAATGACAACTTCTGTAGTCTTAGATAAATTCCCAGATTCAAATGAAAATCAAAAGAAAATTATCTCAGATTTCTTGCCTGAAGGGGAATTTCCTCTTGATGAGTTAAATAAGCTTTATCAATTTGCTTATGAAAAAAGAAAAAATGCGAATGCTAAATTGTCTAATAAACAAGCTGCTTTTGCTAATATGGGTAATGAAATTCCAGAGTTAACACAAGAAGAAATTGAAGCTCAAATTGCTGAACTCATGCAAAAACGAGATGTAATTGTAAATGCTAATCTTGCTATTCAAAATTACAATCAAATTTTACAAGCAATTGAATTAAGAGATGCTCAAATTAAACAGATTGATGAAGAACTTGCTTCACTTACTGGTGTTGAGCATACTGAAGAAGAATTTGCATTAGTGAAACAATCTCTAAGCAATTCTAAGTCTAATCGAGATCAATTGTTCTCTGCTATCAAAACCATTGTTAACGGTAAAGAAGCTCTTGATTTAGCTTTGGAAAATCTTAAAAAGCCAACCTGTCCATTGTCCGACAAAATTGTATGTACTGTGGATAAAACACCTGCTCTTGGTGAATTGGAAGAAAAACGTGAAAAATTTATCGAAGATTATAAGAAGCAAACCCAAGAATTTAAAAAAATTGATAAGCAAGTCGTAGACTTAGAAAATCAATATACAATTATGATGGAAGAGCATAATAACTTCCTAAGATTGCAAGACAAGCAAAAACAAAAAGAACAATTATTGAATCAGAAATATGTGTTACCAGAAAAACCTGAAAGTAGTGAAACGGTAGAAGTTGTAGAACAAAAACTTAATCAACTTCAGAATATGTTAACGCTTGTTAAGCAACAAGCTTATAAAGAAAGCTTAAAAGAAGAAATTTCTGCACTACAAGAAGAATGGAAAGATTATGATGGTATTGTTAATGCCTTTGCTCCAAAAGGTGTAGTTAAAGAGTCAATCACATCATATTATATGGATGCATTTTCTGAACCATGTAATGAAAAAGCTAAACAATTATTCCCTAATATGACTGTTAAATTTGTAACTGAGCAAGGCGTTAAAGTCATGGTTGATACAAGTGGTCATGGGGAATATCTTAAATTTGAGTCATTATCAGGTGGTGAAAAAGCCTCAGTGATGTTCTTGTTAATCAGCATGTTGTCATCTTTGTCAGGAATGGGAATCATCATTCTTGATGAGATGAGTGTATTAGATGAACAGGTATTTGCTAACTTAGTGAAATTACTTGTTGAACACCAAGATGAATACGATATGTGCTTGATTGCATGTGTTAATCACAAAGATACTATTGAAACGTTAAATCGCTATCATATTCCCCTCTTGCATTTATCACAAGATGACGAAGCTAATGTTAAGGAAACATCAAGCGTTCAAGAAAAGCAATCTTCACAATCATCAGTAACTAGTGAGGTGTTAAATAATGAACAACCACAACATTCTGAAACATTTGACAATACTTCTGATGAAGTAAATGAAAATGTATTCAAGGTTACACTAGGAACTCACCTAGATGACTTGGTGAATGAAGAAAGTAATCTCAAGCAAACAGATGATATTATTGAGATTACAAGTGATAATGATACAACAGTTTCAGAAGTTGAGGAGGGTGTAGATTCCAACGATGATAATACATCAGATGTTCAATTTCAAACAGATGACGCTTATGATATCCAAGAAAAAAGCCAAGATACAAATGTGAGTGTGATTGATGAAGCTTCTGAAAAAGTGGAAAACGGCATTGAAAATGAAACAAATGAAGATGCTGCTGAAGCAAGTGCTGATGTAAACAAAGACTCAGAATTCGAATCTTTTGTATCATCTTTAGGACTAAAACGAGAAAAACAATTCGATGTTGTTCGAGATATTATTGAACACATTGAACGTTCAGATGATGGTAGTTACATTCTCAAAGCAGTCTTACAAGACATCTCAGACCGTATTGGAGTAAGTAATCCTACAATTTCAAAAATCATTAAAATTTTAGAAGAGGAATGTTATCTTCATAAAGTTGGTCGTGGTTCTTATGAAGTTGATGATTACTTGGCAAATTTCAAAAAAGAAGACTAATTAACAATGGAAGAACAAATTGTGATTAGTGGTTATATAAAAAAGGTGATTTATCGAGATTTAAAAACTGGGTATTCCACCTTTTTATTAACTACTGAAGATGAGCGCTTTGCAAAGCGACATATCGGTGAAAGAAGTACTGACGTTACCTGCTCAGGTATTATTCCTATCCTTCCAAATAAAACACCACTCGTTGTAACTGGGCATTATAGATTCGAAAACAAACCTTTGTTTTTCGCTGAAAAATGTGAACAAAGAAGTAGTAATGATGCTTTTGTTATAGAATTTTTGAAGCAGAAATATTTTTCAGGAATTGGACCTAAAACTATCAATAAAATCTTAAAAATTGTAAATGGGGATGTTTTTCATTTTGTTGTCAGGATAATGCTTCAGAAATTCTTATCGAATCAGGTATAGGTAAGCAGACAGCATTACTATTTGTGTCAAAAATTGCAGAATTAAAAAACATGGAAAGCCTGCTCCACTATCTTGTTAGATATGGTGGGGACTTCATGAGTGCTAAGGCGATTTATGATAAATATGAAGATAAATCCATTGAAGTAATCGAAGAAAATCCATATTTATTATCATTTACAGGCTTATCTTACGAAGCAAGAGAAGCTATCGCTAAAGAAAAGGGAGTTAAAACACATGATGATAATCGTTTAAAAGCTTTGTTAGATGAATGTTTGAGGTTGTCTGAATCAAAGGGGAATACTTGTATTCCACTGTCTCTCTTACTAAAAACAGCAAAACTAGTTGAAAATCGCTCAAATATGGGATATGATACAAATCCAATTCTATTACTATCTTGTATTTTGGAATCTAAAGCAGAATATGCTGTTAGAGAAGGCGATGATGAAATATTTGTTTATAAGAAAAGAACTTATGAATTAGAAGAGCGTGCTGCAAGGCATATTATTAGATTAGTTCAAAGTAAAAAAACTTTTCCAATTCAAAAATCAAATATTGAATCTATTGAGAAAAATTCTTCTATTACTTATGGTGAAGAACAAAAAATGGCTTTTAATCTCTTTGAATCTAGTGGAATAAAGATATTAACAGGGGGTCCAGGAACTGGAAAATCTACTGTAATAGACGGATTGCTACAATATTATTATCAAATGTTCCCAGAAAATAAAGTGGCTTTATGTGCTCCGACAGGTTCAGCTGCTAAGAAACTAAGAGACGTTACTGGAATGGACGCAAAAACTGTTCATAAACTTTTAAATGTAAGACCTTTCGGTAAAGAAGAGATACAATTTAAAGATGAGTACGATCAATTGGAATATGATTTGATTATTGTTGATGAATCATCTATGATTGATATTGAATTGTTTATGATGTTAATGTCAGGTGTGAAATCTGGAGCATTATTGCTATTTGTTGGTGACGAAGATCAATTATCTTCAGTTGGTCCAGGAAATGTTTTGCACGATATGATTGATAGTGGATACATTGAAACATGTCAATTGAAGCAAGTTTACAGACAGAGTGGAGATTCATCTATTGTCGAAAATAGTATCAGGATGCGTTCGGGAAGAACAGATTTAATTCAAGATGATTCATTTGAAATTTTATCAGTCGCTAATCAATTAGAGTTGGAATCTGTAGCACTTGATGTTATAAAAAAAGTGAACAAAGGAAAACGTTCAAATAATATAAAAGTTTATTCGCCAGTTAGGAACTCAAGATATATCACAAGTACATTTAATATGAATAAAAAACTTCATGAACTCTTTGGTCAAAAAGATGAAGCTTTTCTAGTCTTTGATGGAACAACTTTTACAGTCGGAGACCCTATTGTTATGACGAGTAACAATTATAAAGTTGGATACATCAATGGAGATGAAGGAGTAGTCGCTAACATTATTTCTGATGAAGTGGGTTCGGAAACAATGCTTGTTGAAATGTCTGATGGTACAGAATACGAATTAAGTGGAAGAAATCTTGCTGATGTTGAATTAGCCTATGCGATTACAGTTCATAAGTCGCAGGGGGCAGAGTGTGATATTGCAATATTGCTTTTACCGAAAACTCCTCAAAATATGCTTGAAAGAAGTTTAATTTATGTAGGAGCTACTCGTGCCAAACAAAAAAATATTATCATTACTGAAGAAGATGCTTTGTATCAAGGAATTTTAAACAGTAAAAAAGCAAGTAGATTTAGTGGTTTGAATGCACAAGTGAAGTCAATAATTAGCTAATAATATAAAAATAGGATGGAGTAAGAATAAGTATGGATTTGAAAAAAATAGCTGTTCCCATGCGAATGCTTAATAAATTAAAGAAAAAGAGTATTCATACTGTTGAAGATTTTCTTGAATTCGAACCAAAAAAGTATCATAAATTCGGAGAGCCAAAAACAATTGATTATTGTCAGCCAAATGAATATTGTCCTGTATTAGTGAAACAAAAATATGTGAAAAAGAACTTTTCTCAAACAACAAAGAGAAGTTATCTTCTTTTTCGTTTCTTTGTTGACAACAATGAAAACGGAAGAGCTATCAATGCTTTTCACTTTGAAGAAAATTTCAACCTAGAAAAGTATAAGCAGTATAACGGGAAAGATTTAGTCGTTTGTGGCCGAATTAAGTTGATGGATGATGGTTCTAAAGTTATTGATGATATTTGTAGTATTAATGAACTATCTGAATACAAGCCTTATGTCCATATTGTTTATCCAAATGTAAAAGGTGTTAGTGATGAAAAAATGGCAGTTCTCAGAGAGGATTTGCTAGATATGCAAGCAGAGATTGTTGAACCTAGAGCGTTAAGAGCATCTAATTTAAACTTGTTGTCATATCCTCAAGCTTTAAAATCATTACACTTTCCAAAAGAAGGACGTGAAGTCTTGTTGGCAAGACAACGTTTGATATTCAATGATTTACTTTATTTCAACTTATCTTTAAAATCAAGCATGGTTGAATTGCCTAAAGAAACAACAAAGTATTTTTCATCATGGAATAAAACACAAAACTTTATATCAACTTTACCATTTCCATTAACTAAAGGAGAAGGAAGTCAACAGTCTCTTTTGAACGAAATCTTTACCGATATAAAAAAAGGAAATCGTATTGATATGTTGGTTCAGGGTGATGTTGGATGTGGTAAAACTATAGTGGCTGTGGCTTTGATGATGTATGCTGCTGAAAATGGATATCAATCTGTATTAATGGCTCCTAGAGATGTATTAGCAAAGCAACACTTTGAAGAAATCAAAGAATATGCTGACAAAATGGGATTTAAATGTGCCTTTTTAGGTGGAACTTTAAAAGTCAGTGAAAAGAAAAAAGTTTTATCGGCTATAAAATCAGGTGAAGTAGACTTTATTGTAGGTACTCATGCTTGTGTAGCGAAAGATGTCGAATATCACAATTTAGCAACTGTTATTGTAGACGAGGAACATATTTTTGGTGTCGAACAAAAAGAAGCTTTGGTTCAAAAGGCGAAAGATGGTGCTCATAGCTTGTATATGTCTGCAACACCGATTCCTAGAACAATGGCTACTGTTATGTATGGGGTTCAAAAAAAGATTCGAATTATAAGTAAAAAACCAGCAGGTCGTTTGCCAATAGATACGATTGGCGTTAAAAATAGAGATGAAGCTTTTGCTAGAATGGAAAAAGAGATTTCTAGTGGGCATCAATGTTATGTAGTTTGTCCTGCGATTGAAGAAAAAGATAATGTGGACTTGGTGAGTTTAGAAGAAGCTGAGAAAGCTTATAGAGCTTATTTTGAGCCTAAAGGTATCCGAGTGGGTATTGTTAATGGTAAATTGAAAAAAGAAGAAGTAGAAAAAAGTATTGATGATTTTACAAGCAATACTACTCAAATTCTTTTATCAACAACTGTAATCGAGGTTGGTGTCAATGTACCAAACTCAACGGTAATGGTTATTGAGCAAGCGGATAGATTTGGATTGGCCACTCTACACCAGTTGAGAGGACGTGTTGGACGTAATTCATTGCAAAGTTATTGCATTTTAGTATGTGAAGATGAAAATAATCAACGCATAAAAGTAATGTGTGAAACTAATGACGGATTCAAGATAGCGGAAGCAGATTTACAACAAAGAGGTACTGGAGATTTAATCGGTACTGCTCAATCAGGAGAAAATAAATACATTGACAAAATGTTAAATAACCCTATTCTTTTTCAAGAGGCTGAAAAAGTGGCTGATTATTGCTTAGAAAATAATTTAGGGCATTTCCTAATGAATAGATATGAGGAACATTTATTGCTAGAATCGGAAACTCCAAAGAAAAAACGCTCAACAATAAATAGAAAAAGGAAAAAAGAAGAATGAAAAACGGAACTCATAAATACAATGATAGAGTTGAAATTTGTATCCCTATGCAACCAATTACGAAAAAGAATTCTCAAGAAATCAGATATAGAACAATCGTAAAAAACGGAAAATATAAAAAAGCACCCTACATTGTACCTTCACAGCAGTTTACACAGTACCAAAAAGATGCTTCATTCTTTCTGAAGTCGCTTCATATTGATTATCCAATGAATATTGAAGCTCATTATTATATGAAAACTCAGGGAGTGGTAGATTTAAGTAATCTCCATGAAGCAATTCATGATATAATGGTTAAAACAGGTGTTATTGTTGATGACGAAGCTTATTTTATTGTAAGTACAGATGGGAGTCGAGTGCATTATGATAAGGATAATCCAAGAACTGAGTTGATTATTACACCTGCTGAACCAACATTTCCGATGAGAAAAGGACTTAAAGAAAAAAATTTCAAAAAAACAATAGTGTAAAAACAACGTTCAATGAAATTAAGTGAACTTCGGAGAAATAAGATAAAAAGAGAGTGAGATAGCAAAGTTGAGTCGTCTTGAAAGAGTATTTTGGGTAGTTTTTGGGATTTTTGTGTTTTTTTATAGCTTCTACAGTAATTATGCGTTTAATGTATTTGGCTATTAAATCTGTGGAAAATATTCCAGAGCGAACGCCTTTGATTTTAATAATGATAGTCTTTATTGTTTTATCTATTAGTTACTCGTTGTATATGATTTTTTTAGGTTTAAATAAAAAAATTTAAATTGAACTACAATTTTTTTGTATCTTAATAGCTAAGAAAATGGCTAAGAAAAACAACGCAATTTCTTTTGGTATTGTTTCGAATTTTGAAAGAAACAATGCTATGGATTAATAGTGAAATAAAAAAACACTAAAAGCAAAGAAAAATAGTAAAAAACGATAGAAATAATATATATTTCTATCGTTTTTATTGAAAAAAGAGGCATTTTTTTGGTATACTAATTAGTGGAAAGATAACACATGTAAATAAAGGAAATAAAAAAATGAAACTAAATATTGAAGAAAATAAACAAGAGTATATCAGACGCTTTAAACATTATCTAGGACATAGACAAGGCGCTCAAGATTTATTAGATTACATTACTAGCCCAAATGTAGATTTTTTTACTGCACCTGCATCAGTTAAGGATGTATTGGCTGTACCAGGTGGTTCATGTAAATATACTCTAATGTTGCATGACGTTTTGGATGAAATGTTCTCAACAGGTGCATTTTCATATGCAAAATTGTTTAAGGATGATTATGGTAAGCCAATGGTGACAGATGAGATGATTGCAGCTGTTGCATTGCTCTCAGGCTTGGATAATGTAAAAATGTTTGATGTTGAACTAAAGAACAGAAAATCATACGATCCTCAAGTTATTTTGCGTATGCAACAGCAAGGTGAAGGTGTTAAATTGGATGCAAGAGGACAATATGTCTGGGAGCAATACGAGGCATATGTGTATGACGACAAAGCACCGCTTGGTACAGGGGTTAAAGCATTAGCTTTTGCAGAAAAAATCAAGCTTACTTTAGAAGAACGTTTGGCACTACGATGGGGACATGGTGGTAGTGGGCAAGATAAAGGTGCAATGTACTCAGCAAAAACTTCTAGTATCTTGACAATTGCAACTCAAATTGCACATGAAACTGTTTATTTCTTACTAGCTAATCAAAACTATATTTCCAATTATATTGGTAATTATGGCGTTTCTAAACGTTTGGAGACAAACAACGGTAATGAGATTCAAAAAAATACTTCTCATAATGAGATTGTATCCAATAATAATAACTCATATTCACCAACTTACACTGTTGAAAGTGTTGATTACACAAATAAATTTGAAAAAACAGTTCCTTTTAAACCAGAGTCAGATGGATTCAATAATTCCGAAGAAATGAAAACGGCTGTTAGTATGGATGTATTGGATGAGTTTGATGCTAGGATGGGATTATCATCAACTAAAAATGATACCGATAGCGTGAAAGAGTTGAATGCTCAAAAAGGTAACAATGTTATTTCAAATAATTCCCCAATGAATGATTTTGCTAATCATAATAGTGTTCAGAATTCAAATCAACAAAAAGACAATGTTGTGCCTATTAACACCAATAGTAAACTAGAAAGTAATTACGAAAAAGTTTTGAGGAATTCAATAAATTGATGGGAGTCTAATAGCAATTTTTTTGATATATATAAGTAATATAAAGAGAATGACATTTATTCTCTTTTTACTAGCTATTAATTCGTACATACTGTTTTTTTAGTAAAGAATTGAATCATTGGAGTAAAGAAGATTAATTCTTTAAAAATTTAAGGAGGAAATAAAAATGAATAATAACGATAAATTGAAAGAACTCAGTGTATTAGATATAACTGCATCAGGTTATGAAGGCTTGAATTATAAAACGGAAGTTTTAACTGTGGATGACTATATAAAAGAAAAGAGTGATCCATATTATGCAGAGTTTTTAGTTCTGCCAGATGGAAGAACCATTCCTGCCGAACCAAGTCATAGCATTGTCTTAGATAGTCTATTATATTATTTAAACGATGGGCATTTTAGTCTTTCACCTACTTGGTTAGTAGAAGAAAGGTTATATTATACAGGGGCTATTACTTGTTGGCGAGAATTTCAAAATGGTTTTTCTGAATTGACAAAAGCTCAAGAAGTCACTCTTGAGCAATTAGAAAAGGCAGAGATTATCATAAAAAAATATTCTTGCTATAACGAAGAAAAACAAGAATTCTTTTTAGAAATAAAGGATGAAGTTCATAAAAAAGCTATTGAGTTTGAAGAAAAAATGAAGAAGAGTTTTTAAAAATAGGAAAAAATGTCATAATAGTAATATCAATATTATTGAACCCATGGAGACTGACATGCTTCGTAGGTTATTATTTTATTGATAAACTAAAATAAAATATGCCAATAAGGCAAGGAGGAAAAAATATGTCATTTTTGAAAAAAGTAAAATTTACGGCTCAGGCTGTAACAAAAGTTGCAGGGAACGCAGTTTCAAATTTCTCAAGTGAAATGCAAACACTTGGTGAATTGAGTGCTTTACAAAGTGACCGAAACAGTAAATATACTGAATTAGGTAAGGCTACTTTCGAAGGCGATACTCAGCTTCAAGAAAAATTGATTGCAGAAGTTGCTGAATTAAATAAAAAAATTCAGCTTATTGAATCACGTGCTGAATCTGAAGAATCTGAAACTTCCTTCTCATCAGAAAAAATTAATGTTGATGCTGATGGAGTAGGTGTTATTGATGACACACCTAAAGCTGTTCCTACTGATGATTCTGATGCTGATGCTAAAGAGTATTAAGAATATAAAAAAAGAGACGCAAAAAGCGTCTTTTTTTATTTTGATAGTTATGGCATAATAGATATAACTGCAATTGAAGTTATAGGAGTTCTTAAAGGATGATATAAAAATCATTGTAGACAATAAAATAAAAGGAAAAAACCTTGAAAGGTTTTAGGAGGAAATAAAAATGAATCAAACAATTAGTAATTTGAAGGATGCTGTTAATATTTTAAAGGGGCATTCTAAATCATTAGGTAAAATCGCAGAAAATCAGATGCTTCTGCTGATTGAAACAAAAGCTACAAAAGAAGATTTTTTAGCTTTCACTGAGGACGTGAGAAGTGTAAATGCTTCTTATGTATAATAATGGCAAATAAATAAAAAGAGGAGAAAAAATGGCAAGAAAGTTTAAAAAAACTGATACAAAACCAAGTGATTTGGTTAATGCTGTATCTGTTTTGTATGTTATTGCCACAGCGAGCAGAATAAACGATAAGCCTGCTGCTGAGATTCTAGCTGAAATTAATAACGCTAGAACTTTGAAAGAGAAAGAAGATATAGCTTATGTTAAGTATGGTCTTCCTAAAATTCAAAAGTTAAAATCACATAAAGAAATTAGTATAGAAAACTACACTAAAGAGAATCTTACTTCTCTAAGTGGAGACTACGCTTCTTTATGTCCATTCCATGCGGACACTCATGTAGGTTCTTTTGTTATTACAGCAAAAAAATCAAAAAATATGTGGTACTGTTTCGCATGTAGCAAGGGTTCTAGTCCAATTGAATTTGAGATGGAATATTACGATCTGTCGTTTAAAGAAGCTTTGTATCACCTAAGTTATAGATTAGGTTTTACAAAAAGCTTGAAAAGCATGAAGGGCTTGAAAAAGATGCTACTATAAGTAATTTTAGTGGTAGTCTTATCGAGAAAGAAGCAAAGTTAGTAGATGCTGATATTCTTAACGGTGTCTATAGAGCTGTTCAAGAACTATGCCCACTTTCTGATGCACATAGAAAACATTTGTTAGAGGTGCGTCATTTGAACGAAAATGATTTAAGTAATTATTTCACATTTCCTGATGCTCAAACCGAATTACCCACAAAGGTTTATGAACATATCAAGAAAAAAGTGTATGAAACGTACACTGGAAAATCCATTGATGAAATAACACCTGAAGAACAGCAGGAATTGATGAAGTCTAAAGTATTAACTAGACTAAGAAAACAATTACCTTATGTTCCCGGATTCTATCTTGATAAAAGCGATAAGAAAAGACCAAAAGGTTTTATTGCTTGGGTTAAGAAAAATGGAATCGGCTTGATTGCTAGTGACAACAATGGATTAGCAAAAGGAATTCAGGTGCAAAATATGGACCCTAAAAAAGAAGGACCTAAATATTTGTGGTGGTCTTCAGGTGATACGCAAGATATGGAGAATTCGGAGGGAGGTTCTTCTCCTGGTTCTCCAGGTGGCGTTATTTTCCCTAAAGCTGAAAATGGGGTTAAATCAACAGAAATATTCGTCACCGAAGGAAGATATAAAGCTGAAGCTATTGCTAAACAAGGTTACACAGCTATATATGTTTCGGGGGTTGGAACATGGCGTAATATTATTCCTTATGTCACTGAAATGATTGGTGACAGCAGAAGGATATATGTTGCTTTTGACTCAGATTCTATGGGTAATACAGGTGTTCAAAATCAATTGAAAAACCTTTCATTAGCTCTAAAAGAAATGTCTATTGAACCATTGTTAGTTCTTTGGAGAAAGGAATTAGGAAAAGGATTTGATGATATTTGCTACAATGATAGTTTAAGAGGTGATTTTAAGACTTATATGTCAATTATGTCTTTTGATAAGTTTGAAAGAACGTTTAACATAGTTTTAAATTATGTTTTAGAAAAACTTGGCGTAAAAAAAGTTTCTGAAATACCTCAAGAATTGAAAGATGGTTTTGGGAAAAATATGCAGTTTTTCATGGAAGAAAAAAACTAGAATTACCTAAAGCTGTTTTTGAATAATCAATAAAAGAAAAAGAAAAGCATTTTTTTAATTAAATGCTTTTTTTTATTTTGCTAAAAAAATAAATCTATTAATACTGTTTTTGATTTTTAGTCTTCTCATTTGTTAAAAATAAAATTGTATTTTTTTAATCATAATCAATGGAGGTTTTTTAGAAATTTATGACTTTTAATTTAAAACGTACTTTCTTAATGTCAGCTGCTATTTTAGGATTAGGTGTGGCAACAATGAATAATACCACAAATGTTAAAGCAGAAAATATTAAATATGACAATGTTTACGGTGCTAATCAAAATTATCGAAGATATGAAGCAACTGATATGACGTTGAATAATGCAGATGTAATTAGCTCTAAAGAATTTGATTCAACTGCTAATGAAGCTTCGGATAATTCGTATGTATCTGTTAAACAAAATGGTTCTGTTGATTTTGTTGCTAAAGAAGGAGCAGATGGGTTAACTGTAAGATATACTGTTCCTGATGGTAGCACTAGTAAAATTAGTGTATTAGTTAATGGTAAAAAAGTTAAGACATTCAATTTAGATTCAAAATGGGCTTGGCAATATGTGGACGGAGATAATGTGTATGATTCTCCTAGAGAAAATGGACATGCTCGTTTTAGATTCGATGAAGTTCATGGCTTTTTTGGAGTCCATGTTAATAAAGGCGATCATGTAACTATTCAAAACGAAGAAGGTTCTCTTGGTTTGGATTTTGTGGAGTTAGAAAATGTAGAAGCACCTAAAAAACAACCTGCTAACAGTATCTCTTTAGCTGATTTTGGGGCAAAGTCAGGTCAAGATAGCACTCAAGCTCTCAAAGAAGCTATTAAACAAGCACGTGAAAAACATAAAGTTTTGTATATCCCAGAAGGTCAATATTTAATAAATGATAAAATTGGCATAGATGGAGATGGTTTAACCATAACTGGTGCAGGTATGTGGTATACAGATTTGCATTTTACAAGTAATGAAGCAGGTAAAGGTGGCTTCAATATAGGACACGATTCTAACAATCTAACTTTTAGTCATTTTTCAATGAGTTCAGAATTGACATCTCGTTATCAGCAAAATGCACAATATAAAGCTTTTGCAGGAAGTTTGGGTAAAAATTCTAAAATAGATAGTTTGTGGATAGAACATTTTGAATGTGGGGCGTGGATAGGCGATTATGCTAATGCTCACGATATGAAATATACTGATGGTCTAGTTATTGAAAATAGTAGAATCCGAAATAATTTGGCAGATGGTGTAAACTTTGCACAAGGGACAAAGAACTCGGTTGTTCGTAACTCAAATGTTAGAGGTAACGGGGATGACTCTTTGGCTTCATGGGCAAGTATCGCTGATGGTACGGAATCTGCAATAACGGAATCTAATGTGTTTGAACACAACACTATTGAATTAGGTTGGCGTGCAGGTGGTATAGGAATTTTTGGTGGTAAGAATCACAAAATAGCAAATAACCTGATTAAAGATAACCGTGGGGGTGCAGGTATTCGCATTTCAACAGTATTTGATGGGCATAACTTTGATTTAAATGATAATGGTATTGAAGTTAATAATAATCAAATCGTTAAATCTGGAACAACCAATGATTTTTATGGATTGAAGCGTGGAAGCTTTGACTTTGAAAGAGTAAAAGGTGATATCCGCAATATAAGACTAAATAACAACAATATTGTTGATGGCGTTGTTGATGATGTGACTAAAAATTTTGAGTTGACCAATGAATCTGTAAAGATATCAAATAATACACATTCTAATGATAAGGTTATCCAAAATATCAACCAATTAACTCATCAAGAAATCTCCGAAAAAGAAAATTATACACTTTATTATTTTGACGGAGAGCATGAGCAAGATGGGAAAGTCGTTCGTTATTGGACACCGAAATCTAGCAATATTAAGATTGAATCTTGGATGACTTATTCAAATAGTAAAGGTAAGAAAGTATATAATTTTACAAACGAAGATGTTTCAAGCTTTTTACCTGAAGAAAAAACAAAATTTTTAAAAGATTATGTTTATCAAGGTGAGCAAGAAAAAAAGATGGTAATATTATTCGTTTTTTTGGTCAAAAGAAATAATAAAAATAAGTTAATTATTTTAAAAAGCACTTTTCAAGGTGCTTTTTTTATCGATTTTTAATCTAACATAATAGAGGTATATGAATTGAAATAAAAGGAGAAATCAAAAAGGAGGAAATAAAAAAATATTTTTTTCAATCATATAAAAAAATAATTTAGGAGGAAAAAAATATCTGAATGTCTAGCAGAAATAGAAAAAGTTACGATGATGTTGTAGGTAAGAGCTTCAATGAATTAACAATTCTATCTTATACAGAGCCATTAAAAAAGAATGATTCTAAGAGAAATTGTTCATGTTTGTGTTCTTGTGGTAAGAAAAAAGTATTGCCACTACATAAAGTTTTGCGAGGCGAAATTATGTCTTGTGGACATCTTAGACGAGATAGTGGCTTGATTCATAAAAAGAATTTTGATCAACAAAAGGCTTATGATGTTCGTACTAGTAAAGACGTGCCTATAGTTACAAATAAAACGACAGGGATTAGAAATATTTCTTGGTCAGAAAGAGAACAAAAATATGTTATTTCTTTAAAAAGACACGGGAAATATTTTAAAGGAAGAGCTTCGACATTGGAAGAAGCTTTAAAAGTTAAAGATAAACTTATCAAAGAAGCAGAAACTTGCTTTGGAGAAAAGATTTATAAAGGAGGAAATAAATGATTTCAAAACAAGATAAAGAAGTGTTGAAGATATATCAAAAAAATATCGTTGAAAAAAACACTTAGGAAAAAAAGCGTACTCTGAAAAGTTTAATTTCAGAAAAATACTTTAACGGGTGTGCGTAGAAAGGTAAGTTTGAAAATTCCAGTTAATACAGTAATTTGGACCGATTGTATAACTACCAAACAAACTTATTATGTCTCTGATGAAATAGAAGAAATAACTTTTTTTGATTCGAGAACCTAAATTTTTTTAGGTAATGGTAATTATGAATTATCAAAAAAAGTTATAGAGTTAACTTTTAGATTTAGCAAATCAAAGGAAAAAAATGAAAGATTCCTTTGCTGAAGACAAAAAGAAGAATCAGATGATGAAGTTAGTTTGTTAGTATATGAAAAAGATAGTGTTCTGAGTTTGATAAAAGATTTTTTTGTAAGAAATCATCAGAAGGTAGACTGCCTTTTGTTTACTCAGTAAAGAGACTGTTTGATCAAAATGCTGCAAATTACGTAGGAAAAAAATAGAAAATATAAAAACTATTGAATTTAGATGGTAATTTGTTATCATTGGATTATTCAATTATTCGATAAAGTGAAAAAGTGGAGGAAATAAAAATGGGTAATATGTTGTTTAAATTGGTGGTAAGCGTTCTTCTTGTATTCGTTATGAAGAAAGAATACGATAATACAAAAAAAGAGGTTTCCAAATTTGAAAAAGAGTATGGCTTTATTTTTAAAAACCAAACATTTTAAAACAGTTAAAAGTAACAGTGATATTAAGTTCAATTTTGACTGTTGTTGGTCTTAACATTAAAATAAAAGGTATGCAATGGATAAATGATTTGTCATTCTTCCCTTATTTTGGAGGTATGCTATTTTGTCTTCTTATTCAGTATGCTATGTCTGAGTATGCTCTTAGAGCAAGTAGTAGTAGCGATGATGAAGATATCAATAAATAATCAATAAATAAATAGAGTATGAATGAAGTATAAATTAACTAAGTTCATTCATGAAGGAGAAAATATGTTTAATCTACCAAAAGTTTTACAACAAATATCTCAAGCTTTAACTGGAAAAAGCAATGTGTTGGAAAAAGAAGAAATAGCAAAAATTTTGAAAACCTCTCCAGAGGCATTAGAGCTTTTTGAGCGTGAATATTGGAATGCTCAAAAAGATAAAGATGCAAACGCAAAAGATTTTTTCTCGAAAAATTCTCGGATGGTTTCAAAAGCTAATAGGTGTTTTAAAGAAGGATTGACTGAACAAGCTATCATTGTTGCTGAAGCAATTGTAGAAGAACTTCTAAACGAAGAAGGCTTTAAAAAGTCTGATATGTATAAATCGGTTAGCAAGGAAGTTTTAATGTCATTACCTAAAAATCTACGTCCACAGTTAACTGGACGTATGATGGTAAAAGAAATTCAGAATCCTTCTCATCCTGCTATTCTAAGTTATTATAAAATGTATTTGGAAGCTAAAACGGATGAAGACCGAATCAATTATTATCTACTTTTTCTACAAGGATTGGATCTTTTAGATTTAGATTTAATCACCTATGAAATTCTAAGCTGCAATCAAAACTCAATTGGGCATTGGTTTCCTCAACTTAAAGAAGCTGTTGATAATCAAGAGTTTTTCAAAGTTCCAGAAACTAAGATTGTAAAAGTACCATTGCCGATTTTACAACTAACAAGGTTGGAATATCAATCTTTAACACCGACAACGTTAAAAATCGTAAATGATTTTTGTATGGAGGTATTTGATTTAGATGTAAATAAGGAATATTTTATTAAAACGGGTACTTACTCGTCTAAATTTGATTTTAGAAATGCAGTTGTAAAAGGTGAAAATGAAGTAAAAGAGCTTGGCGAATATCTACTTTATATTCATCATCAAGCTAATCAAATGGCAGGAATGTTAAATAATGTATCCATTCCAGGAGTGAGTACTACAAACGAATGGGTCGTTAGAGAATATATTCCAGATAAAGAAAACAATCCTTGTATTTACAAAGGAATGCCTTTGCATACGGAATATCGATTCTTTATTGATTTTGATACCAAAGAAATCCTTGGTGTTAGTCCTTACTGGCGTTCAGATGTAATGAAAAAAAACTTTTCAAAAGAGCGTGTGGGTAATAATCCTGATAAAGCACATGACTATGTAATCTATACAATGCATGAAGAAGTTTTGTATGATAGATACAATAAAAATTTAGAAAAGGTTTCTGATGAAATCAACAAGTTGATTAAAAATGTGAATCTTTCAGGGCAATGGTCATTAGATGTTATGCAAAACGGTGATGATTTTTGGTTGATTGATATGGCACTAGCTAATGAATCAGCTCTTAGAGATGTTGTCCCAAAAGAAAAATTAAAGCAACAACGAATTGATTGGATTCCTAAAATTCCTGAAACAAAATAAATGAAGAAGCTACGTTAATAACGTGGCTTTTTTATTTGAAAAATAAGCTGTATTTTTAGGTAAATTGCTACAGCGATTTTTTCATGATAAAATAAGTTCAATTATCGTGTAGAAAGATGTTGTTTTATGATAGGTGAATATCAACAAAAAGCTTCAGAAAAAAACATGCTTTATTTAACTTTATCCGAAAAAAAGCAATTACAAAAAAATCAAAAAGATGACTAATCAGGTTTATAAAGAAAAATAAAGTTAACGAGAACTATTTAAAAAAACACAAAAAGAGAGTATAGATAATTCGATTAAGCAGATAACAAGTGCTTATGAAGAAGCTAAAAAGAGTTATTTATTGCTACCAAAAAAAGTTGTCACGTTTTCTTAGTGGATTTGAATAGAGAATATGAAACAAGTATTGATACACTCAAATCGTATCAAAGTTATTTAGATGTCGTATTTAAAAAAATAAAAAAATAAAGACTGTATATTCACAATATGGTTTTTATTTTTTTATTTATTTTGTTTAATTAAGTAAGTTTGCTTTAAACAATAGAAACAATAGCTCTTTCTATTGTTTTAAGCATTATTTTTTTATGATAAAATTAGAGTTAGAAATAAAAAAATAAAAAAAGAGGTTTTTATGGAAATTTTTGATGGTAACAAACGTTCTGAAGAAATTAAGCAGTCTTTAAAAAAAGAGGTTTCAACTTTTAAAAGAACGCCTAAATTAGCTGTAGTTAGTATTGGAAATGATAGTGCTAGTACTATTTATGTGAAAAACAAAGAAAAGTTTGCAAAAGAAGTTGGAATTGAGTGTGTACATGTTGAATTAGATGCAGATGTATCTAAGAGCCTAGCGTTTGCTCATATCCGAAATTTGAACTTGCGTCCTGATATTGATGGTATTATCCTTCAATTGCCTGTACCTAGTCATTTAGATGCAATCGAACTAACGTCTGCGATTTCTCCAGAGAAAGATGTTGATGGGTTTACTGGAAGTAACTTAGGTGAGCTGATTTTAAATCAAACCAATCATATCCCTTGTACACCTTCAGGTGTCCTAGATATTTTGTCTGTTTATAATTACGACTTAGAAGGGAAAAATGTTGTAGTTATTGGTAGAAGCAATATTGTTGGTAAGCCATTAGCAATTGAAATGATTAACAAAGGAGCTACTGTAACTGTATGCAACAGTAAAACAGATAAAGAAACATTGAAAAAATTATGTTTGATGGCAGATGTTGTTGTAGTAGCAACAGGTAATATTAACACAGTCAGTTATGATGAACTACAAAAAGCTAAATTTGTAATTGATGTTGGTGTGAATGAAACCGTTGAAGGCAAACTAATTGGAGATGTTGATTTTGAATCACTTAAAGACAATAATTTTGATGGGGTAGTAACACCAGTACCAGGTGGTGTTGGACCTATGACTGTAGCTCACTTGATGAAGAACACTGTGGAGGCTTATAAAAAAAGAGGTAGAGTATGAGTACAGAAACAAATATTCAAGAAATGACTGAAGAGCTTAATGTTATTGATTCTTTATCTATGAATCAATACGAGCTGTTGTTTTGTACTTCTTTAAGACGAAGATTGTTCAAAGAAGAGCAGATGTCAGAACAACTAGTTAATTTCTTTAAAGAAGTAGAAAAAGAACAAGAAAGTGATTTGGGCTATAAGCCATTTAAGATTTTGGATGTAACAGTTAATCCAAACAATGCTCATTTGATTTTAAATTGCTCTCCGAAGTACGGAGTACATGAAGCAGCTGTGAAGCTAAAATATGGTACGGCAAAAAAATTAAATGAATACGATCCAACTTTAAAAACACGTCTTCCATCTATTTGGAAAAGAGAGTATCTGTGTCATTCAATTGGGGATAGACTGCCAATCGAAATGTTGGAAGACTACTTAGCTCAAATTAAGTAAATAAATGAATGAATGAAATATGAAATTAAAGAAGCTAAAAATCAGAAAAATAAAAAAGAAAAAAAATAAACCTGATAAACATAGTTCAAAAGAAGTTAAACGAGTTATGAAATATGTTAAACGTATTGAACGTTTGCAAGATGTTATGGGAGCTTTAACTGATGAAGAACTACAACAAAAAACATTAGAATTCAAAGAACGATTATCTAATGGAGAATCTTTGGATAAACTAATGATAGAAGCATTTGCAGTTGTCAGAGAGGCTAATAAACGTGTTCTTGGCAAAGAACCCTATAGAGTTCAATTAATTGGAGCAGTGTTACTTCATCAAGGTAGGGTTGCCGAATTAAAAACAGGTGAAGGAAACCTTGCTTGGAACGATGCCTGCTTACTTAAATGCTTTAACAGGTAAAGGTGTTCACATCGTAACTGTTAATGAATACCTAGCACAACGTGATTCTGACGAGATGCGACAAGTCCATGAGTTCCTTGGATTGACAGTGGGTTGTGTGACATCATCTATGAAAAGTGATGCCAGAAGAATAGAATATGGATGCGATATCACTTATGTAACAAACTCTGAAGTAGGTTTTGATTACCTGAGAGACAATATGGTAATTCGAAAAGAAGATAAGGTGCAACGAGGTTTAGAGTACGCAATTATTGATGAAGTTGATTCTGTTTTGATTGATGATGCTAAAACACCTCTAATTATTTCAGGAGCTTCTCAAGTTAATACAATTTTTTATGGAACTTGTGATATTTTAGCTAAAACAATGAATAAAGGAAATGACTCCGATGAAGAAGATGGAGATTTCATTGTTGATGAAAAAGATAGAGTAATAACCCTTACAGATAAAGGATTGAAAAAAGCTGAACAGTTTCTACATGTTGAAAATATTTCTTCTGTAGAAAGTAAGAAGGAATACCATGGTGTATTAACTGCATTAAGGGCTAATCATTTAATGCATAGGGATAAGGATTACATTGTCAAAGATGATGAAGTTAAAATTGTAGATGAATCGACTGGACGTGTGATGGATGGCCATAGATATGCAGATGGTTTGCATCAGGCAATTGAAGCCAAAGAACGAGTTACAATCCAAAAAGAGACTCATACTCAAGCTACAATTACTTATCAAAACTTTTTCAACAAATATAAGAAAAAGTCAGGTATGACAGGAACAGGAAAAACTGAAGAAAAAGAATTCCGTGAAATTTATTTCATGGATGTTGTTCAAGTTCCAACTAATAAACCTGTAATTCGAAAGGATTTGCCTGATTTAGTCTTTAAAACAAAAAAAGAAAAATTTGAAGCTGTTTGTGAAGCAGTGAAAGAATCATATATGAAGCATCAACCAGTGTTAGTGGGAACAGTTGACATAAAAACATCAGAAAACTTGAGTCGAATGTTAAGTCAACAGGGAATTCCTCATTATGTATTGAATGCTAAAAATGATAAAATGGAAGCAATGATTGTTTCGCACGCAGGTGAGCCTAGTAAAGTAACTATTGCAACAAATATGGCAGGACGTGGTACTGACATTAAGCTGACTGATGAATCTAAGGAACTGGGTGGTCTTAAAGTAATTGGTACTGAAAGACACGAAAGTAGACGTATTGACGATCAATTAAGAGGACGTTCGGGAAGACAAGGAGACCCAGGTGAGTCTCAATTCTATTTATCTTTAGAAGATAGACTTATGAGGTTTTTTGCTAAAGATAGATGGTTAGCTGTTCTTGAAAAATCAAAATCTGAGTATAGTCAATCGATCACTCATAGAAAATTGAGTAAAGCTGTTACCAATGCTCAAAAACATATTGAATGGAATAACTTTGGGATTAGAAAACAGACATTTGAGTATGATACTGTTATCAGTTCGCAAAGGGATATTGTATACGCAGAGCGTGATGCGATTTTAGAAAAAACAAATGTTAGTTCTTTTATTCGCAACATGGTAAGTGATTTTATTAGCAATTCTGTCTACGAAGTCTTGAATACAAATGATTCAAAAAAATGGGATTTACAAACTTTAAATGAAAAAATTTCAACTGTATTATTGACTGTTCAAGTTGTTGTACCACGAGATGTAGAAGCACTTAAAAACAGAAAAGAATTAATTTCACTAATCGAGCAAAGAGCAGGTATGGCTTATCAAACGCAAATCGAAATGAGTAACTCGGAAGATTTATTTAGATTCCATGAAAAGCGGATTTTGTTAAGTGCAATCGATGATGGGTGGAAATCTCATTTGGAAAATATGGAACGTTTAAAACAGTGGATTGGAGTCCAATCTTATGGACAAAAAGACCCAAGGTTTGAATATAAACGTTTAGGCAATGATTTCTTTAAGGATATGTTTAATAATATTCAACAAGATGTTCTCAAAGAAATCTTTTCTAATAAAGAAAGGGATGTATTATATTAGTGATAAATGTGCCAATTAAATTATTTGGTCAACACAAACGTAAGTATGATGAAAATACTGTTATTCCTCCCTATGCTCCTATTGAAGAAAAAACAGATTACGAGGACTTAGAAGTAGATATTTCTACTTTATTTTTGGACTTAAAAGAAAGGAAAAGTCATGACTAGTTATATAACAACTTTAAAATCACTGGGAAAACTGCCAGAATTAACCAAGGATGATAAATTATTTCTCGTTGGGCAAAATAGTGAAAGTATAAAGATGTTGGATATGGAGTCTTTGTTTAAACTAAAAGATAATGTAGGCGAATTACATATTAAACCATATCCAGAAAAGAAAATGTTAGATTTTCTTATTGGTGCTATTATTGCAACATACCCAGATGATAACTTTGTATTAATGGATGCTGCATTCCCTGCACTAAGTTCTCAAATCTTTGGTGATAGGGTGAAAAAATGGGGCTCTCGTGAATCATCACCTAGACGCAAAAAAACTATTAGTAGCAAAAAAACTATTAGTGGAATCAAAACTGCTCCAAGTGCAATAAGCATAGGAACAACTACTACAAAAGCAATCTATAATGCAAAAGAAACAGAAAAAACTCCTGTTCAAGACAATGATAAAAATCTCGAAGGTGTAGAAGAAGCGCCAGTACCCAAATTAACTAAAATTGTAAAACCTGAAAAGAAAGTTGGTAGAACAACAAATTCCAAAAAAAGCAAAAAAGTAGAAGTGGTTGATGTTTCTCCCTATGAAGAAACACCTTCGGGAAAGAATAATTCATCAGAAGAAGTTGCAAAAAAACTAGAGCAAATTTTAAAATTAAACCCAGAAGAAATTGAAAATCCAATGGGAATGGATATTTTTATATCTCATTATTTTAAATGAATTTCAGAAAGCTTCAACTGATGAAGATATTAAAAAAATGGAATTTTAGCTAAAGCTGATGGAGACAAAATTTGGCAGGCAGTGACTCCTCATTTTGATGAAATAAAAATCATTAGTTAAATCGGTAGAGGAATAACATCCTATCACATAAGACAAGACAACAGAAATTATATTAGGAAATTTAAAATTATGACAGTTTTACTTTTCGCTACTTTGGGTAGTATCATTCTTTATTTTTATTGTTTTTTTCTTTTTTTCATGTTTTAAACTTACTCGTGATGAATCATTTCATTCAACAAGTTAAAGACGGTTATAAAGCTTTAAATACAGCTCTCACATGGTTTATAATTTTTATTTTTTCGACTCTTGCTTTAACAAGTTTGCCAATTAATCATTTTGTATCTAAGAAAGATATACCCTTAGACAAGTTCTTTGTAGTTTTTGGAAATTGTGATGGATTAACAGCTCATAAGAAACCAGATTTAGCATATGCCTTGAACAGTCCTGAGACACAAAAACGATTACAAGATGCTCTTAGTGTGACTCTTTACCCAACCAATGAACATGTAAATCGAGTAGAATATAAAGGTAAAGAAACTGAACCAATTACTAAAGCGACTCTTGAAACTCGTGAAAATGCTATGGGCGTTAGAGAAACAGTTTTAGTGCTAAATAATTAACTGAGGAGTTTTCTATAAATATGGCAACAAAGAAACTTGTACCACTTGAAAAAGTAGATAAAAATGGATTTCTTGCATCATACTTGGCTAAAAGAAGTCAACGAGAGCCTGAAATTTTAGAACATTACAATAAAGAAATTGAACAGTTAACCAAATAAAAAAATATTTATTATCAAAAAAAGTTTTATGACTCATTGTAGTTTTCATAAAGCTTTTTTATTTTTTAGACACATTTTTGTCTTTTTAGCTATATATAAGATAAAACGTTTAGTTGAGGCTTTAGATAGTTCTTATTTTTTTGTATAATAGAAGAGGTTACTGCTTTATCAAGATTCAGTAATACAATAAATAATATATGGTAAAAGGAAGTTATATTTTATGGATAACAAAAACAATTGGCATGGTTCACTTAGAAAATCTAAACGTGGCTTGGTTGGTGTACTTTTATTTTCATCAGCATTAGCTTTGACTATGGTGACAAATTCAGCTTCAGCAGATGAAGTTAGTGTTGCACCATCCACTGCGTCTACAGCAGTTGTTACAGGTGAATCAGGGTCAGTAGCATCATCTACTGTAAGTAATGATAAAGTAATGTCATCAGTAGGTGTTGTAGAGGAAAATAAAAACAATGTTTCATCTAAAAGTGATAACAATGATGAAAAACAAAACGCTCAAACGTCTAACGTTGTTGATCAAGCTACGTTGGATAAGGGGTATAAGGAACTTACTGAGTCAGTAAATTCACAAGGATTTCTTCACAAAGAAGATGAAAAGGTAGTTCATGATACTGCTGAAGATGCAGATAAAGACTTAAAAACTCAAGAAAAATCATTTGAAGAAGTATCAAAAAATCGTGAAGCGCTTAATAAAGATTTGGATAATGCTGTTGAAAAAGTAAAAGATAAAGTAGACGTTACTTTTGGAGAAACTCATGTATATCCAACAATCGAAGATGGGAAGAAAGATGTTGAAAAGCAAATTGCTGAACTCAATAAACTTGCTAGTGTTGTAACTGAATCTGAAAAACGACTAGAAGATGCACAAAAAGTAGCTAAGGCTAAGAATATTGTATTTAAAAACCCTAAAACAATTAGTGTTAATCTAAATCATTTAGATAGCCTAGAAACACAATTGAATGAGGCTGAATCAGCTTTAAAATATGCTGTTATTGAGCAAGAAAAGGCAAATAAACAACTTAATAAACTTGTTGCTGATGCTAAAGATAAAGGCGTGTCTGTGCAATTTTCAGGTGTTGAAGTAGTTGATGCTAAAGACGTTGATAAAGAGCTTTCTAAAACTGAAAAACTTATCAATGAAGCTATTAAAAATAAAGAAGTTCAAGAAAAAGCATATGAGTCTGCACTTGCTAAATGGGAAGCAGTTGTAAAAGCAGGTAACGAGAAGGTTGAAAAAGACTATAAAGAAGCTCTACAAGCCTTTAATAAGAAAGTTGAATTGGTTAAAGCAGAGAATAAGCTTATTGAAGCTGAAAATCAAGCTACTTTAAAAGCCAACGCTAATGCAAAAGCAGAATTATCTAAAGATTCAACTGCAAAGAAAACGGGTGAAAATTACCAACAAACATTAAGTGGTAATTCGTCAACACATACTGAAACAATCACTAATGTTGAAGCAGAATTCAAACCAACTGTAAACGTTCAAATCTATGATTTTAGCTCATCTAATGCAGATAAGCTTATTAACTCATTGAAACAAGGACGTATGTTGATTGAAAAAGCTCTTAAACATCCTGATAGTAAAGTTATCATCCAAACATACACGATGAACTTCCCTGATTCTTATCGTGCAGCAGTGAGTTCAGATGTTAGAAAACGTACTGATAATTCAGGAACATCTACTAAATTGTTGAGTAAACAAGAAGCAATTGGGTTGATTGATAAATTACTTCAGCTTAAATCTCCGTCATTTGGTGGACCTTATGAAACAACTGGTTACAATGGATACTTTACAGATATTGCAGAAACATTAGGTAGTTATCGCTATACAGATGGTGATGATAAAAAAGATGTTCCGTTTGAAGATATTGTGACTAAATTGGTGAAACCAAGTGATACGGTATCTGTTATTCAATTTACAGATGGATGGGATGAATCTGTTGAACACATGGATGAAACGTTTGCTAATTGGGCAAAATCTCGTGCAAAAACATTTATGTCAGTAATCAACCGTAATAATTCAAGATCAGTAGATACAAACAGCAATCGTTCTATTGATGATATGACTCGTTTGGGACATCCTAATATCTTTGATATGACTGGAATGAGCGAACAGTCTGTAGATAAAGAATTGCTCGATAAATTCTTGGAAACTGCTGTAGAAAAAGTCACAAAAGCTACTAAAGATGTAAAATCAAAAGCAGTTGTTTCAATTAAACCAGATGAGAATGTTACGCTTTGTCAGCAGAACTAGTTTCTCCTACTGGTAAAGTTGATAAACTCAGTGTGACTAATAATCAAGTAGAATACAGTGGTTTGCTTTCTGAAAGAGGTGAATACAAAGTAAATTATGTGTTTGCATCTAAAGGAAATAAAGAAGCAAAAATTTCAGGCTCATTTAAAGTAGATGTTAATACTGATGCGAAAAACGACAACTTTATTCCGATGGTACAAGGTAAGTTGAAACCATTGAAAGAAGTGCCAAATAATGCTCCTGTCAAAGAAGTTTATAAAGTACCTGAAAAACCTAAGAAGCAAGATTCTGCATCTGTCACAATTCCTAAAATTGTGGTATCTACAGAAGTAGCGTATGTTGAAGGAGCAAAGTACGAAGCTCATAAGGTTAATTTTGAAGTACATACGCATCCAGTAAGCTTTAAAGAAAAAGCTGTAGTTGAATCAAAACCTCAAGGTGAGAATGTAGTTTTAACTCATAACACACCTAAAGAATCGTCTGTTAAACTGGAAAAACATAATGAAAATGAGTTGCCAAACACAGGTGATTTTTCATCAAGATTAGCCGCTTCAGGCTTTGCTTCTATCATGGGTGGCTTACTTCTTTTAGGATTGAATTTTAAAAAACTAAAGAAAAAAATAAAATAACAAAAAAACAGTTATAGTTTTATAACTGTTTTTTTGATGTCAATAATCAAGCATAATGTGCGTGTATGAATTGAAGAATAAGGAGAAAAAAATAGGAGGAAATAAAAAAATAAAAATAATATTCTTTTTATTCAATACAAAAAAATAAAAAAAGTTCTTTTTAAGAACTAGGAGGAAATAAAAAAATGGAAACAATTGTAAAAATCAATGATACTTCACATGTTGTAGTTCATGAAAATAATGAGGAATCATTGTGGAAAAAAGTCGGAGAATTAATGTATCAGGAAGGTTTTCCTGTTCCTGCAACTATTAAAGTTTCTCTAAAGGACAGTAAAGGTTTTGCTACTGTTGTAGTTGAAAAGGCAACTGTTCAAGGTGGAAAAGAAGAAAAAATCAATATCAAATTGTTAGGTGATAGTATTAGATTACCTAAGATTCGTTATCAAGAACGTATGCTAAGACGTGTAGATAGCGATTTAGATATCTTGAAACGTTATGATATGCGTCCTAATAGCATGGGGAAAATCACGATTAACATCGGTGCTATCTCTGGTGATATTGGTCGTAAAGGATTTGACAGGATTGAAGATGGTATTGTTCACTCTCCATTTCCTAGTCAATTGTATTGGTTGCGTTATTTTGAAAAGATTTCAGCAGGATATCAAGACTGTACTGATATGTTGGCCGAAGACGAAGAAGAAAGCAAAATTGCTAAATTCTTTGCAAAACCAGATGAGTCTGAGATGCAAGGTGATGCTGTTCAAGAATTGTATAAAATCCTAACGAATGCTGCTAAGGAAAATTTGACTAATTCTGGGATTATTCTAGATTTTTACGGGGATCAACCTCCATATACTTCAAGACAAGTGAATACAGTTAGAAAGCTTTATTTAAAGATGTGTGATGTTGATACTATTGAAGAAATGAATGAACTTATTGAAACATTCCTTGTAACTGCTGCTCCTAAACGTAAAAAAGGAACAAAAGTATCAGACTTTTTGGTTGAACCTGTTATTGATGAAGAGCAACAAAAAAAGGTAATTCTCGAAAAATTGGAATGGGTAAACTCTATCGTATCTTCTATGGAAGCTGTGGTTTCTATGAATCAAAAAACAACAGTTACCTATACTTCACCTTTTGGAGATATTGAAATGAGTCGCTTATCAGATGAAGATATGAATGCCTTCATTAAAGCTGAAATTCCAAAAATCAACGAAAGACAAATTAATAACATTGTTTCTATCTTTGATGTGAAGCCAAAAGACCAAACGAAGAAATATGAAAAATATTTTGAAACAACTTTTGGTAAAAAAGAATCATTGTTATTCCATGGTTCGCCTACATGTAACTGGGTGTCAATCATCAAAAATAGTCTTTCATTAAATCCTAATGCTGCTATTACAGGTAAAGCATTTGGTAATGGAATTTACTTTGCTCCCGATTCAGATAAATCAGCAGGATATATGTCTAATAGAGGCTCACGTTGGAACAGTGGTGATGATTCCTATGTAGTTATGGGCATTTACCGTGTTGCTACTGGAACTCCTTATTATGGTGTTAATACTATTGGTGGAGCTCCAGAACGAACTAGAGAGCTTAAAGAAATGTTTAAAAAAGAAGGCTATGATTCTTTTTGGTATAAAGCGAATAGTGGTTATTTCGTTCGTGACGAAGTAATTATCTATGAAGAAAACGCTTGTGTGTTAGATAAACTGCTAGTGTTGAAATTTTAAAATTTAATTAGTAAATATGACTTTTCATAGGAGAAAAAAATGGAAACTGGAGCTATGGTTGTTTTAGTAGATATGGAACGTAAAGCGAGTATTGCTGCTATCGGACCTATTGAAGATATCTTTCGTGTGAAAGATGAGATAGAATCTGATATTAAAAATATTGGAGCTATGTTTACAGATATTGGATTGCCTAAGAATGTAGTCCTTTGTGCACCAGAAGCACATGTGTTAATTTTAGATCGAAAGTATATCGACTTGCTTTGTGAACGATTCAGCTCAAGTTCAGGCAAAAGAAGAAGTGCTGAATTATATAATGTCGTTCAGGATATAAGTTTAGTCGAAAATATGTAAATGTAATAAAAGCTGTAAATAAGCTTTAGGAGGAAATAAAGAATGACTAATGAAGAAATAACTAATTTTACCCCTTTATCTCAACTATCAGAAGCAGGGATGTGTAAAACATCTCGTATGGTAGAAAAAAAGTTGGGTAATATTCTAAAAAAAGGAGAAGTAAAAAGTACTAACTTCTTCCGTGCATGGATTTGTAGAGATGTTATTCAACAAGCTCTACGATATAAAATCAGAAACGGACGTGCTATCATGGAATACATGAATGGACGTTATGTAGAAGGTGGTTTTATTAACCCTCAGCAAAAGAATCAAGTATTGCTTGATGATTGGCGAAAAATTCATCGTTATATCTTAGATGAAACTCGTGAACCTATGTTTGTTGAAGCAGGGTATCCCATTCTTAAAGAAGGAGAGCTTCCAGTTAAAGTACAACCAACTGTTCTATTTCCAGTAGGAGATAAAGTGGATATTGTGCTTATCAAGATTGGAAGACCCGATGTTACAAGGAACGGTTCAAAATCAAAAATTGCGCGTGATTTGCAGCTGTATGCGATGATTAAATACGCTAGAATGTTAGGGTTTAAAAATATAACTGCATCATTTTACTTTTTGACTAAATCAAGTGATACATCCAATTGGTCTACGAATGAACCAATGTTCTTTAATGGTGGCTCAAATGTTGTATCAATGAGTGATATTTGGGATGGGGATTCATCCGAAAATTCTCTTGATAAAGAGATGAAAGAAATGGTTAATTATTACTATAAAGGTGTTGATGAATGTATTGCTGAAGAGCATGGGCAAATTTGTTTGCATCATGAATTGTGCCAATACAAAAAAGCACCTATCACGATAAAAGAAGATGAGGATGGTATTGAATAAGATGAATAAGAATTGAGATAAAAAAATAAAAAAATGAAGAACCCTTTGATTAGAAGGGTTCTTTTTTTATTATAGAAAAATAAAAGCATACTCATATTATGAGTAATTGAAAAAATAGGAGAACCATTTAAAAGCTAAAAAAAGGTTTTATTTTTGTTTTTTTCTATTACTCAAAAATAAAAATAAAAAAAGCCTTTTTGGCTAGGAGGAAATAAAAAATGACTTTATTAAAAGATGTATTGGCTAAACATGAGGAGCTAAATCGTATTCATGAGGAATTGAAAAAGATGAAAGAAGATTTATCAACAGTATATGATACTTCTGAATACAAGAATGACACTATTAGTGATTTTGTAAATGCAATGCTTTATAACAGTGAAGATGAAAGATGCCTCAAGGCATTGGATACTTTAGAAAAAGTAGCAAAAGCAAATGATATCGAATTGAAAGATATCGACTTAGGTGTTCATTTTGAAGCTGCTGTGGTGATTTCTTTTGTTTTTGAAAGTTCTATGTACAATGATGATTTGACAAAATATAAGTCTTCACTAGTCATCGCTATTAATGAAAGCAGTGAAGTAGATTATATTGGTTTCGATTATAAGGAAGTTTTTAATTAAAAATAGGAGAAAATAAATGTCTATTTATTTTACACAGCATATTAAAGCTGCTGAAGGTTTCAAATTTTCACAAATTCCATGTATCCATGAAGATGGCTCTATAGATGCTTACAAGTTCTTCACTTCAGAAGAATTTAAACGGGTAAAATTACCTGATGGTCTTAATCCTGATAATCCAAATGATGCAGAAGCAATTACTCGATACGCTCTGGGTGTGTCGATTGATTATTTGGGTAAAGATAAAGGCTTTATCATTCCATCTAATTTTGAAGATGGAGGAGCACTTTTCTTCTGGGGGAATAAATGTCAAGGGGTATTTAATACTGTACTTACTTTGGCTGAAATGTTTCCAGATGTGGTTTTTTATGGAGGAAATTATGTAGACGGTAACTATTCAGTAAACATTGTGGTCTTTGAAAACGGAGAAATGAATTGCAAAAAAACAAAACTAATTGATGTTTTTAAACAAAATATTTCAGAAGAAGATCAACCATTAATTGCTGAATTTAATGAAGCGTGGGATAGTATTAAAAATAGTTACTAATCTTTTCACGTTTTAAATTTATAGGAGGAAATAAAAAAATGAAAGTAAAATATAATAAGGCACAACAAGAAGCAATCATGTCAAACAAGCAATATATTCGTGTTATTGCAGGAGCAGGAGCAGGAAAAACTCAGGTAAACTCTGAGGTAATTGCTCACAAGTTAAATGAATTGGGAGCAAAGCCAGAAGAAATTTTGGCAATCACTTTTTCAAAAAATGGCGCAGGGGAAATCAAGGCGCGTGCTGCTCGAACAGCAGGACATGCGCTTCCCGGTCTAACTGCAACAACATTTAATGCGTTAGAAAACGAAATTACCTTGGATAACTGGGAAAAATTTGGTTTTCGTCATCGTCCAAGTGTTATTGATGATGTGCAGGATTTACCAATGTGTGATATCTTGTTGCGTCGTCATCCAATTCTTGAGTGGACAGGAACTAGTTTCAAAAACTATACTATGACATCAGGTTTTGGAACAAGTGGCGCTTTACGTATTGTTTCTGACATTATGCATTGCTGTGGAAAATTGTCTACAAAAAAAGATATTTCTGCAATTGGTTATAGTGACATTTTAGAGGCAGGGGTTTTACCTCCCAATACTATTAGTAGTGGGCTAACACCTGCAATTGTAGGGAAAATCATCGCTTTATATCCAGAATATGAAGAAATGAAAAAAGGTAATGACCCAGAGTTTAATAATCCAGTTATTACTTTGATGAACAAATTAGCTATGCTATGAAAGTTCTAAGAGATGACCCAAATTACCTTGATGACCACTATGATTTTGCCTATATTATTGTTGATGAGGCACAAGATACCTCAGAAGACCAAATCGAATTTTTAAATCATATTATCAATATGAAAAAATTTAAGTCTTTAATCGTAGTGGGTGATGATAGTCAAGCGATTTATGAATCTTTGATGGGAACTAGCCCAGATTATCTTATCAACTTAGAAGACTATCTTTATAAATTGGACGATAAGGGTGTGAAACATCCTGTTGAAATTCATGATATTGTCATGGATATTAATTATCGTTCAGTAGGTAGTGTTATTGAAATGGCAAACCGAGTTATTGAAAAAAATGTTAATAGGTTTGATAAAAATCTTGTTGCATTTCGTGAAGAAGGAGTAAAACCAACTGTAGAAGGTTTTTATAGAAGTAAAGATGAAAAACCATCTAAATCTAAAACCAAAAAGCTAAAGTTACTAGAGAATTGGAAAAAGGTCAGTACGATCAAATGGCTCGTGATATTAAAGCATTGATTGATTCAGATGAAACAATTGACCTTAACGATATTGCTGTAATTGCATTTTCAAAGAGTGAATTGCAGTCAGTAGCAGATAAGCTAACAGAACTTGGAATTCCTTCTAAATTTGGAGCTCCAGAAAAATTGGTAGATAACAACCGTATTCAAGCTGTTCTAAAATTTGCTCACCTTGTTTATAGTGATGTAGATAGTTTCAATAACGATACACTTGTTGTAGCTAATGCTTTGTATGATGGGGATATTATTGAAGCTGATAGTGATGTCATTATTGAAAAATTGACGGAAATCAATGAATATGTAAAGAAAATCAGAGAATCACATGATGCTGATAAGAAAAAATTATTTATTAAAATGATGAAGTCTATTGCTCATGGTGATGAGGCAGTTCTAAATTTTGAAGAAAAATTTAAAGACATGGAATTTGAAGAAATCATCAAATATTGTGATGATTTTGAAGTGTTCGGGGACAATATGCAATTTAAACGTTCAACACTAGGTGATGGTGTAATGCTAATTACAGCTCATTCATCTAAAGGTTTGGAATGGAAATATGTATTTGGTTCGATTACAGGATTCCACAAAAAGACTGCTATTCAGATTAATCATCGTAAAACTGAAGAGTTGAGACGTTTGCTGTTTGTTTTAATTACAAGGGCGCGTGACGTTCTAAAATTGTATGGGCAATACGCAGTGAGTGGAAGTTCTCACAAAGATAGAGTCTATAATAAATTTTTAAAAGAGTGTTATGAAGCTTTGGATCAAACTTATGCACCTCTATTTTCAAAAATAAAAAGATTAGATAAAAAAACAGGTTTTTTTGCCTGTTTTTTTATTTTTTTAAAAATAAAACATACTAACTATGTATTCAAATTGATGACTTAGGAGAAATAAAAATATAGGAGGATAAAAAAATAAATCTTCAATTGTTAAATTGGATACATTTCTAAGAGGAGTAGTTTGCCTTGGGGTGGCTACTCCAAAAAAAACAAGAAGTGTCATAGGAGGAAATAAAAATGACAAAAATTTTCACAGGATTCAAGTATAAAGATTTGCTAACAGGAGAAATTCTCACTGTTAAAAAAGTTGATAAAGAAGGGATTCATTTTGAGGAGTCAAATCTTGTAGTTAAAGATTTGACCACTTTTGAGGAAGTTGAAACAACTTTGGATGAATCTAAAGTAGGAGAGTTTTCTCTGAAGAATGGAATCTTGTATTATGAAGATTCTAAGATTGAATGTGGAACTTTGGCAATCGAAGAGATTGTGGCTACATTTAAGAATAAAGTGATTTTGAAAGTGAAATCGCTCAACAAAAAATCTTCAGTTATTCCAGAAGGAAAATATGAACTCTTTGTTTACAATGTGGTTCATGACAAATTCTTCAAGACTCAAGAAAGTTTTGATGAATTGTCTGTTCTACATGATGAGGATGGTCTCTTGCTTTTGAACGGAAAAACGCTCGTAGAGCATACAATTTCAAAAGAAGCATTTGAAGAATTGGAAAATTCAACAGGTGATGCTGTTGTTTCAGAACAACTCTTTAGCGGTGACGTTAAAGTAGGAGTGGTGCAACAATCTCTTATCGCTTTCCGTTATGGCATCTATGATAGTTCATTTACTTATAGTGGTGAGCTTAAAGATGTTAATGTTTACAAGGAAGGTGACGATGTTGTTCTCACTGGCTTGTCAGATGAAGTTGTTAAGCTTTACAATGTCGATGGGGATGATGTCTCTGCGACAGTTAAAGGACGCTTGAAAGTGATGCAAATTATTTGCAAACCTATTTTTGATGAATATTTAGATTCAGACGAAAAAGGTGATATTCAAGAGATTGAATTCGATTCCTTTGAAATTAATATCATTGAAGACGATGAAGTAAAAGAGGTTAAACCAACGCATGATGGTAGACACTCATTGTTAATCATCACTGAAAATGGGTTTATTTATTCAAATGCGAATTATAACCCTCGATATGCTTTGGGACAAACAGCTAAGGATGTGGTAGACAATTATCCGTTCTTTGTTGGTTTGGAACCAGGAACGCATCGTAATGTGTTCACTTTATCGAATAAAAATCGAGAAATCATCAAGGTGGAAGTAGTAAAAACTCATGACCGAGGATATACTACAAATGTAATTAACTAAAAAAGAAAGATGTCAGGCAAATTATTTTGCTTGGCTTTTTCTATGTTAGAAAATAAAACTTACTTGTGATATAATGAATCATGAATTATAAAAATTAAAGGAAAATAATTATGAATACAAAACACCTCATTGAAGAATCAGAAGATATTCAAAACACATCAATTCCCAAACGTTCAGAAGCCAGAAGTTGCTGAAAAAGTAACATTGACTGCTACAGACTTAAAGAACATTGCCAATAGTGGTAAAGGTGGAAAGGCTGTTATTGGAGTATGTATCGCAGCATTTCTTATTATCATTTTGAGAATGTTTAATATCATTCCATTGTGGTTGTTCGGAATTATTGTAGTTATTGTTTTTGGGTATACTGGATTCCAATATTATAAAATGCATTTGAACGATGAAGAAAAAATGGATTAATAACAATTGATTTTTCAACTCTCTGTTTAGATATTTGATTTGTTGAAAGAAGATTGGTGTTCTACGTCACTGTGCGTGGTCAACCAATCTTTTTTTGTTTTGTAGTTGAGTATAAATAAAAAAAGCCTTAAAATACATTTGTTGATGAAAAATAATTGCTACTTATACTAATTTTGATGGTACTTTCTTTATTTTTTTTGATATACTATGATTATAAGAATTAGAATTTATATGCTTATTTGATATATTCTATAAAATTGTAACATTTTCATATGTTTTTGAAAGAAGGTATTACTTTGAATAGCAGTATGTTTGAAGATGGAAATCGCTTAGTGCTAGTTTGTGAAAATTGGACAGAAGAAGATAAGCTCAAAATACAAGAATTATTTTCTCCAACAATTTTAGATAAAGTACAGGCGAAACCTATGAAAAAGCAATTATCTCAAAATCAACAATCTGTAGATGTAGATTTATCTAAGGCTTTAGAAGAGTTGAAATCAGATAAAGTAAACAATCAGTCTGATAGAAGCTTTAGATTTGTAGGTAATTATGTTAATACAGCAAACATCTCAAGTGAAGAAAAACAGGCAATAAAACAAGTCCTTAATAGATATTTAGCTAAACGTTTTAAAGATGTTGATGTGGACAGAGTTGTGTCTGGTTTCACGGATGGTAATTGTATGAATTACATAGAAACTTTTGATGCAGCTTTGGATAAAATGTGGTCAAAATTTGGCTATGAAAAAGCTATGTTTAACACTTTATCTTTGGAAGATAAAAGAATTTTTATTGGGTTGACTATGAGGATTTTTAAATCGTTAAATGAGCATTTGAGTGAAGCTAAATAGATGTTTTTATTATTTAAAATATAAAACATAATGAATATAGAGTTTATTGATAAAGAGGAGTATACTAAGTTCCTCTTTTTTGATTCATAAAAAGGAGGTAGAAATATGAATAATGAAAACAAAACTCAAACTGATAATGCTGTAACAGTTAATAAACAGGAGGAAATAAAAATGGATAAGGATATCTTAAATGTAATGTATATCCCAGAGGAAGAAAAACGTTATGTATTAAAACGTAATGGGGAAGAAGCAGAATTCTCTATTGAAAGACCAATTTTATGTATGAAAAAAGCAAATGCTACTGTTCCTGCTAACAGACAGTTATCTGATATTCAGATTCAAGCGATTGCTGAAAACATCCAAAACAAAGTGTTTGAATCTACTAACCCTGTTCCTGTAGAAGATATTCAAGACATGGTTGAAATTGGACTAATGGATATGCGTGGATATGAAGTAGCTCAAGCGTATACTCATTATCGTGCTCGAAAAGCCGAAGCAAGAAAAGTTAATACTATTGATGATAAAGTCATAGCTCTTATTGGTGGTAGAAATAAAGAAGATAGTACTGAAAATGCGAACAAAGATGCTACAATTAATTCTACTCAAAGAGATTATATGGCAGGTCATGTAAGTAAAGATTTGACTTTTAGAACAATTTTGCCTGATTTTGATAGTTTTAAAAAGTTATCGCCAAAAGGTCAAGAGATTATTGGGAAAGAAGACGGTAAAAAAATTGTAGAAGCTCATTTCGATGGTGTTATCCATTTTCATGATGCTGATTATTTTATCCAACCAATGACTAATTGTTGTTTGATCAATGCTGAGGATATGCTTGAAAACGGAACTATGATTAGTGGAGTGAAAATTGATAAACCTAAAAGTTTCTTAACAGCTGCGAATGTATTGACTCAGATTATTGCACAAGTTGCATCAAATCAATACGGAGGACAAACTTTTACACTTTCTCATTTAGCTCCTTTTGTTGATATCTCTAGACAAAAAATTAAAAGAGATGTTTACGAAGAAAGAAAAGAGTTGGGTGAATCCTTGGATGAAGATATTATTTCTAAAATTGTTGAGAGACGATTGAGAAATGAAATAAAACAAGGAATTCAAACTATTCAATATCAACTTATTACATTGATGACAACGAATGGTCAATCTCCATTTGTAACTATGTTTTTATACATAGACGAAGTTCCAGAGGGACAATTAAGAGAAGATCTTGTAATGTTGATTGAAGAAGTTTTAAACCAACGTATGAAAGGAGTAAAAAATAGCAGTGGTGTCTATGTATCACCAACGTTTCCAAAACTAATTTATGTTCTTGATGAAGATAATATTGAAAAGGGTAGTAAATATTTCCATGTAACAGAGTTGGCTGCAAAATGTTCAGCAAAACGCTTAGTGCCTGATTATATTTCTGCCAAAGTTATGAAAGAACAACGAAATGGAGATGTGTATCCTTGTATGGGTTGCCGTTCTTTTCTAACGTCAGATGATGGAACTGCAAATAGTGACAATAAAACAAAAGCACTAAATTATAAAAATGGTGCTCATCAATACTATGGACGCTTTAATCAAGGTGTTGTTACACTAAACTTAGTTGATGTAGCTTGTTCGTCAGATGGTGATAAAGATACTTTTTGGGCTATTTTAGATGAACGTCTTGAACTTTGCCACAAAGCTCTAAGATTGCGTCATGAAAGATTGTTGGGAACAAAATCTGATGTCGCTCCTATTTTATGGCAACATGGTGCTTATGCTCGATTGAATCGTGGAGAAGTAATTGATCCATTATTGTATGGTAACTATTCAACAATGAGTCTTGGTTATGCAGGATTATATGAAACTGTTTATCGTATGATAGAGAAAAGTCATACTTCTGAAGAAGGCCGAGAATTCGCTTTGAAAGTTTTGCAATATATGAATGATAAGTGTAATGAATGGAAAGAAGATGAAAACATCTCGTATTCTGTCTATGGTACACCAATCGAATCAACAACTTATAAGTTTGCACAATCACTACAAAGACGATTCGGTATTATCCCAGAAGTAACAGATCACGACTATATCACTAATTCCTACCATTTGAATGTTAGAGAAAAAGTAGATGCTTTTAGTAAGATTGAACAAGAATCTACATTCCAACATTTGTCAGCAGGAGGTTCAATTTCTTATGTGGAAGTGCCTAATATGCAAAAAAACATTCCAAGTGTTATAGCTATTTTGCAATGTATTTATGACAACATTACTTATGCAGAACTAAATACAAAATCTGATTATTGTTCAGAATGTCAATACGAGGGTGAAATTTCACTAGTTAATGACGATAATGGTAAATTAGTGTGGGAATGCCCTAACTGCAAAAATAGAAATGAACGTTCTATGACAATTATTCGAAGAGTTTGTGGATATCTTGGAGAAGCAGCTAGAGGTATGAACCAAGGTCGATTGGGAGATATTCATGATAGAGTGCTTCATGTATCTCAAAGAATTGATAATTGCTGAAATAAAATAAGAAAAAAGAAGAGAGTTTCATCAGAGTGATGATTCTCTTTTTTTATCAGAAAAAAATAATAACATAATCTATGTATGGATTATTGATTTAATGGAGTAAATAGATAATTCAAATATTATCAAAGCATTAAGCTTTAGGAGGAAATAAAATGAAAGAAATTATTGTAAAAGAAGAGGTTCAAAACTTGTATAATCAAGCTGTAAATCGTTACAACTTGATGTATAGAAAGTTATCGAAAATGGAGCGCAATGGTCATTTAACAGGTTCTTTACAGGACTCGTTGAATGAATTGAGAGAATTGCAGTCAACTGCAATAGAACTAGAAACTGGTGTTCCAGTATGGAATATGGTTGCTAGTGCATTTTTAGAAGATATTACTAGTTTCTGGGATGAGTTTGGAAAAAATTTATAACATGTTGTTTTTTATCTTTTTAAAAAAACAGCATATTATTATTAGTTAATATTGATGTATTTGGAGTATATTAATGTTAATTAATAAAAAAGAGGAGAAAATTTTATTTATTTTGGTTGAAAAAGAATATTTGTATTAACCAGAATATTTGTATTTATTGTTGTAGTAAGGAATTTTTAGAATTGAGTAGTTGCCTTGGGGTGGCTGCTCTTAATAGGAGGAAACAAAAATGAAATTTATCAAAAACGGGAAAAAAGTTACTATTAATAATGACGTAAAAACTAGCAGTTCTTATAAAGCTGCTAGAAGACAACAAAAAACATCATCGAAAAAAGTATTTTTTGATGATGAAGGCATCGAAGCTGTTCAAATCACTCCAAAAGAGTGGGCTGAACTAGTCCTTGGTGGAATTATTGATGCTAAAACAACAGTATCAAATAGTTCTGTCAAAGGGAATATTCCTCGTTTAGAAGAACGTTCTCATTGGACTCGTAGAGGGTTTAGAGAACACCTTTCTCTAAGAGGGAAGATGGAAAGACAATTAGCTTTCCGTGATTCTCTCGAAAACCCTGAAATTGTTGGAGTTGTAGAAGAAATAGTTTTTGATTAAGTTAATTGGTTGCTTAATTAGAGGAGGAAAAATGAATGGTTACAATTGAAATAATTTGTAACGTAGAAGCTTTGTACAATTGGCTTTCTACAAAAAAATTGTGTGATGGTAATGACGTGGTTTTCATCGATGGTTTTGATGGAAACGAAGGTGCATGTTGTACCATTTTGTCAAAAGATGGTTTTCAAGCAATCTATCATGGTGAAGCAGTAAGCTTTGTAAAACATGGTAGAAAGCTATGGACAAGTGTTCCATCAGCAATTAACTCTTCTACTGTTACTGTGACAGAAGAAGAGTTGAATATTTTGAAAAAATAAAAAAAGTGAAATAAAAATAAGCTTTTAAAGCTTTTAGGAGGAAATAAAAATGAAAAAAATGATTAAGTTTGTGGCAACTGTGGTAGCATTGACAATGATTGGTGTTCCATCGATTAAGGTAGTAGTAAGAACTGTTTTGGCTGACGAGCCAATAACAATTCAAAATACTAAAGAAGCGGAAGTAGTTTCTCTAACAGAAGCTACGGAAACTACTACAGCACCAACAGCAGACAATACTGTTGATGTTGATACTTCAGCATCAGCGGAGGTAAATCAAGATCAAACACAAACAACACAATCAACTAGTTCAGACTCGAATAGTGTCCAATTAGATGAGAATGGAAAATATACTCCTAATTACAAGAGTATAAATTCCAAAGAAGATTTGGATAAAATGTGGGATGAGGCTGAATCAAACCCATCCCAATTTGGCGGTAAAGGTCGTGTTCCAGAAGAGCCAACGCCTTCTGAACCTTCAAAGCCATCTGAACCTAAACCTTCTGAACCTAAACCATCTAAACCTTCTGAACCAGAAGAACCTAAATCTTCTAGTTCAGAAGAACCAAAGAGTTCTAGTTCTAGTTCAGAAGTGAAAAAAGTAGAAGAAAAGAAACCAGAAAAGCAACCTTTGCCAACAGCAGGACTTCCTGCTACTGGTGAAGAAAAAATTGTAGATTACGCAATGATGGCAACAGGATTTGCTATCTTGTTGTTCACAATGCGATATACTACAATTATCGCTTTTCTAAAGGGGAAATATAAAATCTAAAATCTGTTAAAGGAAAAGAATGAAGAACACCTATTTTTAGGTGTTTTTTTTATTTTTAGAAAAAAATAATTTGACATAAACATAACGTTATGTTATATTTTAATTAACAAAAAGAAATAATAAAAAGTAAAAAAATCAAAGTAAATAATAAAAGGTAAAAAAACTATGAAATCATTTTTTTGAAATCACAAAAAGATGCGGAAATGATTTTTTTCCGCAATCTTTTGCATATAAAGAGTATGAGAAACATGTATCTTTAGTGCATCCTAAAGATACGCTCTCACTTAAAGCTTTGGAAAAAAACTTTAGATTTAATTGAACATAGAGTTATGAAAAAATTTATTTTTCTATATCATTTCTATTTGTTAATTCCTAAAAACATTCAATTTGCTAATAACACGGGTTATGATGGCAATGTAAAAGCTGCGATGATTACTGTTGCGAGGTTATCAGATGATCTGTATGCAAATTTGCTAGACATGAAACTTGTATTTTATTTAAAAAAATAAAAAAAGTTAAGACTTTTCATGAAATCTTATTCGCAAAAGGTGAACAATATTTTGAACAAATTTTTTTATGAATTAAAGGATAGAGTTTTGTCTTTCGAAAACGAGGACTACCCTTCTGAATTCACAGAATATGTATCAAATGTTTTATCGCTTGCTGAAGATAAGTTTGGATTTGATATTCCAATTTTAACAAGCGATTCATCATCTCGTGTTTCTGAAAAATCACCATCAATTTTTTTAAATATTATTACATCATCAATTGATAAAAACTTTTAAAAATTAATGATGGTTACTATAATGATATTATTAGGTTGGAAGAAAAAAAGTGAAAAAAAGATTATTTTAAAAAAACATAGTAACAAAGAAAAATAATGTTGATAATGTTGGTGATAAAAAAAGAAAAAGATGACCAAAAATTAAAAACATTTTTTTGATTAAATTTCAAAAATGCTATTTTTTTGAATAAGCTATAGTTTTTTTTAAAAATAAAAAAAGAGTATTTAAAAAAATAATACTCTTTTTATATAATGAAAAAAAGCATAATAGTAACATATAATAAAAAAATAAGGAGCTTTTATATAATGCAACAAGAAAATAATAACGAATTAGAACGTAAACAAATTGAAAAGTTGTGGGATAGTGTTGCTTATCAAGATGTAAAAAATGAAGAGCAACGTTTATCTAAATCTCTTGAACTAGCTATTGAACATGGCGCTGACCCTGAAACCATGACAAATATTTTAGGGGAATGGAAAGCCCAAAGAGATCAATTGCAACAAATGGAAAAGCAATTGTTTGATGCACGCGCAGTTGGTGAACAGCCTGACGTATTCCAAAAATATGTCAAAGATTCCAAAGAGAATTTAGCTAAAGGTATGCATATCTTTACTGATAAAGTTAAAGGTTATGTAGATAAAGTTAAAAGTGGTATCCTTAAAGGTAAAGATGCACTTACGAATAAAATTAAAGCTGCTCATGCTAACGTAATGTCTGTATTCCACAAAAAACAAGCTGAATTAGGAAAGTCTTTCACTAAATTTGTAGATAATATTAAAGAAGATGTTACTTACGAAAAAGATATTATAAGACTTGATAAGTGGGTTAAAGCCACAGAAGCTGCTGAAAAAGCTGAAGATAAATTAAACACTGGTCAAGAAAAATATGAAAATAGAGTAATAAATATTAAAGATAAGATGGCTAGTAAGCATGAAAAAAATGCTGAACAATTCAATCAAGCAGTTAAAAGTGCAACTGCTCCTAAAATGGGTGCAAGATTGAAAGCAGGAGTAAAAACTATTGCTGATGCTGTAACAGGAAAAGATTACCAAGTTTACACTGCTGACCGTCCAACTCAGGATGCTGCAAAAGATTTGCAGGATGCTAGAGATAAGTTAAAAAACGCAGATAAAAAAGTCACTAATGTTGGTAATTTGAAGTTAGGAATTGTGAAGGCTTGGTCTAAGATGACAACAGCTATTAGTAATTTTAAAGCTCAACACTATGCTAAACAAGCTGATAAAGCTTTAGAAAATCTAAGTAAAGTTCAATCACCTGAAGTTTCAGACTATGTTGCTAAATTACAAGAAGCAAGAAAAAGTGGAATGCCTATGGCTGAAGCAGTTCGTTTTGCTAACGGTCAGGGACAACCTAAAACTGATGCTCCAGATAAGGATACTAAAGACAAACCTAAATTCGATGAAAATGAACGCTAATTATTTACACTTGATGTTGAATTAAAAGATAAATTTTGATATAATTCTTAATAGGTCAACCCCCTCACTCCTTTTATAGGCAGACATGTTCTGATGTGAGGGTTTTATTTTTTTATTTTGATTGATTGTATGGATAAAAAGATATATAATTTTTCTATAAAAAAGGCATAATAATAAAGATAAAAAATAAAAGGTGGAATTTATACTTATGAAAGTAAAATTTGCAATACTGCTTACTAAGTTACATACAGCCATGTTATTGGTTGGTGTCTTAGTAGTCGCTTTAGGTTTGGTTGGTTGGGAGTTTGCCTATGAATCTCAGAGATTGAATCCTAATTTAACTGAAGGTGATTTAAATATGATAAAAATAGTCACCGTGGCAATAGGGATAGCTATTTTAGCTTTTGGAGCAGTAACCTTCAAACCTATCAACAATATGAGAAATAAAGCTAGAGAAGAGGAAAAATATGATGAATATGGTCGTCTAAAAGGCTTAACAGATTATTCAGATATGTCAGTTTCAGAGCAAAAAGCATTTGATGAAGAAAGACGTAGAAAGATGAATCAAGTGTTGCCGATTTCTCAAGTTAGACAAATGACTGTATCAGGTTCTTCTAATCCAGAACATGATATGAACGCTCTTATTGGTTTGAAAGCTGTCAAAGATAAGATGGAAGAAATGACAGCTCAAATGGAATTTGAGAAAAAACACAATGTTAAACGTGCAGATACAGCTAACCATATGAATATGTTTGGACCTCCTGGTACTGGTAAAACAACAGTAGCTAGAATTATGGCAGGATTCTTATATCAAAATGGTTACATTAAACGTAATGAAGTAATTGAGACAAGTGGTAGTTTCTTTACTACTGGGGACGCAGCAACTAAAGCTGAAGCAATTTGTCAATATGCTTACGGTGGAGTTCTATTTATTGATGAAGCTTATGCAATGGCTGAAAGTACAGAAGGTCAAGAGGCTATTGCGGCTTTAATCAAGGAAATGGAAGACTCTAAAGATAAATTCATCCTTATTCTCGCAGGTTACGAGAACGAGATGAAGAAACTTCTTAATTCAAACCCAGGTTTTCTATCTCGTATTAAAGAGCATTTTTACTTTGAGAATTATAGTATTGATGAACTTGCTATGATTTTCGAAGCTATGGCAAAAAGTGCAGGTTATCAAGTTTCAAAAGAAGCCTTGGATAAAACAATTGTTATCCTTAACGAACTTATGCATGATAGAAATTTTGGTAATGCAAGAACATGTCGAAATGTCCTAGATAAATCTATTTCAAGACACGCTTTGAATGTCAAAAAAGGAATAGCTGAAGGTGACTTTATTATTGGGGTAGACGACATCGCATATAATAATTCTATTTAATTTATCAACAATAAAAGGTGGTTACAAAATATGAGTACAGTATCAAAACACTCTTACGAAAACACTTATAAAGTGGATGCAGGGTTAAGTCAATTTTTTAGTAAAATTTATGCTTTCTTAGGGATGGGTATTAGTCTATCGGCATTAGTTTCATATTTGCTCCTAGTCCCTTACTCTTCTTTACTTCTAAATTTAATCACTAATCATGCTTGGTTCTTGATTGGTGCGACTGTTTTAGAATTTGTTCTAGTTATATCTATTAGTGGCTCTGCTAGAAAAAATACCCCATTTGCTATGCCGTTATTCTTAATTTATTCGGTATTAAATGGTTTTACCCTAAGTGCGATTCTTTTGCAATATACGAAGACAACAGTTTTTCAAGCGTTTATTAGTACTGCTGCGATATTCTTAGTTATGTCAGCTATTGGTGCTATGACGAAGAGGAACTTGTCTGGACTAGCAACATTTTTCCTTGTTGCTTTGATTGGTCTTATTATTGCAAGTGTTATTAATATATTTATTGGTAGTGGAGTAATGAGTTTTGTTATCAGTGTTGTTTCTGTTGTTCTCTTTGCAGGTTTAACAGCTTTTGACAACAATATTATCAAATCAATTTATTACTCTCAAAACGGAGAGGTGAATGACGGTTGGGCTATTTCAATGGCACTAACTCTTTACCTTGATTTCATTAATATCTTTATCAGTTTGTTGAGAATATTCGGCAAAGAATAAATATAATGATATAAAAAAGAGCGTTTATAACGAACGCTTTTTTATTTTTCTGAAAACGCTCTGAAATTTAAGTTGATTTCGCATGAGTTTCATGTTAAATTATTATTATTAAGTTGTGAACTTCACAGTTAGAGCTTAATGATAATAAAGTATATCAAGTAGTAGTTTTTTCAATTGCTTGAAGTAAATTAATTAATTTAAAAAATGGAGGATTTATATGCTTTTTTCAAAAACAACAAAAAAAGTAGCTCTTGTTATGTCACTAGGATTATTAGGTGTTTCAACACTAAGTGCAGTAGAATCAGTAAAGGCTGATACAAACCTACCTGCCTACAATTCTAGTACTATTTACAACCGCTATGGTCAAGGGGGACACTCTCCAGTTGTAGAAAATCACACGACTAATGGATACACATTGAATGAGAATAGTAATTACGAGTTGTTTAACTTTGTTGGTGAGCATACAAAGGAAAATGGAGATATTTATCGTTATTGGGATGCTAAAAGCAATTCCTCAGTAATTCATGATGAATCTCAATATTCACTCAATAACATTGGTCGTAAAGTCTATGATTTTGATAGTTATGGATATCAACTTCCTCAAGGAACTGATTTTTCTTCAAAAACATTTATTGGTGAACTAAATGTAGACTATATGGTTTATCGTTATTGGAAATAGTAATATTATAATTAAATCGCACTTCAAAAGTTGGATGGAATACAATCAATCTGACTTTTGGAGTTTTTTAAAATATCTAGGGAGTTGAGACTTGTGGAGAAGTTAAAAATAATTGTAGCAGGTATAGTTTGTTTTATTTCTGTTATCATAATGGGTGTAACTGTTTATTTTATATTTTTTTCGGAAAAAAATGAAATGCTATATTTAGCAACCTTATTAAACGTACCTTCTGAAATATTAAACATGTCTATGATATTATTCTTTTTAGGTTCAGGTAGTTTTGTCTTTTTCGCATTGGATTATTTGGTAAATGCTTAGTGCTTAGAATATGAAATTGAAGTAATAACTTAACTTCCAATTTGCAATATAGTCATAAAATATGAGATAATTGTTTTGTTTTTAGAAAGGCTAACAACATGACAGTAAATGTTTTAGAACTATTTGCAGGTGTAGGAGGTGCTAGAGTAGGTTTAGAAAAAGCAGATCAAAAACTTTTTAACACTAAATGGGCTAATCAATGGGAGCCTTCTCGAAAATCTCAAGATGCATTCGAAGTTTACGACTATCATTATCCAGATAGTGAAAATCTTAATATCAGCATTTCGGATATTACAGATGGAAAATTTAAATCCATGGATGCTGATTTGATTGTAGGTGGATTTCCTTGTCAAGACTATTCTGTTGCCAGAAGTAAAAGCAATGAAAAAGGAATTGAAGGAAAAAAAGGGGTTCTTTTCTGGGAAATTATTAGAGCTACTGAAAATATCAGACCTAAATATTTAGTCTTAGAAAATGTTGATAGACTGTTAAAAGCTCCTTCAAAACAAAGGGGTAGAGATTTTGCTATTATGTTGTCAGCCTTTAATAATTTAGGGTATACGGTTGAGTGGCGAGTCATCAATGCTGCTGATTATGGAAGACCTCAGAAAAGAAGAAGGATTTTCTTATTTGTTTATCGAAATGATTTAAACTTAAATAATGGTTCTGAAAATTTATTTACCCAAAATGAAAATGAGCTTAAATTATTTGTGTAAAACTGGATTGTTTGCGAATCAATTCCCAGTATACGAAGAAATTGTTAAAAAAAGAGAAGTTTATTATGAATTGCCAACTGATATAGTGGATGTATCAGAATCTTTTTCGGGACAATTTTGGAATTCTGGTGTAATGAGAAATGGGAAAGTATATTCCATTGAACTGAAAGCAAATTATGAAGGTTCTTGTTTAACTCTAAAGGATGTTGTGCAAGAATCAAACATGGTTGATGATAAATATTATATAACTGATGCTGAAAGAATAAGTAAGTTCCAATATTTAAGAGGGGCAAAGAAAATCGAGAGAGTATCTTCTACTGGGCATAAATATATTTACTCAGAAGGAGGAATGTCTCCATATGACAGCCTAGAATTGCCTGCTAGAACGATGCTAACATCAGAAGGGTCAGTTAACCGTTCAACACATTTGCTTTGCATAGACGGCAAATACAGGCTTCTAACACCTATTGAAGCTGAACGTCTTCAAGACTTCCCTGATGATTGGACTAGATTCAAAAGAACTGGTGATAATTCTATTGTTGAAGTAAATGATAGAATGAGAATGTTTTTTATGGGTAATGCCTTAGTGACAGATATTATTCGTAAAATAGGATTAGAAATAAAAAAATATGAAGCATTGTAAATTTTTTATTCAATGCTTTTTTTATTTTTTAAACTAACAGACATAATAAGAATATCAATAATTGATTTTTCGGAGTCTTGAGAGGAGGAAATAATATGAAATACTCTGGAATTAAGGTAGCTAGTATCGAAAATGGTATTGGCTGTCGAACATCTTTCTTTGTGTCTGGGTGTCGTCACCACTGCAAAGGTTGTTTTAACGCTTTGACGTGGGATTTTAATAATGGTGCTGATTATACTGAAGAAGTTGAACAGCAGATTTTAGACACCCTTAAACAAAGGTATGTTACAGGTCTCACTATTCTTGGTGGTGAACCTTTAGAACCAGAAAATCAGCCTTATGTTCGTAGGCTTGTGGAAAAGGTTAGAGAACAATATCCTAATAAGACAGTATGGATTTATACTGGATTTACATGGGAAGAACTGTTTGATTCTGATTCACGCGCTTACACTGAACATATTCTACCAATTCTTAAAATGATTGAAGTGTTGGTGGATGGTCGATTCGAATACAAATTAAAAGATTTGTCTTTGAAGTTTAGAGGTTCTAGTAATCAACGAGTGATTGACGTGCCATTATCACTTGCTAAAGGTGAAGTGGTTATTAGTCATTACTTAGATGATTAATTTATTATAAAAAATTTAGGAGGAAATAAATTAAGATGAATTTTAAAGAATTTGTTGATAGTATTGCAGTCGGAACTGCTAAGGAGCTTTATCAAGGAGACAATGTTCTACACATAGAATATTTTCCAGATAACACCTTTAAAATTACTTTGAATGGCGAATGCTCTAGAAGTTTTGTTAAAGGTGAAGTAGCTACGTGGCTAAGTATGTTCGAGGCTGCTAGAGGAACTTTAACAACTAATAAAGAAATAGAAATAAGATAAAACTGAAAAGTTTTATAAAAAAGGAGGAGAAAATGTTAAGCAATATTCCATATCCTAAAGAAGTTTATTCTGCTTTAGGAAGAAATGAGATTTTTTCAGTTACAGCTCATTTCGTGCCAATTAACCCAAATGAAGGATTATCGCCATACAAAATTTACCAACCAAAGACATCTCGTTTTGTCTTTAGTATTGTGGATAAGCAAAATAAAACTTATCCTTACGGGAATATTCGTATGGACGAGATTCCTGGCTTAATTGCGAATACAAAATCTGCACATCAAATTGATATGTTAGCCAGAATTCCCGTTTTACATCAAATGTTTGCAGGAATTAAGAAGGTTAACAAACTTCTTAATGATGTTCAAGATGGTATTCGAACCACTTTTGAGTTCGTTCGTAGTGGTGGACGGGTAATATTGACAAGTGAACAGCTAAAGCATTATCATCGTGATAATGAAGGCTCTTTTGCTAAAAATGTTGTTATTGAAAAAGGGAAGTTGAAAGGTAAAACTCCCTATCAAATTTTAGTTGAAGATGCTACAAACGGCATTGTTGACTTAAAAAGTCAATATAATTGGTTAGAAAAAAATGCAGAAAAATACCCTCAAAACAAACAACAAATGAGGGCTATTGTTGAAGCATTAACTATGTACCAGAATGGTGCAATTCAGCAAGGTGACATTTCAGCAGGTGATAAACTATCCTTTGGTACAATTCCTATCTATTCTCCTACCCCACGTCCATTGATTCGTGAGAAGGATGAGAAGGGGTATTGTCCAGTTTATGAGGTAGCTGTTTTATGGCATGTTGGAGAAAATTATCCTGTAGAAATTCGTGTTAAACGATATAAAGCACCAGTAATGGAACAAGAGTCTGGAGCTGTAAACCCAATTTGTTCAGAAGCAATTGATGTTGAAAACAACACGTTTAGACTATCAATTTCACAATGGATGGATTGTATTTATCTCATGGAATCTAACATGAATCGCTTTGAATTAATTCATGCTGCAACGCAATTTCGTAATGCAGAAGAAGCTGACATGGCAAATCGCCAAGCTGTTCAGAACTAAATTAAAGCGAAAAATGGTGTTTGTTCTGCTATCTTATAGTAGAATAGATAAAAGGAGGAATAGTTTTATGATTGTGATTCTTGGTAAAACTGGTTCAGGGAAAACTACTTTAGTAAATAATCTAATTGAAAAAGGATACGAAAAATGTATTACTGATACAACTAGACCTATTAGAAAAGGTGAAGTTGACGGTGTAGATTATCATTTTTTAACTCCTGAAGCATTTGAAGAAAATTTACAAAAGGGGTTGTATGCTGAACATGTGCTTTACAAAGCAAGCTTTGGTGATGCTTACTATGGTAGTAGAGTATCTTATTATGAAGATGATTCTAAAGATACAATTATTATTTTAAATCCTTATGGGTTAAAAATGGTAAATGATTTAGTTGCATCTGATAATAGATTATCTATCTATTTGGATTTGGATGACGATTTGCTTTTGAAACGCCTTGAGAAAAGAGGTGATTCGAAAGAAGAAGTTCAAAGACGATTAGGTACAGATTGCCAAGATTTTTCAGATATACATTTTCACTGTGACTACGTAATTAAGGTTACAGATAAAACAACAGTTGAGGAATTAGCTGATATTGTTCATAAATTAAATACAGGACAATCTTTAGAAAACAGTTTATTTAAAATCGTTAAAGTGGTAACAAAGAAAGGGTAAAAATGGGTAAAATGTTATGCATATTATCTATGCTATTGATAAAAACAATGGGATGATGTTCAATCATCGCAGACAATCTCAAGATAGAGTTGCTATCAAAGATATTGTTTCTTTAGTAAATAAATTAAAAGGAACGCTATGGTTGTCGGATTATTCAGCTAAATTGTTTGAAAACGAAGATGTTAAAACATCTAATATTGAACAATTAGATTTGAAAAAAACTAGAGCAACATGACATTGTTTTTGTGGAAAACATCCCAATAAATATCAAAAATTTATTAAACGATGTTACTGAGTGTTATTTTCATTTTTATCGATGGGATAAAGTCTATCCTAATGATGTCACTCTTGATCAAAGCATGAGTTTTGATTTAATAGAGTTTAGTAATAACTGTAAACTTGTAGAAAAATATGAGTTGACTGGTTATTCTCACGATGTCATTGATGTCGAAATTTGGAAAAAACTCTCGTAATTAAGAAAGGAATTTTAAATTTATGAAAAAAAAGAAAAAACTATTCAAAAAAGGTTCGATAAGCTTATTAATGCTAGGGTTAGCTCTAGGTATTAACTGGGCTTATCAGAATTATACAAGAAGACCTGATGAGTCTATTAAAGATAAGGTTGAATTAGTCGCTCAACCTTTGAAAAAAGGAAAAAAAGTAACTCAAAGTAAAAATAATAAGAGCAAAAATACTACTCGCACTAAGAGTTCAACAACAACTACTACCCAAGGAGCAGAATTGGGAAATATTCCTGAATTCGATGGACAGAAGCCGTACATTGCTATCAATAACAATGTACCTTCTTTCACAGAGGAAGAGAAGACTCAAAGGAAAGCTTTTGAGTCCTATGGAGAGCTAGATTCTCTCAAACGCGTTACCCAGTCTGAAGCAGTGCTTGGACGTGAAACGATGCCAGCTGAAGGTGAAAAACGAGGCTCTATTAGCCGAGTGAAGCCTACAGGATGGGGTACTTATCGATTTGCGTTTGTCGATGGAGGTTATCTGTATAACCGAAGTCACATGATTGGGTGGCAACTGAGTGGAGAGAATGCTAATCCTAAAAACCTTGCAACTGGGACGAGGTTCTTTAATGTAGATGGTATGTTGCCGTTTGAAAATATGGTTGCATCCTATATTAAAGAAACTGGGAACCACGTAAGGTATCGAGTTACACCTCACTTCGAAGGTGACGAACTCGTTATGAGAGGATTGCAGATGGAAGCATACTCTGTTGAAGATGAAGGAGAAGGTGTCTCGTTCAATGTCTACGTCTACAACAACCAACCAGGAGTCTATATAGACTATCTGACTGGTATGGCTGTTTCAGAGTAGGAAGGAATTTCAGAATTCAAGGTGGAATCTAGTTTGAAAAATAGCTAGATTCCACCTTGAACACAAAAAGTTGTATAGAATTTCGTATAGAATTGTGATATAATTCTATTGTATTTCAAAAAGGAGAAATAAATAATATGATTAACAATGTTGTACTCGTTGGCCGCATGACACGTGATGCAGAGCTTCGTTATACACCAAACAATGTAGCAACGGCTAGTTTTAGTTTAGCTGTCACTCGCAATTTTAAAGATGCGAATGGTGAACGTGACACTGACTTTATTAACTGTGTTATCTGGCGACAACAAGCGGAAAACTTGGCTAATTGGGCTAAAAAAGGTGCTTTGATTGGAATTACAGGTCGTATCCAGACTCGTAATTATGAAAATCAACAAGGACAACGTGTTTATGTAACAGAAGTTGTAGCAGATACTTTCCAATTGCTTGAAAGCCGTGCAAGCCGTGAAAACAACGGTGGAAATGCTAATGGTTATCAAAACCAAAACCAAAATAATTTTGGTGGTAATGCTAACAATGGCAATTTTGCTAACAATGGTAACGGTAACGGTAACGGTAATGGGAACTTTGGTAATGGAGGCGGTAGCTTTAACAATCAACAACAAGCTACTCCAGATTTTAGTCGTCAAGATTCATCACCATTTGGTAATTCAAATCCAATGGATATCTCAGATGACGATCTACCATTCTAAAAATGTAAAAAAACTAAAAATAAATAATAAAAAAAGCAGTTTCTTAATAAAGAGATTGCTTTTTTTAATTGTTTCAATGGCTCAATAAGAAATTAAATCAAATTGATAAAAATTGATATTGCTCAAAAATTATTTTTACATAAATATAGTTATGTAAAATAAAGGAAAAAAATATTTTATGTTTTTTTATTTTTTTGGTGAAAAAAACATAATTATTTTTATAAATGATTGATTGATTATGGAGTTGAAGATTATGAGGATAAAATTTAACTTTACAGTTGGTTAATCAAATAAAATAAATAAAAAAAGTCTTAAAGACTTTAGGAGGAAATAAAAATGAATATTATGGACTTTATTTTTACTAGTCATTATGACTACAGCTGTTGTTTTCGGGCTTAGTTTACTTGATTACGTTATTCAAGAAGCCAAGAAAATTAACGAACTAGGAGGAAATGAAAATGAGCAAACTGAAAGTAAGTGACATTTTGTACGTCTGCTCTTATGGAGCAGTTGTAGTAGGTCTAATTCACTTTGCCTATCACGATAGTGAATTGTCAAAGAATGCTTTTATTACTGCTTTTGTAGCAAAAGCATTTTATGCTTTGATTAAAGGTACTTTTTTGGATATTAGTATTCCAAAATTATCTGTACCAGTCGGAACTCATATTCATGAAGTTCATGACGAAAAATAAAATTTTAAAAGCCATTTGTATGGCTAGGAGGAAATAAAAATGACTAAAGAAGAAAAACAGTTGACAGATCAAAAAAAGATCGAGAAGATTCGAGAAATTAAAAAAGAACTCGAATCTTTATTTGATAGTAGCAATTACTTTGTTGCTTTCTGGGCTATTGTAGCTTTTGAGAAAGACTTGTACTGTGAAGTTCACGAACTTGACAAAATGAAAAAAGTCTTTGAAGATTATATGGGCTCAGATTTAACTAATCTGTTAAACCCAGAATTAGAAGCTATTATAGATGAAGAATTGGAGCTTTAAACTATGAATAACATAAATTACATGGAGATATATGTGTTATCTCCATCTAACATGAGTGGAGCAATCTTAAAAAAGGTTGTCTTTGAAGCTGTTAAAGGTATTGAAATACATGCACAATTTAGCCAAGTTACTTTTAAAAAAGTAAAGAATGGCTATACAAAGATTACTGCTTTGTATAATAACAGTGGAGACAATGTTAATCCACAAAAATTAATGAAATTGAAACATCTTCAAATTTTAAATAATTCATCAGAAGAATTGTTATTTGAAGATGTCAAAGGGTGTATGGTAATTGGTGAAGATCAAAATGGTTATAGTATTGGTCGATTAGTGTCAATTCCTGATGATGCGCCTTATTTACTAGAAAAAGGTTCTCACGAAAGACATTTAGTTGTTAGTGGAATTCATGGGAACTTTAAGAAAAGATATGAAGCAATAGAGCGAGCATCTCACTATAAAGATGCTAAGGTGATTCGTATTGTAAGTTAAGAAAAATAAAAAAAGAGAAGTCTTGAAAAAGACTTCTTTTTTTTATATTTAAAAAAATCTAACAATTGTGATACAATAGACCTAGTTTATTTATAAAAAAAGAAAGAGAGCTATTATTTTAATGAGCAAAAAAAGAAGAATTTCATAAAGCAGAATTTCTTATGGATGAAAAATAGAAAGATAACAGTAAAAAAGTAAAATTGAATCTTTGCCTCTTTATATTCTAAGTGTAACTAAAAAAATAAAGATTTTAAAGAAAATGTGTCTGTAGCTGAAGTTGTTACTTCAGGTATTGCTGCTTATGTGACAGATGAAAAGTATAGACCTACGGTAGAAAATCCTGTTATTGTGTATGTGAATTCACATGGGAGAGATGGTATCAAAGATTTCACATTCTTTGGTTTTTATGAATACATCACGTCAACATTAATTTCAACAGCAGTTTTTGAAGACGAGTTAAAAGAAATTCCAGATTTTGCTAAAGAAAACATTCGTTGTAAAAATGTAGAAAATATTTAACAAAATAATCCGCACAAAATAATCCGCATAAATCCCCCACCTCTTAGGTGGTTGGGATACAAGCGGATACAAGTGGTTGGAAAAGGAAGGGAGGAAAATAGATAGATGGAAGGAATAATGAGGAAGCAAAAATCTTACAAATTTCGTCTTTATCCAAACCTTGAGCAAAGAATCTTATTTGAGAAAACCTTTGGCTGTTCTCGCTTTATCTGGAATCAGATGCTTACTGACAGAAAAGCTCATTATGAGAAGACAGGGGAGTCTTTGAAAAGTAATACGCCTGCTCAATACAAGAAGGAATTTCCTTGGTTAAAGGAAGTGGATAGTTTAGCTCTAGCTAATGTTCAATTGAATCTAAACAAGGCATATAAGTCTTTCTTTCAATCAGGTTTTGGTTTTCCTCGCTTCAAGGCTAAGAAAACTGCTCAATCTTATAAGACGAACAATCAGAAGGGAACAATTGCCATTTTAGATGGAAGGGTTAAACTCCCTAAAGTTGGTTGGGTGAAACTGAAGGTACACCGTCAACCAAAAGGGGTGATTAAGAGTGCTACGGTTTCTAAAACGGCAACAGGGAAGTATTATATTACTATCCTATGTGAAGAAGAAATTCTTCCTCTTCCTCAGACTAATTCTAATATTGGGATTGATTTAGGTCTCGAAAACTTCGCCATTCTCTCCACTGGAGAAAAGGTAAAGAATCCTAGATTCCTTATTTCCTTATCTCAGAAGTTGGTCAGAGAACAAAAGGTTTTATCTCGAAGAGCACTTCTCGCCAAGAAGAAAGGAAAGAAACTTTCTGATTGCCGCAACTATCAGAAACAGAAACTAAAAGTGGCACGAATCCATGAGAGGATTTCTAACCAAAGGAGAGACTTTCTAAATCAATTGAGTACTAATCTCATCAAGAACCACGATGTGATTTGTATGGAAGATTTAGCAAGCAAAAACCTCATGAAAAACCACCACTTAGCGAGAGCTATCGGTGATGCCTCATGGTCTGAGTTTGTTCGCCAATTAACCTATAAGGCAGATTGGTACAAAAAACAAGTATCAAATCAGTCGTTGGTATCCGTCTTCCCAACTCTGCTCTAGCTGTGGTTTTAGCTCAGGGAAGAAACCTCTCTCTATTCGAGAGTGGACTTGTCCAAACTGTGGAAGTCATCACGATAGGGATATAAACGCTAGTCTCAACGTCCTCAAAGAAGGATTGAAACTAGCCTAGATAACTAGATAAAAAGAGAACCGTAGGAACTACGGGGATAGCTTGGTTGATTCGATTCGTGTAACCTCTGTTGGTTAGTCAGCTAAACAAAATATAAGTCTGCACTCTACCCAAGAAGCTCCTCCCTCTTAACGAAGTGTAGGGAGGGGTAGTTCACAAACAAGAAATAATAAATAGAAAGTGGAATTGTAGAAAATGAAATTATATCAAGTTATTTTGGATAGAAAATTTCCTAAGATGGATTTAGACGTAATGAGAGAATTGGCTCTTATAGACTCAACAGCAATAGATCCTTATCTTATTGAAATAAGTGGAGTGAAAATTTGGAATAGTTCGATATCTATTTGTTTAGATGAAGATGCATTATTAGTGGAGTTACATTTTGTTTTTTCTCATGATTCAAATGATATTAAATATGTACTCAATAATATTGAAAGAGCAATTAAAACTAATGATGACCGATATAAAATTAAAAAATGTCATCGTTTGACAGTTGAAAAAGAGGAAATTGAACTCTTTAATAAATATTTTGGTGTTAGAGAATTATTGTTAGATGGTTCTTTTAAAAAAATGCAACCTGTAATCTTTGAAGATGCAGAACCAATTGACTTAGATTTACTTTCGGCAGAAAGCGTTGAAGATTGGTTATTAAATTTTGAAGACTCTAATGCAGATGGACGTAGTTATGAGCATTTACAATGTCTAGGAAAAATCATCGTACCTTTTGAAGATGCAAAAATCGAAAAACGATATATCTTTGAACGTGCTACAGGTGGAAAAGTCATGCCTTTTGGTACTTATGAAGATTTTATGATTTTTATTGATAAAGTATTGCCTATTTATGATTCTTTAGAGATTTTAGTGAACGAATTGAAATCAAATATTGGAGCATCTAAGCATGACTAAAGAAGAAACAAATTTTAAAAAATGGCTTGAACTGTATTTTGATGAACAGTATCCTAAAAATTCTTCTTTAGATCCATTAGTTCTCAGAGATAATATTTACAAAGATGTTGTAGGTATTGAAAAAGAGAATTCTTTAATAACTGACAATATTTATCCTAAAAAATCGAAAGTATTTGCAGCTTTTGAATACGTTGCACCAGAAGATGTGAAAGTAGTTATTATTGGTCAAGACCCTTATCACACTCCAAATCAAGCTCAAGGATTAGCGTTTTCTTTACCTGATACGGCTAAAACTCAACCAAGCATGAGAAATATTCTTAAAGAGTTAAAAGATGATTTAGGAGTAGAAAAAAAGTCTCAGGATTTAACGTCATGGGCTAAACAAGGTGTGTTATTGTTGAATGCTTCCTTAACAGTGAAAGAAGGAGAGCCTAACAGCATGGCTAAAATATGGAAACCTATTACTACACACTTTGTTGAAAAAATTGTAGAGTTGAATCAACCAGTTGTCTTTATTCTTTGGGGTAATTTTGCACAACAATTTGTTCCTTTGATTAAAGGTAAAAAAGATATGGTTATCTCTGCTCACCCTAGTCCTTTTTCAGCAAGAAGAGGTTTCTTTGGTTCTAAACCTTTTAGTAAAACTAATTCTATTCTTGAATCTTACGGTATAACAAGTATTGATTGGAGAGATTAAGTAAAATATGAGTATGAAGAAAAAAATTATATTAGGTGTTTCTTTATTTCTTTCGTTGCTATTGATAATCGGTGGCCTAGCACTTCGAAAATCTTATAATCAAGTTACAAAAGAACTAACGAAAACATATAAGAAAGAAACTGTTATTTCAGGAGATTCTCAAGCAATCAAACAAACTAAACCAATCACTATTTTGTTAATGGGAGTGGATACTGGTTCGCAAAATCGCAAGGAAACATGGGAGGGGAACTCTGATACCATGATTCTTGTTACTGTCAACCCTAAAACCAAAAAAACCACAATGACAAGTTTGGAAAGAGACTTGCTGACGGAAGTAGATGGTTTAGGTCAAGTCAAATTAAATGCTGCCTATGCTAAAGGTGGTGCTGAATTAGCTATTTCAACGATTCAAGAGATGTTGGATATAGACATAGACTATTATGCTCTTATTAACATGAAAGGTTTAATTGACTTAGTTGATGCAGTAGGGGGCATTGAAGTAACTAATGAATTTGATTTTCCTATCTCAATAGCTAAAAATGAACCAGAATTCAAAGCTAAAATTGAGCCAGGAAAACATAAAATCAATGGAGAGCAAGCGTTAGTTTATTCTAGGATGCGTTACGATGACCCAGATGGTGACTACGGTAGACAAAGAAGACAACGAGAAGTTATTCAGAAATTAGTAGCTAAATTGTTGAGTATTGATTCGGTTTCTTCTTATCAAAAAATATTGTCGGTTGTTGGTTCAAATGTTCGTACAAACATTGAATTAGGTGATACTAGTACACTAATTAGTTTATTAGGTTACAAAGATGCTGTGAGTCACATTAAGAGCTATCAATTAGCAGGCTCGGATGCATCCATTGGCGGTGGTAGTTATCAAATCGCTTCTCCTGAAGATATCCTTCAAGTACAAAATCGAATCAAAAAAGAAGTTGAGCTTGATGAAGTAGATGAAGATGATTTAAGTACAAATCTAGTTTTAAATACTAGTGATGTATCTTTGTCACGATATAGCTCAGAAGAATTTTCTGATCCAGAAGGAAAAAACAAATACACTACAGCTGATATTGTTAATAGTTACTCTGAATCTGATGACGAATAGTTGGTATAATCTAACTTGTAATTTATAGCAATTTATAGTAGTTTATAGCAATTTATAGTAGTTTATAGCAATTTATAGTAGTAAAAACCAGATGTGTAATATTACTTATGCATCTGGTTTTTTTATTTTAGTGATAAAAAGGCATAATGGCAATGTAGTTTATATTGATATTCTGGAGAAAAAAATATTATAAAGAGGAAACATATTCTAGATTATTCAATATAAATGATTATTTTATAGAGATTTGCCTTGAGTGGCTGCTCTTTTAAAAACGTCATTAAAAAAATAAGGAGGAAATAAAAAAATGACAAATTTGTTTAAACATGATGGGAATGTGGTAAAATTACCTGTTTTTCCTAAAATTGATAAGAATAAGGTATTTAGAGATAACTTTTTCAAACTTAGTAAGTACATGGCTAAAGTTGTAGATAAGGATTCTATTGATTATGTTGAATGCTTATCATACCTTGGACTATTGAAAAATGGGGAAGAAGAAAATCTATCAGTTTATGACTGGAGTAACCCAGTGTCAAGATTACACATTCATCACGAAGTTGATTTAGTGGTTAGTCGAATTTTAAATCAAAGAGTTAAAAATAAAGATGATGAAGGAATAAAAGTTATTTATTCAGAAGATGGTTCTTTAACATATCTTATCGTGCCAAAATGTTCGATAAATGTTGATGGAGCTGAGTATGTCTCTCGAAAAAAAATGAAACATAGTAATGTTCGAATTTTCTCGCTAGGATATTTACTCTTAGCGTCTTCATTACAAGAAATACTTCAAAAATCCCTTGGGGATCAAAAGAGTCTTTTTACATATCGTGATAGTAAATACTGGCATAGAAATGATAATATTTTATTGTATGAAGTTGCATTGCACTTGTTGTTAAAAAGGGAATACAATTATTCTCTTAATCATAGATATTCCCAAGAAACAGGTAAAACTATTGCAACTTTTCGTACTGATAAAAAATATCAGGATGAAGAGCTAAATAAAAAGACTATCTTTAACAAACTAGGTTTTAGAAAAGTAGAAGTAGATACTCAAAAAATCTACCAAACTGAAGCTGTTGGATACACTGAAGATGGCGAAACTATTTATGAAAAAGTGGGTATTCCATTTAATTATGAAGAATTTTGCCGAGTAGAAGAAGACTTTCAAAAGCTATATGATAACTTACCTAAAAGTAATGTTTCACCTGAACTTAAATTTAGACGTTTAGGGAAACACCATGCAACAGGTCTATATTGCCCAACAATGAATATTATTGCTGTGGATGTCAGAGATACCACTAGCTTTATTCATGAATACGGCCATTACCTAGATTTCAAATATCAAAACGAAAAACGAGAACCGATTTCTCTAAGCGTGGAATTTGAAATTCTAGTTGACAAATATAGAGATGGCTTAGAATATTTGAATACTCACAAATATAATAACGTTCTTTCGAAGTCAAAAATGGAGTATCTTGGCATCCCTACAGAAATCTTTGCTCGTTCATTTGAGCTTTGGGTTTTAGATAGATTTATATCTGATGAAACAAGTTCTACTCTTCTAAATACAGAAAAATATTACAATACTAGCATACAGTATCTTGCTATTGATGTAATTAAAAAAGATGCTTTTTAAACTATTTGATGATATTTTTTTGAAAGAAAAATGAATGAATAAATAAATAAACAAAGTCCCTAATTAATTTTAGTTTAGGGTAGGAGAAAATGAGGAAATAAAAAAATGACAGAATCAACAACATCAACAACGATTAAAAATCAATCTATTCAAATGGAACTTTTTAACGGTTTAACGCCAGAAAAAGAATTCACTCTAAGTGATGCTTATAAAGTTGTTAAATCAACTGACAAACAACACTCTATCAGAGCTAGAATTTATGAAGGCATTGATAAGGGTTTGTTTAAAAAAGTCTCTCGTGGTGTCTACAAAATGGTGGACAAAAACGACAACAGTGTTCTCCTTGTGAATGGAGATGGTCGTGATTTGTCTATGATTAAGGACAGTACGATTGATTGTTTGATTACAGATCACCCTTATTCAGACAAGAAATCAAACAAAGGCGGAAACCGTTCTTTTGCTGATTATAGTTCTTTCTTATACGAACAAAGTGACTTTGATGAAAAGTTCAGAGTTCTAAAAGAAGGTGCTTTTATGGTTGAGTTTTTTGCAGAAGAAAATAGTAATAACTTTGACTATATTTATAACTGTAAAAAAATGGCTCAAAAATCAGGATTTGAGTATTACGCTACTGTTAATTGGCAAAAGGGTTCTTTTGTTTCGAATACTGGGCGAAAAGCTAAAAACTTTGAACAAATGGTGTTCTTTACAAAAGGTTCTGCCCGTTGTTTGAAATTAGATGCTAAAAAGAATCTATCTAAAGCTAAGTCGTTAGGCTTAGATGTTAAAGGCTTAGATTCGTATGGTGTAGCAGACCTTTTAAAAGAATCTGGTGAAGATATTTTTCGTATGAAGGGTACTGCGAAAATGTTGCCTGTAGCATTTAATGTGGATAAAACTCCTAAAAAGGATGTTATTCACCAAGCTGAAAAACCAATTGAATTATTTGAACAGCTTTTGGAATACATTACTCTACCTGATGAGTTGGTGTTGGATCAATTTGCAGGTTCTTGTAATTTGGGTAAAGCTTGTTTGAACACAGGTAGAAATGGTCTAATGATGGAAAAAGACCATGAAATTTATGAAAAAGCTGCAAAAGCTTTAAATGAACACGTTGCTTAATGATAAATTAGGAGGAAATAAAAAATGACAATTTGTGAAATGGTTAATACACCTATTAACACTTTTATCGGAAAAAATGGAGAAAAACTCGAAATATATTATGACGAGCTAGAGCATGATATTGATGAGTATGAATTCGATTTGAAATATTATGTTTGGGGTTCTAGAGCTTATCCTTCTTTACAATCAAATGATTACAGTTCTTTTGAAGAATGGTATGATAGTTTAATGGGGGAAGGTGCTTTTAGAAAGCAAGCAGATAAGTCTAAGGCAGCAAATCATGGAGAGGTTAAATTCTATTATGATTTGTGTGATAATCTAGATAAGAAAGGTTACTATGCTTGGCCTATTTTGGCACTTGAACATGGCAGTATTCATTATTATTTTGGTGATGATTTGAAGGATATGTTGCAGGAGTTGCTTTTTCATCAAAACGAGAACTTTATGAAGTATATAAAGTTAAACGTTTGATTCCAAAGGTTAAAAAAGAAATCTTTGACCGAGCAACTGATAATCTTCGTTACATTACTGAAGCGTGCAATGGAAATGTCTATCGTTTTGTCTATTACAAAGATAAAGATGATGATACGTTTTATGATTCATGTGCAGGATTTTGTGGTTATGAAACTCAAAAAGATATGCTCATTGCTATGTTAGATAACATTGGCATTGAAGACTCAGAAGAGTTTTATGAGACAATGACTGAGCAAGAATAAATGTGATAAAGAAAAAAATATAAAAAGATTGGCTATTATGGCCAATTTTTTTATTATTTGCTTTTAAAACATAATGTACCTATAAACAAATTTAAAAAAATAAATATTTTATAGGTGAAAACAAATATGAATGATAATATTATTCACAAAAACTCCAAAAAAGAAGTAAAAAAGATTGCTTCTTTTTTTGCAGGAGTGGGTGGCATTGATTTAGCTTTTTCATTAGGAGGAAACTTTAAAACAGTTTATGCTAATGAATTTGATAACTATGCAGCAGACACTTTTGAACTTAATTTTAAAGATGTGAAAGTAGATAGAAGAGATATTTCCACAGTTCCTTCAGAAGAGATTCCAGATTTTGATATTATGTTATCAGGATTTCCATGTCAAGCCTTTTCTTTAGCAGGTAAAAGACAGGGGTTTGACGATGAAAAAGGAAGAGGAAATTTATTCTTTGAAATGGTTCGTATAATCAGAGCAAAACAACCTCAAGTAGCTTTCTTTGAAAATGTAAAAAATTTGGTATCTCACGATAATGGAAATACTTTTAAAGTTATTTGTGATGAACTAACAAAGTTAGGTTATCATTGGACTTACAAAATCATGAATGCAGCAGAGTATGGAAACATCCCTCAAGGTAGGGAACGTATTTACATTGTAGCCTTTAAAGATAAAAATGATTTACAAAAATTTAGCTTTCCATCAAATGAATAAACTTAGCTTAAATTATATTCAACTTGTCGTATTACGTTTGGGGGCATACGTAGTAGACGATAAGATATATGATATTTAAATGGTTGAAAATATTTTAGAATCCTCTATTCTTAATAGAGGACACACTGACGAGGTAATCATATGAAAACTAAAATGAAATCTATATTGAAATGGATAACAGGAATTTTTCTTGCTTGTAATCTAATTTTGTTCTTTTTTACACCTTTTGAGGAGGCGCTAACACAGAATTTGATTTTGCTTTATGCTTTTTTGGTGCAGTTTGTATCGGAGATGTTTGGAAATTCGGCAAACTTACCTAAAACCTATCAATTGATTTCAAATTATCTACTTATTGATTTTCTCTGGGCTCATTTGGATCAACATTGGCCATGGGGATATGTTACTTGTTATAGCTACTGTTCTATCTTGGTTAACAGTCGTCTGTGAGTTATGGCTATTATGTTATAGTCAGAATGAGGTAAGTAACAGTTAGATGTTATCGTTTTAATTTAAATTTAGGTTTTCTGTGAACCCACAGGTAAAGCGAAAATTCTAATATGGAAAGAACTACACGGTGTTTGACGCTTGTGTAGTTTTTTGATTCATCATTCAATTATAAAATCATCATAGAAAATGAATAGAATTTATGTTATAATCTATAAAAATAAAATTTTCATATACACAAGGAAGCCTTAAATGGTTGAATATTTCACCTTAAAAAACGGACTCATTCTGATTTTCTTTGTAGTTATCTATATAGTGGCTACTAAGGGAATGGATAAAGTTGTTCAGAAACACAATAATTTAACAAATACTTTTTTAGCCAATGCAAGTAAAACAGCTATAATTATGATTGGTGTCATTACACTATTATCACAGTATGATAGCTTTAGAGATGTCTTTAAGTCTTTGCTTACAAACTCAGCTATATTAGTGGCTGTAGTGGGTTTCACTCTTCAAAATTCAATTAAAAACGTTATCGCAGGTACACTTTTGTTATCAGCTGATACTTTTAAAGTTGGAGATCGTATCAGAATTCCTAAAGAAGATATATCTGGAGAGATTGAAGAACTAACCCTCAGACATGCTAAGATAAAATTGGTCACAAGCGAGAGAGCTATTGTTCCTAATTATCTACTCAACGATGCAGTCGTTATTAACAACAATTTGTATAATGAGGAAACGTGCTATCCATTGATAGTGCCTGTATCAACAACAAAAGATATCAGATTGGCAAAAAAACTAGTAGAAGAAATAATTGAAAAACATGAAGACATTATAAAAAAAGAAGAATCAAATACTATTGTGACAACGCTACAACCTAATGTGGTTGAAATACATACACTCGTGTGGACAAATAATCTTCAGGATTCTTTTAGGGTTTTAAGTGAGTTGCGAATCCAAGTGTTAGAATCGTTTCAAGAAAACGGAATTTACGAAAGGTGATGTTTATTATGATGGAGCAGCATATAATGTTTGGTGATGATTTATTTGATATGAATCATCCATTTAATCAAAACATGGAGAAATTCTGTAATCGTTATTATAAAGATTGGCAGAAACTAAATCAAAAAATACAAAATAATAGACCTAATGAACCTCGTGTTACATACGTCAAACAAAGCTTATCTCAGCTAAAAGAAGTTTATCCTGACTATCATGAAAAAAATCGAAAAACAACTAAAATAACTATTTTTGGTTGTTTTTGTATTTAAGAAAAAAACAACATAATTGCTATATAAGTGATTGATTGAATAGCAGGAGTTAATAAAAAAACTTTTTTTAGTTATAATTTTTAATTACTTATTAAAAACAAATATGCTCAAAAAGTTTTTTTGACTTTAGGAGGAAATAAAAAAATAGGAGGAATAAAAATATGTTTAAACATTTTTTTAGAAAGTGCTTTTTATTCAAGTGTTACTTATCTAATTTCATGTGTACGATAGATAAATACTTGATAAACGGATGTAAAATAAAAATAAGCTTTAAATAAGCTTTTAGGAGGAAATTAATTATGGAATTTTATCAAACAGTAGGTGGTCGTTGTTTTTATGAAAAAACTATGCCAGAATTGAACAAGAATATTGAAAAATTGTCTCAACAGCTTTCAGAAATGAATCAAAATATTATTCAGAAAGAAGCTGAAGTTGCGAAAGCGTCTAATGCTATGACATTAGAAACTAAAGCTGTTGTAATTTCTGACAATGAAAATATTGTTGATGTTATCAACAATTGTGAAGATGGGTGGTATTTTAAAGAATTACTACGTTCACAAATTTGTCCCTATAAAGAACTAATTAACCCTGTTATTATTCTAGAACGGGTAAAACCAATTGAAGATAACAAAGACAATGAGTTATCTATTACCGAATTTGGTATAAAGAGACTATTAGATTCACTGCCAGAAGAATATAAGTACAGTAAGGAAAAACGAAGATATTATTGTTGAATTTTTTTAACTGATATTAATATTCAAAAAGATTTTTCAGTTGATAACATCATTAATCTTTTAACAGGTTTTCCAAGTATTGATATCTACCAAAAAGGAGAAAAATTATAACGTAGAATGGGATGATATTCAACCAGGATGTTGCTTGGTGTTTGATAGTCAGGGTTATTACAAAACTAAAGATGGAAAAACATTTGGTTACTCAAGATTTGTATTATTATTAACAATTGTCTTTATCAAATAATATAGAAATATCTTTTTTGATTTTTAGGAGGAAATAAAAAATGGAAAAAATTACTTTAAAAAATGGAAATATCATTAAAATTGTTGCGGATGAAGATCCGTTCAACCCACTAGAAGATGAAGAAGTTTACAACTTCTATACTTGGCCTAACAATTATTTTTCAATTACCAAGAATGATTTTAACAAGCCTAGTGATTGGGTTGATTCTATTCTTGGCGATGGAGCATTTGACCGACAAGAAGAAAAATCTCAAGAAAACAATAGAAGTGTTGTAGGCTTTGCCTATGATATCTGTTCTTTGTTGGATAAAAAGGGTATTTTTGCTTTACCAATTTTAATGTTTGAACATTCAATGGTTGAATATTATATTGGTAATTCCATTGATCGATGGGACGGCTCAGTTGTCGGTTTTGCTTGGGCAGAAAAAGAAACTTTGTATGATGTTTACGGTGTTAAGAAATTAACTAAAAGCATTAAAGAAAAAGTTGAATCTGTCATTTCTAGTTCTTTAAAAATGTACACGGATTATGCTAATGGAGATGTTTATATGGCTGTCTTGTATAATTCTCAAGAAGATTGCGATAATGATGATGTTGAAGATTCAATTTGTGGTCTTTACTATTCAGATGATGAAGACTTCAAAGGTGAAGTGCTAGATTGTTTTGGCTTTACTAAAGAAGATATTGAGAATGTAGAATAGCAGGAGAAAGTGCAAATGAAATATTATCGATTTGTATCGAAGGATGAAATGCTTACTATTTTTTCAAAAATTAAGCACGATATGCCCATTGAATCATATAATCATCCTGTAGTGCATCTTTTGAAAGAAGATACGATAACTGCAATTGTTCCTGATGCTCAAGAAAAAGATTACAATATGGATGTTTCTGAATTTTTTAGTGAAAACTATAAAAAATCAACAATCCATAAAGAAGATTTTTTAAAAGTTTTAGCAGGTGTGCCATCAGATTATGCCTTACTAGAATTTGAGCTAAAATCAATTCCATCTATGACAAATTTAGGTTGGTATGGTTATAGCAATAAAGAAAAATTAGAACAAGTAGTCTTAGAATATTGTGTTGGAAGTTATAAGCCATCGGATGTAAAAGCTATTTACAAAGGTGATTTTTCCAACTGGTCTCAATCTTCTGATGTTGTCAAACGAATTGATTTAGCTCCTTGCGATTTATGCATTCGGGTGTTAAATAAAGATGATTTAACACAGGTGAAGCTTTTAAAGCAATACTACAACTATGATTGTATTGATGAGGATGGTCTAGAAGATGGTGACTACTATTACGGATTATTCGTAAAAGAAAATCTGATTGGAATGGCTTCCATTGGTGGTGCAGATGCTCTATCTAATGAAAAAGTCACAGGCTTGTTATTGTCAGATGTTCTTATCCATCCCGATTATAGAAGTATTGGCATTGGAACATACTTTATTACAGAGTTAACTAATCTTGCTTTACAGCAGCAAGAAGAACAAATTCATGTTCAGCCAGATAATCAGGATTTACACAATTTCTATAAAGAGTGTGGGTTCTATGAATCTGAAGAATTTTCCGGTGGTTATCCAATTTTTTCTAAAGATTTAAATTTAGCCTCTTTGTTTTAATAAAAAATCCGCATAAATCTCCCACCTCTTAGGTGGTTGGGATACAGGCGATTGGAGGAGAAAAATATAAAAGAGAGAAGGGTTTCTTTGATTGAAATTCTTTTCTTTTTATGATAAACTTAATTCAGTTAAATAATCAAGAAGGAAGGTATATCAATGGAATTAGACACAAATGCACATTCAGTCTATTCTCTCCACTATCATTTGATTCTCGTTACAAAGTATAGAAGAAAAGTCTTTGATGATGATGTTTCTAATCGAGCTAAAGAACTGTTCGAAGCTATCGCTCCTAATTATAAAATTGAAGTGTTAGAGTGGAATCATGACCAAGATTATGTTCATGTGCTGTTCAAGGCTCAACCAAAAACAGAACTGAGTAAATTTATTAACGCTTATAAATCTGCAAGTAGCCGAGTATTAAAGAAAGAGTATCCTTCTATAAAAGAACACCTCTGGAAAGAAATGTTCTGGTCTCGGTCTTTCTGTCTTTTATCAAGCGGTGGTGCACCAATTGAAGTGATTAAACAGTACATTGAGGAACAAGGACAAAAGAAATAATGAAGAAGCAAAAATCTTATAAATTTCGCCTTTATCCAAATCTTGACCAAAGAATCTTGTTTGAGAAAACCTTTGGGTGTTCTCGCTTTATCTGGAATCAGATGTTAGCTGACAGAAAGGCTCATTATGAGAAGACAGGGGGTTCTCTTCAAAATACGCCTGCTCAATATAAAGAGAAGTTTCCTTGGTTAAAGGAAGTGGATAGTTTAGCTTTGGCCAATGCCCAATTGAACTTAAACAAGGCTTATAAGTCTTTCTTTCAATCAGGTTTTGGTTTTCCTCGCTTCAAGGCTAAGAAAACTGCTCAGTCTTATAAGACGAACAATCAGAAAGGAACGGTAGCACTACTAAACGGAAAGGTTAAACTTCCTAAGATTGGTTGGGTAAAACTGAAGTTACACCGTCAACCAAAAGGGGTAATTAAGAGTGCTACGGTTTCTAAAACGGCAACAGGAAAGTATTTTATTTCTATCTTATGCGAAGAAGAGATTATTCCTTTACCTAAGACCAATTCTAATCTTGGAATTGATTTAGGACTGGAGAATTTCGCCATTCTCTCAACTGGAGAAAAGGTAAGGAATCCCAGATTCCTCATTTCCTTATCTCAAAAGTTAGCAAGAGAACAAAAGATTTTGTCTAGAAGGGCACATCTTGCCAAGAAGAAAGGACGTAGACTTTCTGATTGTCGCAACTATCAGAAGCAAAAGTTGAAAGTGGCACGAATCCATGAGAGAATTTCTAACCAAAGGAGAGACTTTCTAAATCAATTGAGTACTAATCTTATCAAGAACCACGATGTAATTTGTATGGAAGATTTAGCAAGCAAAAATCTCATGAAGAATCACCACTTAGCAAGAGCTATCGGTGATGTCTCATGGTCTGAGTTTGTTCGCCAATTAACCTATAAAAGCAGATTGGTATGGAAAGAAGATTATTCAAATCAGCCGTTGGTTTCCGTCTTCTCAGCTCTGCTCTAGCTGTGGCTTTAGCTCAGGGAAGAAACCTCTCTCTATTCGAGAGTGGACTTGTGAAAGTTGTGGTGTGCATCATGACCGTGATATTAATGCTAGTGTTAACATCCTTAAAGAAGGGTTGAAACAACTAGTCTAAAAGTAAGTAAATAAATATAGAACCGTAGGAACTACGGGGATAGCTTGGTATTCTATTCGTGTAACCTCTGTTGGTTAGTCAGCTAAACAAAATATAAGTCTGCACGCTACCCAAGAAGCTCCTCCCTCTTAACGAAGTGTATGGAGGAGTAGTTCACGGATATTCACAAAATGGAATAAAAAGAAGTCGTTTTGGAAACATACTCAATTCCTAAAATCACAGTTCTCTTTATTATTTTAGATTGGGATATGGCTGAGATGACAACAAATAATAAAATTATTTTGAGTCATTATCTTGAAGTTGAAAAGTGGATGGATTCGTTTGCTGAAACTCATGAAGTCTTTGATTCAAGCACTGGTTCGAGGTTTGAATTGAATAATTCACCAAAATCATTGTTTGATAAAGAAATAGTGGAAAGCAAACAATATCAAACTCATTTAGATCATTTGTTCTATTTCGAACGCCATAAGATTGATAGATATTTGAGTCGCAAAGATTCTTGTAGTTATACAATTGACGTTGATTTTCAACGTGAATTTGTTTGGACATTGGAACAAAAGCAGAGCTTAATTCTATCTTTGATGAAGGTTTACCAATTGGTCCTTTTTATATTAATAGGGCATATAAAAACCAAGAAATCGATATGATTCTTTATGATGGAAAGCAAAGTTTTGATGCTATTAAAGGATTTTCTAATGGAGAATTTCCAATAGTAGTTGATGGAAAATCATATTATTGGTATGAATTGCCAGTGATGGATATTCAAAAATTGAGTAACTCTTTGATTGATGTTATTGAGACTAGAATTGAAGATTATAACGCTCTTATTGAATATTACATTACAATCAATACTGGTGGACGTACCCATACGGAAGGAGATATTGAAAAAGCTAAATCATTGTTGCGAAAATAAGAACGATGACTTAGGGAAATAATGTGGTAATAAAAAAATAATTATAAAAGAATCCTTGTGTCAATTAATTAATGACACTAAGGATTTTTTTAATGCCTTTTTAAAGTTCATCTTTGTATTTGTGAAAATCTTGTATTTCAAACTTAGTATCTTTCTGATATAATATGTTTATTCCATGTTGAATGATGTACGTATCGTACAATTGAGTAACGGTGTACAATAAATAAAACTACAACGGAATAAAGTAAATGAATAATAATAAAGGATGGTAATATGATAAGTGATAAAAAAGAAAAAACCTAAGAAAGCAACTGGTTTTAAAAAGCACATTCTTAGGAATTTAACTTTATTGGGTGTCGTTGGTGTTTCTTTTGCAGGTGGTGCATGGTGGGTAGCTACAACTCCTAGTGCAACTGCAACGGAAGCAGTAGGGCTGTCTAACCAAACTCAAGACTTTATTGGTAAAATTAGTGGAGTTGCTCAGGAATTAAGTCTTCAGTACGATTTGTATCCTTCTGTTATGATTGCTCAAGCTATTTTGGAAAGTCAATCTGGAACATCAGGATTATCTGTATCTCCATATTACAATCTCTTTGGTGTTAAAGGGCAATATAATGGACAAGGGGCTACTTTTCAGACGTTAGAAGATGATGGTAAAGGTAACAGCTACACTATAAATGCAGAATTTAGGCAGTACCCTTCATGGAGAGCTTCTTTAGAAGATTATGCTGAGTTATTGCAAGCATCTATCTATAAAGGGGTTCATCGCTCTACAACTAACAATTACATGGATGCTACGTCTTATCTGACAGGGAGATACGCAACAGATACTTCCTATAATGTAAAACTTAATAGAATTATTGAAGCGTATAATCTTACCCAATACGATGATAATAGTGCATCCATAAAAACAAATGAAGTGTCTAATGATTCTTCTAAAGTTTGGAATCCTTATAGAAGAACTTTTACGACTCATTCTGAACTAACTCAAGATGAAGCTTGGTTAAATTATTTAGAAAGTAAAAAATAATAAAAATAAAAATAAAAAGGTGAAATTAAAAATGACAAATAAAAATAAAATGTTGGCAATTGGTCTAGGTATTGCTGCTGTTGGGATTATTGTTCCTGTTGCTAAGTTTGCTTATCAACTAGGTAAAAAGAAAGGGCAAAGCCAGAACTTGTTAGATGACACTATTTCTAGGCTTGATGAAAAGTTAGACCCAAAAGCTGAAGAAGCTATTTCTAAAATTATTGAGAATTTTGATCTTGAATTAGGACAAAAATAACCTAAGCAGAGTGAATGTAAAACCTGAAAATTTGTTTTTCTCTGATGTGCTAAATGGTGGAATTGAAGATAATAGTTCTGATAAAGAAATCGTAAATAAAGAAGATAAAGATAAATCTGAACAATTTATTTTTAACAAAGAAGAAACTCCAGAATGGTTTAAAGAAGATGGTAAAAACATTGCCTTTGGTAATGAATATTACATGTCCCCAGAAGGTACTAAGTTAAGTAAAATTGCTAAAGTGTTTTTCCCAGATGGAACTTTAAAACATTACATAAAAACAGGAGATGTTGTAAGTCGTAATTCTGACGGAAGTGTTGAAGTTTTAAAATAATTTTTTATTTACTAGGTCACTTGAGTATGTTATAATTCTTTTATAGGAGTTCATTTGGTAACTTCTTTAGGTAGTCGTTAAGCTCATTAATGCGTAGGTAGGTTTGGCTACCAAGAGGTCAGGTCATTGATACGCTAAGAGAAACGCAATGTAAGTAGTAGTATAATATAATATAATACATTATATTATACATCACTCCTTAGCAACGCCTCCTCGTCTATCTCTGACCTCCTCAACCATGTTAAACAAAACAAATGGTACCAAAGGTTCGGTTTCTCAATTTTATCATGATAGGGTTTGAAACTATTCTGTTTAATAGGATGTCAAAGGGTTCATCCAAGTAATATTGAACGAGGGTTTGGAACCATTTTGTTTGGCATGGTATCAAAGGTATGATATAGCTATGTTATTTTTGTAGGTTTGAAACTATTCTAGTTTGATAGCGCAAAAAAAGAGAGTTGGATTACTCTTTTTATTTTTTTATATTTTTTTATACTTACTCATAAAAAAATTTAGTTGAAATATTTTATAATTCGCTCAGTGATTTTTTTTGAGTTAATCCAGAACTTTGTTCATTACTTGTGTTAAATTCGGTTTTAAAAAAAGTGTTCTTTAAATTGAGGAGATTGAAAATTAAATTCTTCGTCATCAATAACTACAAATTTTTGGATGTTATGTGTGCGAATGTAAACTAAGACATCATAAGTTCTTTGCTCATTAGGGCTGTCTGGAAGAATATCGTAGATTTTTAAATGGTATTTAGAAAAATGTTCTACAAGAGCCTTTGTAGAATTGTTGATTGGCTTTAATCCAAAGAATGTACGTTTAAAGCCAAATCTCCATGTAGAAGTTAAGACTATTTTAGCATTTGTTTGTTGAACAATATCAGAAAGTAGTTTTACTCTAAAGTCATCGATATGTTCATTTCTTTTTCTAGTGAAAGCTGTGTTTAGTACACCATCTATATCAAGAAAAATAATTTTTTTACTCATTGTTTATCACCCTATTTTTAAATCTTTCTACATACATACATTCATTCACATTTTACTCCGAACTACTGCGTTTTACTCCGAACAGCTGCAATCTAATGTTCGTAGAGTATAATGTAATAATATGTATATTTTTTTTATAATATTAGCCTAAAAAAATCAACTTTATATCTCATTTTTAACCTTGTTTATATAACGTTAAAGTGTTACAATTGTACATGGTATGGAAGTTAAAAACAGTATTTACTGGGAATAAAACTTTGTATTGTCAAATGATATTTTTTAGAAATGAGGAGATAAAAATGACTTCGTATCAAATTTTAGGAAAAGGTTTTAAGCGAAATAAAGCCAAAGAAAAAAGGGCTTCGGTAAAGTTTATTTACAACGAACGTCAATACAATCATATTTTGCCAGAAACCGTTGTTATTGATGATAAAGAAGTGACTATAGAAGAAGTAGGTTTTGATAAATTTGCTGCTGTTTTCATCGAACGAGAGGCGCTCCCTAGAATTGATGGCATTATTGAAAAGCTAGAGAACGAGACACCTGAAGAACGTTCAGCTCGATTGTTAGAAAATGACAGACGTAGGCAAGAAGCTAAGAAAGCTTATGCAAAATTGCCTGAATCAGAAAAAGAAAGGATGCATCTAGCTTCTTTAACGGGAACTGTAAATTCCTTTATTGAAAATGGAGTTATTTCAAAAGATAATGTTCAATTTCAAAATTTGAAAAAAATTATTTAGATGTTAAAAAAATAGAACTGGAGAATAAAACAATGAAATTAAAAACAAGAAGAAAAGAAAATATTGAAGAAGCTAAAAAGATTATTGCTACTCTAGAAAAAATCTTTGAGTCACCAACAAAAATATACTTACGATGACTATAAGGAAAAACTTTTCAAAAATTAGAAATGATACATGACAATTTTAAATATATGGTTTTTACGCCAAAGTTTGATATGGTTGTTAAAGATGCATTGGAGAAATATCGTAGACATTACGCCTATAACTTATACTGTGGAGTTGATTCAATTGTAGATTATTTTTTTGGATTCAAGATTTAAGAAAAAGCCCAAAAATTATTTGAAGGCAACTGAAAAAAGATGATGTAGTTACAGAATACCTTATCAATAGAATAAATTCTCATAAAGAAAGTCTTCATAAAGATATGATTGATTATAAACTTCAAGAGTTTAATAGTGTATTGAAACCAAGTGAAGAGAGTAAATCAGAGTTTTATTCAAAAAAATTGAGTATTATAAAAAAACGTATGGATGAAACTATCAAGAATCTTGAAGAATACAAAGGGAAAGGCTATTCTTATTTATAAGATAAAAATTAAATATTATTATGTGATATCGTAAAGAAGCAATAATAAATTATGGTTGTGATATAACTTATAACTATATTTTCTATTGCTTTTTTGTTTTGATTGCTTTGTGATATAATCATTTCATATACAAGAAAGGAAAAATAAAAAAATGACACAAGAAAAATGGAACCAGTGATTTAGGAATTAAAATTGGCAAAACACTAAAAGATGCTATTACTAAAACAGAAGGTTTAGTAAATGATAATCCATTGAAATCTGGTGATATTTTTTTTCATCTCAGGACAAAAACATTTATGGCCAATCGTTTTGAATCTAAAAAAATAAAGGTAATCACTCTCAAAAATAAAAACAAGTAAAAAACTAGATTAAGATGCAAAAGGATTGTTTCAATCACCAAAACAAAAGGGACAAACTAAGAAAGATGTAAAACCTTTGTTCAGTGGTAATAAAGGGTTGAAACAAGACAACCAACGTCCTGTCGGTGAAAGATAAATAATTAACCGTTAAAAAAATTACTAAAAACAGTTAAATAAAAAAATAAATGAACGAATGAATAATGAAGGCTTTATTATTTTTTTCTGTTCATTTTTTTATTTTTGTCATCATGTTTTTTTAAAAACAAAAAAATATAACATAATCTACTTGTACGAATTGAATTAAAATAGGAGTTAATGAAAAAAAGGAGGAAATAAAAAAATTATACCTATTATATTTCTATTCAGTATAGAATAAAAATTTAAAAGCTATTTATATAGCTAGGAGGAAATAAAAATGAAATTTGAATTCAAAGACGTTGTAGGTGATAAAGAAGTTGTTGAATTGAAACTATTCCAATACAGTAACAACGACAACACGGCCATCATGTTATTTACTACCGATGGAGAAGAGTATTGTCCTTTATCAGTTAATATTGTTAACCACTGTGCAGCAGAATTGTTTACACTTGATGCAAACAATGCTCCTAAAGATTTAATTAAAGTCCTTCACGAAGAAGGTATCTTTGATTATACAGGAATGATGCTATCAAGTGGTTTTTGTACCTACCCTGTTTGCTATTTAACAGACAAAGGGCAGTCTTTGTTTGTTGACAAAGATAAGTTAATGAAGTACGAACTCGAAGATGATGAATCATCTGAAGGTGGAGTTTCTTATGCAGGTGAAACTCTTGGTAACTTCTTGGATGAAACAGGTAAATCTCATTTGTTGGAGTCATTGGATACGGATTATTCTCTTGTTCGCATCAACAAACTACTCAAAGCATGTGGTATCGAAGCTATTGACTTTGATAAAGTTGTTGCTTACAACGAATATTAAAGATAAAATGTTGTTATAAAAAAGTAAAAGCAGTAGCAGTGCAGTTGCCTTGGGGTGGCTGCTCTTAATAGGAGGAAATAAAAAATGGTAAAAGTTGCAATCGAATTTGAAATTAATCAAGAACAATCTCAAGCGTTAAATGAGATTGCTGAAAAGAAACGTTATGATCTGACACAAGAAGACAATCGAAAAATTGTTTCAATAGTAGATAATACATTGAAAACAAGAAATGGTGATTTAGATGAAAATTATCTAAATCTATTGTTTTCTATCCGTAATTTTACAGATGGAAACTCATATCAAGCGTTGGATCAACGCTCGTTCCCAGAATTCGCTTTGAGCCATATTATTGATGGCTTGGATGAAAAAGAAATTGAAGTTGTTAATGAAAACACAGCATCTATTGTTTTTTCTGACGATTTGGCTACAGGTAGCTTGACAGTTAATACCCAAAAAAGTATTAACTATATCACATCTTTTTGGAGTGATTTTGACGAGGAATTTTTAGAAGGTTGGAATGCAAAACAAGTCTTTGAAAGTCCTGAATTGTTCCTTGTAGACCAAACGTTGCAGATGGCTAATCGAGTAATCGAAGTTATCTTGTTGGTAAATAACGTGGGTGAAATGTCTAAACAAGAATTTCTTGATTTCGTCAATAATCTTGGGGACCTCGAACTAAATAATTTGGTTTGGGAATAGGAAAAATAAAATATTAAATAACAATTAAAGGAGAAATAAATATTATGAGTATTATGCCAGGTGAAATTTACGGATTGTTCGTAAAACATGAAAATGTTTTTTGTGGCGATTTGTCACAATGGAAAGATGATGATGATTTCTTTGACTCAACTGATTTTGTACTAGATATGGAAGGCATTGAAATTGATACAGACGATTATAAAGGTGTCTATATTACCTCAGCTATCCCAAATTCAACGTTTGAAGATATTTCATCAGATGAAGGTGATGAGCCTGATGGTGCGTTTATTCTTCCTTTGAAAAAATCTCCAACTTTAGATTTAATTGAATCTAAAGCTGCGTATGATAGCATTGAAGAAATTGTAGAAGAACTTCGTGAGTCTTATGGTTCTTATTTGCCAGAAGATTACGATTACAAAAACAATATTGTTCGTGCAATATATGCTTTTTGGGGTTAAGTTAACAGGCTAGTTAACGAAAGGAAGATTACTATGCGAAGTCGGAATCAAAGAACCTTGACGATAAAGGAGAGAGAAAAAATTTCTTACGTAGTCTCTTGTATAGGATATTTTCCTTTAGAGAGAAAATACTTTATCGACAAAGAAATTGATGGAGTTTATTTTAAACTTTATTCAGTTTATAGGTCAGACGTAGAAAAATATATTCGTGGTAAAATGAAACGAATGTACTTGGGCTACTTTTAATTAAGTAGAAGAATATAAGTAGCTATAACAAAAAATAAATAGAAAAGGAAAAAAGAAGAATGAAAAATGGAAATGTAAAAAAGGTAAAAGCAGTAAAAGCACTTGTGAAAAAGCATGGGTTTGAAATTCTTGAATGGGAAAAACCACAAGCACAATGTTATGGGGTGTATACAATTGATACTCATAACCAAGAAATTTCAAGTTATTCAAATGGAAGTAATGGTATTATTAAAATTTGGTATAGTCTTGCTAATGAATGTGAATTCTGGTTCAGAGGAGAAAACAAAATTTTTAGAGGATTTACTCTGTACGATATGATTGAAGAAATCGATAAATTTTTCGATGAAATCAAAAAGGTGGAAGAAGGTCTTCCTTTTGAACAAGAATTTCCTATTCCTCCAACATCTGAAATGATTGATGTTTCTTCTCAGCGAGAAGCTAGATATCAAAAGGAATGCAAATTAGATATTCCAGATGATATGATGATTAACAATCAGCAATTTGTATCCGCTGCTAAAGGGTATTCTTTTAAAGTTAATGATGATAACAATACTTTAATTATTGATTTTAAAGGATATTCAAAGGCATCTGAAGTTAAAGGAAAAACAGTTGTCATTACTGGACGCTTACTTCCTAAAGCTAAAAGCCTTATCAAAAAAGTGGATTATCAAAAAGATGTTGAGATTATCCAACTTACCATGTCACTAAAACATTTTTATAAGTATTATAAAGATGGAACTATCAATCTTAACCCTGCTTATCAAAGAGACTTTGTATGGACGCTAGATCAAAAACGCGCTTACATTCAAAACATCTTTGAAAATAAAGCTAAGATTGAACCGACTATCGTTGAATACTACAACGATGAACATGATTTGGTAATGGAAGTTCTTGACGGAAAACAACGTTTAAATGCGTTGTTTGGTTATCTAGAAAATGAATTTTCTGTTTCTGGATTGAAGTTCAAACAGCTTTGCCAAGATGATCAAACCTTCTTGGTTTCACAAAGTGTGAGATATCATAGAGTTATGAATCGTGGTAATTCAAATGATGTTTCAAATGATGTGAAATTACGTCTGTTTTATGAAATCAACTTGCTTGGCACGCGCATGACTGATAAAGAATTGCAACAAGCAAAAGCAATGTTGGATTCTGAAGAAGAATAATAAGAATAATAAAAAAGAACCTTAGTTAAAAAACTTTGGTTCTTTTATTTTGTTATTTTTATTAATTATTGAATAGGAAGGTTACTTATCAGCTTCGGTTAAAATAGTTTCTAGTTCTTGTACGTCAGATGTTGTTAAGCCTACTTCGTGAGAAGGAGCGATAATATGAATTGACGGAGCTTGTTCTTTAAGTTCTGTATAAATATCTTCCTTACGCAACATGTCATCACATACAATTACAAGACTATCAGGGTGTTCATTAACAAACTTTGCAATGCTTTCTGTTTTTAACCATTTATAATTGCTGTCATTCGCATCAGAAACAACGTCTAGCCAATCCCAATCAGAATCGATATAACTATTTAAGACCAGAGCATCCCTACCTCTAAAACTAGACCATAGGACAGTGGCGTTATATTCTTTTGATAACTTCTCAATACGTTTTAGGATGTGAAGTTTTACCAGAGCTGATACTTTTTCCACCCAAACGTAATTCTGAGGTTTTTCAAGGCGTTTAAGTAAGTTCCCGAAAGCATCAGTACCGATTGTTCCATTTACGTCTAATAAAATATATTTCTCTTTTACCATTAAGATAAATTCCTTTTAAAAAAATCGTTAGCAAATGCTCTCAAAACAGATAACAGGGATTTCAATTTTTAAGCTATCTTTTGGTTGGTTTTCTTTGCTCCAAAAACCTTGTTCGAAGATGTTTTTATAAATAGTGACACTAGTGGCACGAAGTTCGTTGTCGGTAGAGATATTTGTAAGACCACTTAACATCTTTTCAACACCCACAAAGTGATATTCCTGAGTGTAGTCATCTAACATGAACACAATGCAAGAGTTAGATGGTGTTAATCGTTTCAAAAATTCATCGAGTTCATCTTTTAAATATTCATCTTTGAAATGATATTCTAATAAGGAACGGTTAAATAATAAATCAGAATCAAATTTGAACCAAAGTTGAGAGTAGGATATTAGCTAAATTTGTAAACCATTCAAAGTCATCATATGGCTCGTTCATTGTAAAAATATTTGAATCAAAAATCCAATCGTAATTCTCTATGCGGATACCTATGCGGTCATTTCCGTTATTTATTAAGTTCTTGTAGTCTTCATCAGAGTATCCTCTAAATAAGAGTGAAGGCTCAGTAATTAAAGAGAGTTCCAAGGTTTTATTGTTAGTAGTAGTCATAATATTCCTTTTTCTTTTTACAATTTTAAAAAAACAAACTTGTAGAGTAAATTATTCAAAATAAAAAAATAAAAAGTGATAGAAAAAGTAAATTCTATCACTATAAGACAATACAGAAAGGTATTTATTAATTATACCTAAAGTTAGAGTTAAGGCTAATTTCATTATAGTGTATAAGTGGTAAAATGTCAAACTATTGAAAAAAATAACTATTAACCATTTTTTTCGTTTTTAATTAATTAATTAATTGTTTTTTTCTGCGATTAACATAAGTGAATATAGGATATTTATCATCAGTTGTTGATGTTTCTTTAAAAATTGGAAGACCATCTTAAAGCAGAGATAATTGATTCTACATTACTAGAAAAATTGTTGCCCTTTACCATAAACAACATTAAGATTAAAAAGTTCCTTTGTTTATTTTGTCAACAACACAACAAACTAAATCTGGGTCTTCATACGGAGATATTGTATTAGGCATCCTTCCATTTATTTCTTTTTGATAATATTCCATGATTGCTTTTTATAATGAGTTGATTATTGTTCATGTCGTTATATTATATATATTATATATATCTTTCTAGTCATTTTTTTATTTGTTCTTATTATATAAATATATTGTAGCATACAATGCGATGTAATACATACATACATACTTATATTATTTATTGTATAACTTACCTTTTCTTATCTTTTTTTATTAGCCAGATAAAAATACTTTGTTTATTTATTTATTTTGGTTTTATTCCATTTCTCTTGTTTGATTTTAGCTGTTTTATGATATGATAGTTCTATAAGTAAATGAGTAAATAAATAATATAAAGAGATAGAAATAGTAATGTTTCATCACTAAAAGGGAGAATAAATAATGGCTAATAATCATATTGAAGTTATTTCTGTTGTAGCAAGCAGCTTAGAAGAAGCTTGTGCCAGATTCAATGAACTAAATAAAGTTTTTTTGACAATGATTGTGGAAGATGGAATTTATAAATTTGTAGTGAAAGGTTATAGCGATAATAACAAAACCAATGCTGAAGATTTCATTCCTTTTACTCAAGATTTGACTGCTCAAAAAGAAGCTAAAGTAAAAATGGTTCAGCTGCTTATCGGTGCATTCAATGAAGGTTTGATGAAAGGACGTTTTGCTCCTAAGTATAATATCACTAAACATGCTGTTGCGACTAATACATCTCCTGGGGTAAGGTCTCACGCTTTGTATAAAGAAATTTCTACTATTGCAAAAAAACTTTCTAGAGCAAACATTTTTATTTCACTTGATGAATTTAAAGAATTGGCTCAAAAAGAAGGTTATGATGTAAGATTTTTGAATGATGGTCAAACTATTTTTAGAACAAATGGCAATGATTATGTTGCGTATGAGTTTTATCCTCTAAAAAAATGATAAACAAAGTAAAAACAGAATAAAAATAATAAAAAAATAGAAAAAAATAGGTTTTTGCCTATTTTTTTATTTTAGAAAAATAAAAACATACTAATTATGTATTCAAAATTGATAGTTTAGGAGAAATAAAAAAATAGGAGGAAAAAAATAAATCTTCAATCATACATATCATATTGAATTGAATACATTTTTAAACGTAATGGAGTTTGCCTTTGAGTGGCTGCTCCCAAAAAAATGTTGTTTTTATTAATAGGAGGAAATAAAAAAATGCAACTAATTTTGACATTAGACAATAAGGAAGAATTGTTTCTTGAGGAACTAAATGATGCTAAAGAATTGAAAGTCATTCAATTCGATTTAGATCAAGTAGTGAAATTTGAATTGGATTATTCTAAATCAGGTTCAGTCATTCAAAAAAGACTAGATATTGGAATCGAAGACTTATCAACAGAGGATAAAAAAGAAACTTTTTATAAGTATCTTTATATTGTTGAAAACTTTGAGAATCTTGGAAGTCTTTATGATGAAATAAAAAATCCAGAAGACTTAGCGTCTTTTGAATATTTTTCTAACGATGAGTATTTTTTCAATACTTTTTATAAGGATGAACCATATAAATTGGCACAAGCTATCTCATATGGTGATTATCGTTATTCTGATAATTTTGTAAAATTCGATGGATATCGTAATTTAAAATCAGTATATGAAATTCCTTATGAGGATGATTGTGCTGAACTTGTTTCTCTATATTTTGAACAAGAAAGTCCTGAGATGCTGTGGAAGGTTCAATTCACTGCTACACACAGTAGCGGATTTTCTACAACGCTAGAACGAGAGTTTTACTCTGAAGCGAATGTAGATGAAGAAAGCGCTAAAGATGAGATTCGTGAAGCAATTGCTGAATCTTATGTGGATCTTGATGAGCTAGAAGATGTAAATGAGTACAATAAAGTGCTCATTGAAAAAATCGGTGGTTCAGATGTAGATTTTGACGATGACGAATTGTCTGATTGGACTTTTGAATTCGTCACATACACAGTCTAGTTTGATGATAAACTTTATCATCAAATTATGTTGATTAAAAAAGAAAAATAAAAATTTAAAAGCCATTTATATGGCTAGGAGGAAATAAAAATGAAAACTAAAACTACAAAAACTAATGCTCAAGCAACTCAAACTCAAGTTATTGACCAAACCTATACTTTTGGCGTATTCGATAACTTTGCAAATAAACTTCGCATGGGGTTTGTTTCAAAAGACATCAAAAAACTCGCAACATCTGTCGCTGAACAGATTGTCGAGGTGTCTTTGAATGGTGGAGAAGATACTTTTGAAACTTATAAGGACAAAGTTATTAAGTTCAAAGATGCTATTAGTATTTTTGAAGAATTTGGCTTTGTTTAGCTATCGTTCCTCACTATCTTGAAGAACTTCTGAAAGACGGTGAACAAACTGTTGTATCCTTAGACGAGAAATATTTGCTTGAGGATGCGTCAAATGCAGGCGTTAAACTGTTGGACATTTGCTACAACTATGATGGTAGAGCAACTGTCAATTACTATGATGCTGATGACGAAAGAAAAGTGTTGAAAGGACGAATTGATATTCCAAAAATCAATTCTGAAGTAACTTGGCAAGAAGCTATTACTGTTATGACCGAGGTGCAAAAGAAACATAATATTGATTTATTTGCACCAAGCTATTTCAAAACATGTTCTTGTTGCGCAGTTCCATCTGATTTTCCTAAGAAATATTTCTTGAACAAGGAAAATGCTCAAAAAGAATCTTTGGGTGATATGCGCTACATTATTGTTGGTAATGCACACAACGGTAGTGGTGCTTCTAAACTTGGAACAAAAAACAGACCAGAAGTATTTGGTACAATTAACGGAGATTTTTCTTCTCGAAAACTTGATTTGCAGTATCTTTACTACGGTGATTTAACAGTAGAAGAAGCTAAGGCTGCTCTAGAAGATTTTGTAAAAGGTCTTAATGATTTAGTAGGTGAAGAGACTTACGTGTTGAAAGTACCTGAAAACGCTAGTTTCGCTTTTAGCATTTTGACAAAGGTAGATTAGTATGGCTTTCATACTTAAAAACAAAGAGAATAATTCAGTAGTATCCGACTATAATGCTAAAGAAGGTATTTTAGTTGAAACTACTGAATTATCAAAAGCTAGAGTTTACAAAAGTAAAGCAGGCGCTCAACGTTCTCTTGCTTCTATTATCTCTAGAATGAGTAACTCTACAGATTCGGATTTGTTAAATTATGAACCTGTAGAATGTAAGGTGTAGAAAGAATAAAAAAATAGAGAGTTGGTTATTATATAACTAACTCTTTATTTAGGAGGAAATAAAAATGGATGTTAAAATGAAGAAAAAACTATTGAATGTTATTAGCCAACGTAAACGTGAAAACGAGTACCGTTTATCAACTATCTCTCGTGTAAAAAACTTATCACGCGCAGATTTAGATATGATTGAATTGTATGTCAAAACTGATGGACGTGGAATGGTTGAGCCACGAGGTGCTGTAAAAGAGGTACTTGACAAGTATGGCTTTGTTCATCTTAAATACTAATTTTTTTAAAAAGAATAAGGAGGTATTTATTATGAGCAATAAGAATAATGAAAAAAATGGTTTTTTTCAAAAATTAAAAAAATTATGGAGATAAATTGACTTATGGGGTTAGTGTAAGACCTATGATTATAGATTTAAAAAGAATCAAACCATGTCAACCTAAAACCTATAACGATAGTAGAATTCTATTGAATTTTCATAAAGATTTTGATGTGTTTATTTCTCAAATTGCTAACGAACTTAGTATTAGTAAAGAAGAAGCGATAAATACTCCAGTTTATCTGCCGTATCTTGGATACAATGATGACTATACTGGTCTTATGTGTCGTTCTTTTGAAACTGCTAAAGAAGCGTTTGATTATTCTTTAGAGTTGGATAAAGAAATCAATGGAATTTAAAAACAAAAAAACAATCATTAAATAAATGATTAATATAATATATTATTACCCTTAATTAATTTTATAGGGTTGGAGGAAAAGAAAATATGACTGAAGTAAAAGGAAAAGAAAATAAAATTGTTGTTGACAAGAAAGATTTGGAAGCTCTCTATGAGTATGCTGCTTCTAAAAGAACAAACTCTGGAGAGCCTCTTTATGATTTTCTAGAAACCTACAGCCCTAAGTTCACAACGATGAGTGGAAGATTTGGGAAAGGATGTATGCGTTCTTATGATGAGTTTGACCCAAAAACTACAGGTAAATTTGGGGAATGGATTGTTGCTAATTATGCTGCTTTTAAGCGTAATTATGAGAACGAGGAAAATGCTCGTTATTGTAGCTGTTGTGGGCAATTTAATCCAGGCGAGTATCTAAGTGATATAATGCCTCTGCCTGAAGGTGAAGGTGACGGATTTTATTACATCGCAGAAAAAAATGGAATGTCCGATATTATCATCTTCCGTGATTATAAGAAGGCTACTGAATCAGATAAAAAGGTGAAATAAAAGATGAAAAATAAAATTACTAATCTTGTTGCTAATCAGCGCGTGACTTATTTTCGTGATTTGAAAAGTGCTGTAAATCTAAAAAAATTTATTTCTGAACTAGATCAACGTTATGGCGTTGATTCTTCAGACCCAAATAATTCATTTGGTAGAATCTTTTTAGATGATGCAATTATTAGTTTTGGTGTAGAAAACACTTTGTTTCTTGCACATGCTGATGGTACACAAGCATCTGTTAAAGTATTGCCAAAACATAAGACACTTCCTACTGGAGTTCCTTATGGCAAAATTCTAGCATTTAAAGCAAAGAAAGAAAATCAGGTTACGGTATCAGATGATGATTTGTTACAACTTAATTCTCTTAGACAATTGTTTACAAAAGAGATTAAGGAAAATAGTTATTTGACTCCTGAAATCACTCCTAAAACAGTTGAGGATGAAGCTCGAAAAGAAGGACGATTTTTACCATTTAAATCTATGGGTGTAAATTTACGCAGGTACTACTGTGATAAACTTTTGGAAGAACAAGGTTTTGCAAATAGTAAAGATTGTTTTGCTAAAAAATTTATCATTCCTAAGCTAAATCCAAACGATGAAAATTCAACAGCTGTTTTTTCAGTGGAATATGAATTATTAAGTTATAACAGAGCTCCTTATCTTTCACTTACTGTAACTGGTGAAGATTTTGCAGGTTTTGCTATAGATGTTCTACCAAAGGGAGAAGTAGCTGCTGAATTCTGTGACAAATGGGAAATTTTCCACTTGTCTACATTAACAAAGGAAGAATTTAAGGAACTCATGCTTGATTTAGAAGTGGTTAGTTCCAATTACGAAGAAAAAGAAAGAAAAAATAATAATAAAAAAAGAGTTCTTAGAGTTTTATACTTTGAGAACTTTTTATTTAGGAGAAATTCTGTTAAAATAAGGTTAGTTTATAATAGTTATAAGGAAAAATAAAAAAAGAAAAAAACAATAAGATAAATAGGAGTAATAAATAATAATAATAGTATGATTGAATATTACGTGAACAATGATGACTTAAAAAAAGAAATTGAAAAAAAGATAAGCTGCTTGTTTGATTCTATTGAATATACCACATTTATCAAAAAATGGAATCAAACAGTAACGTTCCGATTCGCAAGAGGAAGTTTCTCTAACTTTAAAGATATAGTTGATATAAAGATAGATATTCCTCAAACAAATCCCCAAAATATAAAGGTTACGGCTAAACTAAAATTAAGTAAAAATCAAACTCAAAGAAGAACATCAAGTGATGTAGTAGAAGTGGCACATCCTTGCCATGAGTACATTGAGTATTTAGATTGTCAACCTAAACTCCCGGATGGAATTTATAAGACCTCAGCAGATGCAGCAAGTGCTATGGAAGCTATTGGTTGTGTTAAATGTATTATAGTTCCAGAAGATATTAAAGAAGACTTTTCTATGTCATCAGATATTCTGACAACGTGTGAAGGTTATTTAAATGTTCAAGAGCAAGTTGAATTTATAAAAGACCCTCTATTAAGACAACTTTCTTCCCTTGCTTTGCAAGAAATTGGACGTAGTGAAGAAGTAAATAGATGGGTAAAATACAATCATAAACAACAACATATAACATTCAGATTTCCTCTGTTTTTATCTCTACCCCCATTCTTTTCTAAAGTCAAACTGTTCAAAAACTTATTTGTTAAAGAACAGACTATTGAGTATATGGATTTTGAATTCATGAGTGCAGAAGAAGAAAGGCGTATAGATGAATACGTTGATTTTGAACATGAAGAGCTGTCCCCAGTTGTAGAAGAAATGTTAAATCTGTTTTGTGACAGACTGAATGAAATGGGATTATAAAAAAGGAAATAATAAAAACTATGGAATTAAATCAACATAATTTAAATGTATTTATATTAGTCGTTATGATGTTTTCACCAACTCCTTATCTTCTTTTGAGGTATCTTTTACCAGAAAAATTCTGGAAATCACAATCTTGTCTGAAGTGTATGGTGACTCTTATAGCAGTATTGTTGCCAATTTTAGTTGTTATTTACCTTGTTCATTTGAGGGAAAAATGCTCCTATGTTTTAAATGATTAAATAAAAATCTTGTTATATATAACAAGATTTTTTTTATTTGTTTTATTATTTTTTTATTTTTATTTATAAAAACATAATAACAATATGAGTAAATTGATAAATGAGGAGAGGATAACCTATAGAATGGAATTTCTATATTATTCAATTTATCTTTTTATTTAAAAAATAATTTTGAAATTCCCTTTTAGGGATAGGAGGAAATAAAAATGGAAAACTTTAAAAATTATGAACGTGATTTGTTGAAATTAGGGCATGATGAATCAAAAGTGCTCAAGATTGAAGGTGCTACATGCATGATTAGGCGCGTGAGTGCGTCTAGTGGTGGTTATCTTTGCGGATACGTTTCTGCTCCAGAGGGTCTTTATATGGATAATTACACTGTCCATGGAGGGATTACATTCAGTGGTGAAATCGATGGTGCATATTGGTACGGATTCGATTGTAACGGTGCTGATGACTGGTCAGCAGATGGTGCTAACATTGGTAAGGCTACCTATCGTGATTATGATTACGTAGTAGCTCAATTATCACGTTTAGTATTTCAATTACAAAGAAAATTGAAGTTAGAAAAAGGTGCGCTGTTTCTAGACTACAAAAGCTGTGGGGAACATTCAAGATTGAAAACAAGTAACCCTTATTTTAGAGCAGGGGGATTAAGTTCTCACATCTTTGAAAAAGATGATTGCGCTCTTAGGGATGATGTATTTAAACTCAATGAGGGTGTGAACGATTTTGATTTAGTTCTAACGCTAACTTATCTAGATGATAATGGAAAAACATGGAATGAAGCTTATGCTAATCTCAAAACATTACCGCTTACAGTTGAAGTGGGAAAAGATGGCAAAATCTTCGTTAGTGTGCCTTATTTTGAAGGTAATTTACCTAAAGCTCCAAATTGGCACGATGAATGGGAAATCAACTCATGGACAAGTCATAAGTCTACAATAGACAGGCTCGCCTCTGCTGGCATCTGGCCTGATGATTATATCAGTGAAATCGTTCATGAACGTTATGAAAAGGCAACTATTGACTTATCTTATGATGCTGTCATGGAGTATATTAAAAATGATATTTTCTTCTGGAAAGATGGCAAATTAGCTGAATTCAGTATGAAATATGATACTCAAGATCAAAAAAAGTTCAAAAAAAGAAAAAAAGAGGAAAAAAATAAAAAAATGGAAGTAAAACTTGTAAAATTTGATGGAAAAAAACTTGGCTGAAAAAAATGCCTAACTTTAAAACTTTTGAAGCTTATTTCAATATTGAAATTTATGTTTCTCATTGGGATTTACAAAAAAATGGAGATTTGATTAACAAATCTATCAAAAAAGTTATTGAAAACGGTTCTCTGTTGCCAGTTCAAGTATGGACAACTTCTTTTGGTGAAGTTTGTTATGCTGTTCGGTTCCAATCAGATGAGGGAAGTAAGAAAAATGCTTCAGAATATGCTTTTGCTAAAATTAGTGAAGAAGTGGCAAAAATTGCATTCCCTGATTTGTTCAAGAATGAGATTGAAGAATCTCACAAAGAAACTTTGTATCTCTTGAGCAATGTGATGACTGACTGTTCCTTTAATCAAACTCTCTTAGCAAGTGATACTGATTGTGTTGCTTTGTTTAAACAGGCTGTTAATTATTTTAAGAATTCACTTGACATCAGTGATGATGTTTTTGAAGAAGAACTAGACAGTTTGGTTGGTTATATTGTTAACGAAACATTCATTGATGATGGCTATTTAGATATCACATCATCTAATGGAGAACAAGGATTTCTTTACGATTACCAAACAAAAGAACTACAATTGTGGGATAGCTTCTCTAAGTTCTATGTTCTTGTACAAGAAGTTCCAGAAAAAACTACTATTGAAGAAGTGAAATAAAGTAAATTATTTTAGGAGGAAAAATAAATGGAAAACTATCCATTTTCAGCTGAAGAAGCAAAAATCGCAACCTATAAAAGTAGAATGCGATATCAAAAATTTGTCAACACCGCTATCGAAAGGGCAGTAGCTCAAGGTAAGTTATCAATAGAAAATATTTATATTGATGAATACGCTATTGGTGGCTTACGAGGTCTCGGCTATACAGTAGAGGTATTGTCTGATACACCGAAATACATGTATCGACGTGAACAATACCTTTGCAACATTAGTTGGGGTTAGTCGATTGCTTTCTTTAAAAAACAGGAGGAAATAAAAAATGATTACATTTTATAATCATGTAACGAAGGATAACTATAAAAGAGTTATCAAAAAAATGGAGAAGAAAGGCTATGGTTTAATTAATAATTTTTTGCCAAATACTTTTCCTAAATTAAATGGAGATGTTTTTCTAAAATCTTGGTTCAACCCTTACAAACAGACGTTTGAAAGTTTGTTTACTACGAGAGCTATCGAAAAGCAATCGGGAGGAGTAACACTGCCGTCTGGAGATAAGAAGTTAAAAATTTTTATCGTGGATAATGAACCAACTCCATTTACAACTGGTTTAGAATACGATGCTTGTAAATGGGGGCTGTGGTCAGTAAAAACAGTTGTATCATCTAAGGAAGATGCAACTGAAAATCAAGAAGGTGAATGTAAGTTTATTGAAACTACTGAGCCATTGACTACTTTTGAAGCTCTTAAAAAAGCCCTATCTCATATCTTGGGAGATTTGTCAAAGAAAGAGTTAGATGAACTTCCGTTTATTGCGAACCGTTTGGAGCGAGAACATAAGTTCACTTACACTCATGTTGAAGACTGGGGAACTGTTGCTATTACAGTAACAAAAACTAGTTATTTCCGTTTACGTAATGAGTATGATGACTGGTATCGCCCAATGGTCGTTGATAGAAAATCAAATGAATCAAAAGAGCTGTTTTTGATTTCTCTTTTAATTATGATGATTTGAAGAGGGATATTTGTAAAATTCTCTCAATTGATGAAAAGGAATTGGAACACGTTGTAGTTTATCTTCCTTATTGCACAGAAGAAGGAAGTAAGACTGGAGAAATGTTAAGTACTTATACGGACGTGAAAACTGCGTATAATGCTTCTCTGCTTCTAGAAAAACTTCTAAGATATAAATAAAGTTCTTTTTTAAGAACTAGGAGGAAATAAAAAATGGCAAAAATAAAGAAATTTAAAAATCTTAAAGAAGCAAAAGCTTTCTATGAAAAAGACGAAAATTATATGGGCAAATATGATCATGAGCTTGTAGAAATCGCAGGTAAGAAGGTCATCATGTGTGGTACAGATATGCCTTATGAAGACATTATCTATGATTGTTGTTCTCAAATGATTAAAAGGTTATATAAACAATTTCCTGAATTGGGATTAGAACTTAATGATCTGCCATTTGAAGCTAGTGACTTGAGAGATAAAATCCTTGACATTCTTGAAGAAGGTGGTATTGTCTTCGAAGATGTTGATGACGAATATTAAGGAGAAAATAAAAATGACAGAAATGACTGAACAAAAAAAGGTGTATTTGCTTTACGATTGTGATGCTTGGGCAACTTATTCTTCAATGAATGCTAGTCAGCCAATTGCGGTTGCTTTTAGTGAAGAAGAATTAGTTCCTATGCTGATTCGTGATTTAAAAGAAAATTCAAAGTCCTTTTCAGAAAACAATAAAGCTTTGTATAAGAGCTTAAAAAATAAAGGTCTTGATTCTGAAAATGAAGAAGTTTTCGAAGAAATTCTTGAAGCTTACAAGCATTCAGGAGTTGAATATAGATCTTTGATTACTCTAGATCAAGGCTATGAAGCAAATTAAAATATAATAAACATAGGAGAAAAAATGAAATTAAAATCTAAAGCTTTACAACAAATCAAAGAAATCAAGAGTGATTTTCTTGAGAAATATAACATTGGCGAAATTGACAATCTTGTTGTTGTGATTAATCCAACAGGTGATTTTAATTTTGAATCACTGTCTGATAATCACAAACATTTAGATAATACACCTGTTTTACATTCTACAGTAAGTGGAGTAAAAGTAGGTCTAGTTTCCCAGTGGATTTGAGGAGAGAAATAACAAAAAAAGAGGAAGTTAATCTTCCTTTTTTTAGTATTGACAAATTGTATAAAAATGATATAATGATATCTGTCGTTACAATATTGTTGTGATTTGTTGTGATGACATCATTTAAATACCTTTTAAAGTCTTAACGATTCATTTGAAAAAAATGAGTCGTTTTCTATTATTATTTTTTTTATCGTTAGTATTTTATAACATACTATATTTGTGAATATAAATTGATATTAATAGGAGTGCAAAGGAGGGCATTCTTTTCTTTTTTTATTCACAAAATAAAAAATGAAAATTTTTGCTGCTATAGGAGGAAATAAAAAATGAAGCAAAAAAAAGAAGTAAAAGATAAAGTTGTTCGCACACATTGTGTTACCATTAATACCTGTCGTGACGCTTTGCAACGTTCAGAATGGAATTGTTATGCTTGTTATTCGATTTCTGATGAAAATAATATAGATTGGATTTGTCCAAAATGTTCAAATGTTGTCAGAACCATTGGTGAAGGTGAAGCAATATATGCAAATCGGACAGGAAATGTTATTGAAAAACTATTGTGATAAATGCGATATAACTTATAATGGTGAATCTTATAAATTTATAAATAAAAAAAAAGAAGACGGATACACTCTTAGAAAGTATCAATGGGTAGATAAAGTAGAAGTCTTTTTAAGTAATGACACTAAATTACATATCAGACCTCACATTATTACGTCTTATGCTCGATTTGTTGAAAAGTCAAATAAGTATGTAGTAACAAGAAGAACTCATATCTTCAATATGGCTTTTAACCTTAAAACTGGGCTTTCTTACTTGACGGGTGTTGTTGATGGTAACGGAAAAAGTTATTCTATCGTTATGGATCATTTTTTTGCTAATTTTAAACGAGATGGAGGTTCTTTTGCTCGTACATTATCAACTCAAGCTGATTCAATTTCTGCGATTAAAGATATCTTTCCTAACGTCTTGGAAGTAGTAGAAAACATTGTAAAACAAACCTCGTACCAATCAAAACTTGATGTATTGTCTAAAGCTAAGACTTTTACAGACTTAGTTCTTTGGAATAGGCTTAAAAATGTTGATGGATACTCAAGACTTGATTTTTACAATGAGATGATAGGTTTTCCTAGAGGGTATTCAAATGAAAAAATTGATTTTGCACGTTCTAAACTGTCATATGTTTCAAATCTTATTTTAAAAGATAAACGAGGAACATTGGAACAATATGTTGATAATGTATCTGCAAGAACAAAATCAGGAAAAGCTTTGAAAAAACTTTTCTACAAAAATCCTTTACTCGTACAGTACAACCGTCAACTTTATTTAGCAGGTATGAAAGTATGAAAGATGCTAATATTAGACAAACACTTTTTAATACACTAGAAAAAAATTGTCTTTATTATCAATGTATAAACCACATTTGATGCGTAGTAATGTAGCAAATAATAAACCTATAGATGTTTATTATACTTTTGATAATTTCATTACCTTCTTTATCAATATTTCTAAATATGTTGAGCAAAAAGAAGATGAAGTCACTGATTAGACAAATTGTAGATATTGTCCAAACTATCGAATTTTTTTGTACCAAATGGAATCTGGAAATTTAGGTTTTAGCAATGGACAATTAAAAATTCAACAAGGGTGCTAGTGAAATCGATGTGGATCATTTTGTTATTGGTAATTTCAATATTAACTCCTACAGTCGAACACCAGTTGGAAAAAAACTTGAAGAATTTCGAGAAACCATTGCTGTTTATGAGCGTGTACTTATAGGTATTGAAGAACTTCAAGAAATCAATAAAGAAAATTACAATATAGATGAACTTGATCAAGCTGTAAAAGAATGTTTTTATGGGAAAAACTTTTACGAAATTCACCAAAACCTTTCAAATTTAGCTTCAACAATCAATAATTTAAAACAAGATGTTCCTATAAAATATTCTGAAGATGATTTGCGATTTGAAGGAGTATTTGAAGGTTATGAATTTTCACTACCTAAAAAGCTACTTGAGTTTAATAAATTGGGTGCAGAATTTTATAATTGCGTATCTTCTTATGCCAATGCTGTTGCTGACAAGAGAGCGTTGATTGTAATTGCTAGAGATTTAAAAACTAAAAAACCAAAACTCTGTATTGAGCTGTCAGGTGAAAAAGGAGCGCTCACTAGTGGTTCTATTCGTTGTTCTTTGCAATATAAGAGCCTTTACAATAGAGCTCCATTAGAAGATGATATTAAGCCATTAAAAGCATGGTATGAATACCATGAAATTAACAATTCTAGATGTAGAGATGCATATTGGCTAATTGATGAAAGTAAGCGAGAACAAGGAACTTTACCAGTAGCTCAAGATGTAGTACGTGTAGCCCGTCCTGCAAATATGGACATGGATGATTTAGAAATGCCATTCTAGCAAAGGAAAAGAAAGGAATAGAAGAAAATATAATCGAATAAATAAAAAGAGAGAAAGAGAAATCTTTCTTTTTTTATACTTAACAAAATGCTGCAAACTGAAAAATAAAGTTGAACAGTAACAATTTTTCTGCTAAACTGAAGTTAACTCATCAACCTAGTAGCTGAAGGAGATTGAAAAAACGTCCTTAAACATAAGGGCGTTTTTGGTTTATTTATGTGTATGAAACAAAGTCAGTTTTATTTTTTTGCATCGAATAGTGAAACTATTTATTTCATTTTTATTCAGCTTCGTCTGTTTTTTTCGCTCAATTTGATTCTATTTTTTTATAAAAACAAAGTTTAATAAATGGATTTTATGATATAATTTGAGTACACAAACAAACTGTAGAATGAAACAAATATAAAAATAAACTAAAACATTAAGGAGAAGATAAAATGGGCTTATATATGACTGCATGGTTTGAAGGTAAAGACAAAAAGGGAAAGTGGTTTTTAGCAAATCCTCGGTTTGTTAATTTAGATAATCCAAACAAAGTCAATCCTCCTCAAGCTTTAGATCTAAGAATGGATAAGAATTACCTTTTATATGCTGCTTTAGGCGATGTTAGAAATGATTATTCAATCCCTTACATTCAGAGATTGCGTGGGATTCCAAAAGATGCTACGGACGTTGTGAAAGAAGAAGCTGAAGATGCCTACGACAGCATAGGGAAAGGTTATGTCACAGCAAAAGAGTTAAAAACTTACTACGAAGCTTATATTAATGATGAAGACGAAATACTTCAGGCAACAGCAAAATTCGTAAAAGAACTGTATTTTGATTTGCTGACTATAACTTTTGGAGTTCGTAATGCTCACGGCTCTCATCTAGATATTGATGATACTCGCTTAATTTTTTGGTTTGAATAATTTTAAAAAAAAGGAGTGTAAACAAAAATGAATTTTGAAACTTTTAAGAGTGAATTAGATAACATTGTGCTCAAAAATAAAGAACACTTTGCAAATGAAATTGCAGAATTAGATAAGATACAGCCATATGGAAAAGCCTATATTTTATTTGAAACTCGATTAGGTATTACCCCAAAAGAGTTTATGGTTATTGAAGATAACGATAAACTAGAAGCTCTTTATGATTATTTGTTAAAAGCTTACAAAGCAAATGATACATATTGTGGTATTGCAACTCTTGATAATTGGGTAACTGATGATACTAAAATTGCCGTTATTTTTGATATTTTTATCTCTAATGCCATTTTTAAATAAGGAACGTTCACAAGAAAGATTGCATGAAACTCGTGTTGAATTAGCTAATCTACTAAGTTCAATTTCTAAGGATGATGAAAGAATTTTTATCTGATGCAGCATACGAAATTATGAATTTGGATTTCAATCATCTTTTTGAAAATTGCCGAATTTTCTTAGAGCAAAAAAATCCATAAAGTCTATAAAATAAAAAAAGTGAAAATAAATAAACAAATATAGAATAATAATATATAACGAAAAAGAAGGTTGAACATGTTTAATTCGAAACTATTCTTTACTCACAATAATCGTTTGAGGAATGATCTTGAAAAAAAGAAATTAAAGAATTACAAACAAGTCTCGGAAAAAAAGAAAAAATTCGATAAAAATAGATTTTTAAAGAGTACAGCTTAGAAGAATTAGAAGAACTCGAAATAAATCTCCTTTATGAAGTAAGAGCAAAAAGACGTTGAAAAAGGAGATAGAAAATGGTGGGAAGCAGTATGTATTCCTAAGAAAAATCAAAGGAAATACTTTAAAAACTTGAATGTAAAAAAAGAAAAAAATTCAAACTTCTCAATCCAAAAATAGACTTTAAAAAAATAAAAAGAAATAGCAGTTGAATTAGATAAAAAAACATCAGCGCAAAAAACAAAAAGTAGCACCTCATTTTAGAGGGCAAGTCAACTTTATTAAAAAAAGATTATTATTAATAATGGTGTAGTCGTTTTTGAACTATTTTTTTCCTAAAAAAATATGGAGATTTGAATCTTGAAAAATTCAAAGAAGATATTGAATGCAGTGTTTTGAAAACAAAAATCTTTTCCATCAAAAAAGTTACTGATAAGCAGGTGAATATGTCATTGTTGTTGTCTTCACTGAAAGTAGTAGAAGATGATTCGGCAATTACCCTTTCTATCTTCGATGAATTTGCAAGAGATGCAGAAAAAGAAAAAGTAGATAAGCTTAACTTTCTTTTGGGGATTGGCTCAAACGGAAATATCCTAAAAAGAGATTTAAGAGAATATGGTGCTATAGGTATCTATGGTATTGCAGGGATTGGAAAAACAAATCTTGTGAAACAAATACTTCATTCCATTACACTTTATAAATCTCCTGGTGAAGTTAAATTTGTAATAATAGGAGGGGACGAGTCAGAGTATGATTCAATAAATCCTTCGTATATTTACGAACGTATAAGTGATAATGCAACCCTTGGAATCAAAGATAGAGATAAAATTATCACAGTACTACGAGAAATTGAAAATAAAATCAAAACTCGTAAACAAATGGCGAATTGGAGAAATGAAGGTTCAGAAGAAGCAGAGTTTATTGTTTGTTTAGATGAATTAAGAACTCGTGATAAATGGTATAAAGAGGTGTTTTGCCCATTAGTCGAAAGTATAGTCTCAGAGGGACGTGATGTTGGAATATACACCATAGGAACTGGAATAAATGCGTTAAAGAATGCCAAACCATTACATTTATCTGAAATCAAAAATGCGATTTATTTTAGACTAGGAATGTTAGATGCTATGAGTGTAAAAGATTCATATAAATCTCTAAATAACGATTTGCAGACTGGGATTGCTACAGATATTACCTCTATTCAAAAAGAAAAATCTTTCATTACACTCCCAAGATCTTTTAAAGATGACAAGGGATTAGTAAAGGTAAAGACATTATGTTTAAATAAGCTTTAGTTCATCTAGATAATCATTCATCCATCCATTTAGCTATATATTATTATATAGCAACATATAATAATATAAAAAAATGCTACTAATAACAGTAGCATTTTTTTGTTTAATTGATAGGATAAAGTTTTAAAAAAACCTGGTAGCTTTTTTTAAAAAAAGTGTCTAAAAAGAACTTATATTTATTGGACACATTCCATTGAGTAGCGTATAATATTAAATGAAAGCGTAGTCAATCGCAATCAATAAAAAAAGTGAAAGGATAAAATAAAATGGAAGACGTACAATTAAGCTTGTTTGACGAAGAAAAATGGTAAAAAGTGACGAAGGGAAAAAAATAAAAAAAGCAGTAAATTTTTTTAAATAACACATCAGAGCCAATTAAATGCTATAAATCTTCTTTAGAAAAAAAGTGGAATACCTATCTTTAGAAGAATTATTTGAAGGTTTCGATAGTATAAAAATATTTACTTTTTCTTATGGAATGAAATTTCTTAATAAGATTACGGGTCAATTTAAACATGCCGAAATAATAATTGGAGCAGAGTTTACTGCTCGTAGAGGAGAGTTGCTTGAACTTGTGGCTGAGTTTTTAACAAACGAAGAAGCCGTTTTAAATTCAGCTAAAAAAAATTCTAGTCTTCTTGAAGCTTTGAAAAACGGAAGTATTGAAATTAGAACACCAAATGTGGAGCTTATTCACAAAAAGGTATATCTCCTAAAGTCAGATGATGGGCGAGTGAGAAGTATTCTATCTTCTGCCAATGCTACAACTAGAGCTTGGGAAGAAGGTTTTCAAAGTGAACATGTTGAATACTATGACGACATCAATATGTATAATGAACTAAACGAAGAATTTGAAACATCATGGGAAGATGCTAGAGATATACTTCTTGGCGAGGTAGCAATTTCTTCGAAAAGAGTTCAAGACGTTGAAGGAGTTTTAAAAAACAAAGTACAAAAAGCAAAAGAAGTTATCGTATTAACACCACCAAAAGACGAGGTAGAAAAAGAACATTATAGATACATACTATCAGTAAAAAGATAATCGGGACAAAATTGATGAAATTCTAAAAGGTGAACAGATTAAACAAGAAACAAATAAAAATTGTGATAGTACCTGAAAAAAATTAAAAAAAGGTTTAAATAAATACAAGAAAAAAATAGAAAAAAAGAAGATAATAAATAAAGACAAAGAACTACCAAAAATCACTATTGATTATGAAAAAGAAACTGCTCTACTAGATGGTGTAGAAATTCCATTAACATCTTCAAAAGAAGAATTAAAAAAAGCAGTAAAAAAACTTTTTGGATGTTATGGAATTTTACAACAGTGGATTATTTTATGGTGATATCTTAAATAGACAAAAAGCAATATTTAAATTATTAAATATTATGTTTACATCCCCTTTCAATGCCAAAGTTAGAAATGAAGCTTTCATTTCTGGGGCAAGTGTAGCTAATATTCCATTTTTTGTGACAATAACTTCACCACCAGACGGGGGTAAAACTTTCGCAACAAAATTGTTTTTAAAAATGATGACAGGACAAGATTTAATTGCTTGGGAGCCAGTAAGTAAAGGTGTTTTTGCCTCTCATGTTTATCGAGAAGACGATACCGTACCCATTTTCTTTGATGAAGTAAAAGGTGGAGATAACTACAGACACTATGTAGAAGTGATGAAGTGGCTTTATGATGATAAAACGCAAATGATGGATAAACAACCTTTAATTATTATGGCATCAAACGACAATTTATCTGTCAAGGATGAAGCTAGGAAGCGTTCTGTTTTTCTAAATATTGATGGTACAAAATCAGAAAAAGCACCTGCTTCAACATTATCGTCCATTGGAAAAAAATACAATGAAGAAGCTAATACAGTATTCTTCAATGAATTTTTAAGACGAATGATTCCATTGGTAAAAGAATTGATCGAAGAAATCAACGAAGGAAAATATGACACTCCAGATGGTCGATTAGGAGTTGATTATGACAAAGAAGACGTTATTGCTCCTACTCTTATAGATAAATCTTCACAAGTGATTATTGACATTGTTAAAGATTGTGGATTCGAAGTACCTAAATATATGAGTGTTTTAGATTGGGATAAAGATATAGATGGCCGAGGTGCAGCAGTTATAGATTTGGTTGTTCGAGATATAGAAAAACTTTATCACAAAGCTCCTAATTCGTTTACAATTAATGAACAGACCGTAGTAATGTTGCTAGAAAAAGAGCCAAATTTGGCGTAATGTTCTTCCTCAAGAAGCAGGGTTTACAGCTATCAAACGTAAAGAGGATGACTGTTATACAGCTACAATTGACCGTGAATGGATTGCAGATCATAGTAAAGTATTCTCTAAATCTCAAAAAGTAGGGTTACTCACAAGACTGTTCAAACGGAGATGATTCATGTGTGATGTGTATTATTACAACCAGAGTGATACGGAAGAAGATGTTCTTTTTGTAAAAGAAGTTCTGAACTTAATAGAAAAACAAAAAGATACAAAAGAAATCACTCTAATAAAAGTCTGTGAAAACAAAAGAAGTAGTAGAGAGTTGTTAAAAAAATCATTAAAGAGTCTAGCTTTAATGATTACATGTTGTTTGATAGTGTCAAAAACTTAGGATTGAACGACTTAGAGCTTAAAAAAATGCTTTTAGAACGATTACTTGCTAAAGGTAATATAGTTATTTTTAAAAGATTCTAACATCCCCATTGAGAAACAAATGCAAAGGGAGTTTAATAAAAAAATTTTTTAGCAGGTTTACTTTACTCAATTTCAATAATATCGTCACAAAAGAATATAAATGTTCTAAAAACAACCAAATATAGGAAGACCATCTATACAATACCCAGATAACTGGGAGGAATGTTATAAACTATGGAAAGATAAAAAAATATCCTCTAAAGAATTCTTGAATAGGGTGAAATTAAAGAGGGCAACTTTCTATAACTTACTAACAGAATATAGAAAAACTATTTAGAATTTCTCTATAAATATACACCATTATCTGAAGTGATTTACAAGTAAGATTTATTTTTACTTGTTTGTAACATAGTGTTATATTATAATTAAATTATTAAGACAGAAGGAGCAAACCTAATGGGAACTGATATTCATATGTGGATTGAAGGCAAAGATGCTGAAGGAAATTGGTTTGTCGCAAACCCTAGATATGTTGATTACAAAAATCCTGAAAAAGTAAGAGAAGTAAAAGAGTTCACTGTAAGAAGGGACTATGCTCTTTTTTCAGCTTTGGCAAATATTGAAAATGTCAGCTCTATTCCATATATCCAAGAAAGTAGGGGTTTACCTGAAGACATTTCAGATATCCTAAAAAGCAAGAGTAGTCAATGCAACTCAGACCAATTTGGTTTTGGAAACATCTCTTTTAACGAGCTAGAAAAATATCTTTTTACAAACCTCAACAGCAAACACTTAGCAACAATTGCAGCCGTCGCCTCAATACAAAACCTCTATCGAAGAATTAACGAGCTATGTTTTGAAATCGTTGATGACGATTTCAATTCTTTAGATAAAAACACTGTCCGCTTGGTTTTTTGGTTTGATTAAAAAGAGATGTAATCTCAAAAAACACCATTTTCCGTGGTGTTTTTAATCTACTATCTATTTCGCATAATTATAGTTATGCGAAATTATACTTGACTTTTTGCTACTTCTGTGGTATATTAGAGCTAATAAAAAGCATCTCATAAAAAGGATTAATAAATGGAAAAATACACTACTAATAAAGAAATTTCAGCTAAGGTGAATCAACACTACACTTCATTAGGGTATTGTGAACTATCTAATGCCGCTATAACGTCAGCAATTAAAAAAGCAGAAAAAGCAATTAAGCCTGAAGTAAAATTAGACCAAAAATATAACCGAAAATATTATGAGGCTTCTTTTTTAGACAAAGCTTTCGATTATATCTTAAAAAATCACGCATTTACTCTTCAAAAATTGACAGAGCCATCGTTTACAATAACCTTGCCCGATGTAGCCGCGCAATTAAGATTTATGTATGAAAAACAAGGTTATATCATTCCACCAGATGGTACATTCCCAAATTTCCCAAATTTAGTTTTAAGAGCGGAAAGAAAGCTAAAACCTAAAAGAAAAAAACGTTTGGGTGAATTTTATTATGAAGAATCTTTTTTAGACGAGGCTTTTGATTATATTCTAAAAAATTATACATCTGCCTTCAAGATAAATCCAGAATACGTTAAAAAACAAAATCAAGTAAAATACACAAAGCTACTTCTTCCTTGTTTTGACCTATTAATAGGCTCTTCTAAAACTTTAGGTATTGTTGATAAATCTTTTGACAAAACGGCATGGTTTAACATGATGAATCTTTATAATCTTAGTCGGTCAACAAATGTAGAAGAATTTAGAAAAAGACAAATGAATATGGCTCTTGAAAAAGAGATCGTAACCGAATCTACTGGTCTTGTATCAGTGGATTTAGATTTTGCGGAATTACAGTTGACTGCAATGTCAGGACTTCTTCTTGACTTCGAAAGACTAATTATAAAAGAAAAAAACAAAGATGATGATATTCTCTTTAACATTAAGGATTTCAATGCGATACTTAAGCGACTGTATGAGACATGCTACTTTAGTTCTGGTGAGGATATGTTGGTATACTTTGATGGAAACGCAATAAATGCCTTCCTGGAAGCAAGTGAAAACTCACATGTAATGTCAAAAAAAGAGAACCTTTCAATCAAGTATGAAGCTGGGAATAAAGACTTCTGGAAGAAATATTCGTAAAAAACAATAAACAAATCTGTAATTGACTATTCAAAAAAATGCCTTAAAAATGTAGAAACTTTACGAGTAAAAATTTTAGAAGAATTTATTGTAAACACTGATGAAAACAAATAAAAAGGAGTTTAAAAATGACAAATTCATCATCATTCACAGTGAGTTGGCGTGATATAGCTAAAAAACTAAATCCTCTGTACGAAGATCAAGGATATGCTCCGCCATCTGACGTTCAAATGCAAAACGCAGTCTTAAAGGCAGCAAGTATCTTAAAACCTGAAAAAGAAAAACGTTCTGGCTATTATTATTACGAATCTTCTTTTTTGGATGATGCCGTTGAATATATTAGTAAAAATCAAAATTTTAAGTTGCACAAAAGCGAAAAATGTGAAGCAAAAAGTTTTGCAAGAAAATTAACTACTGAATATCTAAATGCTTTTGATTTGTTAGTAACCTCTTCTTCTACTCTCAACCTTCAGCAAAAAGAAAATGTTGAATTTGAAAAAACGGGATGGTTCAACTTACAAACTCTCTTTAATTTTTTATATGCAGGTAGCCCAAATGTTTTTTTGAAGAAATTCAACGAGAAACAACTTTGCAACGTTCTTTTTTTCTACTGTTATTAATGATTATTCAGATTTTTTTATTTTTTTGATGGAACTTTTTTTCAGAGTTTGCTGTTGATATTTTTAAATGATTTCGATCATATAATGATTCACAATCAAAAACAAAGAATCTTTAAAGGAGCTTTTTTTGTTTTTTTATAATATATTGGACTTCAATAAAATTGCAAAAAGAATCACTAAAAACATTGGCTTATTCATTGTAAAGCATAAAAAATATTCTTTTGTCGCAGATGGTTTCTTTGCCAATGTAGATAGTGGAGAGGTGTTATTTTCTCTTCGCGAAGATAGTGTCTTAGATTTTGTGTCCAACCACAAAGAAAGCTCTATTAAAAACGGCAATAATGGTCAAAAGATTGCCTTCTTTAAAGGCGATAGATATTTTTGGAAGCAGAATTTGTAAAAATAAATAGAAAGGAATTTATGAAGAATTATAGTCCTCTACGTTATCCTGGTGGTAAAACTCAACTATACCAATATATTAAAGAATTGGTGAGAATAAATGAAGCTACCACCTATATTGAGCCATTTATGGGAGGAATGGGAGTTGCTATAAAGTTACTCATTAACAATGAAGTAGAAAAAATAATGGTTAATGATTATGATAAGGCGATTTATGCTTTTTGGCATTCTGTTTTGCATTATCCAGAAGAATTAATATCTTTGATTAAAACCACTCCAATAACCATTGAGGAATGGCAAAAACAACGTGACATTCAAAGGGATAAAGACAATTGCACAGACTTGTTGCAACTTGGTTTCTCAACGTTATTTCTTAATCGTACTAATCGTTCAGGAATTTTAAAAGCAGGAGTTATGGGGGGGTAAAGCAAAACGGAAACTATAAATTAGATTGCCGATTTAACAAGGATAAGATTATTGAAAAGGTTAAATTAATCAGCTCTTTAAAAGGTAAAATTAAACTTTACAATATGGATGCTGAAGAATTTATCAAGTTAAATATCACTAAAACTAAAAACTCCCTCACCTTTTTTGACCCACCTTATTTTGTAAAAGGCTCTAGTCTTTATCCTAGTTTTTTTATAAAAAGAAAAATCATATTGATTTATCAAACATGATTAAAAAAACACCTGAAAAAAATAAAAAAAGTGGATTCTCACTTATGATGTAGTCCCTGATATATATGAACTCTATAATGAATTTCGTAATAAGAAATATTATTTGAATTACTCTGTTTCTAAACCTAACAAGGGTGTAGAATATATGTTTTATTCAAATGAGATTATCATTCCTGATAAAACTGATAATCTAAAAAGAAGCACTGATAAACGATAAATAATTTTTTTGTCTGTGTGTTTATAACCAATTTGTTCTTTTTACCGTTGCAAATTCACTCGCTGTTCTTTTTTTGTAATTAATTAATTAAATAAAGAAAGGTATATAAAACTATGACTACTCTCATTGAAGTTCTAAAACAAAATGAACAGGAAAATAAAGAGAAAAAAGACATCGCTAGTAAGCTAGCCTCGTTCTTAAAAACAGAAAAAATAACTAAAGTATTGGCCGAAACCATTGTGGCTTCGAAGGGAAATAACGATATAGAAGCTTGGGATCAAGTGGATAATGATTGCATTTCTCTAAGAGTGATTAACTCTAGAATCATTTCCTTTACTGTGAAAGAAATGAATGAAGGTAATACTCCTCCTATTGAGTTATTAGACGCAAGGTTTAAAATCTTTGGTAGTGATAAAATCGGAGAAAATGACAAATCTCAATTAATGGAGCTTATGCTAAAAGACATCTATGTAGAAGTTTTTAATTATAATAGTATAAGATTAAGCTCTGACAAAAGCGCTTTATTATCTAAACAAAGTAATTGGTGTAGAAAAATTAATGAAAAACTGAATTAACTAAAAAAAGATTGAATATCTGATTTTCAAAGATACAAATAAACTAGGGGTTAGTGGTTGCCGTGAAGTTAAAATCGGCACTCAAAAAACAAAAGCATTTCTTACACGAGAGCAAGAGTTTGTAGATTATATGACAATCACATCTGATGGTGAGATTGATTGCTACGAGATCAAATCTTCAATGGATGATTTGAAATCTTCTGCACGGCTTAGTTTTTTAGGGCATAGAAATTTTTTAGTTCTGCCTAGTGACTTGTATGAGCAAGTGGCAAATGAACGATGGTTCTTGGAAAAACTAGAAAATCATTCTATCGGGATCATCGTTCTTAAAGAAAATGACAAACTTCAGTTGCTAAAGAAATGTAAGAAAAAGAAGCTCTCTATCGGCACTCAAACACTACTACTCGAATCTTTTGCCCGTTCTGCAGCAAGAGACGCTAACAAATTGTACGAACTAGAAAATACAAACGATAAATAAAAAGGACTGTTGTTTATTATGCCCTCAACCTTATACGGAATTAACTTTGAAAACCAATTGATTAAATTAAAAAGTTACCAAAATTCATTTGCTTCATGTTATCCAGCATGGGACTACTTTGAAGAAAAATATTTCGGAAAGAAAGTTACTCAAATTAGCCCAGAATGTTGGAAGCTAAATAAAAAAGACATGGAAAACCCTTCTGAATATTTCACGCTTCTATCTACTTTCGATGGATATGTGTTTGATAAAAAACACCTGCCAGAAATGATAAGTTTGCTACAGGAGCAATCGGAATTTATTCCAAATCTTACTAGATTGCAGATGTTCAAAGATGCGTTGGAAGAAAACAACTACAACACTTTCTTCATTACTGCAAATTCAGTTAGTGATTACGAAGAATTCATTCATTATCATTGGGATGATGAGGACATGATAGAATCATCTCCTCCTACTGTATCTGATTCCGTATGGGACATTTGGGAAGCGTATTTGCAAGAATAACACTCCAAAAAAATAGAAAGGCTAAAATAATGCCCAAATTCACTATCGAATGGAAGAAAAATAACTCCTCTAAAAGAAAGAAGTTTGCTACGGTAGAATCAGTTCCAGAAGCAATCAAATTAATTTCTAAAAACTGCAAAAAATGGATTAATGAGACTCCTACTCCTTATTTTCGAGTCCACGAAAAAGAAAACGAGAAATTTGTAGATTACGGCTCACACACAGCAAAATTTATCATCTCTGAAGTAAAAGAAAAATAGAAAAAAGCTACTTTGTTGAGTAGCTTTTTATTTTATCTACCGCCAATAGATTTAGATGGTGTGTTTAGGGGAGCTATTTTTACTAAAGATTGGCTTCACATCTTTGTTATTAGCAATTTCTTTTGCTTTGTTTACTAATTTAGATTTTGAACCAAACCTTTCAGCCATACTTTGTTTGTCTTTATCAGAGAATAGTTGATTACCCTTTGTTCCCAAATCTTTGTTATTAACTTTTGTTTGTTGCTTAACGTTCTCTTTTGTTTTTACTGAATCAGGGGCATACTTACCAAAAGATTTTTCAATAAATTTATCTGCACCGCCAAATTTATCAATCTCCTTGAGTTTTTCTTTCAAAACTTCTTTTTCAGACGGAGAAAGGAAGTAATCTAATTTTCCTGAAGCAAGTTTATCACGAGTCGTCTGAAGATCTTCTTTGAAATTTTTTGCTACATTTTTAATTGCAGCTTCTCTCTGTTTTGGGGTGCTATTAATATCAATATTAATGCCTTTTCGTTCTTTAGGATGTAATTGACCTTTTTGAGCATATTCTTTAACGTCTACTGTAAAAGAGTATACTTTTCCGGCATCGCTGTCCCTTAATGCTGAGGTTTTTGCCTGGAATTCAAACCCTTCTTTAGCCTTCCCATTTTTTACTTGCTCTATCATTTCTTTAGCTTCTGTTTCAGGGGCTTCCATCCCAAAGTTTTTCTCAAAGTATTTTCCAATTCCCCCTTCCTTATCAACCGCAGAAAACAACTTGTTAAGCTCTTCTTTTTCTTTATCAGTAAATAATTCTGGATTTGTGCTTAAAAGTTTTTTCGCATCATAAAAATCATCACGCACTTGCTCTTTTACCGAGTAAATAAAATTATCACGCTTAAATTCTGTAGGTAATTTTGAAGCATGTAAAAAAGGCTTTTTATAATCGTGCTTATTAATGAAATCTCTGATACGAGCATCATTAGTATGTGCACTAAAAAGACGATTTATATCATCTTTATTATCTTTATCTTTAGATAAAGGGATTTCAGGATTGTCTTTTGAGGCAAACTCATGCATTTTTTCTGCGAGTTTATCTAATTTCTCAATGTCTTTGGTATACCCTTTTTCACCTTTTTCGCTTAAATCGAGCAAAGCTCTGTCCAAATCAACTGTCATAGTTTCCTCCTGAATGATTTATTTTATAATCCATTTTACCAAAATCACCCCAAAAAACATAATATTGTGAAAAATATAAGACTATATTAGAATTGACCTTTATTTACTTTTATGTTATAATCAGTGTATGGTAAGAAAAATAGTTGATATTAAAAGAGATATACGTTCTACTAAGCATTCAGTGTTCAGTATTCTAGTTGAAGTTAAAATTTTTACAAAAAGATAAAAATAGATGTTATAAACAATTCTATTGATGATGCAATTTATAATATATTCACTCGCATAGGTGAATCTCATGGTGTGGATATACTAGAATGGAATTCTGAAAAAAACAACATTCAAATAACACTTTCTTTATCTCCCGATACAAATTTAACAAAAATATCTTAATGCTGCTAAAAGCTAGTTCATCTAGAATAATAAAAAAAGAATTCTGTGAACTATTACATTTACTTAAAGATGGTAAGTTTTGGGAAAGAGGTTTTTCCGTCTTTTCGTTAGATGCAAAAGAACAAAACAAATCAATAACACAAAAAAGAAAATAATATATATAACAAGGAGTACAAATAAAAATGAATAGCACTACTGTTAACCCAATTCAAGACATTTTAAAAAACACTATTTTATCGCTGAAAGAATCTGTTGATACAAAACAAGTACATTTCTTTCAAGATAAACTTGATTCCTTAAAAGTGCAGATTTCAAATGCAGAGCAACGTTCCAAAGGACTCTTTTCTCCACGAGAATTTGTTGAAGCGACAACAAAGGAACATGAAGCCGAGTCTATCATTAATGAATTGAAATCTGTCACTTCTACTACTTCATATTTCGACAATGATGCAGAATTGGTAGATTTTATTAAGTCTAAAGAAGCTCAACTAGAAGATTTTAACGATACTTCTGCTTACTACAAGTACTACTACCAAAAAACTTTGGAAGAACGTAATAATGCAATTGGTACTTTTTATGATGATGTCCAATTGCTCTCATCCCTAATTCTACCAAATGGGGAGTTTGACAACTCAAATCTGCATGATACACGCCTTGTTGCCATTTATAAAAAAGAAGAATTTACTGCAATTCGTTCACTAGTTTATCAATACGATAACGTTAAATTTGAAGAAGAGCTTTTGAAAATAGAAGGAGAGTTTCCAAAAACGGAAAAGGTGGCTAATAATGGTTAGGGATAGACATGAACTTCCATTTCATTTGGTAAATTGGTTGTTCTATTGTAAGCGTTATGGATACAAGTTCTCTTATGCGTTGAAGAAGAAACCACTGGAAACATTTCTACTTCAAAAACATCCTGTGGATAAAGCTTTGCAATTTTCAACAGAATTTTGCTTGGATCACGGGAATTATCTTCAAAACACTTTTGTAAGAGAATGGGTTTTATATGAAAAAGTGTCTAAAGAACCTCTTGATAAGGCTCTTGTAGAATTCGTCAACGAAGTATTTGAAGATGAGAATAAATCTGTTCCACATATTTTTTACATTTCTGAATTGGAAGATTTTTTAGAGACCGAGCTATATTCTTCTGATAAAATCAATGCTTTAACTTCAGAAGTGTTTAACTCTACAGATACTCAGAATAAAATGCTTATCTTGTGGAATGATTTAGTTGAAGAAGCAAATAGAATTAAATTTAAAAGGATGTGAATAACTATGACTATGAATAAAACTTTAAAATACACAATCTTATGGGAAAGAAACGATTTGTCTGAGACTAAAAAAATCGGTGAGGCTGATACTACCACTAATGCTTATCTAATTATCATCGACTATTTAAAAACAAAACTTCATCTTCGTTCTATATATTTTCAAACTTATGATGAAAAAGATAGAACAATCATTGACTACGGTTCTTATAACGCTAATCTTGTAATTGTTGCTAACGATTATCAAGGAGATGTTGCTGCATGATGAACAACAAGAGAACTATTACTGCTATCTGGGCTCAAAACAGAGATGGAGTCATTGGTAAAGACGGAAAGTTACCTTGGCATATTCCTGAAGAGCTTGCTCACTTCAAAAAAGCAACAATGGGGAAAGCTTTAGTTATGGGGCGAAGAACTTATGAGTCTCTTCCAAATGATTTAGATGGTAGGTATATTATCGTTTTAACTAAGAATAAAGACTATCAACTCCAAAATAAATCCGACAATGTTTTACTTGCTCACAGTTTAAGTCAAGTCAATGATATTCATGATGAGCTGTTGCTGAAAGGTAAAGTCGATGAAGAACTTATGATTTGTGGAGGCTCTGCTATCTATGAACAATATGCTCCAGTAATTAAAAATTATGTAGTTAGCTACGTTGATAAACATATTCCAATTGCTGAAACTGACATTGATTCTCTTGATTACATTTCAGTCAGAATTCAAAATTCTGTATCAGGGGTTCTTGCTGAAAACCCAAATATTAAACGTCAAAAGTATGATGGATTTGATATAATTGATACTAGAATCATTGGAAAGGTATAATGTAAATTATTTTATGAACAAAGATGCTACTACTGAAAAAATAAAAAAACTTTTTGAACAAAATGCTATAAATGATGCCGAACGCATTTCTGTGCTACGAGTGCATACTCAGGATTTTGGAAAGGTAATCAATCATGATGTTGTTGTCACTTACAAGAATGTTTCTTTTTACATTTCTTTAAGCGAGTCTGAAGGTTTCTATACAGTTAACTCGATTCTAGTATTTAGATCATTTACTATTCACCATGTGCCACCTGTTGGGTCTATTAAAGCACCTGTGAAACCAATTCAAAATACTACAACAATTGATATGCAAACTGTAGAAAGTTTTTCTTTCGATTTAAATGTCATTAAAGAAATTTTTGAAAAAATGCTATCTAGCAAATTTCAACTTACTGAGTACAAACCAAAATTTTAAATATTAACAAAAGTAAAAAACAAAAGTAAAAAACAAAAGAAAAAAATAAAAGCAAAGTAATAAAAGAAGAGGTAAAAAAACTATGAAAAACAAAGGGGATAAACTTAAACGATTGTCAATTGGTATGGGGATGCTACTTGCACTATCGTTGTCATCTTACACTATCGTTTCTTGCGTTGATGCAAGTTCAAACTCTAATTCTCAGCAAAAGAACGTAAATTTGGTGAAAGACACTAAATCACATTCTGAAGCACTGTCTTCAGAGGATAAAACTAACACTTCTACTGCTATTTCAATTGAAACAGGTATTAATAATGATAATGCTGTTGATAAGGCAAAAGAAGAAAAATATGAGGGAAAAGAAGGGGACTATGGGCGATTGTTCATTCCAAACCTTAAATTGAGCGTGGGGCTTAATACGACACCTTGGGATTCAGCTTCAGCTCAATCTGTGATTGATGCTGAGGATTCAGCTGTAACTATGGTAGGATGGGATGGTGGTCCTGGTGTTATTATTAGTGACCATAACTATCAAGGTTTTCAAGCTATTACTAACGTAAAAGTTGGTGACAGTATGTTTATCAAAAAGGGGAATACTGTTACTGAATATGTAGCTGACCATGTTGGTCAAGGAACTCGTAATAGTTCGGGTTATATTTACGATGTCAATGGGGAAGATATCACTGGACACTCAGGTGTAACGTTGTACACTTGTAACCCTGATGCATCACATCCTTATATCGTACATTACTCTGCTAAATAAAATAACAAGCTAACTTAGCTATAAAAATTAATTAATTAACTAATAAAAAAATATAGAGGTGTAAAACCAATGAATATTAACTTCAACCAATCATTCCTTGTCAATTTAATGATTACACTCATATGGCTACTCGTATGTGCTAAAAGTATCCAAAAACAACTTAACTTTGTTTTAGATTACATTACCATTGCTGATAACAAGATTTTAAAACGAGCACTTCAAAGTTTATGGATTCTCAACTTATTGACATCAGTTTTTATTCCTCTTATTCTAATGAATTTTATTCCTGATGAATATGATATGCCGTTTCTATTTATTTGGCTTATTGCTCAATCCTTTATGTTTCTTGTTTTATATCTTGCTAAACAACAATATGGAAGTTTCAGTACTGTTACGACTAAAGCTAAAATGCGTAATGTAACTAATAAAATGTTTTTTGACCCAAATGGAGAAGCTCTACACGTTGCCATCTTCAATGCAAGTGATAATTATGTGAAGTTAAAATATGATTTTTGTGAAGATGGAGAGCCAAACTACGAGGCTAGGGAAAAAGCTCTGATGCAAATCATTGATAGTACTACAGAAAACTATATATCGTTTAAAGAAACAGGTAAGGGTTCTGAAACGATTCAATATAAAGAAGCTGAAGAAATTATCAAAGGGATGTTTGTTTTAGGAATGAGCGAAGACAAATGGGAAGAAAAAGTGGCAACAGCTGATTTGGAAAAAGGTTTGTGGTCTACTGATGTTTTCAATAAACAGTTTGAAAAATATAAAGAAGCTATTGATAAATGATAAAATGACGTAATACAAAACGACTAACTAAAACACCTGTTATCTTCTACAATCGTTTTTGTAGAAAAAATTGTTTGTTAGTCGTTTTTATTGAAAGGAAATAAATACCAAATGAAAGAGTAATGAATGTTATGTCTGTTATTATTAGTTTAATGAATATTATTATTACTGAAGGAGATTAAATAATCTTATGGCTTTTAAATTACCGTAGAGAAAAAAACAAAATAAAAAAATAATCAATTGATTGAAAATCTTTTGGCTAACCTGCCTGATGTGATAACATCTTTTGTTCAAGTGAATGAAGTTACGAAATCAGATAATACGCTTTTATCTTACGTTCGTGATCTTAGTCAATTTCTAAAGTATTTGAAAGAAAATACTGAACTTATTTCTGTTGATGACTTTAGTTTGATTGATGTTGAGTTTTTTAACTCTATCACAATAGATACAGTAAAAGGATATGAACGTCATTTAGCAAAAGTATACAATTTATCAAACACTTCTATTAAGCGTCATCTTTCCTCGATTGCTAGTCTTTATAAGTACCTAATTGCATACCAAGGATTTACAACAAATCCTATGCTTAATTATAGCTATCCAAAAGCTGAAACTCATGGAATTACAGCACTCACTTCTGACCAAACTAAACAGTTGCTCAGTGGAGTATTGAGTAATAGTAAAAAGCTTATTGAACAGAAAACTGGAAAGCTAGATGCAGATGGAAATCATATTGTTGAACAAATACCTGTTGATTTAACTCCTGCTGAGGCTTTAGTAAAAGAAAAGAATGTACTCAGAGATTATGCAATTATCACTCTATTCTTAGGTACAGGTCTTCGCATATCAGAATTAGTTGGTATTGATTTAGATGACTTAAACTTCGAAGATAATTCGGTAACTGTTGCCCGTAAAGGAAAAGGAATGTCGCTCGAAAAAGTACACTTCGGAAAAGAGGTAGCTAATGCTTTAAAAACGTATGTAGACGGAATGGAGTTGCCAATGGATATTGTCAACAAGTATCCAGAAACCTTTTTATCTTTTTGTATTTACAACGCTTATAAAGAAGATGTGCTACAAATTGCTAGTTCTGACTTCACACGTGATGATGAAGAATTTTTAAATGACGTTGCTGAAGTTTGTCGTATCATCCGAAACTTTGGCCGTAGCAATTATAACCCACGCAATGGTGAAGAGGCTCTGTTTTTATCTTCTAGAGGAACAAGAATATCCGTTAGAACCGTGGAATTGATGATTAAGGATAAGGTTCTTGCTTACCTACCTGATATGAAAAACAAACATAAAATTTCACCTCATAAGCTACGCTCCACTGCTGCTACTCGTCTATTATCTCAAACAGATGATATTTTATTAGTTTCCAAACAATTGGGACATGCTTCTCCAACTGTTACTGCAAAACACTATGCTCAAATGCAAGAGGAAAAAGCTAAAAAACGTTTGGCCAATTTAGAAATTACGGATTGGTAAGTAAAAATAAATAGAAAGGAATTTATGAAGAATTATAGTCCTCTACGTTATCCTGGTGGTAAAACTCAACTATACCAATATATTAAAGAATTGGTGAAAATAAATGAAGCTACTACTTATATTGAGCCATTTATGGGAGGAATGGGAGTTGCTATAAAGTTACTCATTAACAATGAAGTAGAAAAAATAATGGTTAATGATTATGATAAGGCAATTTATGCATTTTGGCATTCTGTTCTGCATTATCCAGAAGAATTAATAGCTTTGATTAAAACCACTCCAATAACCATTGAGGAATGGCAAAAACAGCGTAACATCCAAAGAGATAAAGATAATTGTACTGATTTATTGCAACTTGGTTTCTCAACATTGTTTCTTAATCGTACAAATCGTTCAGGAATTTTGAAAGCAGGTGTTATGGGGGGAGTAAAGCAAGACGGTAATTATAAATTAGATTGTCGATTCAACAAGGATAAGATTATCGAAAAAATTGAATTAATCAGTTCTTTTAAAAATAAGATTAAACTTTACAATATGGATGCTGAAGAATTTATTAAGTTGAATATCACGAAAACTAAAAACTCTCTTACCTTTTTTGACCCACCTTATTTTGTAAAAGGTTCTAGTCTTTATCCCAGTTTTTTTATAAAAAAAGAGAATCATATTGATTTATCAAATGCGATTAAAAAAATACCTAAAAAAACAAAAAAAGTGGATTCTTACTTATGATGTAGTTCCTGAAATATATGAACTCTATAATGAATTCCGTAATAAGAAATATTATTTGAATTACTCTGTTTCTAAACCTAATCAAGGTGTAGAATATATGTTTTATTCAAATAAGATTATCATTCCAGATGAAACTGAAAAATCTAAAAAGAGGCACTAATAAATGATAAATAATTTTTTTATCTATGCGTTTATAACCAATTTGTTTTTGATATTTTTAGATGATATAATTATATTGTGAAAGTAAGTAAAAGGATTTTAACTATGGATAAAAAGTATTGAACAAACACTTTTTTTGATCAAACCAGATGGAATTGAAAAAAACTTAGAAAAATGTAATTTTTGATATTATCAAGAAAAAAACAACTTAAAAAGTTGTTCGATATAAGATAGTACAACCTGAAGAATCAATAAAATACTTAAAAAAACATTATCAAAATATCGAAAACAAACCTTTCTTTAAAGAGGTTATTGCCTATATGACTAGAGGACCTATCTCTGTGGGCATTATAGAGGGCTCAGATGCTATTAAAAAGTGGCGTAGTATAATGGGAGCTACAAACCCTAAAGACGCATTAGAAGGTACCATTAGGGCTTCATATGGCGACTCTAAAACGTTTGAAAATGTAGTACATGGTTCTGATTCTTTAGAGTCTGCTAAAAAAGAGATTTCTATTTGGTTTCCAGAAGATTTGAACTCACAAACACAAGTTGAAGTTGTTGCTCACAAAAATGCTGCATAAAACAAAAAAAGAGATGTGAATAAATCACACCTCTTTTTTATTGACACAGAGTGAAAACTGAACGAATAGAACCTTTTGATTACTATCCGTCAATAGTACTATTTAATAATATCATTGTTTCTGTAAAGTGTCAATATTTTTTACACTTTTTGATTACCTTATCCCTCTCCTAGTTCCCTTAATTCTTTTTTGACCTTTTTCTTTTGAATCTCAGCTTTTTTGATTTCATCTAGTATTTCGATAACTTCGTCAAGTTCAATCTCCACGTTGCATCTATTACGTAAACGAATAAATTCGATCAAACGATAATATTCAAATGTTAAGGGATGTCTAACTACTCTAACTTGTACAGAAAAGCGATGTTTTGGTTTTACTGGGAATAAAATGGTATAAATGCTCCATTCAGAAAGCTCAATGATGAATTCATTTTCCAACTTCTTGATACAATCTAAACTTAAACAAGATTTTTCTCCCGTTCCATACCCCAAGAAATATTTTTCTTGCCCATTAATCAATTGTAGTGTTTTCTGCTCTTCTTCAGACAGCTTTCTTTTTAATCTTTTTTGTCCTTTTACAATTTTCATAATATATATTATCTAATTCCTTTTTTTTGATTTATTATATTATTCTATTACGCATCCTTGATTCTACTATACGTAACAATAATTTGTGTTTTTAAAGAAGAATTTGTCATAGCAGTAGAAATAATTTCTCCACCTTCTTCATAAATCTTATTGCAGAAAATATCTAACGTGTCGATGATTTTTGTTAAGTCATCACCTTCAAACAACTCGTTACAAATAACTTTTTTTAAAGAATTTTCTTTAGTCCTTTTATCTTCAATGTGCGCAAGATGCTCTTCAGAGTTTCCAGAGTTTCGTCCCATATAAATAGAAACAGGCTCTTTCACCGTTGCAAATTCGCTTGCTAAATCAGATTTAATTTGTTCAAAAACTGTCTGAATACCTAGTTCCATATTTTCAATGATTTTACTAGAATTACTGCACTTCTCTTTATACACAAAAAAGATTTCGTTATCATTATCCAACCAACAAACTGGGTACAGTTGTAATTCTAAAGGACAATAGCGTTGTTTCTCTCCTCCGTGCAAAATACTTTTTGCTGCGATTAATTTATTTGTTAAATCAACATAATTAGCTTTTGCAACTTTTAACTTATATTGTTCATTGTCCTCTAGGGCTTGTTCTGATTTAATAAATTTTTGTAGTTCAGATATAGACTTGATTGAAATAAATAATCTAGAGTTATTAAATTTTTTTCAACCAATCTTCCGTTTCAAAAAAACGTTTGTATCAATCACATAATTATTTTTCACAAAAATTTCCTATCTTTCTTTTTATTATTTAACAATAACATCTAGCAATTCGTCATAAATATCTTTATTTTCTTTGTCATAACAATAAAAGGCAACGAAGATATTGATAAGTTTATGCTTTTTCATGAATTTCTTAACTTCATCAACAGCAATTTCTCCTGCTTTCCTTTTTGGGAATTTGTAGACACCTGTAGAAATATTGGGAAAGGCTATAGATGAATAACCATCTCTTAACATCTGCTCTAAACACTTGCGATAACATGAACGCAACAATTCTTCAGCTTCGTAGGGCAAATAATATCTATACATTGGACCTACAGCATGATAAATGGTCTTGCAGTTTTTTAAATCAAAAGACGGACTAGTCTTAATATCACCAGGAAAGCAACCTCCCAAGGACAACGTGTATTCTAACAATTTTGGCCCTGCTGCTTTATTAATAGCCCCATCGACACCGTGTCCACCTTTTAAATATCTATTAGCAGCATTAACAATAACATCCCCTTCAAATTTAGTAATGTCTCCATCAACTACTGTAATCATTTGCATTTTTAAACTCTTACCTTCCTTCTTTTTTTTACCAGTAAAGAATTGATATAAACAACCCTATAAAAAAACCTATAATGACTAAAATAATATGGTTTAATCCTTTGTTTATAGCCTTTCTTCTAAAGAAATATTTACTTAGATCCCAGTTGAATAAAATCCAACTAATAACAACACTGTAAATTATAGATAGTATTCTACTACTCATTTACTTTATATAATTTATCTTCCTTCAATGCTTCTTCTAAAAATGTGGTGAATTTCCCCATATTCATCTAGCCCAAGTTCTTTTGCATATTTTTTTACTAGTAATTTAACAATGTTGTTAGATAAGTAACCTTTATTCCATTCTTCAAAAATCACAGCTGTTTTATTATTTTTAGTATCTTCATACAAATTGAATTTCATCTGGTTTTGATTATTCAATACGTTAATAATAACAACTTTATACTGCTCATAAGTTAATTCTTTTCTACTTGCCAATAAGTATTCCAATTCTGGAAATCCAATAATGTCAGTCTGATGGTCATAAGCAAAATCTTTAATTTCATCTGTTACTTCTTGTGGGAGGTAAAAGCCAAAACCATAGATTACTCTTTTTCACCTCTTCAGAATTACCACTTTCAGATGAATCAGCTAGTTGTTCATTTTGATTATTGTTACTGTTTTTTGTGATGTTGCAAACATATGGTGTTTTAATACTAAGTTTCTTTGACCAATAATTGTTTTTTAATTCAAACAAGTCGTCCATAAAATCTTTATCATAAATAACACGGCTAACAATTACACTGTCACTAATAGAATAGTATTTCAATACAAAAATAAAAATTCTAGCTTATAATTTACTGTATTGTATGTTAATCTAAGCAATTGATACGTTGCATTTTTATGATTTTCATTGGACTCATCAAAGTTCACTGACAAAAGTTTTGTTATATTAACATCCTGAAGAATCATTCCAAATTGATTAACCTTGTTCAAAAAATCTATCGGAGATTTATAAATATCTCTAATATTAAGGGTACGACTAACTGCATTTTTAAAATCATCAAAAAAAACAGCACTTAATTCAACACCGTTAAGACTTTTAAGTTCATCTTCTTCTTTATAATCAAACAATGATAGCAACTCTTCTTTAGACGTATTAGGCAAAGCACTTGCTAAAGAAACTAAGACACTTTGAGTAATCTTTGAATCAAATCCTTTTTTCATAAGACGACTTAAATATTCAGGGGTTAACCCAGATTCAATAGCCAATGCACGCTGTGTTCTATCACCGATACCTTGTGAGATGATTTCTTGAAGGGTTGCGATTTTTTGTTTCGTTTTCATTATTGTAGATAGCCTCTCTAAATAAAATGTTTTTTAAAATATTAACTAGTTTAATTTTACCACAAAACCATTAAAAAAGAAGCTAATTGTTTAACTTCTTTTATTTTTCGCTATTTTGGTTTGTTAATTTACCAAACCATTTTTCAAGGTATGGATCAATTTGTTCTTTGTAAGCTCCATAAATACTATTTAGAACAATTAAAACAATAACTATAATTACAATTACAACAATAAATACAGGGACGCTGAATAAGACTCTACCACTACTGTTAAAGTATCTATAAGACCCATCTACAATCTTGATACCTTTATAGTGACTTCCATCCTTTTTGAAGTAATATTTTTTACCTTCAATCTTTTGCCAACCTGTTAACATAGCAAAGTCATCTTCGCTATAATAACGTTCAACGCCTTTTTCTTTTTGCCAACCAGATAAAGCTTTACCTTTGCTATCAAAGAAATAGTATTTTTCCCCTATTTTAGTATGACCTGTATAATTAGAACCATCTTTTTTAAAGTAATACTTACTACCTCTTAGTGTTATCCAACCTGAAGCTATTTTACCTTCTTTTGTAAAGTTGTATGTCTTACCACCAATCTTATGATTTCCACTTAAAGCAACACCTGTTTTCTTGTCATAATAATAACGTCCATCATCAGCATCAAACCATCCGAACACCATTTTACCAGTTTTGCCAAAACGATAATGTTTACCATCAATTACCGTTTTTCCAATAACCATTTTACCACCTTCTCCAAAGTAGTATTTATCTCCACCTTCTTCGTACCATCCAACTCTTGCAGAACCATCACTATTGAATAGGTAGTATCCATCTTTTATTTTTACAATACCTGTTGCTGCGCTTCCATCTTCTTTGAAGTAGTAATCAGTTGTTTCTAATGTCCACCATCCGATAAGACACCATCCATCTGCTCCAATATAGTATTTTTTACCATTCATAGTTTGCCAACCAGTTAATTGATGACCTTCACCATCAAATAACATAATGTGACCTTCTTCATCTACTGTGGCCGTACCATTCTTTTTCATGATTCCTGCACTGTTAAAAAATACTGTATTACCTTCAATTTTATGAAGTCCTGTTAAATAATGTCCTTCTCGGTCAAAGTAGTATGTTGAATCATCAATTGTTCGGAAACCATTTTTAACAATTTCACCTTTTTCATCATAATAAACACGTTTCCCACTCTTATCTCTTCCCCAAGAGTTTTTTCCCGATTCTGCCAAATCAATTGATGCATTTTGTTTTTCTCTATACTGTTCATCTGTTGGCATATTCATCTTTTCCAACATGAAGTTTAGGATTCTGTGGTTGGTATCGTCACTGAAATAGTACCCATTAGCTTGCGTTTTATAACTTGGTTCTAAAAAACTATATGTGTCTATAAAGGTAACTTTGTCAGATAATCCTTTTTTAACTCTTTCATTCCATTCTTTTATTTTAGAGTTAACCTTACTTCCATATTTTGATTCATCTACTGGATCAATACTCTTTACATAAACCTTTGTTCCATTTTCAACTTTTCCTGCAATTGAATTGTAGTATGAGATATAGTTGTTAACCTTGTTTACATTGGATACTTCACTCAATCCCACACTAAAAACTAGTGCAGTCCCTTCGTTATTCAATTCTTTTTTGAATTCTTCTTCATGGATTTTTACCCATGTCAACCCTTTTCTGTTTTCGTAAATCCAAGTGAATCGACTTTTATCAGCTATCTTAGACATGCCTTTAAGAGTATCATCTCCAACAAATACAGCTTTTTGAGAAGGTTTTTCATCAGCTTTTATCTTATTTGCAGTAAATGATGTTATTCCACATATGGATAAAACAATTGAAAGAACGAGTAAGATTTTAGTTAGTTTCTTTAACATTACTTTCCTCCTTATTCTCTTTATTTTCAGCTTTTTGAGAAGGATTATTATCTTCTGAATCAGATAATTGTACTCCAACTAAAAGTTGATATTCTTGAGGGTTAAAGACCAAATTGATTACAGTTGGATATTCAAAAATGAGCATATTTAGTTGCCCGATAACATCTAAAATTCGCTCTCTTACTTGAATTGGTTTCTCTTCTAAAATTTCCTTTGGATATTCTTTAGATCCAATTTTCAACTTTCTTAGATGTTTCAAAACCTTTCTTCTCTTATCTGTATCTTCAATCATATAACGTCCCCACATCCATGTCTCTAACCTCATATTGTCTTGTAGGGCAAGCATATCAATCATCTCTTCTTCTTTTTCGATAGCAACATAACATGCTTTTATTAACACAAATTTCTCTTCAACAGTAAGCTCTTGGATGTCATCTGAGTATAACTTTCTTAACAATGAAAGAATCAACTCTTTACGTTCTTTATCTGCTCCGTATATTTTTATAATAAATAGGATTAATAAAATCTTTAAGCCCTTTTATTTTTTTCTTTTTTTCTTTTATTGTTATTGGAGATATAGATGCTCTCAATTTACGTTGTTCAAAAATAAGATAATGAAAAATCCATTGAATTTTTCCTTTACCTGCAAATGCTCCTATAAAAACAATTGTTTCCTTCAAAACATTATTTATATGTTCAGTTAATATCTCTTTAACTTCAGGACTTTTTTTATATTTTTGGGGAGTCCTTTAACTTCAATCATCAACTAATTCCTTTCGTTATTTTATTCGCATATATCTATTATGTCGTTTTTAAAGAAAAAAATGAGCCTTTTTTTTGTTGGCTCATTATTCTTTTTTTATTAACGTTGGTTTTCTTTGGATAATAACTTAACAGTCTTTTTGATTTTTCCTTTTTGCATTTTCACAAAAATCTTTTTCGATAACATTCCAATGTTTTAACATATCTTCCATATCTTATAACCTACCTTTTTCTATTATTTATTGATTTTATTTCCTTTTTTGCCTAGCGCTACTAATTTGATATCTTCAACATTCACAGTTGAATCTTCAATTTTTATATTTGAATCAGATTCTTCTAACACTTTAGCAAAAGTAACTGTAGCATCTTTGGATAATTTAATAGCTCTCACTCCACGCGCAGTTCTGCTTTTATTCTCTAGTGAAGATAAATCTAATCGGACATAGTAGCCATCGTTACTTCCCACAACAATTTGCTTGTTAGTATTCGATACTACTTCAGCACATACTACACTTCCATTGTTTTCTAAAGATTTAGCTACATATTTAGTTGTCTTATTGCTTTTATCAATTTCAGATAATCTTGTTTTCCTGATATATCCATCAGTTGTTACAATTACAAAATCTCGTTGTTCTTCTGGTTCTAAACCGACAATATTCAAAACAACTTCTTCTTGGCTGTTGTATCCCATTAAGTTGTCTAGAGGTTCTCCTTTTGCCCGAAGAGTTCCAGTTGGAATCTTTTCAGTTTTAACCCAATGCACTTTCCCTGTATCAGTTAACACATGTATTTTTTTCATGTTTGTTGAATGAATAATATATTCAAAATCTTGTTTGATTGCCTCTTCATTTTTTTCGTAAACTGCTTTGGTGATTGAATGAGCATAACCAAAATTATCTACAAGAACTACCAATTCTACTTCTTCTTTAGGTTTTTCAATTTTTTCAACCTTTAGATTATCAAGTGTTGTTAATCTTTCTTTAGCATAATTTTTTTCTTGATTACTTTTTAAGTTTTTTTACAATTTCTTTGATAAGAAGTTTTTTTCATCTGACAAAATACCTTTTATCCTTTGAACTTCTTTTTTCAAATCATCATATTCTTTTTGAATACTATCAACCTCTAGCCCTACCATTCTAGAAACGGTTAACCTTAAAATAGCATCTGCTTGAACCTCACTGAAACTCAATCTTGAAGCTATAGCTTTTGAAATACTGCCTTTAAATTTAATACCTTCCGTATCACCTGTCATCAAGCATTTTTTAGTTTGCTTTGTACTTTTACTTCCTTGAGCAATCTCCATGATGACATCAATCATACTAATTGCTTTTAACAACCCAATATCAATTTCAAGTTGATGTTCTGCTTTTTCTAATTGGTATTGGAAGCGTTTAGTATAAAGCTCTTTTTGAAACTCAGAGAAACTTTGTAAAAAATCAACGATTGGGCATAAAACAGGTTTCCCATTGTCTGTATAACGGAAGATAGCTCCATATGAACTTTCTAAATCTGTTTTAGCATAAAGTGTATTGATAATATAATCAACATCAGCGTCTTTTTTTAACTCAAATACAATTCGAATATCTAAACCTGCTGATTGATTTTCAATTTTAGTAATGTCAGTGATAATTTTATCTTGAACTAAACTAGATACTTTTGCAAGAAATTTTAAAAGTCCATCACCAATCATTGTGTAAGGAATACTAGTAACAACTAAACTATCAGGAGTTTTTCGATTTGTTTCTTCATCTTTATGAGATGGTACAAATTCAACAGTTCCTCTAATCTTGATAGTTCCTTGTCCGCTATCGTAAATATGTTCCAATTCTTCTTGGTTGCTGATAATACCGCCTGTTGGGAAGTCTGGACCTGCCATATACTTCATAACTCCTTTAGTTGTAGGGGTATTTGTTGTCATAACATAAGACAATGCATCAACAAGCTCACCTAAATTGTGTGGAGGAATTTTCGTACTCATCCCTACTGCAATACCAGAAGTCCCATTAAGTAAGGAATAAGGAAGTTTTACTGGTAATACAGAAGGTTCTTTTTCTGATTGATCATAATTATCTATATAATCAACAATTTTAGGATTATTGCCATCTAAAAAGACATCTAGAGCAAACTGAGTCAATCGAGCCTCTGTATAACGCATTGCAGCATAGGGGTCGCCTTCCATAGAGCCATAATTTCCTTGACCATCAATCAAATTATTGTTTCTCTTAAATACTTGAGCCATTTGGACTAATGTATCGTAAATTGAACCATCTCCATGTGGGTGATATTTACCCATAACGTCCCCTACAATACGAGCAGATTTTTTATGTGGGTAATTAGGGAAGTTTTTAAGTTCATGCATACCATGAATCACACGTCTTTGAACTGGTTTAAAACCATCTCTTATGTCAGGCAAGGCACGCGCATTGATAGTGCTTAATGAATAATCGATAAACGAGCCACTCATTATTTCAGTATATTCACGTTCAAAAATTTTTTCATTAGCACTAGCTTCTGCGAACCAATCTTTTTTCGTTTTCTTAGCCATCTTACCTCCTAACCGACATTACCATCAATATTGGCACGTTTGTAATTTTCGACAATGTATTTATACCTAGCATCTGGGTTATCTCCCATAAACAGTTCAGTCATTTTAGAAGCATTTGCTCCATCTTCAATAGTGACTCTATGAAGCATTCTAGTCTCTGGGTTCATTGTCGTATCCCAAAGTTGCTCTGCGTTCATTTCTCCTAACCCTTTATATCTTTGTATCGATATCTTATCGCTCTTTTTCTTTTTTACAAATTCTTCGAGTGATTCATCATCATACAAATATTTCTCATCCTTACGATAAGTTACTTTGTACAATGGTGGGTTAGCAATAAATATATGTCCATCTTCAATCAGCGTCCTCATATATCTATAAAAGAACGTTAATAACAAAATCCTGATATGTGCTCCATCAACGTCTGCATCTGTCATGATGATGATTTTACAATAGTTTAGCCCGTCTATATGAAAGTCATCGCCATAACCTTCACCGAATCCAGTTCCAATCGCTTCCACTAATGAAATAAGCTCTTTATTTGCAATTATCTTTTCTTCAGAAGATTTATCAACATTTAAAACTTTACCTCTAAGTGGCAATATAGCTTGATGTCGTCTATTCCTTCCTTGCTTTGCAGAACCTCCTGCTGAATCTCCTTCAACAATAAACAACTCATTAACTTCTGCATTACTACTTTCACAATTAGCTAACTTACTGTTTTTATCATAAATACTAGATTTTTTTGAAAGAATCGCACTTTTAGCTTTTTCTTCTTTATTTTTCAGTTGAACGACTTTAGCAGCTTGAGCTAATACTTTCTTTAAAACATCTAAATTACGATCAAAGTAAAGCACTATTTGCTCAGATGTTACTCTTGACACAACTTTAGTAGCATCTTTATTATCAAGTTTGTTTTTCGTTTGCCCTTCAAACTTAGGGTCTGGGTGTTTGATTGCAATAACGACAGATAGACCACTTCTAAGTTCATCACCTGAAAAATTATTATCTTTTTCTTTTAAAACTCCTAGTTGTCTAGCATAACGATTTAAAGTCGATGTGATTGCATTTCTAAACCCTGTGATGTGTGCTCCACCTTCTGGTGTAAAAATAGTATTACAGAATCCATAACAATACTCATTAAACCCAGTAGAATATTGCATTGCTACTTCAACTTCAATGTTGTCATAAGCACCTTTGTAATAGAGTGGTTCATGTAACACTTCACTATCTTCGTTGAGTTTTTTAACAAACGCAACTAGCCCTTCAGGTTCATGAAATACTACAGATTCTTCTTGCTCTGTTCTCCTATCAGTAAAAACAATGGTTAATTTAGGATTTAAATAACACATTTCATGAAGCCTTTTTTTAATATCATCTGATTTAAATTTAGCCTCTTTATCAAAGATTGTATTATCAGGTTTAAAAGTAATCTTTGTTCCTGTTTCTTTAGTTTTTCCGATAGATGGAAGATTCCCATCTTTTGTAAGTTCTTGAGTAGGAATTCCTTTTTCGTAGGAATCTTTGTAAATGTGACCATCTCTTTTCACTTCTACAGTCAGCCATTCTGACAATGCATTTACAACTGATGAACCAACACCATGAAGCCCCCCACTTTTTGCATAAGTGTCGCTGTTAAACTTTCCTCCTGCGTGAAGAACTGTTAAAACCACTCGAACTGTAGGAATTCCTGTTCTGTGAATATCAACTGGGATACCACGTCCATAATCTTGGATAGAACATGAACCATCTTTCCAAAGTAACTTCTATCTTATCTCCGAATCCTGCCATATGTTCATCAACTGAGTTATCGACTATTTCATATATAAGATGGTTAATACCTTTAGTGCCTGTACTTCCAATGTACATTCCTGGACGTACACGAACAGCTTCTAAGCCTTCAAGGATTTCGATACTTTCAGCACCATATTTTTTATTCACTGTCATACCCTTTCATATCAACGTTTATAGCTTATATTTTAACATAACGTTATGTATAATGCAATTGACCTACATATGTATCTATGCTATAATCATTTTATAGGAGTTCATTTGGTAACTTCTTTAGGTAGTCGTTAAGCTAATGCATAGGCAGGTTTGGCTACCAAGAGGTCAGGTCATTGATACGCTAAGAGAAACGCAATGTAGGTAGTAGTATAATATAATATAATATATTATATTATACGTCACTCCTTAGCAACGCCTCCTCGTCTATCTCTGACCTCCTCAGCCATGTTAAAATGAATAAATGGTACCAAAGGTTATCTAAGTTAAATGGTCTAAGTTAAAGGTTTGGAATCATTCTGTTATTCTGTTTGATATGGTACCAAAGGAGGGGACAAGATGGAAGAGAGTCAATTCTTGGTTTGGACCTATTCTATTTAGCACGGTACCAAAGGGCGTGATACTCAAAATCTTACCGAGTTCATGGTTTTATCTATTTGACATGGTACCAAAGGTGAAAATTATTCTTGTGGTCAGAGATAGGAGCAGAGATAGGAGGTTTGGAACTATTCTATTTAACATGATACCAAAGGAAACCAATGAAAAATCAGGAAGTTTTTATTTTTTATTGGTATATCACTATCCTATTTGACGTGGAGAATCAAAGGTATTGGTTTAGATATTCCCTACTTATGGGGGTATTTTATTTTACTTTGAATTACTAATTAGAAAGAGGAGTTATTCATGAATGATAGATGAAAAACATAAAAAATCTTTATATTCAAATATAAGCAACATAGGTCTCAATAGTAATGAAGATGGAGATTCGTATATATATCCCAAAGCTATATCTGAACAATTGAATATAGATATTATACAAGCATTTAGCCTTTTTAAATAAACTCCAGAGAAAAATGTTCTCAAAAGAGTTTATGAGTTTAGATGCACTTGTGGAAAATATAATAAAAAAAGTTTGCAAATATAAAAATATATAAATTTACCAACATCTATAGTATGTGGTTATTGCAAAAAGAATTTATTTTTACGAGATAATTTATTTATCGCTTATCAAATAAATAATAAAGAAGATAATTTGAAAAAGGAATCATAAATGAGTACAAATACACAAATTAAAATTGATGAATTTAATTTTATTTATACTTTAAAAATTAGATACTACACAACAACATGTAGAACAACTAAATAAACGTTTTAGAATGGCAACTGACATTTACCGTAAAACTTTAATTGAAATTTCAAAACGTCATAAAAAAATGCAAAAAGATCCATTATACAAAAAAGCATATCAATTTCCTGACGATAAAAAAGGTAAAAAAAGAACGAAACAAAAATCTTAAAAAGAATTAAGCAAGAAATATGATTTAGAAGGTGTATATACTTTTACTTCTTTTGCTAATACTTATCGCAACAAGAGAAACTATTCTGATTATATTCCTTCAGATGTTGCAGGTACTCTTGGAAGAAGGGCATGGGATGCTTATTCTAAAAAGATGTTTAACAAAGGAGCTAAAAAGGTTAATTTCTCGAAAGTAGTTGATTCTATCGAGGGGATTAAAGATACTGGTATCATTGTGCGAGAAGGTATCTTAAAAATGGGTACGAAACGTTCTAGAGCTAAATTTAGTTGCCCAGTAATCTATGAAAATGATGATTTTGAAAAAGAAATTTTAAAAAACCGAGTAAAATTCTGCCGTATTGTTCGCAAAAAAGAATTCGGCAAATATACCTTCTATGTTCAATTTATCTTATTTGGAAAACCAGTTATTCGTACAAAATCTCCTTTAAATGCAACTGTCGGAATCGATATTGGCTTAACTACTATCGCCTTGTCATCACATTATGAAACAGAGCTTTTAGAAATTGCTGCTGATATAAATCATTACGAACAAGAAATTAGAATTCTTCAACGTAAGATGGATAGACAAAGACGAAAAAATAACCCTGACAACTACAATGAAGACGGCACAATTAAACGTGGTTATAAAAAATGGAACAATTCAAAAGCTTATCTAGAAACAAGGGATAAACTTTATGAGCTTCATCGAAAACAAAGAGAAGCTAGAAGACTTGCTCACGAAGAATTGTCTAATCGTATAGTTGAAAAGGGGAATGCGTTCGTTGTGGAACAAATGTCTTTCGATGAATTAGCTAAACGACACGAAATTGGTAGAATTAGTGAAATTACAGGTAAAAATTTATCTAAAGCAGGATTTGGGAAGCATATCGGACGCAAAGCACCTGCTATGTTGATAGAGAAGATAAAATACAAATCTTTATTTAGAAATTCTAAATTTATATTAGCTGATACAGAAAAAGTCTCAGCTACTCAACTCAATCATGAAAACGGTGAGTTACATTCTTTAGAATTATCTACCCGTGTAAAAGAAATTGGTGAAAAACCTGTACAACGGGACTTATATGCTGCATTCATTCTAGAACATGTTTCTGAAGATGGAACATCAGTAGATTTAAATGCTTGTAAAAAAGATTTCGAAAGATTTTTACGCAATCAAGAATTCACGATGAATAGTTTAAAAAATACTACTCCTTCTATGGGGGTAGCTAAATGGAAAAAAATTAAATGCCAAAGCTAAGTAATAAATATTTTTTTATTAATAAGGTGAAGATACTTAATTTACAAGTTATTTAAAGTGTGGATAAAGTTTATTTATTCTTTAAATAAACAATAAATAAAAGAACGATTGATTATTCAGTCGTTCTTTTTTTCTATCAATTTTATTGCTTGTTTTTTTCTCCTTGCTAATTAATTGTTAGGATTGAAAAAAATTAATAATTGATTTCCACAAATTTTTCTATAAAAGCTAGTCGCTTTTTTTCTTTAAAAACCACCTACATCTGTATTATTTAGCTTATCTTTAAATTCATTAGATAGCTTAGAATACGCATATTTGCTGTATTGTTCTAATTGATTAGCAACTTCTTTAGAGTCAATGGCACTTGTTTTTTGATAGCTTTCAGCAAATGATACTAATGATTGAATCTGTTCAGTTTCAAGGATACCATTTAGATTATTATCAGAAAGTGCTTTTTCAACGATTTTCTGAACATCGTCAATCTTAGCTACTTCTCCATTTTGCTTCTTGTAATCAGCCAAATCCTTTTTTGTCTGAGCTATTGCCAAATCTAATGCTTGTGGATCAAATTTTTTATTGTCTTTTTGTTCATTAGCAATTTCATTTACAGTTTGAAGTTCTTGAGTAGCAGCTTGCGCTCTTCCTTCATCCACCTTAACACCATTAGCAGATAATGCTTTGTAGACACCAACTAAAGCTGATTCTCCTGTTACTTTTTTCACTGAAGCAACATCAATTTTAACATCTGATGCTCCTGCTGTAATTGCAGCATTTGCATATTGCGTTTCAGTTACTAAGGTAATGTTCTCAGGTGTTTTAATGTCAACAACAACCCCTTTACCTTTAGCTTGTTTTTGAACTAGAACTGAAGAAAACAAAACATTATCTTGGACATTTTGTTGACCTAAATAAGTGGCAAAATCCGCTCCAGAGTTAACTTGACGATTAACGTTATCGATATTTTTATTTTAAATGATTGATTCGTTTGGTTTACTTCACTATTATTCAATCCTGCACCATAAACTAAGGTTGGTTTTCCCCACATTTCATCAATGGTATCAGTTTGAATTTCGGCTTTTGCTATTGTAACAGGAATTAGAGCTAATCCTAACAATAAAGGGATTGTTGTTTTTTTAATTATTCTTTTTTTATACGCATAATAGTAGATTCTCCAATATTTTTTTCTTTTATTTAATTGAATTTTTAGATATATTCTATCCATTTACTTTTTAGAAAAGTTTACATCTCGTCATCTAAATCATCTAGATATTGTTCTTCCATTCCATTATCTTTTAAATAACGATAATCTGTTCTTTTCCTTTCAATCATTTTGATGACATGGTTAATAACATGGGCACTATCAATAAGTAGTTGTAAAACTTCCCAATTTTCAGGTGTTAAATTGCCATCTTTAATTCTATGGAAACTGTGGTAAAAAAACGTTCAATATCAGCATCAATATTGTTTAGCAATTCTACTGAATCCAATAACTCATATTTCCGTTGAAGTCTGATTAATTCTTTTTTTGAATTCAATTAAATTAACTTCATGAACTGTTTCTGGATTTTCAATGTTTTTTTATCTTTCTTATCATATTTGTTGAAAATTTCTTTTTTTAGTTTCACCCTCGTTGTTTTCTAAGTACCAAGTTTCACTATTGTCATCATTATCAACAATATCTTTTTTTGATGGATGAGACTGTCCATTTTCTTTAAATCATTTCCAACTACAATTTTATTGTTATTTCTATTTACTTTTTTTTCTGATATCAACAGCCTTGTAACAGGTAACAGCTATTTTTGTTTTTTTAATATCAACTACAAAAAAATGTCGCCATCTTTTTCCTCGATATAATCTTCTATGCTTTGTTTTTATTTTTTTCTTAACAATTTCTTCTTCGATTTCTGTCTCATCGACTTCTGTAATTCTCTCCATTTGTTTTCTAAAACCACTTGGAAACTACTATATTTTTTTAATACCAAACCGTTCATTTTGCTCTAGCCATAAAAATGTTTAGATAATTTATAATCCTGTGCATTTGACAAACCTGCCATATGTAAACTCCTTTTTTTGTTTTATATTTCATTTACTCTTAATAGTATAACATATTTCACTTATTCAGAAAAATGTTCATTTTTTTCAAAAAAATGATTTTTTTCTATTGACTCGCTTTTTTTAAAAAAGGAGGAATTCTCTATCATGAGAACTCCTCCTTTTTGTTTATTTAATTCACATGTTTAAGTGAATTCATATACTGATAGTAAGAATATAAAAAGTCATCTCCATCTTCACCCAATGAGTGATGTAAAAAATCTAATGGACTGTCAAAATAATCTTTATAAGCATAGTACAACTGAAGTTCTTTTAAAAGCTTATTGCATTTAGCTTTATCGCCAAAAACTTCGTATAAATCTTCTAGCTTTGCAGCAGGGATATTATTAGTAATCACATAATGTAGCAACGTGTATAAACGCTCTAATCCTTCTCCACCTTTAAATACTTGTCTAGGGAAGTGTTTGATTTCACCATCTAACAATCGTTGGTAAAGACTAAGCACGCGCTTGTTTGGGTTGTAATCAATTTGTTCAGGGAAAGCTTTGTAGACAATATACCAAAAATCTTTTGTCCTACTTAAATCTCTCGGAAATTTGACGTAACTACAAGCCCTTTCTAGTTTTGCCGCTTCCATAGTTTCACGATTAAAATATTCGAAAGCTGTTTTAGCATTCCACCCTAAAATTTTTGTAATGCCATATCGGATGACAGCCAAAGCTTCTGCTTCTTTTATTCGCTCTATTTTATTGAGACGTTCTATTTCTTCAGGGCTTCCCTTTACAACATCTCTTTGTTTCTCCACATTGGATGGAGTTTTTATAGTAAAATCGGTTTTTCCTAATAATGCGTCTTCATATCTCCTCAATGAAACTTCTATACTCATATCTGCTTTATCCTCTTTTTTTGTTTTATTTTAATTTAAGATAATAATGATAATTATAATTTTTAACGTGTTTAAAAAAATGAAAGCAAATAAGTGTAAAAAAACCTTATTTTTTTATTTTAAAAAAATTCTATCATAATAATAATGATTCATATTGATTGGTTTCGGAGTAACTATGACTATGAATTTAAAAAAATATTTTAGTCATTTAAGGAGGAAATAAAAAAATGACATTTAAAAAAATAATACAATTATTGCGGGTAACTTAGTTAAAGATATGGAAATTATCGAAACTAACTCACTGATGAGTGATGGTTCTCCCTTCAAAATTGGAAAAGGGACTTTAGCTATCAATCAATCAAAGGATGAAGCTGACTTTATTTCTTTTGAAGTAACAGGATGGGTTGTAAAAAGAATTCTTGATGCCAATAAACATTTAAAGGGTTCAAATTTAGGTGTATCTGGAGTTCTTGTTGATGATACCTATGAAAAAGATGGAAAAACTAGACATAATATCAAAGTAAAAGGTGATGATGTTATGTTTGGAGATCATTTTATGGGTTCATGGAATCAAGTGACATTATATGCTCACGTTGCCCAAAATCCTGAGTCTAAACAAAGTGCCAATGGTACTGTTTACACTCGTTTCAATATCGCTAATGCGGTTTATGACATGAGAAAGAAAGAAAGTGTTAGTTCGTTCTTCAGAGCTGTTGCTTTTGGTGCTAAGGCTGAGTTTATTAAAGACTACTTTAAAAAAGGTGATGCCTTGATGGTTCAAGGACGATTAAGCACAAGTAAAGCTGAAAGTTCACAACCTGATGGCACTCCAATCACCTACTACAATACAGAATTGATTGTAGAAAACATCCGATTTGCTCAACGTAAGTCAGATGGTGTTCAAAAGAGTCAGGATTCTGGTCAGATTCCTAATCAGAATCAAAATCAGAATGTTCAGCCTAACCAAAATGGTTACAATATGAGTGGAAATAATAATTATCAGAACCAAACGCAATCAAATGGAATGGTATCAAACATGCCAAATGATTATAATAATGGTTTTCCAACTCAACAACAAAACAACCAAAACAATGGCTTTTCTGGATATCCAAACTACAATAATGTAGGTAATCAAATGCCAAATGGTAATTGGGGAGGAAATGCTACTGGTGGAAACTATACTGGTTATAATAATCCTCAGTATCAACAAAATTCAAATATTCCAAACGGCAATGGAAATCCATTGATGGCTGATACTTTTTCACAAACGCAATCTAATCCTGTATTAGATAGTTTAGGAATTGGAACTGGAAATCAGCAAATGCAGCAAATGGCAAATCAATTTCAAAATGTACAACCTTCACAAAAAGGTACTGATCCTTTTGATGGAGTAAAGCTAAGTGATATTGATAATATGCCTTTCTAGATTATTTCTAGATTAGAAAACTTTTCTGAAATAAAAAAAAGAGAACTATTAATTATAGTTCTTTTTTTATTTTGTTTTATTTCAATTTATCAAAATAGTTTCCGTTGTTAATGACTTTTTCTAAATACTGACTCCATTCTTTGTGATTACCATCAGTACCAGGATTTGAATGACTTGGATACCATGAATCCTTATCAACTACAAACTCAATCATATTACTTCCGTCTTGATGACCCCATTTTGTTGCACCTGCATCTGATTGATTTTTAATATCACCAATAATAGCAGGCAAAATAGTTCCATCTTCTAAGTAAATGTCGATTTTGTCTCCAACTTCACCAAATGTGGTTGTTGTAGCGACAACATAACGTCCATCAATAATTCCATAGCCTTCATCATCAAATGTCATACCTGCTTTTTCTCTAAGCTTGTATTGTTGGCTATCTGGAGCTGTGATAGTTTGCCATCCCATATAAGTGTAAATATGACCTAATTTTTCAGGAACGGCAATCAATTTAGAACTTTTTTCTTTTTCTCCAATAACATCTACAACATTTTCATTTTGGCTATCGCTATTTGGATAGATATATCCAGTAACTCCGCTTGCTACTGGGTCAATCCAACCACGATACTCACCAATACCACGAGGGTTTGCTTCTAATGCACTTCCCCCGTAGTTAGCTTCCATAATTTTGATTTTATCTCCATTTACTTCAATCACAACAGCAACGTGACCATAACCGCCACCTTCTCCAGTAAATACTGCAACAGAACCAACTTTTGGAGTGTTACCTGTTTGGAATCCTGCTGCTTGACCACTGTTTAACCATTGATTTGCATTACCCCAATTGTTACCAACCCAAGGTGCTAACTCTTTAACTCCCCATGTGCATTGTCCCCATGGATATGTGTTATTGGGATTTGATTTACCATTGTAACTAAAATGCTTTTCATTATACGCTTCTTTTACTGAAGTTAATGAATGATAGAGAGCTTTGTTTTTGGTGATTTCTACAGTTGTACTTCCACTCTCATAACGACTTTCGCCATTCTTGTTAACTTCTTTTTGTGTATCGTCATCAAATCTGATGTCGCTTGCTTTGACAAATCCACGGACGCTTCCAGATTCAATGTATACCCAACCATCTTTTTCTTCAATAACAAAAGACAGTGATTTTACATTTAATTTCCCGATTTCACGCGCATCATCTTTAGCTTCATCTCTTACAATTACTTCTCCAGTATTTGTAAGAGCATATTTTTTAGGAACAGTCACTTTTTGAGTTGTAGTTCTAGTAAATGTGAATGCATCATTGTCATACCATTTAACTGTAGACTCTCCTAATAATTTACTAAAGTCGATATCTTCATCTTTGGAAACCTTTTGTTCTTCTTTTAGTTTTGTCAAAACTGCTTTTGCTTCATCACCTTGAATTAAGTCTTCAGCTTTAACAAATCCACGAACATTGCCTGATTCAATATAGAAATATCCATTCCCTAAGTCTGTTAAGATGTATGCCAAGTTTCCTTTTTTCAATTTACCAACAACTTTTCCTTTGCCATCAAATCCATCTTTAACTTCGATGTCTTTTTTAGCAAATGAATAAACTTTTTCTGTTTGAGTAAATCTAAAATTATCGACTGTCACCTTAGAAGCAGTTCTGATAGATGCTTTAGCATTATCTGTTGTTGTTTTTTCACCTGCTGATGCAGATGGCGTTGCAACAGAATTATCACTAATATTATTATTTGCATTTGTATTAGCTGCTACGTTTGGTTCAGCTACAAATGGTGCAGGGGTTACTTCTTTATTTTGATTTTCTTGAACAGGTTGCTCATTTTTATTTTCAGTAGTTGATTGATTGTCATCTTTTTTTTCTACTGTAACATTATTCTCTTTTTTGTTTTCTTCTTTGTTTGTTTATCAGAATCAGAAGCATTGTTTTTTTCTTCCTGTTTATTTTTTTCGGCTGAAGTATTATTATCTACTCCATCCTTTGAATTTGGAAGAACATTTTGCCCATTGGTATTGGTATTTTTTGTATTTTCTCCTACTTGCTGAGTTGTAGTTTGATTATTATTTCCCTGTGCTTGATTCGCTACAGGTGGGTTATTAGTCACCGTAGTAGCTTGATTATTGTTTTTATCATTCATGTTAGCGTTATTTGCAACAACTTGAGTTTTTTCATCTGCTTGTGCTATGTCAGTAGCAACTACAGCTCCCATTGCTAAACTTGTTGCAAATAACAATTTGCCAATATTTTTTTATTATTCACTTAAAAAAATACCTTCCTTTTTAAATTTCTAAAAAATACCTTTTTGGTATCAATAGAAATAATTATACTATTTTTTTAAAAAAACGATAACAAGGCACTAGTATTTTTTTAAAAAAATAGTATTTTCCTTATAACTCATCATCTTTTTCGTTATTTACATTGAAATTATATCGCTAAAGTGATATAATTGTAGATAACAAAACAAGATAAAAGGAATTAAAAAAATTGAGTAAATACAAAAAATCATGTTAAACGTGATGAGTTAAAAACAATCGAAGATTGTCATCTCCGAAATTTAGGAGTTTCATCAACTGCTGAGATTAATAATTGGTTTATTAAATCAAAAAATGGTGGCTATTGGATGAATAATATTGATAATGTCACTACTACACTTGTTAAATTTAAAAATAAAGTGGTATTTATTTTTGGAGATTTTGATGCTGATGGAATTACAGGAACTTCTATTTATGTTTTAAGTCTCAAATGGGCAGGATTTTCTGACATTAAGTATGATATCCCTTTGCGTAGTGAAGGTTTTGGGGTTAATCGTAGAATGGTAGATGATGCTCTGCTTTATTTAGAATCTATCGGGTTATCTGCGTCAGATGGTGTTATCTTAACTGTGGACAATGGTACTGCTGCTGTTGACGCTTTGAATTATGCAAAAGAATGTGGATTGACTGTTTTAGTAACAGATCACCATGACCCTTATGTTGATTCAAAAACTAAAGAAGTCGTTTTGCCAAATGCAGACTATCTAATCAATGCTAATGCTGTACCTAACTCTGCGGATTTCAATGGCTGTTGTGGCGCAGGTGTAGCATATAAAGTTGCCTCTGCTCTTTTAGACAATCCAAAGCAATCTGCGCTTCTTAGACCTCTTGCTATGGTTGGTACTTTTTGTGATGTAATGGATTTGGTCGAAGAAAACTATGTTATTGCCTACTACGGTTTGAAAACCCTAAATGAGCATCTTTCTTATAACTTACCTGCCTTTCAAGCTATGGCACAAACGATGAGCATTGCACACTGGGATGCTACTGCTATAGGTTTTAAATTTGGACCATGTATCAACGCTCTTGAACGCTTAGAAGATGGTGCTGCAAAAATTGGAGTTGAATTCCTCACCTGTACAGATTATGACTACTGCTTACAATTAGCTAATACTTTAGTTCAATACAATGAACAACGCAAAATTGAAACTGAAGAAGGTTTAATTCTTCTAAATCAGGAAATTGAAAAATGTCAGATGGTCCAGGTTATCCAATTGTAATGTATGTTCCTAATATTAAAGTGGGTATTGTAGGTATTCTAGCAGGTAAACTTCAAGAAAAATATAAAGCACCTGCCGGAGTGTTCACAGATGGACCTAATGGCGTTCTAAAAGGTTCGTTTCGTTCACCTGATGACTTCAATATCAAAGAACACTTAGATATGGTTCAAGAATACTTTGAACATGTTGGTGGACATGCAGGGGCAGCAGGGGCAAGTATTAAGAGAGAGATAATTTTAAAAATATGGTAAGTGCCTTGCAAGATACAGCTCCACATATCGAAAACGTTGAAGAAGACGACACTTACTACTATGATATTGAACTTCCAGTAGAATACTTGGAGAAAGCTATTGAAACAAATGAAAAATTCCAACCAATCGGAAAAGGGAATGAAGATTTAAAATTTAAAATTACTGGATTCGAAGTTATTCCTAAGAATGGAAAATACTGGTCAGCAATGCGTAAAGAAGGCGCTCGTATTGAGTCGTTTACAGCCAAAGCTATCAGCTTTGGTATTCAAGATGTGGTTTCAAAAATTAACTCTCCTTGTACCGTTACTCTTTATGGGACAATTGGTTATAATTACTGGGTAAGGAATGATGGAACAGCATCTATTACTCCACAAGTCAAGTTTGACGACTTAGTTATAGAACCAAATACTGTTGTAAAATCAGCTATGGCAAATAAACTTGAAGCAATGGCTATGAATAGAAATTAGTGGTAAAATACAATGAGAAGAAAAGTTTATACAACTTTTCTTTTTTTTTACTCTAAAAAATTATCACGTTATTTACTTTTTTAGAGCATAATAATAGTGTTAATAAAAAAATAAAAAGAGGTGCATGAATGCTAAGTTTACATTCTTTAAAGCTTAACAAAAGAAAAGTAACTACAGCCGTTTGTTTGGCAAGTAGCCTATTTCTTCTCTCTGGATGCTCATTGTTTGACCGTTCAGAAGCAACTGATAACACAGGAAAAGTAGTTGTCACTGATGTTAATAAGCTTGAAAACGATTCTTACTATGTGAAGTCTAAAGATACTTATACTAAAGCTTATTTGGGACAACATTCGTTCAAACTGCTGAAGCTTCTTACAATTCTAGCGGTGCTATGGATGGAGACCCGACTCGTGTTATTTGGCTAGACAAAGATATTGAAAACGTCCCTACAATGAGACGTGGAGATTCTATTGTATTTCACTCAAATAAAGAGTTAGTTACTACTCTTGGTATTGAGCGATTCAATGATTTGGGATACAGTATCGGTATTGCCAAACTAGAAGGTGGAGATGATGGACGATACCGACTAAACCTTGACCCTAGTGCTTTAACTATTGATACTAGAAGCCAAGCTAAATCATTAATGAGCATTGCCGACAAAGATACTGTTACAATTGACAGTATTGGTAAGACACCATTACGTTCAGGAAACGTTACTACCTCTGGTACAATTAAAGGTCTTAAAAAAGGCAAGACTTATGCTGTCAATGCTTATTTAGGAACTAACAAGCATACCAAAAACATTGAAGCTGATGTAAAAGTTCTTGGTTCTACTGAAACATATAAAATCACTAAGTATGAGTTTTCTGAGAATAAAACAATCGAATTTAAATTCCCTTCATTCTTCAATAGCGGTTATTATCTAGTGAACGGATTTGGCGTTGTCAAATACATTGCTGATGATGATGCGAAGGATGATGATAATCTCGATATGAATATTCCTAACATCTATCCAAAAGATGGAGAAAGTAACGAAGATAAAAACGTTGGTGAAAACAACGTACAAGCAGAAGATCTTGTAACTTCTACAGTAACCATTGAAGAATCTGGTAAGAATAAGATTTCAATCTCATATTCTGATTTAGAAGGTAAAGATAATAAATCTAAAGACAACATTTCTGCTAAACTTATTACTCCTTCAGGTGTTGCTAAATTCAAGAAAGATAAAGGCAATACGTTAAGCGTTGAAGCTGATTTGGATAAAGGAGATTATGAAGTTCAAATTGTTGGTCTTGGAGACCGTTCTTACACTTATCGAGTGACAGCTCCTTCTAAAAAAGAAACTAAACAAAAACCTAAAGAAAAAGCAACCGCTACTGATGTAGCAGGACCAAGCGAAGATACTAATACTAGTAAGACTTCTTCTGAGAAGAAAGAAAAAACAACAAAATCAGATTTAGATAAAGAAAAAGCTAAATCTACAGAAGGTAGCAAATCTTTAGCTGATTTGGTAAACGGAAACTAGAACTAAAACTAATTAAGGAGGAAATATGACTGAAGACGAAAAGAAAAAAACTGAGACAAATAATAAACCTACTTGGTCAGTCGTAAAAAATGAAGGTAATCTACGTTTTGTAGAAAAGAATTATAGAAAATATGTTGATACTGAACAGGTTGTTCTTGCACAGAAAACAGCATTATCTGAAGTAGTTAACAATGTTCTACCAGATAAGATGGACCATGGGTTAATCCATTGTACCTTAGTATTAGTAGACACATCACTACTATTGGGGTTGCAGATTTAACTCGTTCAGCAAATAGATTCTTAGAAGAGCAGAAAGAAGAACATCCAATGGATATCATTTCTGTGACAGCAGGTGTTGAAGGTAATCAAATTTCTCTATACATTTTGATTAGACCATACCCTGACAAAAAAACAGGAAAATTATCACGTATTAGAATTAGTGATTTTTATGAATACATTGGTGAAGAATTAAACTCTTCTTCTAACTCAAGAAATAAAAATAAGAGCAAACTTCTTATTCCAGAGGGGGCTTTTCATGAATATACGAAAAAAGATTATGAGTCACACAATGAAAGACATCTTAATCAAGAATCTTTAAGAAAAGAATCTACTCCTGATAACCCATTTCTCAATAAGTTAGAAACATATATTCCTCAAAAATTATATAAAATTGACCCTTCAGCACCTTTAACATATGACTTGAAAACCAAGGATATGGAAATTCAATTAAAAATGAACTATGATGATTTTATTGACATTTTCCAACAATCCATGCGTTACATCACTTCATCAGAGCGAGATGCCTATTACTCAACTCTTAGAAACGAGAAAAAGAAAAGTAACTTCTTCATTCCTATTAAAAGTTACCTTCAACGTACTTTTATTGATCCAGGACTTCTCCCAATGGAAGATGAGCCTGCTCTCATTGCTAAGATAGATAGAGCATTGTTCGATTTGTATTTGGTTCAAGATTTAATTGATGACCCTATGATTACAGACGTTAAGATTACTGACCCTTATTCAATTCGTGTACGAGTTAAAGGTAAAGCGTATCTTTCAAACGTTACATTCGTTGATGCAGAAGACTATATAAGATTTATCAATGGTTTATCTGTTCTTAACAACATTGATTTAAAAGTTCCTTCTCAAACTTTTTACAGATGAACAAGATGATAATTATATTCTTCGTTTCTCAATTACAGCACCTTACATCACTGGTAATAACTTTCCAATCATTCACATCCGTAAAATTCCTCGTAAGAAACCAATGAGTGAGGAATTGATTGAAGCAGGTATGCTTACTCCAGTTGTTCGTGACTACCTCATTGATCAAAGTTTAAATCATGGTAAGTCAATCGTATTTGCAGGACCTCCAGGTTCAGGTAAAACAACAGCTCTTAACTGGTTTATCGAAGATGGTTATGAGGATTCGGCAGAAATCCTTGTTATTCAAGAAAACGATGAGTTGTTCTGTTATAGACGAGGCGTTATGCTAGAACACGTTGTGATGAATCCTCAGCGTGGAGAACAAGAATGTTCACTTGAGTCTCTTGGTAAAATGGCTTTGGTAGCAGGTGCTAACGTGTTCGTTATTGGAGAAGCAAAAGGTGCAGAAATCAATGCTGCAATTACACTGTCTAACTCTGGTTGTCGTACAGCTATTACCATCCACAGTCGTTCATCAACTGATACTATTGATAAGATGGCAGACTTAGCTATGCGTGGTGAAGCTAATATCAGCTATGAACAGGCAAAACGTAATTTAAGTTCATTTGATATTGTAGTCTACATGGAAGACTATAAAATCAGAGAAATCGCTGAGATTTCAGGCTACAATGAAGAAACAAAAACAATGAATACAGAAATTGTTTATACAGCTCCTCCTAGAAGGTCAAATTAATAAAATAAAAAAACGGCTTATATAACATAAGTCGTTTTTATTTAGTTCTTTTTAAATTTAAATAAATTTTCTACTTAATAAGTAGTTCTAGTTTTTGTTTTTCTTCTTTAGCCATCATTTTTATTTCCTCCTAATGATATACAAAATAATTTTTTAGTTAATAGAACAAGTTGACAATTAAGCGAGTTGCTCACCGATTTCTTTAAGCAAGAAATCTTTATTAGTCGATTGAGAATTTAAATAAACTACTTGAACATTATGTTCTTTTTTGATTTTTTCAATTCGATCAAATGCTTTTGAACTCATTGCGTGGTTCAAGTAAGCTACGTTCATAATAACAATTGTAGCCTTTGATGAAATTTCTTTGCTGTAGTCTCTAGGTTCAATAAAGTCCATATTAGGAGACCATTGCTTAACCTTAGCAATTAAAGCAGGGTGTCCACCTACCATAACTACATGTTCATCAGGACTATTTAGCTTATCAAGCACTTGCTCAATATCAACCCCTGTGTTTCTAACTGTTTTTTCCACAATGATAGGTTTTTGATTTTCCAAATCTTTTTTGAGTTTTTCATTTTCGATTTGAAGTAGTTTATTTTGATTTTCTAAACTTTCAAGTCGAGAATTAGATTTAGATAATTTTCTTACCTTATCAGACAAAGCAGATAATTCCTCTTTGTTTTTCTTTAAAGCATTATCTTTTTGAGCTAATTCTTGTTTTTGGTTAAAAACAGTTTTTTCTAACTTCTCTATAGCTTTCTTTTCATTGTTTTTAGCCTTTTTACTATTGAAGTTCTTCTCTTTTAGCTTGATTACTTCTTTTTGTGCTACAAGCAAAGCGGCTTGAACGAATTGAACAAGGATTATATAAATAGCTTCTGCTTTTTCTTGTTCACTCTTTGCTTCAACATTCTCATCTTCTTCATCAATCATAGGCGTATCAGCAAGAAAACCAAAAGAGATTAAATCTGTATATTTGTTAACTTCTTGCCACGCTTTTATTGATAATGGAATGTCTAAAAGTTCAGCTGAAATTCCACCTTTTGAATGAGTGGATGCAATTAGATAAGCATTAACTCTATTGATTTGCTCATTGTAAACACCGATTTTGGAAATTTCTTCCTCAATGTCACGATAAGATTCATTATCAATAATTGGTTTATGATTGTCAGTTGCAATTGCCATTGAATCTCTGGCTTTTATAGCAATAGAACTTGCTTTAACATAGAGAACTCTTCTCATTTCGTTTTCCACATTTTTTTGAAAGATTTCCATAGCTTCAAGAATGCTCATTCTGTCAGCAATAGTAAAAGCAAAGTCTTTAACAGAGAAAAAGTTCCCATTGCCTTTATATTTTTCTTTTATGCTTTTATCATGTTGAAAAAGACTATAAGCATCACTTAAAACTTCATCACTAATTTCAATATTTTTAGCGATGTATTCGAAATTTCTAGTCAAAGACCAATGATTTATTTTTTTATAATCGCTTTGACTAGTTACAATCAATTGAAGATACTTGAACTCTGAAATATATTTATCACAAAATAGATAAATGTAAAAGATTTCATATCGAGGTTCATTTAATTCCCCAAATTCATCATCAATCAATAGACTAGGATAACCATTACTCATATGACTAGCTATTGTCAATGCCTTTGGCAAATCATTTTTATCAATCATTTTGTTTTTGCCTAGATTGAAAAACTCCTCTTTACCATCATCGAGTTTCAGTAAGTCTTTCTCACTCCTAAATGCTTTTTTAGCAATAATAAAAACTTCGAAAAAAATTTCTTTTGTTTTGTTAACTTCTTTTTTCCCATTAGTAACAAAAAACAGCATTAGATTTACTAATTCTTCTTGCTCAAGCTTATCATAAATGGTATCTTCATTAACAACAGACCACGGATATTTTTTTCGTTCGATGTTTTTGATAGATTCCATTATATCGCTTTCATTTTTCTTATAGGCTTTTAACGCTCTCTTTCTAATTTTAGGTTTGCTTGTCAAGAGCCTAAAAACTTCAAGTGGTGCTACCATAGTCAAGAAATCTTCGACTTTCTTAGGATATCGCTCTGTAACACTCCAAATATGATTCATGAAGTAGTCTTCATCATACCTTAACAACTGGTCAACTTTATCAGTTAACTTTCCTTCTTTTCCTTTGTGAATTGACATATTTTTTCCTCCTTGCCTTATTGGCATATTTTATTTTAGTTTATCAATAAAATAATAACCTATGGCATGTCAGTCTCCATGGGTTCAATAATATTGATATTACTATTATGACATTTTTACCTCATTTAAAAAACGCTAAAATAAAGAATTATTTTAACGTTTATCAAATCTGCTATTAAACTAACCACCTAATAATCCACCCATTTTAGTATAAATAAGTGCATAAGCAATACCTATTATTATAACTATAATGACATCACTTTTTAGTTTTTCCTGAATTCAATTGCATAAAGAAAGAATAAAAGTGATAAGATTAAATAAATATAGGGTACTGCTGTAGAAATAAAGAAATTACCTTCTAAGTAACGTTTATAATTAAAAAAACCACCAATATTAGCTTCTATCCAACTAAAAAAATTCCTAAATTATATGCTAATAAAAAGATTTGTTGTGGATTCTTTTTTTGAAAGTCTTATAACTCTTCTGATATATTTTTTGATTAAGTTCACTTTAGATGCTCCTTATTTCATTCCTGATCTAAATCTTAGAAATTCATCTATACCTAGATTTCCTAGATAGTCACCTATAAATACTAACAAAATAATAACAAAAAAATGCCAAACAAAGTTATAAATAATTGTTTTTTTATTTCCTTCTTTGTTGGCTAAGTTATTTGGAAGAATTCTTCTTTCAACTCTTTAAAAAAACTTCTTCATTTTACCGTTGTTCTTTCTGAATAATTTAAGGGTTTCCAAGGTAGTGATTTTCTCGCATTTCTTGATTTTTAATACTGAATAAACGACTAATAGCTTCGTAAGATTTATCCATTCGCTTCACACATCCTTCAAAAACTTTCTGTCTAGCTAACATTTCTTTTTTTAATTTAGGATTACCGTCAAGTTCTGCTTTTATTTTTCGCATCTCGGCACGGTCTTTTAACGTAGACAAATACTTTGAATATTGTGCAGCTTTTGATAATTCTGTAGATGCTGCTAAATGATTTTCTGGAGTAATCATTACTGGAATGGTTACTTGAAAAGTTTCAACCAAATAATCTAGTAACTCTTCAGGCTCCATTTTGAAAATTTCTTCGTCTGATAAAACTTTTATTTTCTTAACGTTAGCTGTCATTCTTGTTCTCACCTTCATCATCTACAAAATCAATAATTTCACGAATATCAGAAATATTTAAAGCTTTTGCTATTCGCTCAATGCTATCAAACTTAATTCCTCTTTTTTTATTATTTGCAATTTCAGAAACAGTATTTTTCCTCATACCTGCTCGTTCAGCCAACTGAGCTTGTGAGATATTATTTTTTTGCAAATACTCCTTCAATTTAATCGAAACTATTTTATTTTTCATATCTATGTCCTTTTCTATACTCTTTAATTATATCACTTTAGCGTGACAAATTCAATTACTATTTAGCAATAATTTTGCTTTTGGAGTCTTTTCATTGTATAATGAAGAGTATCAAAAAAACACATTAGAGAGGTTGGTATAATGGCAATTTACCTATGCTATGATATACATGGCCATTACGATTATTTTCAAGAAATTAAAGATAAAATAAATTTATCAAACACCGATGTAATGATTGTTGGTGGAGATGCTATTGATCGTGGACCAAATCCGATTGGCTTGTTAAAAGATATCCTATACACTCAAAACATACATTTTTTGTTAGGAAATCACGAACACATGATGTTGCAAGCTTTAAAATTTCACAATAACTACGCCAAAGAAATGTGGCTTAGAAATGGGGGTGAAGTTACCCTAAAACAATTTGAAAAACTCCCTCAAAAAGAACAAGAGGATATTCTTGATAGATTATATCATTCTTTGATTGCTATTCCTCAATTAAAAGTTGGGGATAAAAATTATTATATTGCTCATGCATCTCATGCTCCTCGTTATATTAGTGAACCTTTAGCTTATTCAGAAGCAACTTCAGAAGATATAGAAACAATTTTGTGGAGTCGTGATTATGGACACTATATGCCAGAAGAAATGAATAAGCAGTATAAAGATTTGTATGAGCGCTACCCAGATACAACACTTGTTATTGGGCATACTCCTACTTATCGTACTAATTATGGGGTAACTGATAAACATGGTTTACCTAGAATCTCAAGAACAGCTAAAGGGCATATTATTAACATGGACTGTGGTTGTGCAGGAGGTTTTCCTTTAGGTTGTCTAAGACTGAATGATGGAAAAGAATTTTATGCTACTCTTCCAGATGATTTAAGAATAAAACGTAGAAAATAATTTTGCGCATATTCATTATGAATGTGCGCTTTTTATTTTTATTTTTTCTAACATAATAGTTAATGAAAATAGAAAGGAAATATAACTATGAAAGTTACTGTACAATCAGGTATTGGAAATCCTGTTCACAATTCCAGAAATTATGACCTTGAAAAGTCAGCTCATGTTGATGCATCTCGAACTAGTTTAAATAAATATTTATCTATCTACAAAGATATCCCAGATAATTTTGTAGAAGTTGAAAAACGTTTTTATGCTGAAAACTTCAAAGATTGGCTAGAGGTTATAAAAGAAAGCGCTATTCAATCTAGACATAAAGAACGAATCAAAACTTCTGAGAAACTACGCAAAGGCACAAAAACAAAACCTCAAGAAATCCTATATCAGATTGGTGATAGAAATGAAGCTCCTACCCCTAAAGAATTTAGAAAATGGGTAAATGACGTTTTAGCTTATCATCATAAAATTACTAAAGGTTATGGAAAAGTTTTAAACGTAGCTATTCATCACGATGAGGAAACTCCTCATGCTCACGTTAGACAGGTTTGGGTCTACAAAGAAAAAGGCGATGGAGAAAAAGAATACCTTCGCATTGGTAAAGAAAAGGCTCTTGAAGCAGCAGGAATCCCTCTGCCTAATCCTGATGAGCCTGTTGGGCGTTATAACAATAGAGCAGTTACTTATACTCGTTTGATGAGAGAGTTTGCTGAAGCTCGTGCGCAAGAAATGGGATTCGATATTGACACTACTCGTAGTTCTCGTAAGCACATGGAAAAAGACGATTATATTGCTTGGAAAAAAGCTCAAGAGTCAGAACGAAACATTTCACAAAGTGACGAAAAAGAAATTGTTTCAGATGAGCTAAAAGGATTCATTCAAGACGACGGCTTACGTTAACCCTCTTGCTCACATTTTCTTTTAGCGCGCACTTGCATATTGAGTTATGGTTTAGCGCGAATCGTGGAAAATATAATGTATTATAGTCATCTCTTGAGAAGGAAAATTGGCGAAGCCTTCTCTCCTTCCTCTCCGCCTCCTCCTTCTGCAATATCCTACAAAAACTTTAAAAAACTACCCTATATTTTAAAAATATGGGGTTTTTCTTTATCTAATTTAAAAAAACAGACACCTAGAATTTAAAAATAATAACCAAAAAAATATTAAAAAAACTGAACTCTAGTTATTACGTTAATACCAAGGGTTTTTAGCTACTATAATAGAAAATTATATTATTATTTCTCTCTATTCTATTTCAACTTAGGATAATAACCAAAGAAAGATGATATTTTATCCTCTATTTCAGCAGTAACTTAGCTATAGAAGGTAATGGAATAAAGGCTTTAGTCATATGGGATAGTATTAAGGATATAATAATCGACAATAGCGTAGCTTCTCTCGATTCTCTGCCGCATTTTTATGAGCCAGTAAAAAAGACCATTTCTATCCACTTAGGGCTCTAGCGCTATCTATTTTTTATCATTTTTTAGTATTACTTCACGGTCTAGTATTAGAAGACCATTCAGAAGTCCATTATACCCTTTATTTAAGCGTCCTAGCCAAAGGGTTACGCATTATAACGGATAATATGGCGTAGCCTTCTCTCAGTTCTCTGGCGCTTTCTCCTGCGCTATATATGGACGTTCTCCTGCGCTATATATGGACGAATATAATAGCCCACGTTCTATAACTTCGCTATCCGATTTAGTAGCCCATTCTATCAGCAGTAACGACAAGATACTAGTGCTAGAATCCATAGAAAATTGGCGAAGCCCTCTGCAGCAAAGCCCTTCGTTTAAGTGGTGATATGTGATATGTACGAGGCATTTTCTTTCTTTATCCCTCGTCATTTATTATTATTGATAGTAGTTATCGCTCCTACCGTGGCGCGTGATCTATTCCTATTCTATTCTACTACCTCTTTTATTGCTTTAGATGTCCCTTTAAAGATTACCACTTTTTTAAATTTTAACTATTAGTATAGCAGTCCAACTTTTTTAAAAAACCAGTCTAAATATATGTAGCTCATGTTTTTTAAATTTATACTCTAGTAAAAAGAAGTCCGTTTTTTTAAATTTTTATTGGTTGATATATATAATGCCCAATATTTTTTTAAAAAAACTGCTAGTATTAGATTCCCATTTTTTTAAAAAAATAACGGTAAACATATATAAAAGCCCATTTGAAGTAAATGAAACGGTACAGTAATAGAAGACCATTATTCAATCGTATATTGTTTTTTTATTTTATAGCATTTATCCTATATAGCAATCCTATATAGCACGCGCCTACTAGTTTTCTTCTTGGTGTTGTGGTGGTAAAACCATATGTCCTAGAGACTGAGAGAAGGCTACGCCAATATATCAGTTGTTTCTTATGCTCTAGGTTAGAGGAATAATAACTATCGGTATCTAGTATTTCTTTATTTTATTTTATTATTCTAGAGAATAATTGATTGAATTGAATTTAAGAATGGGCTATTCTTTTTTTATTTTGTTTTATTTTATTTCTTTTTTTATTTTCTATAGTAAAAGAATAGTAGAAATTCCATACTAGATGTACAGTCTATCCAACGATGGAAAATTAATAGCGTAGCTTTCTCTCCATCTCTCTCCTCTCTTATTTCTGTTTCTCTTATATTGCGTTAGTACCATTCTCTATTCTATTTTCTTTTGTTATTAATTATTACTAGCTAATCCTCTGCGTTTAAAATAATAGAATACAGGTGGCGCGTGCTTTTGGCGCGTGATCAAACACTAAAAAAAGAAGTCCAATCTTGATGAGGCAGATTCAACTTCTTTTTTATTTTATTTTATTCTGAAATTAATTCTTGAATTTTTTTATGTAACGCTTCTGGTGCTATTCTATTGTACTTTCCATATAGCTGTCTAATGTAAAATTCTTTAGCCCTATTACTACCTTTATATCTTAATTCGCAGGTATAAGGCTTACCTTTATAATCAACGTGGAAAATATATGATTCTCCGCTATCTACATCATAGGTATATGCTCCGACACAATGATGCATAGTAGTCCCTTCTAGTGAAAGTGCTTCAGCGGAATCTAATCGCTTAGTCTTTAGTTTTGATTGTTTTAGAGCTTCATCAATTCTCACCCAATAGGTTTGCAGTTTATATTTCTTTTTACTTCTTCTTGCTTTTTGCTTATTTAATTTTAGCACTAGGTAATCATGGTAGTTATTAAACCCATTCCAAGATTTAGCTTTAATTTCGACTTTATATCTTAATGTACTGGCCATCATAAAAATGTCTTCTAGCGTGGTGTGTAATTCATCTCTATAATATTCGAAGAAGGTGTTGACATTACATCTATCTTGTATATAGAAATAATAAAGATACTTATATTTAAAAGCAAAATCTTCTTCTTCTAACGATTCCATGACACTAGCTCGATTTTTATGATACCACTGTACCACGCGCCTAAATTCATCTTCTGTTAGTTTAGGTTGCAGCCTTCTGAGTTCTAGTAGCTCGATAAAGGTGAATTTATTCACGTTGAGGAATGGCTTTAACTTCTCCAGTCTTTTCCATCTTCTCATTACAAATTCTTTTCCACTTTTTAAAGTATCGTCCTCAATGATTTCGTTATAAGAGAATGAACGTTCATCTGTGTTTGGTATTCTATCTCTTTCTCTAACCAAGTCCCTTACATTTCTGAATCTTTTTTGTTTTAAAATAATTGAGTTCTCGGTATCTAAAAAGTCGATATTTTTATTAAACATCAGAGGGATAAAATTTCTATTCTTTATACCACCACTGCCAGAACCTTTTGTTTTTGATTGAACAATATGTCCTGTTTTAAAGAAAATGATACGATCATTGTATTCTCCATAATCAACTTCTCTTTTAAATACGAGTCTGCAATTGCCAAAAAAAGCATTGCACTTTCCCTCTTTAATATCTTCAGTACCATATCCATCTTTTATGATTTTTTCTAGGTATTCGCATGTAATAGTTAGGTAGTCTTCATAGATACTAAAATTAATAACAACGTAAGGAGGTCTTTTGTCTTTATCAACTGTCAAAGAGTAGAATGGGAATTGCTCTATACCACCAAATTTCTTTTCGATTTCATCATACATTTCATCTTCTGTGACTATTTCTTTTTTATTGTAATTGTAATAGATATAGAAGGAAGTATCATGTTCCCCTCTATTCTCTATCTTTTCATTACTCTTTAAAGTATCTATGATACCTTTTTAGGAACTCATCCGCTTTTTTTCTTGTTCTATAAGTTCTCGTCTTTCTTTTTCTAGTTTTTTTCTTCTTCAGTAACATCATTGGCTGAATAATCTTTTACTTGTACTTGTGCTCTAGGCATTTTTAAAGAACCTCTATTCTTTCCTTTGTTTATTTACTTTATTTTTTTGTAAAAGTTGTAACTACAATTGATATGAGTTTTACATTTTTTTAGTTATTTTTGATTTTTACCATTTTTTTAAAAAAAGTCTTTCAAATCAACGTTTTTGAGAGATTGTTATTCTTCATCCGTTCTTCCATCCTTTTGTTTTATTTATATCCTTATTTTTTGGATTTCTTCTCTTATGCTACTAGCCATTACTAAAATAATATATTCAATAGCTTTCTCACTATCATTTGTTGCTTATGTACGCATTATAGATGTAAATTGTCGTGCAAAAGCAACATCCGAATAAACGGAATAGAAATGGCAAATAAAAAAAGAGTAGGCTACTGTTAGCAGCACTACCCTTGAGTTGTTCTAATTTCGAGGTTTGAGTTCGTTCATTCATTCATTCGTTCTATTAGCTTATTATATAAGCAAACTATGTTAGAATGACATCTCAATTCTCATTGCTTTTAGTCGCAAGATTATTATATCACATTTTTTTATCTTACTGATTCAAAATTACTTTTACTTTTACTTGTATTTACTGACTTGTTGCTATTATTATCTTTAGAGTCTTCAAAAGTGATTTTTAACGTTTTATAGGTTCTTGGTTTAGTGAACAGATTCAACCCCAATAATTTTGCATTTTGAGTTTGTTCTCCATAGGAGATGGACTTAATAGTGTCCCCTTCTCCCTCTAACTGAGTAACATCCACTTCACGTTGAAATTTAGTCTGATTTCCTTCTTTGACAATGACATCAGTGATAAAGCTATCATAAACTCGGTCATTAGCTACTTCAGGTGTAACTTTAAGAAACACGTGTTTATCATGAAAAAGTCTATTTCTCTTAACCTCAACTGTTTGCTTACTTCCTGCTTTATAGATAGATTCCCACTTTGTTGGTTGGGTGTTTTCATAATGCCCAAAAGCAGTCCATAGGGCGAAGAACGAGGCACATCCCAACATCAACACAAAGAAATATCCTAGAAGGTTTCCATACACTTTTAACAAAACTGTTCGCAGTGCTTTTTTAAAAGTTAAGTCTTCATTCACGTAGCATAGCATGCCTGAAGCGATAAGAATATAAATCGCAACAAAGTCTAAAACAAATTCAATAAACATTAACAGCATTTTTTTCTCTTTTCCTTTATTTAATATTTTATTATTTTATTTTATTGTACCATAATATTATCTTACCCTATTATATAAGTTGATACAGATTAGACTAAGGTTATAGATATTATTGGAGATAATAAGTGCATAAGAAAAAAAGTTTGATAATAGAATAAATAATATTATTATCTATCCACTACCAAACTTTTTAAACCACAGAAAGGAGGTCTCATTTATGATAAAAAAACCCCATAGACTAAGCATCACGATTACATAGCCTACATTGGTTAGTATACTTAAATATTTATGGCTTGTCAAGTTCAAATCACTTTTTTTACTTTTTTTAACTTTATCGATTTTGCTTATTCATTCTGTGTTTAAATTATTGTGATACAATAGATATATATAATAAAAAAATAAAAAAAGATATGAGGAGTATTTCTATGTCATCCAATGTTTTTTTAATATTTTCAATAACAAGAAGAAAAAAACGAAAACGAACAAAGTAGTTATTACTACAGTACTGCAAAGGTATACAAAATCAACAGCGTTTATTTCGAAGATAAATCATTATATCTCCACACGCGCAACATTCTAGAATCTTTAGTTGAAAAATTTGGAATCGAACTTGATAACCACAGTATCGATTTTTTAAAATTTATTTTAATGATACAGAAAGTAAAATGGAGTTTTGATCAAGTTACGAAAAAGAAACAGAAAAAGAAACGTTCTCTTGCTGAAGATGAAGAAAAAGACGAAGATAATGATGCGACAGAAGTGTTTGAAGCGGATACCGTTAGAATTGAACCTTCTATGATTGCGGTTAATACAACACCTTTCTGGGAAGCCCTTGAAAAAGCCTACCGAAAGAGTTTTAAGAAAGCACGTTCTATTGATAAATTTACCCTAACGCTTCTTTATGATGATGTCTCGCTTGAGATGTTCAATAAAGATTTGCCTAAACTCACAAAAATGGAATTTGGTCATAATGTATTATTCTCTTCCAAATGATATTCGTAATCTCGTTACTTCTGCTTCAATGTTAAGTCTAGAAGATAAGAATAACATTCTCCCAATGGATTACCCCTTTGATAAGCCTGAGAGGTGGAGACGTTTTTACAAGTCTCATATCAGATGCTATCGTAAGCGAGGGTTTTGGAACAAAGTTACATGGGATATTGCTCATACAGTATTAGCTTACGTCTATGCTGCTCTCGTACTTGATAACCCAACTGCCAAAGCAAGTGAAGGGGAGTTATTCCTAACTCTCATTAGTAAAGATGATGACGACTACAATTATGAACAGAATATTGAACGTAAGAGATACTTATTTAAAAGCATTCCTGAAGTATTGAGTATTGGCCGTAGAGAAGATTTAAAACGTCTTTTACGCCTCTGTTTGAGATGGTATAAAAAAGCCCCTATACGATTAGATTATCACTATTATCAAGATAAGCCTCAATCTTACTGGCTTGACCGTCTTATTGAATGCACGCGCTATGAAGATGATACTGCTTTATGGGTGCTTTGGAGTGAAGTCTTCGAAATGTTCTGGTGGTAATGATAGTTTTAGAGTGAATAGAGTAGTTAACGAATACGAAAACGAAAAAAAGAAAAAGGTAGCTGTTATTATCTGTCAGCTGCCTTTTTTAATCTGTCTATTTCCTCATAAGATTCCTTTACACGTTTAGTTGTTTCTTCTGAGAAAAGGATAGGTTTTAGTATCATGGTTGAGGATTTATCTTTTCTTCTTAGAGGATACCCATGAACTTTTCTCCAGTTGTTTGATACAAACCTTCTGCACTCTCTATATAATTTAGGGTCATTTTGCAATTCTTCTAGTTGTATCCACCTGTATCCTACTTGTCTAGATTCTGTTTCATCTGGCTCAGGGATAATATTAATCATAAAAGGAGGATTTCCTCTTGTGATGTAGTCATCCAAATCGTCATTGTAGGGATATAGTTCCATCAATAACTCTCTATACATCCGTTTCTTTTTCACGCTCTCATATTTTCTTTTCTTTCTCCCTCTTATTTTTTGAATTGTCTTTATTCCTACTACCTTTTTTGCTTTTACTGTCGTCATAGTTAGATCACACTCCTGTTTTTTTAATTTCAATCAGTCATAAGAGCATCCCTTCTTTCTGCAATAAGTCCCTCTAGTTCGTTCAAATCCGAATCTGTAGCATGATTTCTGATAAAGCTACGAGCTGACGAACGTTTGGATAGGTAGTTCCGATGTTCTCTATTGTTCTTATTCCATTTCTTACTAGCTCTTGCTTGTGCATCCATATTATTATCTACTCACTTTCCAACTGGGTTTATTTCATGCATTTAGTTCCTTTTTTGCGTCCTGTTCTATAAGACGCTAGGGTTACTTTACCAGAAATATTAATCCAACAGTTATGCTCTTTACTGTACTCGTATGGGTAACATGTTACTTCTGAGCCGTTCATGTCTTTAGATACTCCGTGGGTAACTTTCCCGTTTTCTACGTACACGTTTTCGCCATAAACTACGTGCCATCCATCTTTAGTTTGTGTCATTTTATTTTACCTTGAGAACCTCTTTCGTTCTCCCTTTCCTTATCTTTCATTTACAGTATAGTACATATACTATATATTGTCAACATTATTTTACTTTTAGCGAAAACATTTTATATAACAATAAGCTAAAAAATAGCGAGCAAAAAAGGGGGATGTTTAGTTAGGAATTAGGGGGTAAAAAGGAAGAGGTTTTTGCATCTAAAAATGTTGTAACTCCAACGTTTATAAGAGTCTATTTTTTCATTTTGTAAAAATTATTTCATACATTGTATGAGTTTTACAATTTTAAGCAAAATAATTGTTCAGCATTTGCTTAAATCACTCTTTTAGATTATATTATTACTATCTATCTATTAACAATATGATTTGAAGGAGAATGTTGTCAAATGAATGATGTTACTATTGAATATTTAATTGAATCTTTTTAAAGATATATCGAAAGATTACCCTTTAACCTTTTCACTACCTTTTTCTCTAGCAGAGAATAAAATTAAAGTTCATGTTGACTATCTTTCTATTCCATTAAACCTCGATAAGATCAACATGGATTATAAAAGTATTTCCCACTACTACGTTAGCAAACTTGAGGAACGTTTTACAAATGCTTTTAGTAGTGCTTATGAAGTTGGAAATATGTACTTAGATGTTAATGTCCCAAATGTTGTTGAAACAGAGCATCTAGACTACGATATGGATGATGAACCGTGTTGTATCACGTCTTATGAAAACTATGAACTTTTCGAAGTTCATGTTACAGAAAGATTTTCAAGTGATAAAACACGAGATGGTTTCTTGGTTAAAGAATTTCCTAGTCAATTTTCAACTGGCAAGGGGAAAGCAAAAGGCAGACGGAATAGCTTTAACAACATTGATGGTTATTTTAAAATTGAATCTGGAAAAGTTTGGATGGAAATCGAAAGTGATGTGTCACTAACACCTATTCAACGCTCTTATGATTTTACAAATTTCTTAAATAGTATTATTACTGAAGAAGAGTCAAAAATTGTTTATACAAACCCAGAAGAAAATGATAATGGTATCTCTTATTTATGCCGTGCTATGTGCGAAGCTATGAATGTATGGCATGAAAGTGAGTTGAAGAATGTGAGAGCTTTAGCCCCATTTTTCATTGAATCTGGTGATGTTAGATATAACTTCTCCTTCCGTAATAGTAAAGGTAAGTCTGGCCACTTCCAAGGTGTCATTTGTTCTACTCGTCATAAGTTTGTTGATTACAATAAACTCAATAGATTTAAATACAATATGCCTGTTAGCAGCATTCCTGTCTATCATGATATTATCCATGATGATGCAGAATTTAACAGTACATTTGGTTACGAATATAAACCATCTTTATGGAAACACACACTTCGTGACATGAATGACGCAAGCACTCCTGCAACAGATATTATTCTTTATTACTTTGGAAGCCTAGTTGAAAATCGCTTTGATTCACAAAGTAGAGGGTCATTTGTCTTATCAGCTGATGACTTAAAGGTTCATAAAGTATACTTCATGAACAGTACTTATTATGGATTCAACGAGAAAAAATGAATTAATTGCTGAATTGATTCTTAATCCAGATGATTTTAACCAATCCATCAAAAAAACAATGATGTTATGGAAGCTATGAACAATTTCTTTATGGATATTGCAAAAAGCTAAAGAACAGCTTGAAGATGAAGGATATGAAAAAAACGTAAGGAAATCCGTAAAAAGTTGAAGGAAATTTTAAATTAAGAACAAAAAAAGACCTAGTTAGGGATGAATTAATCCAACTAAGTCTTTTTTTATTTGTTATTTTTTTCTTGTTCACTCACTTAGACTTTTTAGACTTCTTTAGCAGCCATAAAATGATTTTTGTGGACCTGTGTATTGGCAATCTTGTACAATCATAATAATGTCTGAGATCAAAGGGAAGAAGATACTGAAGATTGCAAATCCAACACTCTTACCAAAACTGCGAACGAATACGAATCGTTGATAGCTATCATAGAATCCATAAGTTACTAGATTCAAGAACCAGAAGTATTTATTCTTTTCGCCAAAAGCAATCTTGTGAGCAATAAACCATCCATAGAATGGGATGAATGCTTTCCACCATGATTGTCCTGCACGCGCAAATAAAATACTTTCAGGAATAGCTTTGATAGCGATATAAAGTAACATAAACGCATAAATTGCTAAGTAAACTACAACGAAATATAATTCAGCCATGTTATCCATAATACATTCCAACTTTCTATCATACGCTGTCATTCTAGCATATATAATAATAACAGGTCAAATCAATTAATATCTCAATAACTTTTTGATAATACTGTATTATTTGATTATTGGTTACTGGGTTGTTACTGGGTGAAACAGATAGAATATAAATAATAAATAAATAAATCAAACACAATGCAATTGTAATCAATGCATATGCCGTATAAATAAAAAGTCACCCATTGTTAATGAGTGACTCTTTATGTTTGTTGATTATTAAATAAACATTTTGCGTGAGCTTATTGTCTTTTTCTAGTGTTATCATAATCCACTACTGTAAAAAGAAAGAGTTCCTTGTACTTAAAAAAAGAAAGAATTGAGGTAAAAAAAGTACAAAGAAAAAAAGTAAATTACGACGAATATTAAGAATAATTTAGTTATATCATATCATCACATAATAGATTTCAAATGTGTCCATTAATCGCTTAATCGCAAATGTTTGAAAAATATAGACGCAAAATCTTCATTAACATCAACAAACTATGCTTATTTTTTTGTTGTCTGTACTTAAATTTAAAATTTAAACTTAAAAATTGTTTTTTTCACTTTGAATTTTGAAAGGAGATGACCTTGTTATAATATTACCAATAACACAACAAGGTCGAATGGAAAAATTTTATTAATAAGTTGTCAAATTAAACACTAAAATTCAACAATAAGCTATGAATTAATTATAAGTTAATTCAAAATAAATGTCAATCTGTGTATTGCTCTATGTATTAATTTGTTTGCTTGAGGTTTGCTGCAAGACTAAAATAATGGTTCACGGTTTAAGATTATTAGTGATTCTTACTTATCTCTGTTGTATTTTATAAACTTGCCTTCAGTATCAAGCATTATTATTTTCCAAGTAATACCGAGACAATTCCAAAGATTACAGGAGGAACAGCTGATAAAAAGAGGATTATTGAGAATGGTGAACTACCCCTCCCTGCACTTCGTTAAGAGGGAGGAGCTTCTTGGGTAGCGTGCAGACTTATATTTTGTTTAGCTGACTAACCAACAGAGGTTACACGAATATAAAAATTAACCAAGCTATCCCCGTAGTTCCTACGGTTCTTTCTATAATAATTTAATTAATTAATTTTTTATTTATTAGACTAGTTGTTTCAATCCTTCTTTGAGGATATTAATACTAGCATTAATGTCACGGTCATGATGTGCATGACAGTTGGGACAAGTCCAATCACGGATAGCTAATGCTTTCTTACCAGAATTATGACCACAGCTAGAGCAAAGTTGAGAAGAAGGATACCAACGACTAATTTGAATAATCTTCTTTCCGTACCAATCTGCTTTATAAGTTAATTGGCGAACAAATTCATACCATGAGGCATCCCCAATAGCTCTAGCTAAGTGGTGATTCTTCATGAGGTTTCGACTGGCTAAATCTTCCATACAAATCACATCGTGGTTCTTGATGAGATTGGTACTGAGCTTATTTAGAAAGTCTCTCCTTTGGTTAGAAATCCTCTCATGGATACGAGCTACCTTCAATTTCTGTTTCTGATAGTTGCGACAATCAGAAAGTTTTCGACCTTTCTTCTTGGCGAGAAGCGCCCTTCTAGACAAAATCTTTTGTTCTCTAGCCAACTTCTTAGATAAGGAGGTTAGATATAATCTAGGATTTCCTACCTTCTCTCCAGTTGAGAGAATAGCAAAGTTCTCCAGACCTAAATCAATCCCAAGATGAGAATTGGTCTTAGGCAAAGGAAGGATTTCTTCTTCGCACAAGATAGAAATAAAATACTTCCCTGTTGCCGTTTTAGAAACCGTAGCACTCTTAATCTCTCCTTTTGGTTGGCGATGTACCTTCAGTTTGACCCAACCAATCTTAGGAAGTTTAACCTTTCCATCTAGTAGTGCTACCGTTCCCCTTCTGATTATTCGTCTTATAAGATTGAGTAGCCTTCTTAGCCTTAAAGCGAGGGAAGCCAAAACCTGATTGAAAGAAAGATTTATATGCCTTGTTTAGATTTAATTGGACATTAGCTAAAGCTAAACTATCCACTTCCTTTAGCCAAGGAAATTCCTTCTTATATTGAGCAGGAGTGTTTTGAAGAGATTTCCCTGTCTTCTCATAATGAGCCTTCCTGTCCGCAAGCATCTGATTCCAGATAAAGCGAGAACAGCCAAAGGTTTTCTCAAACAAGATTTTCTGCTCAAGATTTGGATAAAGGCGAAATTTATAAGATTTTTGCTTTTTCATTATTTCCTTTGTCCTTTTCTCCCTTCTCCAACCGCTTGTATCCCAACCACCTAAGAGGTGGGAAATTTATGCGGATTTTTTTGTTAAATATTCCACTTTTTATTTTATCTTATTTTTCAAAAATGTAAAGGTGGCATGACTCTGCAGCTGTGATTGATTATTCTTCACTTGACTCAAGAATACTAGCCATCTTATCAAAATGCTCATACTCATTCATGAGCTGTTCAATGCGTGTATCACGGGAATATAGAGCTGAAGAACGTAGCTCACTTGGAAATGCCTTTGGGTAATAAAGGAAAGTTACATAAGGCTCATCATTTGTTTTAGGATAAGTGATTTGAATAGTTGCATTTGAGCTACTATCAAGTATATCCTTTCCCCAAACCTCAGATACCTTCTTTACTCCACGGATTTCTTTAAGGCATTTAAAGCCTTGACCTCTCAAATGATTGCGAACTTCTTGATACCTATTGTAATGTTTATCGTAATAACTAATTGTCATTTTAGCTCCTTAGCTCCTGTTCATTTCATTTAGCTCTTTTAGTAAACGATTTTTAGCTTCTTCTATATCTTTTGTTGTTAACTCAATAAGTCCAACAATGTTATTTGCATCAATTCCTTTTTCTAGACACCAGTAGATAAATTCCAATTGGTTAATACTAAATCCTTTTTTTACATAAGGAATAAGTTCAATTTTATCTATTAGACTGTTTGCGATTAAATTCATAACAGTTCCACCGATACATTGGTTTGCGTAGATAGAAACATCTACGTTGCTTAACAAACCAAATCTAAGAGCGCTCATTTGCTTGTAATCATATTCAGGTTTTGCATAAACGCTAACGTCAAGTCCTTTTTCAAGACCGAGTTGAATCATCTGCATTTGTTCACAGTTAAATTCACTTTATTGTACCAACTAACATCCAATCCCTTTTCAAGTCCTATCCTAACTTCTTTCATTTGTTCTTCTTTAAGAATCGGTAGGGCATAAAACGAAACGTCCAAGCCTTTATTAATTCCTAAATAAATTTCATTTAGTTGTCCATAAGTAAATTTCTCATTGTCAATAATGGAAGCAAATTTTTCAGCTTTTTCTGAAGAATCGAATTCCCATCTCTCCAATTTTGTTACGACAACATATACCTTTTCTTCTACAATATCTAACATTTTATCACCTCATTTTTATTTTTATAAACCTGTATTTTCTATTTCTTAATAAAATCTAGAACTTTTTTGTACAGTTCTTCATCATTGAAATCAACAATCTCCCAGTCACGACCTTTATATTCTTCAATTGATTGATTATAAGTTTGATAGATTCTTTCTGTTTCTAAGAACTCCATAGCTTTCTTCTTACTTGCAAATGTTTTAATGCGAGTATTAGACAAGCGTTGTGGATTAACAAAAGTTTCAGCGTAATCGCAATAAACTTTTTCATTCTGAACACGGATAATATACTGATAACTATTTTTTTCTTTCACAGTATGATAATAGCGCTTTTCTACTTGTTCACCTCTACGCTCTTCTTGCTCAATAGATTTAGCAAGAAGGATATATGCTTGAGGAGGTTTGCAATAGTCTTCTAATTGATTGATGATAAGTAGCTTACCATATTTTTCAACTTCTTCTTCTGAAAGCTGTGCTACCCACTTAGAATAACGTTTAGCTTGATGTTCAGTAATATTTCGAACGTTATGAATAATTTTAAAAGACGTAAGCAAATTCAAATCGTAGTCTTTAGCAGGAATATGCAAGCGATCAATCTTCTCTTGTTCAATCAGTTTTTCTTTCATACTAAACAGGATTGGTAACATATGCGAGTAATCAACATACATACCTGAGTTTGAGATTCTACCAATACGTTTTGTATGGATATAATAATCGACTAAAGTGCTAGTCAAGAATTTTAGATTGATGTATTCGTCATCTTCAATATACAAGGCAGGTTTGATTTTTTTGGGTTCGTCCCAAGAAAAACTACAATCCTTCTTCCCTGACACATAGAACTGAGAAACTAGGTTAGACATATAGTCTACACCTTTAATACGGTGAAAGCCTCTTTCAACAACAACTCCGTCTGTCAAGCTGTTTTCTCCTCGGCCACGCTCTGTTTCACCACTTGAACCATAATAAGAGTATGATGCTTTGTCTTTGATGGTATTAAGAACATAAATAGGGTCATCAGGACGAGTATATTTGTTGAGTTTATCAACCAATTCTCCTAGTTCAATATAAGTTGAATCAGTGATTTGAGAATCTGCGTTAGAGAAGATGATACTCGTATCATTGAATAAGTCTGTTACATTATGATTTAGTTGCAGCAACTCTCCTCTTTCAATAAGTCCAAGAATAACATTGGAAATATAATAACGTGATTTTACTAAATCCAGAGAAGTCGATTCATCTGTAGCTTTTGAAGCAAAAGAATCTTCAGAAAGCAAAATGTCATGTTCGTCAAACCATGTTAGCCAAACGTTTTCTCCGTTACGAACCAACATACCAACAGAATTAGGTGTTGTATCAACAATAAATTTCATTACTTTATTGTTAAGAGAATATCTTGTTGAACTGTGGCGATTTTTTAAGAAAGTAATTCCCTTATTTGTTGGACAAATGTGTTCAAGAAGCGCATCTGAGTTTTTAATGGCTACTTCTAAACTGTTTGAATCAGTATCATACAATTGTTGTAAGCGTGGAAGGTCTTCATCAAGGAAGATAATCTTTTGATGAACGATAATAGGTTGGTCAACTGGAGCTTTTTCACCTTTATGAATAGGAGTGAAATTTACTGTAAGTCCATGACGATATTCAAAGGCTGTAATATCGGTTTTCATTATCAAAAGTTGATGTTTGTACTCAGCTAATTTCGCTTCCATCTTCTGCAACATTAGAGCTTGTTGTTCATAAAGTTCACTAAGTTTTGACTCCATCTGAGCTTTCAAAGCATTAACTTCTTTCAATGTCGAAGCTAAGTCTTCATGAGTAAAGTCGTTTACCGCTTCAATTTCAGATTCCATTTTGTTGACATTGCTAGTAACTGCAACTTGATTAGTCTCTTTGACAAGTAATTCATTTCCAACGCTAGAAGTAGTGTTTTTATTATCTACCATTGTCAACATACTCTTTGGAACAATATAAGTATTAGCGTAGATAGCTACAAGAGCGTACCCTTTTTCATCAATAATTTTGTTAATGAATGCAGGCGCTTCTTTCACTCCTACTTTGTGCTCTGGCTGCATTTGTAGTACTTCAACCAGATTTTCAGAAATTGATGTACGGCAAGTTCTAATTACTTCCAGATTTTCCTGTAGCAACTCTATTGTAAGTTCGCTTTTTCGTTCTGAAATTTCATCTTCAATATGACTTACAAGCCTTTTAGTAGCAATCGTATCTTCACTACTCCAACCATTTTTTAAATCAATAGTTGCATGAGCAATAATACCATTATTGAATTGTTCAATATTTGCTTCTAGTTTTTCTACTTCAGCTTTGGATTTGTTATATTCTCCACTCGCCTTTGACGCTTTTTTTGTGAAATTAATTTCAGGATTAAAGTTTACCATTTTATATCTATCTCCTACTAATTACTTTTAAAAGATAAGTTGATTATTCTCTTCAACCGTTGATGTCTTTTTGATATGATTATCAAATTCTTCTTTTGAATCGATTTTTAAAGTTTCCATTGTAATTGGGTCTTTAATAACCAAATTGCTTGAGAAGTTCTCTTTGTCACAGAATGAATAGCTGTTACTAGTAGCTACGATATGCAGATTTAAATCTTTAAATTCTACCAGAATCCTATCGAGAGCCTGAGCATAGAAATCAGCAAGGTCTTTTGTTACACCTGATTCCAATCCATCAATAAGGATAACAATATCTTTTTTATACCCTAGTTGACGAATATGTCCTAAGTTTGTGTAAACACCATTCAGAAAAATTTGTTTCATGTAACCTTCTGATTTTTTGCTAACATCTTCAATGCTTAGATAAGGAGTACTCATTGCAAGCCCTAGCAAACAATGGAAATCTTCATCCGAAAATGGGTCAATAGTCATAAAAATAAGTTTTATATTTTCATCAAATCTATTGTTATAAGAGTTTGAAAGTTCTGATTGAATCTGTCTCTTTGATGTTAGAACGTCAATATCTTTGATGTCTCTATGAAGAAAATCTTTTTCCAATTGTTTTTTAGAAAAGTAACTACGAATAGCTCTAATTGTAGTAGATTTGCCATAGCCGTTAGCTCCAATCAGAACTGTTAGTCCTTTAGGGATTTCTATATCGAATGTTTGCATTCCTGCTCGTGGATGCTTGATTGTGAGATTAGTTAGTTTTACTGTCATTGTTCATTTCTTCCTTCTTTTGTTTTTCTTTATCCATGTAAGTTTGGAATCGCATAACTGTATCCAATGACAAGCCTTCAAATTTTCTTTCGCCATTTCGAATCCTACGTAATGTCGCACGATCTACTCCAGAGCCTTTTGCAATAGAATAAGCTGAGACAGACTTATCTAAAAGGAAGTTTTTGAGTTTTTCAGTATCAATCTTCATGACATTTTTAAATCCTTTCAAACGTTGATTTAATTAGTTTTTATTAGCTTTTATCTTTATAAATATAATACCAAAAATAAGAGACAAATGTCTACTATTTTTATGTAAAAAAATCAACATGTTTTTTTAAAAAAAGTATTTATCAGATTTATAGAAAAAAACACGACTCAAAAATTCATGGTCGTGTTGCATTTCTTATTGTTTATTTACATTTATGTTGGAGGGCTGCATCTTATCTATCCAACTTGTTTTTCTTAATATATTTATCAATCGCTTTTTTCACTTTTTCTTCTAGTTCTTCAGGACTATCATAAGACTCAAGCAAATCATCAATTTGGTCTTCTAACGCTTCACGCTCTTCCTGAGAGTGCCAAACATAACTTGTGTAAGTGATGCTATCTTCCTGATGTCCATTTTCTGCTTGGTCAATAGCCTCTGACTCAATCCAGAAACCACGATACTCAAATTCAATTTGTTTTTCTTTTTGCCATATTTTCTAAACCTTGCCCTGCTTCTTTTTTTAGTATATTTTTTTTTAGTATATTTATCAATCGTTTTTTTAACTTTTTCTTTTACTTTTTCAGAAACAACTTTATCAATTTCTTTTTTATTGTCAATTGCAAAAATTTCATGATATTCACTTTTTGCCATATTCTCTACACCCTACTTCTTCCTTTATTTATTATTTTGTCTATTAAGCCTTAATAATCTTTTCTTCATCTACAGGAATCATGCCAACCTCTTTAGCAAATACAATTGCGAGAGCTGTCGAAACCTTAAATTCATCAGCAACAATAGAGAAGTCAACCATATCGTTGTCATCTTTATTTTTTTCAACAACTTCTACAAATCGGTTGTAAGGCAACAAGAGGAATGCTGCAAATGTTTTTGCATCTAATTTCATTCTCTTATATACCTCGTGATCAATATTCTTAATAAACGAGAACATCATTTCATCTTCTTCGTCTCTTTGGATGTATCCTAGCATAATATAAGCTAAACTGGTGGCATAATAGAACATATCCTTATCAGAATTAGTTTTTGATTTTTGAATATGATAAAGGTTATCATAAAAGCGTGGCATTTGTTGATAGTCAAATTTAACATTATCATCTTTTTTAGATGTTGTGTCTTCATCTAGAACAATATCTGTAAAATAATTGATAAGTTCCAAAATATCAATTGGTTTCGTCACATCAGTATTAGTGCTTTTCATGTATAAATTTAGCCTTTTCAACAAAATCCGTTTTTAAATCTAAATAAACTTGTTTACCCATTTTTCCCCTTCCTTAGATAGCTATTGATTGAATCACGCGCAGGTGAAATCATTTTATATTTAAGTATTATATCGTTATATCGTATCAAAAGTTACTCGGAATAGAACTTCTTGCCTAGTATTTCCTCTTTAATAGGGTTGAATGTAATATGCGATTGCAACATCTTAGCTACTTTCAATTCTTGCTCAACAATATCAATAGAGAAAAAACTATTCCATGGATTAGGAACATAATCATAGGCGTTACGAATATAAACCTGTCCTTCAGCTACACGATATTCAAAGAAAAGTAAGTCAGCATTAATTCGTACTTTATATGCAATATGATGGGAGTCAGCATTTTCTTTGGTGACATACACTTCCACACCCTTCCCTAGAAATTTTGATAATTGGTTTGCCAATTTTTCCATTGGGTTATATTTCTTGTTATTGTTGTCCTCTAGTTTAATAACTTCTTTACTAACTTCATTTTCCGACTCTGATGTTGAGGTTGAGTTTGAATCGTTACCACTATTGTTTAATGGTTCTTGTACCTCGGAACGATTAATCTTTTCTTCAATAGCTTTGATTTCTTCATCAAAGATTTCATAAATTTTTTCTTGAGTGTAATACTCATGAGGCTCTTCGATATGAATTGTGAATAACTTGAGAGATAATCCAGAATAATAAGCATTATCTAATTCATTATCAGGATAAAAAACAATAAGATTATTATCAAGTGCCACAATGACATTGTAGTAACTATAGTCTCGGTGTTGTTCCTTAATTTTTTCATAAAATCCAGTCACAATTTCATCACGTTTGTTTTTAGCTTTTTCAATGATTTGGTCAAAAGTTATCATAATTTATTTCCTTGCTTTCTTTTTATTTTATTAACTATTAAATAATAATGATATAACATGAACACCAATTATTCCAGATGTTCATGCTGAATAAATGTAATTGTAATTTGTTATTAGAGATACCCACGTTCAGCAAGTTCTTCTTGCTATAGGTTTCTAAACAGCGTTGTGCTTCCTTATACTCATTGTGGAAGAGCAGGTAAGGAGCAATTGAGTGTTCAATTTCAGCAAGAAGTTCTTTACTTGCATTGGCTTTGATAAACTTCTCAACTGTTTCGAATTGTTCTTCTAGTGAATATTCCCTACCATCTTCATGATGGAAACGGCAGCTTGGTGACACACATACTGACACAATGTCTGAACTCAATGCAAAAAGGATTGAATAAGTTGTTTTAAGGTTTGCCATCTTCTTCAATGAATCTAAAGTAGTTCCTTCAATGTTCACACGAGCAACATCCTTGTCTTCCAATTCATCAACCTTAACTAAATCTTTCCATAGTTTTTTAATCAACTCAAAAGTTTCTTGGTTAAGTTTTTCAACACGCTTTTGTTCCTGTTGATATGTTAGGTTATTTCTATTGAAATCTTTCTTTGCGAAAATAGACAATTTTTTTTCTGGATCATCAATTGAAATAACAATATCATTCAAAGGAGTGCTGTTATCAGTGAATGAAGTAATTGAAATATTGATATTATCATCATGATAATGAAAAATTTCGTTTTCTCTGAGTTTTGTGTTGATATAACTCAACACAGCTTCATATCCATCTCCAGAAAGCTCATTAGCAATTGCATCTTTGAACGTTTGGTATGTCTCAGGTAGCATTGCCTTGATAGCATGCAAAAGTGTTTCGTCAAATGTGTCGAGAGTTACAATGTCTTTATTGCAAAACTCGCTAATAGCCAATGTGTATGTCATAATTATTTTTTCCTTTCTTACTAATTAATCAACAAAACATAATCGTTAAAAACAATTTCACTAACAATGCCGTTCTCAGCTGAAACGATTAGTTCCATATGATATGGGAAAGTGCCCTCAATAGGGGGGAATTTGATATCTGATACACCACTCGACAACTTCATCATCTATATAATCTTGCAGTTTACTTCCGATAGATAAGTGTTGAATACCCTTTTCTAACAAATCTTCAATATCTGCAACTGCCCCTTCTTCTTCGTTATCTTTATTGTATCTTAGAATAAACTCCCGAACTTTTTCGTTGGCAAATTGAATAGCTTCTAGTTTCTTCGTAAATGCCTCTCGACTATCAGAAACAAGGAAATCATCCTCACTTAAATACTGAGTTGTCTCATGGAAAGTTCCATATCCTTCTTCATGTTCGAGATAGCTGATTGCTTCATCAACTGTAGTAATCTTATCATAATCTTGATTATCTGAATTATAACGAGATTCCTCAGCTAATGAAACCAACTCTCTAGGTGTGAAGAAAGGAATATCTCCTTTTACTGGATGACAACTAGTATAATAATACTTAACAGCATATGTCATAAAATAAAAACCTCTTTTTTCTTAATTCTTATACTACTTATTATAACGAATGTAACGTTAAAAGTCAAGCGATGTAGGAAAAATATAGATATTTTGTTTAAAGATGAGGTATTGGCAATTTATCCAAAAATGGTAAAAAACTAGGGCTAACTTGATGTAAAAGTAAACACCCAAAGAATAAAAATGTTACCCCACTAATAATTCCAAAGATACGAACTCCAAAAGGCACTTTAGACTTAAATATTGCTTGTAATATTAGAACTATTGAGCCAAAACAATTAAAAAGACCCAATAAGACATCTAAGAAAACCTTAGTTGAATGCATTGTATAACAATCTCCTTGTTGTATGTATTTTATTGAACGTTAAATTCACGATGATACTGAATAGTTCCATCTTCATTAGGAATAATGGTCACTTTATTAATTGTCCCAGAAGAACCTAACCAACCTGTTACAGTTCCTTAATTTCTTAAAAAATTAAAGTTTCCAACAAAATGTTGTTTCTCACCTTACTAATTAGATAGATAAAGCTATCTAACCAGTCGGAGTTGGGGCGACTGCGACTACCCTCTAAACAATCCTAGCTAGGCTAATCATGTTTTACTTTTATTTTATACAAGACGAATCCGTTTAGGATTGACCATATAAGAGACTAATTCTTTATGTAATGCATCTGTATATAAACCTAGTTTAGTTAAATACTTTCTTCCGATATTCAAAGAACCATTGACATCCGCATTGATGCGAATTCCTTTTTTAGATTGAAACAGACCGCGTTTAATCCGCTTGCCCAAGTATTCTTTCTGTTTAGAAATGGGTTCTAAATCCAAAAACTACACTTACTAGTATAAGATTCTTCTGTTGTCACAAAGCGAATACCTTGTAACTCGCATTTGTATTTCAATAAAGAAATCAATTGGTAAAAAGGAAGTTGAACAAAGTTTTGATTCACAACACTGCCTAATTGAATGTCTTGTTTCTGCCCCAGATTGTGTCCAAAGACAACAGTATCAATCTGGTACGAAACGAATTGATTCACTAAATGAGACGATAGTTTGTGTAAAGCATCCGTTATGCGTCTATTTCTTTTATTGTAAATGGAAACTAACAAAGGAGAAGTATACAACCCTTTTTTACTAAACGCACTTTTTAACTGAGCAATTCTTTTATTGGCTAGTTGGTTGATTGATTTTAAATCCCTCCCACTATATAAGAGAGGAGAAAACGCATTACTGGTCACTGTCATCAAATTATTCAAACCAGGGTCAATAAAGGCAACTTTTTCAATAGTTTTAGAAACCAAGGCTTTCTTTACTTTTTTATAAAGAATTTCAATAATAAAGTGATTCCCTTTAGGGATAATTCGAGCACCTTGTATGTTTTCTTTTTCTATCTTGGTTGGAATCTCTATCCCTGTTTTAGAAAGTTTGACAAAGCCGTCTTTCTTTAAAGATAAGGCATCTTTAGGATAAGGAAGTGTACAACGTCCTTTTACCTTATGTAAGTATCTAGGAATGCGAACTGGAGAAGTATAATCCCCTTTTACCTTTTTCTTCACTAAGGCAAAGTAACTTTTAAAACTTTTATCTACTAATAACTGCACCTGTTTTGAAACTTTGGCAGGTAAAGCACGATAATCAGCTTGGTTTTCATGCGTAAAAACCTTGTTTACAGCATAGTAGTTTTGAAAGTCATTTTTAAAGAAGGAAGCTCGTTGATAAAACAAGGTCGCATTATACAAATTCTTTCCTAAAAAAGTTAAATGATCACATTCTGAAAAATAGGGATGAGAAGAAGAAATCAGGTGTCTTTCTGCTAATATCATCTTTGATTCTGCATTAAGTGTTTTCATCACATCGAATTTCTTTCTTAATCTTACGTCTTAAACCATAGAGTTTTCCTGAAAAGGAATGAATGAGGGTGATAATATCTTCCGCTAACTCTTCTGATTGGATTTTATTATCCGTTTCATCTGAAACCACAATAATAGAAACTCCATGGAAGTCACAAATTTTCTTTAAATAAAGATAACCAAAACGAGTTAAACGGTCTTTTGTACAGAACGAAGATACGATTGACTTCTCCTTTTTGAACCATATCTAGTAAAGAAAGTAGGTTTTTTTCGATTGTCATTTTAAACCAGAAGCAACATCTGTTTTTTTACAATCAGATTACTTACGTTTTGTTCAATCGCAAAGAGTTTCACTTTTTTTCAACTTGTCGTTCTAAATCTCCTCTTTCTGCCTGTCTATGAGTAGATACACGAGCATAAATAACATCTGATTTAGTAGATTGAGTATCATCATAAACCATGTTTTTGGCTGATTAAGTAGTTATAAACATCTTCTGATAAGATCCGTCTATGCCCGAACTCTGTTTTTGTGAGAAGGGATTAGTCCTGTATCGCAGTAGCGAATAATAGTAGGAACAGTCACTCCTAAAAGAGCAGCGACTTCTCCTGTTTTGTAGGTTGATTTCTTTAAAAATCATAGACTTTGTGTACAAAAATAAAATTCCTCCTTTCTAGATTTAGTTTACTAAATAAAGGAGGAATTGTAAAAACAATAAGTTAAAAAAATTAAAATAAACTAGGATATATTAAAAGATTTGATATCAGTTG